>OGIO01001174.1_pt1 | contig 23896 bp, 17 predicted proteins | sample 1571841 | NCBI WGS metagenome assembly OGIO01 (sample SAMEA2582111, study PRJEB24529) | metagenome | biome: Human gut stool | place: China | collected 2011
AAGACCCCGATCACCGAAAAGGATTCCTAGTATAAAAAGCTGCAAAACTCAGGTTCGTCAGTAAACCGACCAAAACGGGCGATGACAGTGCCCCAACGAATTCGAGCCGAAGCGGTCTCCCGCTCCGGCTCGTCCTTCAGAGACTTCTCGTCTGATGTCTCAAAGGCTGGTTTGCCTTACCAGGCGTAACGCATGCCGATCGTAGCGCGGTAGTCGGTATCGACTTCGCCGCCGTCGCCGCGTTCGAGTTCAGCCCAGAAGTGAAGCTGTTCGGTGGCGTTGAAGTCCCCGCCGATGCCGTACTCGTACCACGTACCGCCGAGATCTTCCGTAAGCGTGCGGGAAGAGACACCGCCCTTGCTGAAGCGGAAATCGGCTTCACCTTCCCAGTCGTGCAACACGGAAGCCTTGATGAAGGCGGTGCCGCGGTTGTTCGGGCATTCAAGACCGAGGCGGAACCCGGCGCGACCCACGAGCGAGTCGGTCGAGGCCTGATCCACATCGACGTTCGTCGACGTTTGGTACTGCGCGTCAAAGACGTGGCCGTACCAGACTTCGACCTGCGGTTCGAAGAAGACGTTCTTCATCACGTCGAAGCGCCAGCCCGCTTCGGCCGACACCGACACGGCGTTCGTGTGATAGTCGCCCGAGGAGCGGATGTCGCCCACGCGGATGTCGAACGAATTCTTCATGCGGCCGACCTTGCCCGTGAAATCAAGATAGAGGCCGTTCTCAAAGAGGCGGCTCGCATAGGCCGTGAAGGCAAGGAGGCTGTTGTCGCCTTCACCGTGGGCGAAGTCGTTGTCGCCATAGGTGTAGGAGAGCGCACCGCCCATCCAGAGGCCGGGCGAAACCTGATGGTCGTAACCGAACTGGAAGGCCGTGTACTTGTTTTCGATCGACTGACCGCCGAACGATGCCTTGCCGTTGTAGATGCGCGTCCAGAGACCGTTTGCCAGGCCTGCGTTGTCGCGGAGGTCGCCCATGCGGCGGTGCATGTCGTCGATTTCGTTGCGCCAAATGTGCAGACCCAAGGCCGTCATTTCGGCGATGCCGTGCACGTTCGGGTTGTCGATCGTGCGGACGATCGTCACACCGCAATTAATGCAGTCACCCGTGGCGGAATCACCAGGTCCCACCACACCGACAGCCCCGTCAAAGATGTCGTTCGGCAGCTGCTCAAGCTGAACGCCGGGAAGGCATTCGAGGTGGTTGTTGAGATCTTTGTCCTTGTAATTCGTTTGAACCACATCGACGAGCTTTTCCAAGTCGGCGGCAACGTTGCCCGTGTTGTTTGATCCTGCCGCGACGACAAGGATGTTTTCCGCCTTGAGAGCCCCTTGCGCTTCCAGACCGGGTTTTGAAAGATACACGTAATTTGAACTGCTCGAGTCAGCGATGTTCACGGTAAGTTGAGACATAGCAACCGTGATCTTGTCAGGCCGCCAGTCGTTTTGGGAGTCTTCTTTCCACCCTCCAAAGTCAACACCCGCTCCTTTTTCGAGGTTGAGCGTCATCTCATTGGTCACGAGGTCCCCGGTAATGGTTGCAGGAGAAAATGTCCCATAAACGGAAAGTCGCAACGTGCCGTTTTCCGCAATATTTGCATTGGCGAGGGAAAACTTGGCCGAGGCACCTGTTTGATCTGACCAAGTTTGCAAATTCATCCGGGAATCGGCCGCAACATAGAGGTTCTCTACGGATGCAGCGCCACTGTTGTTGATCTGAAGAATACCTTTGCCACCTTCAAGGTAGATATCAGAAAACTTAACGAGACTACCGTCATTTTTAATTTCGACACCGGCGTCGTGGCTCCCAGCCGTGTCTTTGAAATGAAGAGTCTTACCGGTGAAGTCAAGGTCACCCGCCACGGAGATCCGAGTTTTGGATCCATTAGATTGCATCCAAAAATTCTGCACTCCCGCAATCACTTTCTGATCAGCAATCTCAAAACCAGTCTCTTTTTCAGTACCGACAATGGCAAGCCACGGCGTTTTCACTTCGGACGTGAGCTTTTGGCCAAACATATTCCCTGGGCCGCCACGGTAGACGAAATATTGATTCGCAACAATATAACCAGCTTTGAACGTCATGCTGTTGACGTTCCCTGCATACAGATCAAAAATTTCAGTAGTTATGGAGCTTCCTTCGTACGCGTTAAATGTCGACCCATCGATGATAATCTTTTCGTTGTCGACTTCTCCATAAATTGAAACCGTGTCGCCGGCACCCGTTTCGATGATCTGATCGTACGCAACTCCATCTGCGTTGACGGTGACGTCCGCCGCCGAGACTTGGGATAAGGGAAGAAATGCGGCCAAGACCGCGAGGGAAAGGATGTTCAGGCGAGGAAACTTAGATTCATTTTTCGCCGAGGGGGGGGGTAGGGTTATTTCTAATATCTCGAGAAGACATGTTGTGCTCCTCCGGGAGGTTGAGAAAATGTCATTGTCGTCCTCTTCAAGTGACTTTTCAACCTACTTCCCATTCAGATGCAGGCTCTATCGGGTGAACCCTGATGGTGCCGACGGCTGATGGGGTTGCCGCATCGCGCCCAAAACGGGCAAGTCTTCTTCCCTCCGTACCGCCGCCAAGAGTTCACGCCGTCAGCTCCCGCTTCATACCGTCATCGCCCCTGAACGAAGAAGACTTCGTTGTCCGAGCCGAAGTTCTCTTTCTTCACCGACACGCGTTCGCCGCGTCCCCTCTCTCGGTCATGCCGTTGCGCCCTTCGTGCTGTAACCGCCACTCTTCCTTCATCACAATGAAATACCTCCCTTCGGAAGATGAATTTCGAAGAGAGGTTTGTACGGGACGGCAACCGGTCCGGCGGAGTTCAAACGTCACGGCACCTTGTAAGTGTACATGTGGCATTCTCCGCAGTAGTTGTGCCCGGGCTTATGACCTTTGTGGCATTCGGTACAGGGGAGGTTCCCGTCGTGCTGGCTGTGGGGATTCACGTTCGCGGGGTCCTTCGGTACGGTCTTCTTTGCCACTTCATCGTACCAGCCGTGGCAGCCGACACAGGCCTCGTGCTTCTTGTCGTCGAGCTTGAGTTCGGGATTGCCGTCCTTGACGTGGCAGGAGGTGCAGGGAAGTCCGAGTTTCGCGTGACGGTCGGCCAGAAACTCTTCGGCGTTCGCGCTCGAGAGACCGAAGCCCAGAAGCACGAGACTCAGACAGAGCATTGTCTTTTTCATGTAGGTCTCCAAAAACGGCACCGAACTTTGTCCGGTGCCGCTCGATTCATCGGGAGGACGCCTTTCGCAAAGACGTCCTCTCAACGATTATGCGCTCGGAATCAGGCGCGGTTCGGAAGCTTGGCGACTTCCTTGCCGCAGATCTGACCGAAGACCAGGCATTCGGTCAGGTTACCGCCGCCCTGGTAGACGAACTTGAGCGCAGAAGCGATTTCGCCGACGGCGTAGAGACCGGGGATAGGCTTGAGATCCCAGTCGAGCACTTCACGCTTGGCATTCGCCGCAAGACCGCCCTTCGTGTTCGGGCCGCCCGCCACGAGCGGGATGGCGTAGAAGGGACCGTCCGAAACCGGCTGCAGCGTGGTCTTCAGACGACCGAAGTCGGTGTCTTCGCCCTTAGCGCAGAGTTCGTTGTAGCGCTTCACGGTTTCCGCGAGAACCTTCGGCTGCATGCGGCCGGCGTTGTCCTTGGTCTTCGCGATCAGTTCGGCCAGACCTTCGACCGTGTCGGACTTCAGGATCCACCCCTTCTTGACGGCGTCGGAGTTGTCGGGAGCGCCCCAGTCGAGGAACTTGAAGCCCGTCGTGGAGATCGACAGGTCGACAAGAGGCTTTTGCTTGCGCAGCGTTTCATCAAAGATGAACCACGACGGCGAGTTCGCGTAGTCCAGCGTGTCGATGTTGAACTTCACCGCTTCCTTGTAGAAGAAGTAGCGGCTCGGGTCCTTCGTAACCTTGTGTTCGGCCGCGTAACGCTGACCGTTCTGGTTCACGACGATCGCGTGGCCGGAACCGACGGCCGGAGTGATGATGCCCATGCGCATGCCGTTATGGCGAACCGGGGCCGGGAAGATGATGCGGGAAGCGGCCTTGCCCGCCTTCATCATGCCCGCACCGACATCGAGACCCATGCGGATGCCGTCACCTTCATTGAAGGTCGTGCCGTAGAAAGCCCAGCCTTCGACGCCCGGACCTTCGAGGAAGGCCTGGCGCATGGCCTTGTTGTACTCATAACCGCCAGAGCAGAGGACGACGGCCTTGCGGGCCTTGTAGGCGACGGACTTGCCGCCCTGGTCGGCGATGACGCCGATCACTTCGCCCTTGTCGTTCTGAACGAGCTTCATGCCGCGGGTTTCATAGTCGACCGTGATCTTGTCCTTGCGGTTTTCCACGCCCGTCGCGAGACACTGCCAGAAGGCTTCGCCCTGCGTCGTTTCTTCCTTGGGCTGACCCCAGGTGGACTTGTGCTGAGCACGGATGCGGTCCGGATAGGAAGCGCGGTAGACCTGATAGCCGCATTCCTTGGCGCCCGGGAAATTGGGGAAGGCGGCGCCCTTGAAGCCCGGCGTGGCAAAGGCCTGGAACTTCGGGTCGATCGACTTCATCCAGTCGAGCAACCCCGGCGTGTAGTCGGCCCAAGCCTGAGCGAGACCGTCGGAAACTTCCGGCTGTTCGCCTTCGAGCTTGCCCGGGATGTTTTCGCCCGAGAACATGGCCTTGGCATATTCCTTCAGGGCCTTGCGGTCGCCCGACTTGTCCGGGCAGTGGAAAATACCGCCCGACATGCGGGTGTTCGAACGGAGCGTGTCCTTGGGCTGACGTTCGATGACGATGACGGACGCACCGTTATCCGCGGCCGTAATGGCCGTCGCGGCACCGGCACCACCCAAGCCAACGATCACGACGTCGGCTTCCTTGTCAAACTTCACTTCCTTGGCGGCAGCCGTACCGGCAAGCCCGGCACCCATCACACCGAACGCACCGGCGGCGGCACCCTTCAGGAACTGGCGACGATTGGTCATATGTTCATCTCCTTTGGTCTAAGAAAGATTTCGAACGCGGACGCGCGACACAGCACACGCCCTTCCGTTCGGAACGCCTTCAGGGTACAGGGGTGAACGTTTCGGAAACATCGGGCGAAAGGACATTGACAAACGCACGATTTCGTGCTAAGTGACTTTCCAAAGTCGGAACAAGCGTTCAGAGACCGCGGGCCGTCTCCGTCCCGGCGATGCGGCCGAAGACACACGCACTGTTGAGACCGTTGGCCCCGAGACGATTGATTCCGTGGACGTTCCCGACCAAGGAACCCGTCGCCCGAAGACCGGCAATGGGACGTCCTTTTTCGTCGAGCACCCGGGCCTTTTCGTCGATGCGCAGACCGCCGAGCGTGCAGTGAATGCGAAGATGAATCCGCACTCCCCAGAAGGGCGGCTTCTGAAAGCGACCGCTCGCAAGCGCTCCGCGAATTTCTTTGACCAGTGCCGCCTCGGGCAGTCCCAGGCGTCGCGCCAGTCCTTCAGGCGTCTCGTCCTTTACGGCCACTTTTGCGAAGTATCCTCGCCAGAGATCTTTCTGGTTGTTCACGATCATCCGTTCCACAGAGCCTTGGTCGGCGATCTCATAGCAGGGACCTTTCTGTGCCGAAACAGCCGCAGCGATCTCCCGGCGCGTACCGGTTTCCTTCGTGAACCGTCGCCCCTGAGAGTTCACCATGATGCAGTCTTCCGAGTTGTAGTCGAGCCGCACCTGATAGTCGATCCCGGGCGGTGCGCCGGGAATGCATTCGACGAAACCGAGGTTGACGGCGTCCGCACCGATTTCCAAGGCGGCCGTCAACATGTCGCCCGCGGAACTCGGGAGTCCGTCGATCGGAAGCGAAGCGTATTCGGGAGCATATTGCCGCAGAAGCTTCCGGTTGGCGGCAAAGCCGCCCGACGCAAGAATCACGCCCTTTTCGGCGCGGAAGACGACGCTCCCCTTCTCCGTATCCACCCGAACCCCAACAACGCGCCCCGCCGTATTCAGCAGAAGCTCCCTCGCGCGCGTTTTCATGCGGATCTTTACGCCGTGCGCAAGACACGCATTGGTGAGACAGAGAATGTAGCCCCGTCCCCGCGGATAGGCGGGACGATGGGCGCGCACCCAACCGCTTCCGTAAATCTCCGCGAGTTCGGGGAGAAAACGCATTCCGTAGGATTCGAGCCAACGGATCGCGTCGCCGGCACCTTCGGCGAGCACCCGCACGACCTTCGGGTCGTTGTATCCCCCGCCCGATTCGAGAATCTGCTTTTCAAAGAACTCGACGCTGTCTTCAATCCCGAGCGGACGCTGCCGTTCCGGATCGACAGCATTGAAGGTTCCGCCGGAAATGAGCGTGTCGCCACCGAGGAAACCGTTCTTCTCCAGAAGAACGACCCTGGCGTTTTGTTCGGCGGCCGAAAGCGCGGCGGAAAGCCCGCCGATCCCACCGCCCACCACCACGACTTCGAACTGTTCTTCCGTATCGCCGGGCGCGGCAGTAAGGCGGGTGCAACCGAGCGCAAGGCCGGCTACGAGTAGCGTTCTTCTGGTAATTCCGGACGCTGTCACGCTTCGAGCTCCCTTTGGTACATGTCCATTTCGTGCATGAAGTCCGCGAGTTCCACGGCGTTCGTCACGTCAAGCTTTTCGAAGACGGCCGCACGGTGCGCCTTGACGGTCCGCTCGGCCATGCCGAGGGTTTCACCGATGACGGCGTTCGTGAGGCCCTTCACGATCATCCCGGCAACGCACGCTTCGCTCGGCGTAAGCGATTCAAAGCGTTTCCGCAGAGCTTGCAGGTCGCGCTCCTTGGCACGGCGTTCCGCATTCTCATGAATCGCTTCGCTGATCACGGCCGTGAGTTCGTCGAGTTTCGGCGGTTTTACGAGGAAAGTCTTCGCTCCGGCCTTCACCGCCTCCACCGCCATGGCGATGTCGCCGTGAGCCGAGAGAAAGATGACCGGTAGGTCGATCTTCCTGCGGATCATTTCGCGCTGCAGTTCGATCCCCGTCATGCCGGGCATGCGTACGTCAAGCACCGCACAGCCCGGAACATTGAAATCGTCTTCTTCCAGGAACCGCACGGCCGAGTCGTAGGCAACCGTGGCGAAACCCGCGATGTTGAGATAGGTGCCGAGCGCGTCAAGGACCGTTCGGTCGTCGTCGATCAGGCGCACGACGGGATCGGGTCGTTTGTGAAACTCCGTCATTCTTTTTCTCCGGCCGCTCTCAGCGGCAATACGAGGGCGGCGAGCAACCCCGTCGGCATTCTCCGCTCAAACACGAGATGGCCGCCGTTGCGCTCCGCAAGGGCCACCGCGATCGCCAGACCGAACCCCAGACCGTCCGGCTTGGTGCTCGAAGCCACCTTCCCGAGCGCCTCAAAGGCCTCGTCCGAAAGTTTCGGGCCGTTGTCGCAGACCTCGACGGTGCAACTCGATTCGTCCCGCCTCAGCGATACCGTCACTTCGGGTTTCGCCACGTCGGCGACGGCCGAGCGGGCGTTCTTGATGAAGTTCGTCACGACGAACTGAATCTCGAAGGGATCGGCGAGGATCGGACAGGCCGGACGTTTCTCAGGGGCCGTTACCATCGGATCGTGCAGATCTTGAAGCGTCGCGTCCACGATTTCTCCAAGGTCGCAGGGCACGTTTTCACGGGGACGGTTTTTGGCGTAGGAACGTACGTGCTCGACGATCGCGGACGAACGGTCGACCTCGCCCGAGAGTTTTTCCAAAAGCGTTTTTGTCTGTTCGGAGAGCGCGCCTTCGCGTTCGAGGAGCATCTTGAGCGCCGCCGCATAACACGCGATGTTCATGATCGGCTGCTTGATTTCGTGCGCGAACATGTTGGAGAGCTGCGAGACGATGTTGGAGCGTTCGAGCGTCAACAGCCGCCGGCGCGATTCGTTTCTCTCGTGCAGGAGCTTCACGTTCGTGATGAAGGCTTCCCGCAACTCCGCCGTGCGGCGCCGCACGAGCACGTTGAGCGTCAGCACGTGGAAAAGCACCGCCGCGCAAAAGCAGAGAAAGAGGATGATTTCCGTTTGATAGGTCTGCCAGACAAGCTCCGGCGTCCAACGAACCGGCTCGCCGAAGGGACCGATCCGAAGAGTCTTGAGGAGTTCCAACGTCGGCATGAAGTCGTTCGCAATCGTCCATCGGAAGTTCATGCGATCGCTCGGCATCGAAAGAAGCGCCACGGCAACGCGGTTCGCAGTTTCCGAGTTGGCGTTCGGAAGAGAAGCGAAGACGACGTCGGGATAGCGGTCCGTACTTCTGCGGCAGGCGTCGGGACGCGCTTCCTGGTCCGACTTTTCGTCCAGAATCCGCAGGTCGCCCTCCCTGAGCAAACCGTCACGGAGCATGGCCTCATACTCGCAGGTTCCGAGTACGCCCACGTCCGCAATCCCCGAGCGCACCAGCGACACCACGTCGGGAATGCCGTACCGGGTTTCGACGACGTCGGCGAAATGCCTGTCAGGATCGAGCCCCTGCTTCGCGAGTTCCCCCTGCGCGATGAGCCAACCGTCAAAACTGCGGCGGCTGGAAATTGCGACGGTCCTGCCCTTTGCCTCCGCCACCTTACGAATGTCGCTCTCGGGCGACGTCACAAAGAGCGAAGCAACCGTATGCGCCACGTCTTCCGAGCTTTTGGGCGCTCGGGTGGCAATCTGATGGGTGCCCGCCGAATCGATGAAGGAAGCGTAGGCCGCCGCCGACGTCACGACGAAAGAGAGCTTCGCCGCCTTCAGACCCTCCGCCGTCAAGTCAAGAGGAAGCTCGACGATTCGAATGCGGTCCTCGCCGAAGACGCGCATCAGATGTTCGAACGTCGGGACGACGGTGTTGAGGTAGAAGTCGGGGGAAAACGTGTCGACGAGTCCGATCGTGATCGGCCTCTCCTCCGAAGGGGAAGAGACTTCGGGAGGGATTGCCGCACCGGGCCTGTCGGATGCAGGCTGCGCCGCGAAGGAACACGCCGCCGCCCAGCCCGCCGCCAAAAGAAGCGGCAGACGAACAATCCGACAAAAAGTGTGAAGGGAAGCGGGCATCGGCGTGGCGTAGCGAACGTTGTGCACGAAATTGTAGCGCTTCGCCTCTTGAAGACGTTTATTTGCGTATCCAACGCATGTATTCGAGCTCGGTGTCGAAACGCTCGCGCGTCCACCGGACGCGCCATTCCTTCCGCATCAGCAACGGATCGCTTACGTCTTCGGGCAACGTCGCAAGGAAGTTTCCGAAAAGCTCCTCCACCTCGCCCGACACGTGCTTTCGCACCAGGTCGTTGAGCCGCCTGCGGTCACGGGTCCGAAGCTTTTGGTGCCAGAGCTTCTTGTCTTCCTTCTCGGTCCAACCGCAGACAAGGATCGAGCCGACCGGCGTTTTCTTTCGTGAGCGCGACATTCGAACGTAGAAACCTCGCAGATGAGTTGCGGCCCTGCCACGGAGCCGGATGATTTTTACCGTCGGGAGGACGGCACGGGCCGCCTCCTCCCTCCCTTTTGTTGTAGGCCCCTCTGCGTCGGTCATTGACGCATCCCGCCGTCACGCCGTGCGTCAGTCCGTAACGGTCGCCCTTGTACGATCCCATCGAAAGATCTTTTCTCGGCGGGCAATGTCGCCCGTTTTTCGATGATCACCCGAAAGGAAACACTCATGGCCCAACACTCTCCGAAAGCCCATCGCCCCATGACGGCGGCGCATCACAATTCCTGCGGCATCGCGCTCGCATCCTTTCGTCTGAATGCCGACGGCGACGCTTCCAACGAAATGCTCCTCCTGCCGGTTTCGGCCACCTTCATGGTAGCGGTTTTCTGCGACATCTGTTCGGCCAATTTTTCCGAGCAGGACAGGCGGTTCGTCAACCGACTCACATACCACCCGGATGCCCGTCTGCGGGTGGCCGCCGCCGGCGTGGAAGAAACGCTCGATCCCGATACCGTGAGAAAGCTTGCGAAAGACCCGTCCTTTGCCGTTCGCCAGGCGATCGCAACCAACGACGACGCCGTCGACAAGCTGACGGGGGCGGAGTGTGTGGAATTGGCCGCCACCGATGCATTTCTCGTGCCGGACGTCATCGTTACGCTCAGGCGCAATGTCCGCCGATTTTTCGAACCTTCGGCATCCTCCCCTATCGAAAGAGAGTCGTCTCAAAGCGAGGCGGCGTTGAGGCAAAAGGCCGGTGTTGCCGTCGACAAGCTCCGCTCTGTGATGGACGTCTACAGAAATCATCCCGACTACCTGCTCCGGAATGCCGTGCAGGACGCGGAAGAGACACTGAAAGAGTTGGAAAAGGTTCCCGCCGACCGCACGTCCGACGCACAAAGCGAGCGCCGGTTGTCACGGGAGGAACTCGCCAGACGGTACGGTTTCGTTGGAAATCCCGGGGAGTTCGCCCTCGGTTTTCTCTTTCTGGACGATGAGGCGCTTTCCGCCGGGATCGTCAAAGCCGATGCCGACTCGCCGCTCTTCTCCGTTCCGATTGAAAAGTTCAGCGTCATCGTGCGTCACCTTCCCAAGGACGAGTCGTCGGAGATCTTTTTCGAACGGCTCGCCGCAAACGGTTGCGCCCGCGTGCGCGAAGCCGTTGCCGATGTCGGCGTTCTGTCCCAAACCGCCGTCGAAATGCTCAAGAACGATCCGGACTACGTGGTTCGGCTTGTCCTCCTGCGAAACGAAAAGGCACTTGCGAAACTCTCTTCGCAAGACATCATCGGTCTTTTTCGCGGCGACGCCTGCCTCCTTCGCGCTGCGTACGAATTCGGGAAACCGGATGAGCGTACGCTGCAGATTCTTCGCGAGGGATTCCGAGTCACCGATGATCTGGGCGCGGCGGAGTTTCTCGAGTCCCTCGGTGAATAGGGCGACGGACACGTCCGGCAGAGGCGACGCCGCCCCACATGCCCGGTCACGTCCCGCTTCACAGGGGCTCCTCCCAGGCAAACCAATTCAGCAAGCGCCGCAGGATCCTTCCTCCGCAAAAAACATAGCGGCGCACTGACTCAAGAGCAGACTTGCTCAGGACTTTTTCTGCAATGAGCTGGGAAAACGCAGCACGAAATCGACGGCTTTCCTCCACCGGCAACTAGACGCGTCGCCTTATCTCCATCAAAGTTGTAAGCCATCCTGCGTCGAACATTGACGCACCCGTCGTCCCCCGATGCGTCAGCCCTCAACGGTCCCCTTTCTACGATGAGTACATCGAAAGCACCGAGGCGCATCGGGTGATGTCGTCCGACTTTCGCTGATCTACTGAAAGGAGATTCTTATGACACACTTTATCCGCTCCCGTCGCCGTCGTCAGGTGGCTCCCCAACTGCTGTCCTGCAGCATTGCACTTCTCTCGTTTCGTCTGAATGACGCTCATGGCGTGGATGCTTCCGCCGAACCGCTGCTTTTGCCGGTTTCCGCCTCGTTTGTCGCCGATACCTTCGGATCCGTCTCCGCTCCGCTTTTTTCCAAACCGAACGACAAGTTCATCAACCGACTCGCACGGCATCCGGATGCCCGCCTGCGGGCGGCCGCCGCCGGCGTGGAAAACGCGTTGAATCCAGAGGTGGCGGAAAAGCTCGTGGAGGATCCCGCCTATGTGGTCCGTCGAGCTCTCTCGCGGAACGACGACGCACTCGACAAATTGTCCGGCACCGCCTGCATACGCCTCGCTGAAACCGACTCGAATCTGGCGGAGGGCGTCGTCAATGCGCTCGAACGCAATGCCCGTCGAGCCGCCCGAGAGTCGGAGTCCGCGCGTACGAATTCGCAACCTGAACGGACGACGACTTCCGTCCCCGCATTGGAGAAACTTCGTTACGTAATCGACGCCTTGCGAAACCATTCCGACTACGAAGTCCGGGCCGCCGTGCTCGATGCGGAAGACACGCTCAGGGAGATTGAGACGGGCGACGCCACTCTCGATTCCATTCCGACGGCCAAGCTCCGCCAACGCAGGGTGTCACGTTACCGACGCTCCGGCTTCATCGGGAATCCCGGCGAATACGCCGTCGGCTTCGTCTTCCTTGACCGAGCTGCGCTTGCCGAAGGAATCGCCAAGGCGGAAGTCGACTCTCCCCTCTTCGTCATTCCCGTCGACGCGTACGACAGCATCATTCGCGACCTCCCGTCGGGCAAGTCGTCGGAAATCTTTCTCGAGCGATTTGCCGCAAACGGCTGTGCGGCCGTACGCGAAGCCGTGGCCGACACCGAGTGTCTCCCCAAAGCGGCCATCGACTTGCTCAAGACCGATACGAACTACGAAGTGCGGGCGAACCTTCTACGTAACGACACCGTTCGAATGGAGCTCTCCGCAGAGGAAATCCTTGACATCATCCGAGGTGACGCGGGACTCCTGCGCGACGCCTTCGAGTACTCCGACTCGGGCACGCGGGTCCGGCAGATTCTCTTTGAGGCGTTCGACAACGCGGAAGACCCAGGCATCACCGAACTTCTTGACACCCTGAGTCTGTTGGACGACTAACAAAAGGATTCGGTAGCGGCACTTTGCAACCGCTGCCGAAGTACGGACACGACCGTCCATCACGATCAAGATTCCGTGACTCCTCATGGCCAACCATCCCAAAACCGTTACGCAGGCGCTTCTTTTCGTCGAGATCCTCTCGCTCCTTCCTGTCCACCGCCGGGTGAGCCTGGAGGAAATCCGTTCGGCCCTCGTCCTCAAGGGCGTTTCGGTCTCGAAGCTGACGCTACAACGCGCCATGAAGACGCTTCGCGAAGCCGAGGACTTCGGGATCGAGTGCGATCAGCGGGCGCGCCCCTTCGGGTATCGCCTGCGCGCCCGTCCCGCCTTCGCGGACTTCGAGCGCATCGTCATGAACCCCGACATGGCGCTTCTTCTGAAGTTGGTCGAAACCTACCTCAGCGGCCTCCTTCCTGGACACCTTCTTTCGGCGCTTGAAGCGCACTTCGAAGCGGCCGACCGCTGCTTGGCCCGCGAGAGTCCCGCCTCCCGCCAAAGCGCCGCCTGGCTTCGCAAAGTCGCGCTTTCGCCCGCCGCCCCTTCCCTTCCGTCGCCGAGCATTGCGCCGCGGATTCTCAAGACCGTGAGCGAAGCGCTCTACTGCGGCCGCAAACTTGAAATCGCTTACGAACCGACGTTCGGTTCGACCGAGAAGCTTGTCGTCTCGCCGCTCGGACTGGTTCACGGGGCATTGCCGTACCTGGTCTGCAGGCCGGACATCGGCGAAGGCCTTCGCCGGGTCGAACTCATACGGATCCGCGACGCCCGCATGTTGGACGTACCCTTCTCGGGCGACGAAGGCTTTTCCGTTCACGCCTACCTGCGTTCAATCGGTGCAGCCGGTGCCGGTCGTGCGCCGCCGTAATGCGCCGCTGGTCTGAAGTTCACGGAAGAACACTGTCGGGCCAGTACTCTTCCGGCGGCATGAAGCTGTTTCCGCACTGCAGACGTCCGGGGAAGACGAAGCCTGAGCCTCTCAAGGCCATGTGCCAGAGAATCTCGGCGGGCTCGAGCAAACACTCGTGACTGCGCGCAGGGCGAATGAAGCGCACGTTTTGCAGTAGCCGCACGCGATCGACCGTTTCGACGGCGATGACGCCCACGCCCTTCATCTTTCGTTCAACAATGGCCGCGCGGATGTACTCAGCCGTCTTCGGGTCGGCCGCGAAGTAGAACTTGTTGCATAGCGGCAGATAGCTCTCCCACTTCGCATCGCTTCGAAAGTCGGCCGGACAGGATTTCGTCTCGACGATGACGGTCTGGTGACGGTGATTGATCGCGATGAGGTCCGCACGGACCTTCTCGTAGCGAGCGATCGATACTTTGCCGTTTTTCTGCACGCGCACCATCGGGAGCGTGCACTCCCGAACGACCGCGTAGGCCTTGTAGGCGAAGTAGGTCCCGAGGTAGCGGCTCATCATGAGCACGCGCTCCTTCTTGGTGAGCGTTGGCGCGGCGTCGGCAGACGCCGGAGGGGTCGGTCTTTTTCGCGGCGGCATTCCGGTTCCTTGAAGTTCGATGACCTTCGACTCTACGGGACGAGACTCCAATCGACGACGCGCACGGTGCGGTCAGAACCCGCCCGGCCCTGAAACCCCGCAATGGCGTGAGTTGCGGTCGGTACAATGTCGGAAGGATCAATTCTTGGGAATCGTCCATGCCGCACATCGAAACCGAATCCAACGCCACCGTCCGCGGAGGACTGCTCGTCCTCGAAATCTTGAAACGCATTCCGAGGAACCGCTGGATCTCGACCCCCGAACTCGAAGCGAGTCTCGCGGAGGCTGGCATCCATATGGCGCGGCGTCGACTTCAGCGCTTTCTCAAGGAGATCTGCGAAGAGGACGGCTTTTACGTCGAGTGCGATACCCGCTCCAAACCCTACGGGTATCGGCAGCGCATTCCCTCTTCTGATCTTGCAGTGACAAACCTGCGCCCCCAGGAGAGTCTTCTTCTGCGTCTCGCCGAAGAACACTTGAAGTACCAACTTCCCTCCCCGCTCGTTCGCGCGCTCGAGCCGCTCTTCGAGCAGGCGAGGAGCACGCTCAAGGAGGACGGCGCGACTCAAAAGATGACGGCCTGGCTCAAAAAGGTGGCCTTCGTCTCGGACAGTGTTCCGATGCTCCCGCCCAACATCCTGCCGCGCATCTTTGACGCAGTGAGCGAAGCCCTCTACCGCGATTCCAAAATTGAGATTGACTACGTCAACACGATCAATGAGGAGCGGAATGCCGTCGTTTCGCCGCTCGGACTCGTGCAGCAGGCCCATCGTCTCTATCTCGTCTGCCGCTTCGACGGCTACGACAACGTTCGCCATCTGGCGCTTCACCGCATGACGAGTGCGAGGGTCCTCGACTTTCCCGCGGACCGACCGAAGGACTTTGAACTTGACCGGTACGTGAAGGACCGTCACTTCAACTACAGCAACGGTCAGAGAATCCATCTCGTTCTGGAATTTACGAACGCCGTGACCGCCAACAACCTCAAGGAGACGCCCTTCAACGCAACGCAGAAGTTGGAGCTTCAGCACAACGGCGTCTGGCGGCTCGAGGCGGATCTCGACGACACGGTGCTTCTCGACGGATGGATCGCCGCCTGGCGGGAGGCCGCGGGGATTCGCCTGGTTGAGAAGACCATCCTTGCGGAATAACCCTTGACCCATACCGGGGCGGCCGAGAGCAGGCCCCTCAACACTCACTGGAGAGTAAGCATGACCAAAAACGACTTTGCCTGGCCGGACGACAACGACGACAACGCCTCCTGGCCCGACGACGACAACGAGGAATTTGCCTGGCCCGATGACGACGAAGAAGATGATGAATTTGATCCGGGGTGCGGATTTTCCGTCGTCTGCCGCCCGACGCAGACGACCGACTCGGAAGCGGAGGACGATGCCGACGCACAGACCGTCACCGTGGCGATCACGCGGGCTTTGATGCTCGATCTGCTCTTTGAAATGCGGAACGTGGAGTGGTCCGCCGGGCAGATTGATGCGGCCGCGGCGTTTTTCAATCGCCTCGCCGACTCGGACGACGCCGAGTTCCGTCTGAAGGCGGCCGCCTCTCCTCTGCTCCGGGAAGATGCGGCGCTGAAGCTTCTCAAGAACCCGGCCCACGACGTCCGTCTGGCTCTCGCCAAAAATGTCGACGCGCAGGCGCTGATCCCGGTGAAGGAACGCCTACTTCTCACGGAAAAGGACGTCGAGGTTCGTGGGGCTCTGCTCGAATCGGCGCTCAAGGTTTGGGAAAAAGCCTTCCATCGTGATGAAGAGCTTGCCCTCAAGCTTCGAAAGGATGCGCAAGCTCTTGCGACCGAGTCTCTCCGCCACGCTTCGCCGAACGTTTGCGACGTCGCCGCCGGCGTTCTCGAGGCACTGGAAAAGGACATTCCGGCCGTCCAGACGCAAGACTCCGCCAGGCCGTCGTTTCTGACCTTCTGGGGTATGTACAGGCAGTCCGCCCGCTTCGAGGAACTGCTCGCCGCCCGCAGTCAGTGGGCGTTCTTCCTCGTGGAAGACGACGCCGATGAATGGGAAAGGGCGGAACTGCCGTTGCCGTACCCCGCGCTTGAAATATTGGCCAATACCCTCGCCGTTTCGGAGTTCCACGACGGCGCCCGCCTGCTCGAACGTCTGGCCTGCCATCCCGACCATTTCATCCGGGCCGACGTCGCCGGCCGCGACGATGTCCCGATCGAAGTCTACGCGCGTTTCAAGGAGGAAACCGATTACGCCGTGCGCAAGGCGCTTCTGACCAATCCCAACGCTCTGGAGGTGATGTCGGAGGAAACGATGGAACGTTTGGTCGGCAACGATCCGATGCTTCTTTGTGAGGCCTACAAGGAAACGAAGAACGAAAAGCTGGACGAGCTGATGACCAAGCTCTACGGCTTTTGGGGCGAAAACGGCGACAAGATGGTCGAAGCCTTGAAGAGCAAGAAGATCGGCGATGCAGTCGATCAGGCGCTTGACGAGATCTGAAGCAACGTTGAGAACACGTGATCAGCTGTAGCTATAAAGCTACCCCTGTCACGTGTTCTTTTTACTGTTTTATCACTTTCATACTTCGATCTTAAACTTCTTTTTATTTTTGAGAATAGTGAGAACTTTGAGGCAGCCTTAAAAATACTCATTGCTCAGCAATCAAACAATTTCACTCAACATTAAAAAATATTAAAGCCACCACAATAACAGCACCAAAAGAAACAACTCCACCGGAATCAGGCACATTCAAGACTTCGACAAAAAGCAAACATCAATTGCGAAGGAATGCACATTTAAATAACTTTTCCTGATCCGCTAACCGACTCACAAATTCCTTATAGTCTCTTGCATTCACAGGAATCTTCAATCCTCGTTTAACAACACAAACATCATCACGCGGCGCGACATTTGACTCATAAGTCGAACCATAATTCATCCGTAATATTACATCAGCAGACCCCTCTATCTCAGGATATAGAAAATAGCCGCATTTCGCATCAAATCTAAACATATAAGCAAGTATCTGCAAATAGTCCCTATTACCAATATTATTCACTGGCTTATATTTAGCGTCTGCGATAATTCTCCTTTCTCGATCTGTTGAAATAAAATCAGGATAGATTAGCCCAGCATTTCCTTCAAAAAGTCTTTGAGCTCCTACACCACCCCTATTTTTAGGATGATAAAAAATATCCTTAACAAGTAGGTTAACATATTCTTCCCAAAGCCAGGCACCATCAATCACTACACCATAAATTCTCTTTAATCCGAATCCGATTTGATGTCTTTGATTCCGTAAAATCAAGAGACATAATTTTTGTAAAGAATAATATTCTCTAAAATATGCATGACGAACCGGGCTACCTTCATTATCTAAAACAACCTTTTGTCGTTCTCTAAGAGAAAAACAGGGAGTTGAGGCAACCACAAGCTCTACCTCTTCTTTTACCCTCATGAGAATATTTTTGCCGAAGGGCTTCCTTTTTATAAACTCAATAGCATGCCGAACCAACTGCATTAAACTATTATCGCAAGAAAACTCTCGTCGACTGTAGGCAACATTTCCCACAAACGGAGTATTCTCCTTTATATGCCTAACAATATCAATATTACCCTTCACATTCTGGTCGTTATACACGCGAACAATGTACTTCTTGAACAAACCTTTCCTTGCTGCTCTATTCAAATAATATGGAAAGAGAAACATCAAAATATCAAGAACCCTATTCTCCTGACTAAAATGCGTCTCTAAATCAACTGTATTCAGCACATCTAGAACACGATTAAGCAAGTGTATAAAGAAGAAATCCTCCCCATCTCCACAAAATCGAGATTCAATAACAAGCCGCTCATCTCCGTACCCAAGAAACCCCATTAAGTTTCCCGACTTATATGTATCGTTAATGCTTTGTAAAATCATTTGGTCTGACTCGATATTCTCTGAATCTTTAATAGTTTCAGGGAATACAAACAAACCTTCACGCTCCAGTTGCTCGAGATTTTTATTAGCTATTTTTTCCGTCAGCTTCTCTATCCTCGAGAACTCGGTATTCGGGATACGTGAATTATCCTTAATCTTGAGTAACTTCATCAACCACACCCGAAGATGACTTTTGGTACCCGTATGCCTTCGCAAATTGCTTCATAAGAACTTTTTCATTGTACATTCCATGAACGTACTCTTGCAAAAGAGGGCACAGACAATCAGTCCAAAGCTGATCAAAGCTTAATGTTTTCAATCTCAAGAAATATGCCGGCCCAATTTGATAATTTTCATTAAGATCTTCGACAGATGCAATCTCTTCATTGAGTGCCGTCATTCTCTTTATCGCTTCAGCTTCCAATTCTTCGTTCTCTAACGATGCAAGCATCCCCAAAGACTCATTAGCCTTAAGTTCTACAAACCGGAAGCGCCGACGCATCGCAAAATCAAAGCTATCCACGGACCGATCAATATCATTCATTGTGCCTATGATATAAACATTCTCGGGAATATAGAATTTTTCCTCAGGATCAGCGTGCAAATTTGAATATTGCGTAGAAATCTCGCCACTTTTTCCTCGATAACCAGGGTCGATACTAAAAAACAGCTCGCCAAATATTTTAGATATTTCCCCTCGATTAATTTCATCAATGATAAATACGTATTTCTTCACCTCTTCTCGATCAACGCCTCTTTTCGAGACAGATAGCTTCTTATCCTTGATGGCTCTATATATTGCAAAATTATACGAATACCCTTGCTTAAGATAAGATTTTCCGAAAAAAGCCGCTACATCCTTAATTTTATCGAATTTTACCTCAGATTGAAGCATTTCCTTAATTTCTTCCAGACTTAAGGAAAGCCTATTCACGATCTCGTTCCCTGGTATGTAAATATTGATGTGCTCTTCATCCACTCCCGTTATAACGAACTTGCTCCCGTTTACAGTTTCGAACACATCAATCCCAAATGAAACTTCAGAGAAAAACTTTTCTATGGATTCCTGGACGGAATTTTCTTTTTCAATCACCTCTATCGTTTTCAGCGAATCCTCATAATTTTTCCTGGCGCGCTTAATAAATTTCTTAAAAATTCCATCCTGCAGGCAAAACCCCATTGTTCCATCACCACTAATTTTTGGCCTAATCCCCTCAACAAAATCCGAATAATCATAACCAGGGTGAAATTGAACAAATTCAACTTGCTTCTTCTGTTCATCTGTCAAATGCGTGAAATCACAATCATGACCGTTAGTGATAATGTCAGCGGCTATTTCTTTCGCAAGATGTGACTTTCCCGTTCCGGGCGCACCTCTAAAAATCAAATTTCGAGAATCGATCAAAAGTGAAGAATAGGAGTTTTGATATCTATTGGCCGCCTTAAAGGTTTCATTATCAGTGGCATCGTCTCCTTCATTTAGCCCTTTATCATCACTGATTTTTTCTTGATACTTTAAAACAAAATGATCGCCAGACTCCCCAAACCTCTTTAAACACTCTTGAACAAAGATAATTGTAGAAAAAATATTCCAACAATATATTACAAACAACACGTGGCCTTGTTTATCAGTATATGTCATGCGCTCGAGCGATTTACGATACTGCTCAAACTCGTCAACACTCCCAAATATACCTCTAATCATCTCACTGTTTTGCCTATATTGACAAACAGGAAAATTTTGTTTTTCCTCTTTCGAAAGCGCTGACAATTGCGGCTCAAATAACTGGAACGCAATCTTTGGCATAGTTTGATTTGTTATTTTTCTTTCTCCTTTTCTATAGTCCCGACTAACTATATCTCCATTTGCTCTCACAAAACAAACACTTAGTGGCTCATAATTATCACCGAGCCCCAGGTCATTCATCGTAAAACGTTCATCAGTTGATTTGATTTGATCGGCATAAATAAGCAACTCGTAAGATTGTTGCCCCTTTATATTAATAGTAAACCCTAGTTTCTTAAGATAACCCCTAGCCTCCTGACTATCAAAGCCAGAGGTTGATATATCAACACCGCTCGCTAGGTGTATCGCCACAGCAACTACATATTTCGGCGGGTATTTTTTCCCGTTTTCTAATACAAGTACATATCGCGTACTCTCGTTAAGAGCAGGGATGCCGTTTTCATCAATAAATTCAAGAGCATCAATGATATTTTGTTTTGAGACCTTCGGTATAGACATAAGTCCTCCTCTTCGTAGCAAAAAGCATTATGCCACATCAGCATATAGTTATCAACCAGTCATCACGATAACTCAAATCAATAAAAACTTTTTTCCGCTTATTTTAAATTGGTTTATTGAAATACACTTTCTTATTCCATCAATTCACAATATCCAATCTTAATTTTACGACGTATTCCACACATTCCATTAAAATTGATGTCATTTCTCAGGATTCCGATACTTTTTCCTCAGGGCGCGCCGCAAGCTCATGGCCAAGACCATAAAACAGCCTTTGAGGGGCCATCCTCCGATGGATTGAATTGCCCTTGAGTTTTGCTTTCGTATGTTGAAAGGCATGCTCCCAGTACGAAGCGGAACATCAGTCACTAAAACAACGCCCCAAAGTCGAACTCCCGACCTTGGGGCGAAATTTTGCGGTCCCGTCAACGAACGTCTTACGGCACCTGGTACTTGAAGTTGTGGCACTGCGCGCAGAAGTCCTGCGACTCACTGTGCATCATGTGACAGTTCGTGCAGTCGAGTTCCGTCCCGTAATGGGGCGAGACGTGCGGGTTCGTGGGCTTGACGCCCTTCGTCTTTTCGACGAGCGCGTCGACCTTATGACAACCCGTGCAGGTCGCAAAGTCGGGCGTCTTGGGATTCGCCTTGTCCGTGCCGTGGCAGGCTTCGCATTTGACGCCCACTTTGGCGTGGCGGTCGGCACCGAGTTCGGCCGCCTGCACGGCGAGAGGCAGGGCCACGGCCACCGCGAGGGCCGTAGCGACCAAAGTACGCAGAGATTTCATTTTTCGTCTCCTTTCGCAAAAAGAGCCCCGCCGAAGCGGGGCCCGTTTACGGCTTAGCCGAGAGGAATCAGCCTTCCTTCACGATTTCGCCACCGATGATGTAACCCGCGGTGAGGCAGCGGCCGAGGCCGTGCTGCGCGCAACCGCCGGCGGATTCGCCGCCGCAGTAGAGACCCGGGATCACCTGGCCCTTCATGTCGACGACCTGGTTCTTGCCGTTGACGCGAAGACCCGCATACGTGTCGTGCGTGCAGACCGTGCACCAGGCGGCGTAGAACGGAGCCTTTTCGATCTTGAACTTGGGTTTCGGCTTGTCGAAGTCTTCGTCGACGCCCTTTTCGACCATTTCGTTGTAGCGCTTCACCGTTTCGGCAAGACGGCCCTTGGGCATCTTGTACTTCTGATACGGATTCTGCGTGAGCTTTTCCTGAAGTTCGTCGAGCGTGTCGGCGACGAAGAAGTAGCCTTCTTCACCGGTCGTTTCGTCGATCTTCCACTGTTCGCGCTTGATGGCGGCGCTGTCGAAAATCGCCCACTGCGGACCGGCAGACCAGTCGGGACCGACGGAGCCTTCGTTCATGGCCATGGCGGCGTCGATGTAGTTCTTGAAGACCGGCTCGATCTTCGAAGAGTTGCGCCAGTCGCCGCGCACGTAGCCGCCGACCTTGTCATAGAAGCCGTAGCAGGTGCCGTTCGGATAGGCAGCATTCACTTCGTTGTAGAAGCGATGACCGGCCTGGTTGACGGCGATGCAGTCCTGCCAGTTGCCCATGAAGAGACCCGTGGCCTTGACCTTGCCCCAGATCGGGCTCTGCGGTTTCCAAGCGCAGTAGCTCGTGCGGGTGCCGACGTAGGCACCGCGGCGCAGAGCACCGTTGCGGTTCATCGCCTGGTTGACCGTGCCCCAAAGGGCGGCACCGATCGCCATGGCGGCGAGTTCACCCGAACCGTCCTGCGGCGTCCATTCGCCGCCGCCCAGCTGGAATTCTTCCGTGAGGCGCGGGTCGAACATACGGCGGAATTCGACGTTGCCGGTGTTGCCGCCCGTCGCGATCACGATGCCCTTCTTCGCGCGGACCGTGACCTTGGGTTCGTGGTAGTCGATGTTCCCTTCCGTCTTCCAGCTCACGAGGGGCTTCTCCTGACCCGGAAGAATCGTCGGCGTGTAGTGGGCTTCAATGCCGAGGACGCGGCCGGCGAGCGGTTCTTCGCGGAAGATCTGGTCCATGTGATAGTTGAAGAGGAAGCGGATGTTCTTCAACTTGCGGGCCGCTTCGTCAAGCGGACGCATGACGGACGTGCCGTTCGTGCCCGTGGGGCTCGGACCGCCCACGCCCTTGCCCCACTTCACGTGATGGGAGCGCAGAGCGGAAACGCCGCTGCCGTGGTTCGCCTGGAAGTTGTCGGGCGCTTCGTCTTCGAAGGGCAGGCCGTGCTTGGCGAGGAAGTCAAAGGTCGCGGCGCCGTTGTAGGCGAGCGAATGCTGCACGTCGCGGTCGACGAAGCGGTAGTCGGGCATACCGTCCGTTTCCGTCACGGACCAGTCGGTAAGGTCGCGGAAATAGGTTTCCGGATCGTCCTTGATGCCGTACTTCAACTGCAGGGCCGTGCCGCCGCCGAGCGCGATGGAGCCCGCGGACAAAATGGCGTGACCGCCCACGTCGTAGTTGGTGTCGACGACGAGCACGTCGGCACCGGCTTCGGCCGCGCGGATCGCGGACACCATGCCGCAGGCACCCGCACCGATCACGACGACGTCGGCTTCAAAGTCCCACTTCTTGGGCGTGGCGGCGCAGGGCGTCGCCGCGGAGGCAACCTGAGGAAGGAAGAGAGCGGCACCGGCCATGGCGCCCGTGCCGAAGAGTTGACGGCGATTCATCTTCGCAGACATGCAAAACTCCTTTTTGGTTCGTTGGGAAACGACGCATGGTCCCGCATCGTTTCTGAAGTCGAGCATAGACGGACGAACTACTCCGGACTACGTAAGTAGCCCGCAGTTCGTCAAGAGTCATGCAAATCTTTTTTCGTCCCCTCCCCGCAGACACATTCCGGAATCCGAATTCAGGATTTCTTCGCCTTGCTTTCACCCCGACTCGGACAAATGACTATGGCCGCTCCCCTTGCGCGGGGCTACACTCAGACCGTTTGCACAGTGGAAGGAGAACTGTCATGACCACCTATTCCCGACGCACACTTCTTTCGGCCGCCGCGGTCGGCGGCCTTCTCACGACGCTTCCCGCCTACGCTTGGAGAACGGGAAAAGCCAAGAAGGAAACGAAAACCGACGTGCTCGTCATCGGTTCGGGGCTCTCCGGCATCATCTCTGCGGTCTCCGCGCTCGACAACGGCGCCGAAGTGCTTCTCATCGACAAGGCCGAACGAGGGCTACGCGGCGGCAATTCCCGCGTCTGTCTCGGCTCCTTCGTGATGCCGGAAAACGACAGTGAAGAAGCTCGCCGCGCCTTTGTCGAAGACGTCGCGAAGAAGTCTTTGGGCGGCGGTCGCACGGACCTCTACGCCGTCCTCGGCGACAACATCCGCACCGACATCGCCTGGCTCGAATCGATGGGCGCGGGCTTTGAAAAATGGATGCGCTCCGATCCGTGGCGTCTGGGCGTTCGCATCGCTTCGCCGGGACAGTACCGCGGCATGCCGAAGCTTCTTGAAACGCTGCACGGCGTTTTCGAAAAGAAGGGCGGCAAGGCGCTCTACCGCACGAAGGCGAAGTCCCTGCTCCTTGACGACCGCGGCGCCGTCTGCGGCTGCCGCGTGCAGACTCGGGCGGGACTCGAAGACATCTTCGCCAAGGCCGTCATTCTCGGTACGGGCGGCTACAGCGCCAACCGTTCGATGCTTGAAGCCGCGCACCCGGGCGGAGCCGGTCTTCTTGTTCGCGGGAATCCCTGGATCACGGGCGACGGCATTGCGCTTGCGACCGAAATCGGTGCCGCGACGCGCGGCATGGCGGGCGGCGAATCGCTT
>OGIO01001199.1_pt1 | contig 23242 bp, 14 predicted proteins | sample 1571841 | NCBI WGS metagenome assembly OGIO01 (sample SAMEA2582111, study PRJEB24529) | metagenome | biome: Human gut stool | place: China | collected 2011
GCGGATGGTTGGCGGATTTTTTCATTTTAGGGCTTGACTTTTAATAGTTAGTCTTCAACGAAAAATCAAAATCAAATCCGTTCTTTGTGATGAATCTTCACCGGTTCATCACGGGAGCGGGTCGGATTTTTTTTATTTTTGTTTACTTGTATCCAAGAACTTGGACTAAGAGGGTGGGCAACTTGGACTACGAGTCCATAAACTTCTGCCGCTTTTCACGGTACACTCTTGTCAAAGGATGGAAAGCCCCTGTTGAAGTTAAGCAATCTTAAAATCAATCACCGGTTTTATGGCAGGGTTCAGGACAACCGAACAGACACCGTTTAATATAGAAATGAGGTTCACCATGAACAAACTGCTTTCCTGCTGCCATTGAGAAAAAACAATCCCCACAGCCACAAAAAGGACTGTGGGGATTGCTTTTATGGTGAAGGAGAAAGAGAATAACGTGTTAACCCTTGTCCGCGCCGGAGGTGATGCCCTCGACGTAGAACTTCTGCATGATGACAAACAGGATGGAGATGGGGATGGACACCAGCACACCGCCTGCACAGAAGAGCGCAAAGTAATTGTTGATCAGGGTCTTTTGCAGCATATTATACAGACCGATAGCCACCGTCCAGTCGGCAGAGACGCCCGAATTCAGGATCATTTTTGCCATCACGAAATCGGTCCATGGAACCATGAAAGAGCTGATGATGGTATAGACCAAAATCGGCTTGGACATGGGCAGAACGACCTGGAAGAACACACGGGCGTCGGATGCGCCGTCCAGCTTGGCGGCTTCCCGCAGGGAGATGGGGATGGTATCAAAGAAGCCCTTGCAGATCAGATAGCCCAGACCGGACGAACCGGCATAGACCATGATAAGACCGGCATAGGAGTTGGTCAGATTCAGATATTTCAGGACGAAATAGACGGCGATCATTGCCAGCACGCCGGGGAACAGGTTGACGCTGACAGAAAGGTTCTGGATCAGCTTGCGCCCCTTGAAGCGGCAGCAGCTCAGCGCGTAGGCTACCATCAGCACAAAGCAGGTGGAGATAACGCAGTTGAAACAGGCCACCACAAGGGTGTTGGTAAACCAGCGCGGGAACTGCGCCACAGAGTCCGGGTGGAACAGAATGTTGACATAGTTGCGCAGTGTGTAACTGGCCGGGAAGAACTGTCGCACATTGATGCCCCGGTCTGTGGAGAAGGAAGTGACCAGAAGCCACAGAATGGGTACCAGCCAGATAGCTGCCAGCAGGGCCAGCAGCAGATGCCGCAGGATGCTGCGGACTGTGCGGAGGATACGCCCGCGGCGCAGCTGCGCTGCGGTCTCTGCCCGGCGTGCCGGAGAAACAGTTGTCTGTGTCAAGAGAACGTCGCCTCCTTTTTATTAAGGAACCGGAAGCATACCAGCGTGAACACGGCACAGATGATGAACACCATAATGCCAATGACGGCGGCCATCTTGTAGTTGTACTGCTCCTGTGTCAGGCGGAACAGCCATGTGACCAGCAGATCCACCTCTTTTGCACTGGAGGAAGCCAGCGCCTGATCCTTGGTGATATAAACGTCCTGCGTGAGCAGATAGATGACGTTGAAGTTGTTGACGTTGCGCACAAAATCCGTAACCAGTGCCGGCCCCTGCACACTGAGCAGGTAGGGCAGCTTGATGTAGATAAAGCTCTGCCACGGCGATGCACCATCAATGGTGGAGGCCTCCAGCATATCGGTGGGAATGTTCATCAGCACACCGGTGGCAATGAGCATCTGGTAGGGCACGCCCACCCAGATGTTGATGAGGATGATCATGAACTTAGCCCAATGCTGGTCGGTCAGGAAGGGAATGTGGTTCATGTTCTGCCCCAGCAGACCGAAGGCCTTTAAAAAATCGGTCACGCCTGCATTGGCCATCATGGTGTTGAAGATGCCGGCGTCCGAGAAGAAGTTGCGCACCAGCAGCAGGGTGACGAACTGCGGCACCGCAATGGTGATGATGAACAATGTGCGCCAGAGCTTTTGGCACTTGGTCTTTTTGTTGTTGATGAGCATAGCCAGAAATACGCCGCCGAAGAAGTTGGTGAAGGTGGCAAAGAAGGCCCACACCAACGTCCAGCTGAGCACCCGGCCAAAGGCGTAGCTGAAGGTCAGGCTCAGCGACTGCCCACCAAACAGAGAAGCAAAGTTAGCCAGCCCCACCCATGTGAACAGGGCGGCGGGAGGCATATGCTGCTGATCGTAGTTGGTAAAGGCGACAGCGATCAAAATGAACAGCGGGATGATGGTGAACACCACCACACCCAGCACCGGAAGGGTGAGCAGGGTAACGTAGAACTTTTCGTTCAGGTACAAGGTGATATCCTGCCGGAAATTGTTGGGCTTTTTGCCAGCAGCCTTCTGCGCCTGTAACACGTAATTGCTCTGCACCACCAGCATGGCAGCAGCGATCAGCGTTACAATGACCACCAGTGCGATCACGCTGAGCAGCAGGATGGCAAACGAGTTGTCGTAGTTGTTGACCTCGTTCTTTAAGGTAAGGGGGTTGAACTGCATTTCCATCTGCACCGTGCCCAGCGTGCCGAACTTTTTCAGCGCAGGAATGCCGGAAGTGCCCAGAAAATACAGTCCCAGCCCCTGCACCAGTGTTACCAGCAGTGCCTTGATAAGCTGGCCGTGGCCAATGTAGCCCAGACCCCAGACAAAGAGGGACAGCTTTGTAAAAATATCTCCGTGAACAAATGCGTGACCGAACTTCTGAAGGAAATTCGGCTCCCGGCCATCTGCCCGCAAGGGTGGTGTAAGGACCATTTCTGCCACAGAAGTCAACTCCTTTCTTGGTATGCAGAGGGGGTTATAGCAAACAGGATGTTAGGTTGACGCCGATTTCTTGTATTGCGATAAAAAGCGGGCACACCGCATTCTGCTGCGTGCCCGCCGGGAAAAACCGGAACTTACTGTGCCACAGGTGCGGTGATGCCGGCCACAGCGTCATCCACCAGCTGCTGCGTGGTCTTGCCCTGCGTGTCGCCGGAGGCGAGGATCTCGCCCAGACTTGCGGCGGAGCTCCAGTAGTTTGCGCCTACCCGCTGCAGGGTAGCGTAGGAGCTCTGCTCGGCCAGTGCGGCAATGGCGGGTGCAGACTGCACAGCCTCGGAAGCATTGGCGTTGATGTTGGAGGGGCCCAGCTTGCGGTCGTTGAAGCGCTTGTTCTGGTTGTCCTCGTTGGTGATGAAGTCGGCCAGCATCATAGCCACGCCCACGTTGGCGCTGTGGGGGTTGACGCCCACCAGCTTGTAGCCGGAGAAGGAGCCCATCTGGACCTGCTCGCCGTTCAGGGTGTAGGTCGGCAGCTTGGTGGCGGCGTAACCTTCGCCCCAAGCCTCCTCGGCGGTGCTGGCGTTCCAAGTACCGGAGATGGCGGCGCAGCAGCTGCCGTCCTTGATGGCAGAAACGATATCAGCATCCGCGCCGGACTTGAAGCCGGGGTTTGCGGCGATATCCAGAATGGCCTGCGTTACGTCTGCGCCGGGAGCTTCGTTCCAGTTGCAGACGGTGTTGATGCCGTCATCTGCCAGCGTTGCCACCAGACCGGCACCGGCGTAGAAGCTGTAAATGTACCATGCGTCGTTCACGCTCATCATGAACTTTTTGCCGGCAGCTGCAGCCTTTTCCAGCATGGTGTCCACGCTCTGCACGTCCTCGGCGCTCAGCACGCTTGCATCATAGTACAGGAAGTAGCCGTTGTCGGCGGTCATGGGGTAGGCGTAGAGCTTGTCGTTCATGGTGGCAGCGCCCACAGAGCCGGGCAGGTTGCGGCTCTTCACGTCGTCCGGGTTCAGCAGCACCTCCTGCAGAGCACCGGCGTTTACCAGCTCGTTCAGCTGGTCATCAGCAAAGGCAAAAACGTCTGCGGCAGACTCCGGGTCGGCCAGAACGGTATCCTTTGCGCTGGACTCGGACTGCACGCCGATCTCGATGGTCACGTTGCCCTTGTCCGCATTCTGCTCGATAAAGGCATCTGCCATCTCGCGCAGCATGGTCTGATCCTCTTCTGCGCCCCACATGGTCAGCTTCACATCGCCCCAGCTCTCTGCGCTGGAGGCAGCCGTGCTGGATGCCGCAGTAGAAGCAGCGGTACTGCTGGAAGAACCGCCGCAGGCGGTCAGCGCACCGGCAGCAGCCACAGCACCCATGGCAGCAAGGAAGTTACGGCGGGAAATCAGCTTTTTCATGATCCAGTTCTCCTTCGTTCTCAATCTGAAATCTTCGGGCGCTCTTTGTTGCGCTTATAAGTTGCGCACATCAGAGCAACTGTTTTTCTGTACTCATAGGATACCGCATTCTTTTGCTCACGTCAATGGACGAAATTCACGGTATTGTTGAGCCAAAACTGGAAAAAGTGACGGTAAAATTAGGATACATGGGCAAAAAGCGCGCAACTTTAGCGCAACCTTTGCCATGCAAAGAGCAAAAAAATGCCCGCTCCGGGAAAGGAGCAGGCACAAAAAACGCGTTATTTGATGCTGTGGGAGCGTTCCATCCACTTGGTAGAGTCCCGCAAAATGACCTGATAACCTTCCAGCTGCCGCATGACCGTTTCCTTTCCGGCCAGACGATCCAGCAGCATCCGGCAGGCGGTCTTGCCCAGCTGCTCGGCATCGTACTGCACCGCCGAAACAGACGGCGTGATGCTGGCCAGCATAGAGCTGTCGTACAGGCTGGCCACTCGCAGATCGTTGGGCACGAGGATATGCCGCGTCCGCAGCTCCCCCATGACCTCAAAGGCGACCTCATCATCGCCGCAAAGGATGCAATCTGCCTTCTGCTCCAGCGCAGCCTCCAGTGCATCGAGCGTCTGCCCGGCAGATTCCACACCGGAATGAACGAGCCGCTGGTCTACTGGCACACCAAATTCCGCGAATCCACGCAGATAACCGCGTATGCGGTCGGTGTTGACGGCGTAGATGGTACTGCCCACCAGCAGCGCGATCCGCTTGGCGCCCAGCTGCAAAAGGATGCGTGTCATCTCGCAGGCAGCCGCGACCTGATCGTTGTCTGCCTGCGGGATGGTTTTGTCCTCGCTGCGTCCGATGAGCACAAAAGGTGTCTCGTATTGCCGCAAAAGTTCGATGCAGGGATCATCCGCCATGGCGTAGGTCAGGATCACGCCGTCCACCTTGTGGTTGGCCAGCTGCCGCTGCAGCTGCGAATACTCGGTGTTGGAGGCGTAGCAAAGCATCAGGTCATAGCCGCGCTGGTCTGCCATGATGCAGATGCCGCCCATGCACTTGCGCAAAAAGGGCAGATCCAGCGTAATAAAGCGCTGTGGCACGATCATGGCAATGTTGTTGGTGCGCACCTTTTCGCCGCTCTGTGCGGAAACAGGCTCGGATCGGGTGCGTCCTAGATAGGCGTACACCTTGGCGCGGGTCTCCTCGCTGATGCGTCCCTTGCCGGAAAGTGCGCGTGATACCGTTGTTTTAGAAACACCAAGCGCATCGGCCACCTGCTCGATCGTCATTTTTTCGGTTTCCTTTGCAGCCACAGGATATCCTCTCCTTTTCACAGAACTGCGCAACAATGCGCCACCCCAGCATACCGGGGTAAGCCCGCTTTGTCAAGTATGAAAGCAAACAAAAAGCGTTCTGCTTTTTTGGCAGAACGCTGAAAGCTGGTATTTTTGTGCCTTACAGGACCTGCTCGCCGTTTTTCCAGACGGCCGTTCCGTAACGGTTCAGCGCAACACCGCCTACTTCGACCGGATGTTCATTGCAGTTCTGTACAAAGACGAACGTACCGCGCCGCGCAGCCAGAACGCCGTCCGGCAGTGCCTCCGGCCAGGCCGGGGTCAGGCCGACTTCCTTTACAGCAGCACGATAAAATGCGCGATAGAACGCTTCCTCGAACCGACTTGCCAGATAATAGGCACGGCCCTCCCCGTAGGAGTGGACAGCCACCGCCGGGCAGTTTGCATAATAGTCCTCGGCATAAACGCTCAGCGGTGCGGCAGGGTCGGTGTCGTTCAGACTTGCGACCTCGCATAGGACCGAAGCCTGCGTTTCCGGCAAAGTGGAATCGTCCATCGGGGTGCAGCGGCAGGTTTCGCCGTCATACATTCCGTCGATCTCAGTGCGGCGCAGGCCCAGCAGGTCGGTCAAGCCGTAGGGCGTGTCACCCAGACGGCACAAATCGCTTTCATCCACCACACCGGTCCAGTATGTAACCACGACCGTACCACCATTCCGGGCAAAATCACAGAGTTTTTGGGCAAAGGCATCGGTCAGCAAATAAACCATCGGAACAACGACCAAACCATAACCCGTCAAATCGGATTCCTGATTCACGAACTCCACCGCAATGCCTTCCCGCGCAAGAGCATTGTAGTGCAGCTTCAGCTCGTCCCAGTAGCCCATCCCTGCATTGCGCGGGCCGCAGGAACCTTCCAATGCCCACTTGTTCTCCCAATCGTGGACGATCGCCGCCTGCTTCTCACGGCAGACTGTTGCAATCTCCGAGAGCACTTCCAGCTTTTGGCCCACACCGACTGTTTCCCGGAAGGGACGGGCATCCTCCCGCCCATCATGGCCGACGACTGCACCATGGAACTTTTCTTCCGCGCCGCGGCTGGCTCGCCACTGGAAGTAAAGCACACTGTCCGAACCATGTGCAACCGTCTGCAGAGCCGCAAGCTCCGCAATGCCGGGGCGCTTCTGTTTGGAGATCGGCTGCCAGTTGGTAAAGCTGGGGCTGGATTCCATCAGCAGGAAGGGCCTGCCCTTCATGGAGTAATACAGGTCGTGCATCAGGGCCGTATCCAACGCCGTTTCTTCCACTGTTTCGCTGGGCTTGTGCCATGTGGGATAGTTGTCCCAGCTGGCAATGTCGATCTCCTTGGACATTTTGAAATAGTCGATGCCGTCAAACCGGTACATCATGTTTACCGTGAACTTTGCATCCGGCGCAAATTCTTTCACGGTATCACGCTCAAATTTCAAAAAATCAATATGCCGGTCACTGACAAAGCGCTTCCAGTCCAGCGCAAGGCTCTGCACGGCATTTTCCCCCTGCGGGGCAGGGCTTTCGATTTGTTCCCAAGCGGTATAGTCGTGACTCCAGAACCGGGCGTTCCACGCCTTGTTCAAGGCATCCAAAGAGCCATACCGTTCCTTGAGCCAGCAGCGGAACGCGGCCTGACACAGCTCGCAATGGCAGTCGCCGCTCATCTCGTTGGAGATATGCCAGAGCAGGACAGCCGGGTCATTGCCGAACCGCTGCGCCAGCATCTGGTCGATGATGCGGACTTTTTCCCGGTAAACCGGCGATGTATAGCAGTAATTCTGCCGCCGGTTGTACAGCTCCCGGACCCGGTCTGCCCGGACTCGGCGCACCTCGGGGTATTTGTGTGCCATCCAAGCGGGGCGGGCCGCACTGGGCGTTGCAAGGATCGTATAGATTCCATTGGCATACAGATTATGGACGATGTCTGCCAGCCAATCCAGCTCAAATACCCCCTCCTGCGGTTCCAATGTGGACCATGAGAACACGCCCAGCGTCACAGTATTAACGTGTGCCTTTTTCATCAGTTCGATGTCCTGCGCCAGAATATCGGGCCGGTCCAGCCACTGTTCCGGGTTGTAGTCTCCGCCATGAAGTAATCTGAGCTGCTGCATGATAGCGGCCTCCTTTGGTTGCGCAAATTGCGCAACATTTTTATCGGATAAAGTTGCGTTCGATACAGAGTATAGCAAGAACCTCCACAAGATGCAATGTAACTTTATGGAATTTCGTTGCAACAAGCTGAACGTTTGATGCAGTACAAGAAACCATCCATGGATGCTTTGGAAGATTCCACAACGTTCATGTGGGATTTATAGGCAGGTTGTCAAAATGCAGAAATAATCCGTATTGCTTTTGATACGGGTTAAGGGCAGAACAAGGAAACTGTTGCAAAATAGCTCTCTGAAAAAAATATGCACAAAACCCGGAACCTTTTCAGGGCCAAAACGGCTCAAAAAGGGTTCCGGGTTTCTGTTTTTGCACTATTTCCTTGCGCAAGTCGCTATCGCATTTTTATTTTGCAACAGCCCCTCTTGACTTATTTCTGAATTTTAATTCGGAAGTTCAATTTTATTTTGACTTAGATTATAGATCGTTTTATCATCCCAGTTTCGTCGGAGAGCAATCTCGGCAGTCAGATCTGTATTATTATAATTGATCGACCATTGTGTATTACTTGTGATATCAGTAGGATTTGGATCCTGGGAAGATGCCTTTAAAGCATTCCATACGGTAGAATTGGTATGTTCTGTTTCTGTTTCAAAAGTCTTAAGAACAGCATCGTAACGTTCTCTTCCGTGTCCGTAGATTCCATTCTTCTGATTCGGAGCAACTTTGTCTTTGTACAGGACAAAGAAATTAGTGACAGCTTCAGATCTGGTGTCAACGAGTTCTCGGGTTTCACTGTCGCAATCGTATTCAATGACTCGTCCATCACCTGAGGCGTCTGTAATGTAGAAATGATAATCTCTACCGGAGGAGGCGAACATATCATATTCTTTTAACAGATCTACTGCTTCCTGTGTGGAGGCAGCACGGTCCAACACGAGGCGAATAGCCAGTGTTGTTGCGATTGTTGGCTTGCCGGTATTCTGGAAAACTGGTTCGCTGTCCAGAGTAAGTACTGCAATAGAAACACCTTTTTCGTTCATACCATCAAGGCAAATGAAAGGAGAGGTCAAGGTGGCAAGTTTTTTCTTCATGCTTTCATCAGGTGTATTGGCAGAAATATTATCAAGTGCCGCGAAGGCTACAGATTTGTAACCATTTGGGGGCGTACAGTACACAAGCATGGCAGAAGTGTCCAGCTTAAAATCATAATTTCGGCCCATATGAACCTGATTCTGGTTATCTGTCATTGTAAACGCAGTGCATCCAAAATCAGGAGCTTTGATCTTAACAGGCAGCAGGGGAAGAGCTTCTTTGATAATTGCGTCGATCATACTTTGGTTGTCTGTGATTCCGTAGTCAATGATCTGATCCAGATCATAATCGTATTTGATGTCTATCTGATAAAGGTTGTATCCATCTTCATAAGAAGTGACTTTCTGAATGGAAGAGAGCGTGCGGAAGCGGGAAAAATAATAGATACAGAAGCTTCCGACAAGGAGAAGGATGATACAGACAATCATAAGGGAGATTCGTTTTATATGTTTTTTCATAGAGCTTCCTCCTTGTCATCAAACCTAGTTATCCTTTCAGATCAAACTGTACGGACAGCGATGCAAGCACTGCATCTATCACTTTCTGCGCCTGGGCAAGCATATCGATCTCCGCCACAAAAGCGATGACCTGCTCGCGCTCCTGCGCGGGGACCTGCAGCGCACTCAGGCTCATGCTCAGATAGCGCCGTATTTTGCGCTCCAGCGTAAAGTAGGGGTCGCACCGCCGTGCCATATAGCCGCGCATCATGCCAGCCGTGCCCAGCTCTATCTCATAGAAATCGCACTCGGCGCACCCGGGCAGATACGTGCTGAACGCCGCCTGCAGCTCGGCCGTGGTGCTGCGGTGGATGATCTCCACCGTGGCGGGGAAGGTGTACGCTTCCACATAGATATCCCGCAGATTCTCACTCAGTTCGGTCAGCGCCAGCTGCAAAGCCGTTTCCACTGCGTAGAGGTACACCGGCGATGGGGCGTTTGCCGCCAGCGGCCTTACCGCATCGAACTGCCTGCTGAACATCATGCTGATCAGCTCGGTCAGCACGCCGTCCTTGGTGCGGAAAATATTCTGGAACGACCCGGCAGAAACATCCGCTTCCTTTAAAATTTCTGCTACCTTGGTGTTCGTGTAGCCTTTTTCCAGAAAAAGCCGGACACAGGCGGTCAAAATCCGCCGTTTTGCTTCTTTGCTGTCGTATCTGCGCGCCATTGGGAATCATCCTTTTCTGTAATTGGTTTCTGCCCCAATTATATCCTGATTCCGGATTCGGTTCAAGTAGAACTTTCCCGGCGTATTTTGGGCAATTCGACGGGGAGCGCCGCCCGGCGCAGGAAATCCCGCAGCAGGTCGGTGGCGAACCCACCATCTCCATGACGGCTCTTTTGGAATTGCTCAAGGATGCCGACCCGGAAATGAAGGCAAAGCTCCGCTTGGCACTGCTCACCTGATGCAAAAAAGGGCACTGATTGCAATGCAATACAGCGCCCTACATCATCGGACATGGATAACACCCACCGTGCAAAAACCGTGCGGCTTGAGAACAAAAAGAAAATCCCACGGGGAATCTTACGATTCTTCGTGGGATTTTGGTGCGCTCGAGGGAACTCGAATCCCTGGCCCTCTGATTAAAAGAGCCCACCGGGCAGAACACTCTGATTTTAGAAGTTTCGAGTTTACGTCATTTTTGCGCAAAGCATCGTGATTTTTCACTGTGTAATTTCTGCACCCTTTGTCGTATTTTGCAAGTCAGAGTGCCCATTGCATCCCTTGAAACCGTGCAAAAACAGTGCAGAAACCGTGCACTTACTCTGGGACAAATGAAAAATGATGATTTTTGATCCATGACTTGGTGGCGATTTGAGTGACCACAAAGGTAAATTTGATACACGGAAAGAAGAATGCCCACTCGTCTGAGGAGTTCTCAGGGGAGTGGGCATTTTCACACAAGTGGTTAATATAATTTCGATTATGATAATTCAAATTATATTAACTCGTTCCAATAAAATATTAGTTCTGCCAATATTTCGGTTTGCAAAGCGATTTTACTTTCTACTTTCTTATAAACTGATACACTCCATATTGCGGAGATTCGACAATGCCAAGACGACGGAGATCCCGGATGATGGCATTGGCACGAGAAATCTTCACATCGAAGAATTGAGCCACATTGATGGAATGAAAAGAGTATTCGTATCTGTATCTTTTGAAAAGCCCTAAAGTTTTCTCTTTTGTTCTGCTTCCAAAGTTAGTCCCATCCAGCTGATTTTTGAAATTGGCTACCTCGCTGTCCATATCCTCTTTTTCTGAGGTTGCCACTTTTTCTTGGGAAGTTGCCACTTTTAGAGTCGAGGTTTCCACTTTTTCTTGCGGGGTTGCCACTTCTAGGGTCGAGGTTGCCACTTTTTTTGAAGAAGTCGATACTTTTGCAGGCTGAGCCTCCACACTTTCCATACTGACCTGTGCCGGAGTCGCTACACTTCTATTCGGCAGCGTAACGATAAAGAAATCCGAATCTGAGTAGAAAGTCGGCTTCTGAGCCACTTCCACATAAGAGTTCAGGATGCGGTCAATGCCGCTGCCACGGCGCTCCATAAAGCCAAGCCGCGAGAACACATCCGAGATCACCTGATTGCGCCGCATAGACGGAATATGCCGGATATCCATATCCTGCACCCTGCGGCCATTCATCATGCCGCCCGGCGAAGTGATCTCCAGCCGATCATCGAACACTTCCACATGAATCTCCGAACCAAGAATCTGATAATTCCGATGGATCAGCGCATTGACCAGCACCTCACGAACGGCCTTATACGGGTAATCACTGCGTTCTTCGCGGGTCATACCACGGATGCTCCACGGGTTTTTACTGTTGTTGCGAACAAAATCTTCGGCATTTTGCAGCAGCGTGATCAGACTTGCACCCTGAAATTCCTTGTCATCCAGAGCATCTTCTTCAATGCTGCCCTTGTAGTTGCCTTTCCAGCGAGTGCAGAAAATACGGGATTGCTTCAGAACGCCCTGATCGCAAAGCAGCAGGCCGCCATTCGTGATTTGTCCATCATCTGTTACCAATCCTGCGGAGGGCAAGTCTTTTTCGAGGTCGAAATCCTCTTTTTTCAGATTCTTAAATGTCGCGGCCAGCAGTGTAAAACTGACATCACCCACTCGATAAGAACTGGGCAGGGCATCAAAGGTCTGGTTCATACCTTGTAGGATCAGCTCGTTCAGTTCCCGTGAAGTGGCTTCTTCGGACTGGTCGCCATGCCGCACATAGGCCGTATGGGAACCGTCAAAGGCATAATAATATGGATACGCCGGACCGTCCTGTACTTCCAGATCAACGCAGGACTTGCCCTCTATTTCGACCTCCCGCACCCGATAGCGTGGTGTAGGGTCAATGCGGACTTTGATAAGTTCCGTCAATCTGCTTATCACAGCCTGCGGATTTTCCAATCCTACGACCTCGCGCGGCTCATTCTTTACGCCAAAAATCAGGTGTCCGCCCTCGGTATTGGCAAATGCCGACACGGATTTCAGCCAGCTGCGCGGCTTTTTCTCTTCAAGGCGTTCCTTGTAATCAACATGAGAGGCTTCAATGTAATGGTCGAGGGGGAAAGGCATGGTATCACCTGCTCGCTTCTTAATCTTTAGCGTTTGTAAATTCATTATACCTTATTTGAAGGCCAAATTCAAAACTTTTTATCTGTTTAGTACCTGCTGAGCTTTTTCTGCCTGGGCAACGATTGATTTTCCGACCTGATTAGAGTATCATTAAAATGAATTGTTGTGTCTTGTCGTTGAAAGTTAATTTTCGCTTTAGTCAGTCGATTGCGGGGACTCTTCTATGAAAATTCTGGATAATATCAACCATACTGTTCGGGAAGATTTACAGGATACTATGCAGAAAGGGAGCCGCGTGTCCATTGCTGCGGCCTGTTTTTCCATTTATGCGTATCAGGAATTAAAGAAACAGTTGGAAGAAATCGCGGAACTTCGCTTTATTTTTACTTCACCGACCTTTGTGCAGGAAAACACGCCAAAAGAGCGGCGAGAGTTCTATATTCCGAAATTGACCCGCGAAAAGAGCCTTTACGGCACAGAATTTGAGGTTCGCTTGCGGAATGAACTCACTCAAAAAGCACTGGCGAAAGAATGTGCCGACTGGGTGCGACGGAAAGTAAAATTTCGTTCCAATGTCAGTGGAGAGCAAATGCCCGGTTTCATGACGGTTGGTGAAAGTTCCTATATGCCAATCAGTGGGTTTACAACGGTCGACCTTGGTTGTGAACGCGGAAACAACGCATACTACCCTGTTCAGCGAACCGAAGCTTTTGAAAACGGCCGTTACTTTTTGTCGCTGTTTGATGAAATCTGGAATGATTCTTCCCGACTTCAGGATGTTACAGACATTGTATTGCAAAGCATCAGCACAGCTTATCGAGAAAACAGCCCGGACTTTATCTATTTCTTCACCCTCTACAATATTTTCAGTGAATTTTTGGAGGATGTGTCAGAAGATAATCTCCCAAATGAAGCTACAGGCTTCACGCAGAGTAAAATCTGGAATATGCTCTATGATTTTCAGCGAGATGCAGCGTTGGCCATTATCCACAAGCTGGAACAGTATAACGGCTGCATTCTTGCAGACAGCGTGGGCCTTGGCAAGACGTTCACTGCACTGGCTGTAATCAAGTACTATGAAAATCGCAACAAATCCGTTTTGGTACTCTGTCCCAAAAAGTTGGCAGCAAACTGGAACATCTATAAAGGCAACTACGTCAACAATCCACTGGTAGAAGACCGTTTCCGTTACGATGTGTTGTACCATACAGATTTGAGCCGTTCCGGCGGAACCTCTAACGGTATTGACCTTGCTGCACTTAACTGGGGGAACTTTGACCTTGTTGTGATTGATGAAAGCCACAATTTCCGCAATGGCAGTAATACCTCTACGGATGAGAAAGAAAACCGCTACACAAAATTGATGAATCGCGTGATTCGTTCTGGAGTGCGCACCAAGGTGCTGATGCTTTCGGCAACACCCGTAAATAATCGTTTTGTGGATTTGAAAAACCAACTTGCGCTCGCCTATGAGGGAGATGCCGGAAAAATCAATGAAAAGCTGAATACTTCGTCTCCGATTGATGAAATTTTCCGGCAGGCGCAAAAGGCTTTCAATACATGGAGCAAGCTTCCTGTCACAGAGCGTACCACAAATGCGCTGCTTGCGGCGCTGGACTTCGATTTCTTTGAGGTGCTGGACAGTGTGACGATTGCACGTTCTCGCCGACATATCGAAAAATACTATAATATTTCTGATGTTGGTACTTTCCCGGAACGGTTGAAGCCAATCTCTGTGCAGCCATGCCTGACAAGCCTTGATAATGCAATCAACTACCAACAGATTTATAGTGTACTGGATTCGCTGACGCTGCACATTTACACACCAACCAGCTTTATTCTGTCCTCTCGGATCTCCAAATACATCGACCCCAGCCAGCATGGAAAGGGACTGACGCAGGCAGGCCGTGAAGAGGGAATCCGCCGTCTGATGAGCATTAACCTGCTCAAACGGCTGGAAAGTTCTGTTTATGCGTTCCGGCTGACGATTGACCGAATCAGTAAACTGATCGAAGATACCATGCAATCGGTACGTTCATATCAAAATGGCAGCCGTGTGCTGGAGCTGAACGACATTTCCGATGCAACCGATTGGGACGATGATGACCAGAACAACGACATTTTTACAGTCGGCCGCAAAGTAAAGATTGATCTTGCGGATATGGATCATGTTTCGTGGCTGCATGATCTGGAAAAGGATGCTGAAAATCTGGAGCTTCTTTCCCTGATGGTGCAGGATATCACCCCTGCATACGATGCCAAGCTGCAAGAATTGCTGCGCCTGATTGACGAAAAGCAAAGGCATCCCATCAATCCCGGCAACCGGAAAATCATTATTTTTACTGCGTTTTCAGATACTGCTGACTATCTGTATCAGAATATTTCCGGCTATGTAAAGCAAGCGTTTGGGCTGAACACTGCCGAAATCACCGGCAGCGTGGATGGTAAAACAACCATTCCCAAACTCAGTGGTGATCTGAATACAGTTCTCACCTGCTTTTCGCCCATTTCCAAGCGGCGGGACAGCCTGCCGAACGCAAATCAGGCGGATATTGATTTGTTGATCGCCACCGACTGCATTTCCGAAGGTCAGAACTTGCAGGACTGTGATTATCTGATCAACTATGATATTCACTGGAATCCTGTGCGCATTATCCAGCGTTTTGGCCGCATTGACCGCATCGGAAGCCAGAATTGCTGTATCCAGTTGGTCAACTTCTGGCCGGATGTGGATTTGGATGAGTATATCAACCTGAAAGGCCGCGTGGAAACCAGAATGAAGCTGACGGTCATGACTTCCACAGGGGATGATAACCTCATCAGCCCGGAAGAAAAAGGCGATTTGGAATATCGCAGTGCACAGCTCAAACGGTTGAAAAACGAGGTAGTCGATCTGGAAGAAATGTCGGGCGGCATTTCCATTATGGACTTGGGTTTGAACGAGTTCCGGCTGGACTTGCTGGACTATATGAAGAAACACGATGATGTGGAGCATACGCCGCTTGGGATGCACGCAATTGTTGCATCTACGCCCGATGCACCTCCGGGTGTGATCTTTGTTCTGAAAAACATCAACAATGAGATCAATGTGGATCAGCAAAACCGTCTGCATCCATTCTACATGGTTTATATTGGGCAGGACGGCTCGACTGTCTGCGATTATCTTTCTCCGAAAGAGCTGCTGGATCGTCTGCGGCTGCTCTGCAAAGGCAAAACCGAACCCGACCAGAGCCTTTGCCAACAGTTCAATCAGGCCACGGACGATGGAAAGAATATGTCTGCCTATTCTGAATTGCTGAGCGAGGCCATCAATTCCATTTTGGATGCAAAGGAAGAGAGCGACATTGACAGTCTGTTCAAGATGGGCGGTACGACGGCCCTGCTTTCTTCGATTTCCGGGTTGGATGACTTTGAACTGATTTGCTTCCTTGTGGTACAATAAGAGGTGAGATCAATGCTGGGCTTTCCACCCTCCACGGAGTTTAACAAACGGATTCCGAAACAGAAGTTCTATGAAAATGCTGCCGTTCCAGCGGCAGTCAAGCGATTGTTTGCAGACCAGCTGCGCTGTATCTACTGGCGCAACAAGCTGGCAGTGTCCACCTTGAATCTCACTGCCGGAGAGCGGGTGACAGAGATCGAGATTTTCGAGCTGTGTCTGACCGAACCAAAACTGGATGAAGCTGTTCTGCGCCAAATCGACAGTGAAATTCCCTATCACATTCTGTTTGTTCTTTCTTGTGAGAATAAGGTGCAGGCTTGGATCGGCTGTAAAGATACATCTGCGAACAGCAGTACCAAGGTAAGCTGTTATCTGCATACAGACTGGATGCCAGAAACAGAATTGTCCCTTGCGATAAGCGGCCTGAGCTTAGAGGCGGTTTACGATGGACTGGTGCGGCAGATTGCCCGATTGCAGGGTGAGAACTGGAATGCCGCATACAGCATTGCGGAGAACATCCAGCGCTCTGCGGAACGTGAAAAGCTGCAAAAGCAGATTGCGGCGTTGGAGAATAAGATTCGGAAAGAAAAACAGTTCAATTGTCAGGTAGAGATGAATGCGGAATTAACACGATTAAAAAAGAATCTAAAGAATATAGGAGGAATATCATGAATGTTTATGACCAGCTATTAATGGAATTTCCGGGAATTGAAACTACACTTACAAGTTATTCTAGTGAATGCCATGCAACGATGCTTTTACCATCATTGAAGCAAGCCCTAACCAATTATGATAAAGAACGTGCACTTTATTGTCTTGGAGAAATGGATAACTGGTATCAGAAAAACCTGTCTAAAATTTACAGCAATAGCTATGTTTTTCACAAAGATGAACACCTACGTGTTGCGGAACTAATACATTTGTCAATCCAAAAAGTTTCCGAATCAGAAGTTGCCCCTAAATCAACTGCTATCGGAAATGAAGATATACCTGATTCAACGGAGCCAATCATCTTTTTGAGTCATTGCTCCTCTGATAAGACTTATGGGGATATTCTGGAAAAATTTATGACAGGCTTAGGTGTAAGGAAGGAACAGCTGATTTACAGCTCGCATCCACTTCATAAAATTCCACTAGATCAAAATATATTCAATTATCTCAGGAAAAACATTAATCGAGAAATATTTATGATTATATTGTGGTCTAATGATTACTTGGAAAGCCCTGCCTGCATGAATGAATTGGGTGCGGCTTGGGTTGCCCAGTGCGATTACACGAACATCTATACTCCAGATTTTGCTTTTGGAAATCCCAAGTACCATCGGTGTGCAGTGGATACTCAGAAAATGGGTGCTGTCCTCAATGGAGATGCTAATTGTAGACAAAGTATGCTTGAACTAAAAGATAAAATTGTAAATTTTTTAGATTTGGCTCCTGATGAAGCACAAGTCCTATATCTTCTTGATGAATTTACAAATAGTTTGAAAGCAATTTCAAAAACATCTGATAGAAACAGTGCGGAAAACGACTTAGCTGTAAGATAAAATGGAGGTACTGGGATGAGTTTTTCTGATTGGATTGGAATTTGGAGTTTAATAGTTGGGGTAGTGGGTGCTGTTGTTGGTATTATTGGATGCTTGAATCTTTCTAAAGCTAATAAAATTGCTGCAAAGTGTATTACAAATAGCAAAATAACTCAAGCAGAAACGCTCATTGTGAACAATGGCGTTGATACCTACGCTGTTATAAAAATCGCAAAGGAAACGACTCAAGAGGAGCTCAAAAATATAGTGGACAATTTAGCTGCAACAACGTTGGATTTGAAGGAACTCCAAAAACAAGTTGATGAAATACCAAGAATATATTCCGGCAAAGAGCCACCACCAGATAATTTGAGAGATGGTGATGTATATCTACAATTAGAGAGCGAAGAGGAAAATACGCATGTATAAGCTACAAATGCAGACCCCCAACCTGACATCCCAGAACATTGATAAAATTGCCGCGCTTTTTCCTAACTGCATCACGGAAATGCTGGATGAGGAAAAGAGTACCCCCGACCGCAAGGTTTACAAGCGCGGTATCAACTTTGAACTGCTGAAGCAGATGCTCTCACCGGACGTTGTGGATGGAGATGAAGCATACGAGTTTACATGGGTGGGCAAAAAAGCATCCATTGTGGAAGCCAACAAGCCCATCCGCAAGACCCTGCGCCCCTGCCCGGCAGAAAGCAAGAACTGGGATGATACCGAGAACCTCTACATTGAGGGCGACAATCTGGAAGTTTTGAAGCTTCTACGAACAAGCTATTTGCATAAAGTGAAAATGATCTATATTGACCCACCCTACAATACAGGTAATGACTTTATTTATGCAGACAATTTTATGCGCTCTCAGAACGAGGAAAATCGTCAGATGGGAATGTATGACGAGGAAGACAATCGCTTGTTCAAAAATAACGATACGAATGGAAAATTTCATTCGGATTGGTGTAGTATGATGTACTCACGATTGCTGATGGCACGAGATTTTTTGACGAATGATGGCGCTATTTTTATTTCCATAGATGATTCTGAAGTGCGCAATCTCAAAAATATGTGTGACGAAATTTTTGGAAATTCCAATTTTGTTGCACAGCTTATCTGGCAAAATAAAAAGGGCGGCGGAAACGATTCTAAGCACATTGCAATTGAGCATGAGTATATTTTGGTTTATGCAAGCAACAAAGAACTGCTTGCTGAATTTTATGAGCGTTATTCCGATGAATATATAAAGCGTTATAAAGAAGAAGATTCCATTGGTAGGTTTTATTGGGACACATTCAAACGTAAGGCGGGAAAGCAGTATTATCCTATTACCTGCCCGGATGGAACGACTTTGGAATACGATGACGATGGGAATCCTATCAGCTGGCTTCGTTCTAAAGCTAGGTTTGAAGCAGACTTGAAAATAGGGGACGTTCGTTTCGTAAACGCTAATGGAAAATGGTCTGTGCAGTTCAAGCAGAGAATCCCTGAGGGAAAAACGCCGCGCAGCATTTTTACTACGGCTCCAGTTGTTTCTACTAAGGGAACCACAAGCACCGGAGCGAGTGATGTTTATGAATATTTTAAAAAGGATGTGTTTTCTAATCCAAAACCGGTAAAACTGATAGAATTTCTTCTGAGCTTCTGCTTGGGAAAAGACGATATTGTTTTGGACTTTTTTAGCGGTTCTGGAACAACGGCAGATGCTGTGATGAACGCAAATTTGTTTAGTGGAAATAACAATAAATTTATTCTTGTTCAGCTGGCTGAAGATATTGATAAGATGCTTTCTAGCAGTTCAGCAAATGCAAAGAGAGTGGCAGATAATGCTATTTCGGTGCTGGATGAGATTCATAAGCCGCATTTTATTACAGAACTTTCAAAAGAACGCATTCGCCGTGCCGGACAAAAAGTGGATGAAGAAAACAATTGCTGGAAGTGCGTTCCTCTGAACCGCATGGATGGCTCTAAGCCGGGCGATGATACCACTGCTAAAATTGTAAAAACGATTGACGCTGGAGATGGAAAGCCGCCGATTGAAATGGTGGATATCAGCAAGAATCCAGATGTGGGCTTCCGTGTTTTCAAGCTGGACGATACCAATATGAAGGACGTCTATTATTCTGCTGAAGAATACTCTCAGACCAACCTTGAAGATTTGGAAAGCAACATCAAGGAGGATCGCACCGACCTTGATTTGCTGTTTGGCTGTCTGCTGGATTGGGGACTGCCGCTGTCCATGCCGTATCGGTCTGAGAAAATCGACAACTGCACTGTCCATACCTACGCACCCGGTGATGCTGCGCTGAATGTTCCCGATGCCCTAATTGCCTGCTTTGACAGCAATGTGCCGGAAAATGTTATCAAGGAAATCGCCAAACGCAAGCCGCGCCGTGCAGTGTTCCGGGATTCTTCCTTTGCCAGCAGCCCGGAAAAGATCAACGTGTTTGAAATTTTCAAGCTGTATGCGCCGGATACCGATGTCAAGGTGATTTGAGGGAGAACAGCAGATGAAACTTCAATTTAAACACCAGAAATTTCAGGCAGATGCCGCAAAAGCCGTGGTGGACGTCTTTGCAGGTCAGCCCTACCTGACTACGAATTACCGCATCGACAATGGCAGCGGCATTTACCAGACTGATATGGAAACAAGCTTCACAGGTTGGCGCAATGAATATATTGTACCAGAGCTGAGCGACAGTATTATTCTGGAACACCTGCAAAAAATCCAACGCACCAACCAGATTGAGCCATCCAAGCAGTTGGAGGGACACTATAACCTTACCATTGAGATGGAAACAGGTGTCGGCAAAACCTACACCTATATCAAGACCATGTATGAGCTGAACAAGCATTACGGCTGGAGTAAGTTTATCGTGGTCGTGCCCAGTGTTGCCATCCGTGAGGGCGTGTATAAATCGTTTGAGGTCACACAGGATCACTTTGCAGAGGAGTACGGCAAGAAGATCCGCTTCTTTATCTACAACTCCGCACAGTTGACGGAAATTGACCGCTTTGCCTCGGATAGTTCCATCAATGTCATGATCATCAATTCGCAGGCGTTCAATGCCAAAGGCAAAGATGCCCGCCGTATTTATATGAAGCTGGACGAGTTCCGTTCCCGTCGGCCCATTGACATTATTGCAAAGACGAACCCGATCCTGATTATTGATGAGCCGCAGTCGGTAGAGGGCAAGCAGACCAAAGAGCGGATGAAAGAGTTCAACCCGATGATCACCCTGCGCTACTCGGCTACCCACCGTGCAGACAGCATCTACAACATGGTCTACCGGCTGGATGCAATGGAAGCCTATAATAAGCGTCTGGTCAAGAAAATCGTGGTCAAGGGCATTACGGAATCCGGCAGTACCGCTACGGATGGGTTTGTCTATCTGGAAAGCATCAATCTTTCCAAGGCAGACCCTACGGCAACGATCCAGTTCGACTGCAAGGGAAAATCCGGCCTGCGCAAGGTAGCGCGCACCGTTGGGCTGAAATTCAACCTCTATGACTATTCCGGCAATCTGGACGAATACAAGGATGGCTATGTGGTGAAAGAGATTGATGGCCGGGACAACCACATTGAATTTCTGAATGGTGTCCGATTGTTTGCCGGAGATGTGGTCGGCAAGGTGGACGAGGACCAGCTGCGCCGCATCCAGATTCGGGAAACGATCCTTTCGCATCTTGAGCGGGAACGTCAGCTGTTCCACAAGGGTATTAAAGTGCTGAGTCTGTTCTTTATTGATGAAGTGGACAAGTACAAGTGCTACGATGCTGCAGGCCAGCCCTATAACGGCATTTATGCAGAGATGTTTGAGCAGGAGTACGAGGATATTGTCGGCCAGATGCAGCTTTCGCTGGGCGAGGATGATTACATCCGCTACCTGAAAGCAATTTCTGCGCACGATACCCATGCGGGTTATTTTTCGGTGGATAAGAAAGGCCATTTTGTCAATCAGGTTGCAGGCGATGACAAGCGGGAGAAAACCTCCAATGACATCAGTGCCTATGACCTGATTATGAAAAACAAGGAGCTTCTTCTTGACCGGGACCCCAAGCGTTCCCCTGTGCGCTTTATCTTCTCACACTCTGCCCTCCGGGAAGGATGGGATAACCCGAACGTGTTCCAGATCTGCACCCTGAAACAGAGCAGCAGTGAAGTCCGCAAACGGCAGGAGGTTGGCCGCGGCCTGCGTCTGTGCGTCAACCAGAACGGCGAACGTATGGATGCGAATGTTCTGGGCAACGATGTGCATAACATCAATATCCTGACTGTCATTGCCAGCGAAAGTTATGACAGCTTCGCCAAAGGCTTGCAAAGCGAACTGGCCGAAGCAGTTGCAAACCGCCCCAGAAAGGTGGATGCTACCTTGTTTGTTGGCAAGGTTCTTACGGACGCAAACGGCAACGAACAGATCGTGGATACTGACACCGCCGCCGCCATCTATTTTGATCTGGTACAGAATGGCTATGTGGACCGCCATGGTGCGCTGACGGACAAGTACTATGCCGACCATGCAAACCATGCTGTACAAGTGGCAGAAGAAGTTGCAGACTGTGCAGCATCGGTCATTGATTTGTTGGATTCTGTTTACAGCGATAAGGTCATGCTGCCTGAAAATGCACGTTCCAACAATGTGGAATTAAAAATCGACCCGGACAAGCTGGCCATGCCGGAGTTCAAGGCCCTTTGGAACAAAATCAGCCCGAAATCGGTTTATGTGGTGGATTTTGACACAGATGAGCTGGTGCAAAAGTCCATTCGCTCGCTCAACCGCAATCTGAACGTATCAAAGATTTACTTCAAAGTAGAATCCGGTGAAATGACGGAGATCAAATCCAAGGATTCTCTGTTAGATGGCTCTGCTTTCGCAAAAGCGGATCAGCATAAATATGACCCACAGACCAAAATTCACGCCAGCCAGAGCGTCAAGTATGACCTGATTGGCAAGCTGGTGGCTGAAACCAAGCTGACCCGCAAGGCGATTGTACAGATTCTGGTCGGCATTGAAAAAGCGGTGTTCGATCAGTTCAAGGATAACCCGGAAGAGTTCATTCTGAAAGCAGCTGCCCTCATCAATGACGAAAAGGCAACGGCCATCATCCAGCATATCACCTACAATATTCTGGATGAACATTACGATACGGACATTTTCACTGAGCCGACCTTGAAGGGAAAACTCGGTACGAACGTCATGAAAGTACAGCGGCATCTGTATGACCATCTGATTTACGATTCAAGCAACGAGCGTGATTTTGCCGCCGACCTCGATACGAACCGTGATGTGGCAGTCTATGTAAAGCTGCCAGATGGATTCTATATTTCCACACCTGTTGGAAAATACAATCCCGATTGGGCGATTGCGTTCTATGAGGGCACAGTCAAGCACATCTACTTTGTTGCTGAAACCAAAGGTACACTGGATTCCATGAAGCTCAATCACATCACCCCGGTAGAACAGGCGAAAATTAATTGTGCCCGTGCACATTTCAAGGCACTGAACGATGAAAACGTGGTGTACGATGTGGTGAGTGACTATCAGACATTGCTGAACGCAGTTATGAAATAATAAACCAAAAGAAATAATACGGTGCTGCTGTGCAGCATTCCCCAAAACGGTAAGGTTCTATTGTGAACTTTGCCGTTTTTCTTTTTGTCCAAAATTGTATTCCAAAGCGGCCCTATAGATTCATATTGGTGTAAGAAGTTTTCCAAACAAAATTTGAAAATCAGGTTGCCAAACACCCTTTTTAGAATGTTATAGGTATAGGAGGTTGTTTGAAAAAGTGAAAATTTCCCAAATTTTCATAAGACCCCGTTTAAAAATACCCCTTTAAGTTTGTATAGGGTGTAGGGACTACTTTCAGAAACGAACCCTTTGCATTTTGGAAAGTCCACAACTTCTTACAAGACAACATCGTACCTTGACAACAACATGATCGG
>OGIO01001224.1_pt1 | contig 22734 bp, 24 predicted proteins | sample 1571841 | NCBI WGS metagenome assembly OGIO01 (sample SAMEA2582111, study PRJEB24529) | metagenome | biome: Human gut stool | place: China | collected 2011
AAGCGCGATTCCTCCCGCGACTAAAGTCGCAGGTTTCCTCGCGAGTTTCTATGAAGAACAAGGTCGTTCGCTTTCTCATTTTCTTTCTCGGCCTCTCGGCCCTTTCGCTCGGCATCGCCCTCGTCACCCGCGCGGGCCAAGGCACGAGCACGGTGAGTTCCTTTGCGTACGTGATGCAGCGGCTCACGCACCTCTCCATGGGCCTTTGGGTCGTCATTACGAACGGCCTCTTCTTTCTCGCACAGCTCTTCATCACGCGCGAGCGCTGGTGGCAGAAGTTCGTGGGCCAGATGTCGGCCGCGGCGATCTTCGGCTTCACGATCGACCTCGCCATGGGCGTGACCGCGAACATTCACCCGGCGAACTTTCTCTGGGCGATCCTCGAGGCCGCGGGCGGCTCCGCCGTCGTAGGCTTCGGCGTCTCGGCCCTCGTCTTCGCCCGCCTCATCGTCCTCCCCGTCGAAGGGGCGGTTCTCGCCGTCATGAGCCGCTTCGGGGGTTCCTTCGGACACCTGAGAACGGGCGCCGACATCGTGATCGTCGCCTGCGCGGGCGTCGCCTCGTGGCTTGCCTTCGGGGACTTCGAAGGACTGGGCCTCGGAACCCTCATCGCCGCGCTCCTTTCGGGAAGCTTCTCCAAGTTTTTCCTTCGCGGTTGGAGCCGCATCTTCCCGGAACACCGGATCATCCCGTAAACGCGGTATGGTCGATGGCGCAACTTCATTGATCAGAATCAAGATTTTGACAATTCCCCGAATTTTCGTCACATCCGATCTGCTAAGGTGATTCGAAAGCGCGCCGAAACCCGGCGCGCAGAGGAATAAAGGTTACGCCATGCAACACAACAATCGACGACTGCGGGGTCTACCCGCCCAAGCGATTCCCGCGTGCAACGTTCGCCCGTTCGTTGCCCTTTCGGCCGCCCTCACTTCCTCCTCTCGCTCCTCCTCTACATCCTCCCGTTCTTGATCTGAACGGGCGGGACCTCTTGCCGTCATCCCCGACTCCCGGACGGCGCCTCTCCAACCCTCTTATCCATTGATTGATCCGGTTTTCGCCGGCGCACCGTTTTTCGGGCCGCATTGTATCCGTACCCTCCGTGCGCATCGACCGTGACCGGTTCAGCACCCGCAAAGGAGCCCTCTCATGGACCTCATCAAAAACTGGAAGCTGCATCTTCTGGCCGTTCTCATCGTCTGCGTGGCCGAGTGGATCGGCATGCAAAAGTTCGGACTCGTCGTCCTGCTGCCTCTCCTCTACGCCCTCGTCCTGGGCGGCATCGTCTCCTGGCCGCGGCTCGGCATCCTGAACGCCGCCCAGATGGAGCGCGCCTCGCACTTCATGCCGATCGCGATGCTCATGCTCATCGCCAAGATCGGTCTCGACATCGGTCCGAACCTCTCGATGCTCCTCAATTCGGGTCTCGCCCTCATCATGCAGGAATTCGGCCACTTCTTCGGCACGCTCATCTTCGGTCTGCCGGTTGCGCTCCTGCTCGGCATGCGCCGCGAAGCGATCGGCGCCTGCTACTCGATCGACCGCGAAGCCAACGTCGCCATCATCGGTGAAAAGTTCGGCATGGACTCGCCCGAAGGCCGCGGCGTCATGGGCATGTACATCTGCGGCACGGTCTTCGGCGCCCTCTGGGTGTCGGTGCTCGCGGGCGTCGTCGCGCAGCTCGGCTGGTTCCACCCGCACGCCCTCGCGATGGGCGCGGGCATCGGTTCGGCGAGCATGATGGCCGCCGCCACGGGCTCGATCATCGCGGCCTATCCGCATGAAGCCGAACTCGTCTCGGCCTACGCCGCGGCCGCCAACCTGATGACCTCGGTCCTCGGCATCTACTTCGCTCTCTTCGTGTCGCTCCCCGTCACGATCAAGATCTACGAATTCTTCATGGAACGTCGCGGCCGCAAGAACGCCTGACCCCGTAACCCACACACAGGAAAAGAATCATGCAGAACCTCGCCAAAATGAAGGACATCCTCTTCATCCTCCTCGTTACGGGCGTCTTCACCCTGATTTCGAATCTCGCGGGCGGTCACATCAAGACCATCGGCGAACCTTCGATCGGCGTCCTCATCCTCGTCGCGATCTCGGCCTTGGGCGCGCTCCTCTCGATGCTGCCGGGCTTCAAGAAGCTCCCCATGGTCTTCTGGGTGTCGCTCATCGCCGTCGTCGTGTCGCTGCCGCAGTTCCCGGGCTCGGACGTTCTCCTCTCCTACACGAAGCAGGTGAACTTCCTCGCCATCACGACCCCGATTCTCGCGTACGGCGGTCTCTGCCTCGGCAAGGACCTCGAAGCCTTCCGCCAGCTCTCGTGGCGCATCGTCCCGGTGGCCCTCGCCGTCGCGGCTGGGAGCTTCCTCTGCGCCACCTTCCTCGCGGAAATCATGCTGCACCTCGAAGGGATTTTCTGATTTCGTTCATCTGACACACTGACCATCAAGAGCATTTCATCATGACCAAGGAAGAACTGAAGGCCGCCTTGTGCGCCGCCATTGAAAAGCGTCTCGAAGACATCCGCGCGATCGGCCTGTCGATCGCCGAAGAACCCGAACTCGGCTACAAGGAAGTGAAGACGAGCGCGAAGGTGCAGGAAGCCTTCGACCGCCTCGGCATCGCCTACGAAACGGGCTTCGGCGTCACGGGCGTGAAGGCCCGCCTCGCGGGCGCCGGCCACCGCCGCACGGTGGCGCTCCTGGGCGAACTCGACGCCATCGTCTGCCGCGAACATCCGATGAGCGACCCCGTCACGGGCGCCGCCCACTGCTGCGGCCACAACGTGCAGATCGCCAACCTCGTCGCCGTCGCGATGGCCGTGAAGGACGTCGACGCCATGAAGTACTTGGGCGGCGACCTCGTCCTCTTTGCGGTTCCGGCCGAAGAGTACGTGGAAATCGAATACCGCAACAAGCTGCGCGAAGAAAAGAAGATCGAATTCTTGGGCGGCAAGGCCCAGATCATCGCGGAAGGCGGTTTCGACGACGTCGACATGGCGTTGCAGATGCACGTCGATCCGGCCACGCACCCCGAAGGAAACTTCCAGGTCGGCAACACCTCGAACGGCTTCATCGGCAAGCTCATCACCTACCGCGGCAAGGCCGCGCACGCCGCGGGCGCGCCCGACAAGGGCGTCAACGCCCTCAACGCCTGCATGATGGGCGTCATGGGCGTGAACGCCATCCGCGAAACCTTCCGCGAAGACGACTGCGTGCGCTTCCACCCGATCATCAATTCGGGCGGCGACCTCGTAAACGTCATCCCCGACTTCGTGAAGATGGAAAGCTACGTGCGCGCCTCGAACCTTCCCGCCATGAAGGACGTCAACGCCCGCATCAACCGCGCCCTCCAGGCGGGCGCCATGGCGCTCGGCGCCGAGTGCGACATCCACGACCTCGCGGGCTACCTCCCGATGAAGCCCGACGAAAACTTCCGTGCGGTGCTTCGCGCGAACGCCCAGAAGATCTTCGGCGCCGAATTCGTGACGGAAGGCGAACACGCCGCGGGCTCCACCGACATGGGCGACGTCTCGCACCTCATGCCGGTCGTCCATCCGTGGGTCGGCTGCGTCTCGGGCGTCCTCCACGGCGCCAACTACCGCCTCACCGATGAAAAGACGGCCTTCACGAAGACCCCGCAGGTCCTCGCCTCTACGATCGTCGACCTTCTCTGGGACGACGCGGCCGAAGCCGAACGCATCTGCGCCGCGCACAAGCCCGAACTCACGAAGGCCGAATACCTCGAATACATGCGCTCCTTTGCCTGATCGGGCGCATCACCCCTCACGCATCCCCGTGTGAAGAGGTCCCGTCCCCGCCCTCGGGGCGGGACCTCGCCTTCTTTTTGGACCGCCGTCAGACGCTTCTCGCAGTAAGCAATTCCCGCCCTATTGTCGACAATTGTCCACCGATAGCGGATTCTCTCGACTTAGCGCAAAGAACCTTCATTTACTTTCGCGCACGCGCGATAAACCCGCGGGCATTCCGTATGATGAGCGAACACTCTCGAATCGGCCCCGCGCGGGGCACTCGACCCAAACCCAGCCAAAAGGAATTTCAGATGAATCTGCGCAAAGTCCTCTTCGCCCTCGGCACCGCCGCCCTCTGCACGACCGCCTTCACGAACGCGATTGCGCGCGACGTTCTGCGCGTCGGCACGGAACCGACCTTCGCTCCGTTCGAATACCTCGACTCCGCCACGAAGACCTACGAGGGCTATGACATGGACCTCATCCGCGCCGTCGCCGACAAGGCGGGCTACGACGTCGAAATCATCAACATGGGCTTCGACGCCCTGATTCCGGCTCTCTCTTCGGGCACGATCGACGTGATCGCCGCGGGCGTCTCCATCACGGAAGAACGCGCCAAGCGCGTCGACTTCACGACGCCCTACTACACGACGGGCCTCTCCATCCTCGTGCGCAAGACCGACGCGGGCACGCTCAAGACCATGAAGGACCTCGAAGGCAAGCGCATCGCCGTGCAGATCGGCACGACGGGCGCCGAAAAGGCCAAGTCCATCTCGGGCGCCAAGGTCGTGAGCTTCAACACGACGAGCGACGCCTTCATGGACCTCGCCCAGGGCGGCTGCGACGCCGTCATTCTCGACCGTCCCGTGATCGCCTACTTCCTGAAGAACCAGCCCCGCGCCGCCAAGCGCGTTCAGCTGCAGCCCGGCGTCGAGGACGCCGCCGACTTCGGCTTCGCCGTGAAGAAGGGCAACGCCGAACTTCTGCAGAAGCTCAACGCCGGCCTCAAGGCCGTGAACGATTCGGGCGAAGGCAAGAAGATCTTCGAGAAGTACTTCGCCGAATAATTTCCGAACCCGCCCGGCCGTCCCGCGGGACGGCCGTGGTGTAAAGGGAGTCCCGAGAACTCCCGTTTTTCCACCCTCTTTATCGATCCCGTCCCCAACGCTGAACCATGGAATTCGATTTCGCCCTCGTCACCCAATGTCTGCCGCTTCTGATCAAGGGAGCGGGCCTCACGCTGCAGATCACGGCGCTCGCCGTCGGCATCGGCCTCATTCTCGGCCTCATCCTCGGCATGGCGCAGCTCTCGCGCCACTGGATCCTGCACATGCCCGCGAAGATCTACGTGGACTTCATCCGCGGCACGCCGCTCCTCATTCAGATCTTCATCATCTACTTCGCGCTCCCGAACATCCTCGGCACCCGCATCGATCCCTTCGTCGCGGCGGTGACGGCCTGCTCGATGAATTCGGGCGCTTACATCGCGGAAATCTTCCGCGGCGGCATTCAGTCGATTTCGCAGGGCCAGATGCGCGCGGGCCTGTCGCTCGGCATGACCTACGGCCAGACGATGCGCTACATCATCCTTCCGCAGGCCTTCAAGCGCATCATTCCGCCGCTCGGCAACGAATTCATCGCCATGTTGAAGGACTCCTCCCTCGTCTCCGTGATCGGCTTTGAAGAACTCACCCGCTCGGGCCAGCTCGTCATCGCGGAAACCTACGCGACGATCGAAATCTGGACCTGCGTCGCGCTCATCTACCTCATCCTGACGCTCTCGATTTCGCAGCTCGTGCGTCTCTTGGAACGCCGCTATCGTCTCTCCGACGAACGCTGAGACGGCTTTCAGCCCACCGGGATTCCGGCCGCTTTTCCCTCATGGGAAGGCGGCCTTTCCATGTCCGGGCATCCGTCTCCCGCGGCCTTCGGCGAAGAAGGCCGCGGGCGCAAAAAATTCCCGCCATTTCCCGCACACATCTCTGAAAAGACGGGTACAATCACGCATTCCACGGCTCGAGTCTCAACGCTCGTGTCCGCAAGTTCACCTTATTTCTTACGTTTTAGGAAATCAAATGTCCGTTGAAATGAACAAGTCTGAGATCGTTGCGAAGTTCCAGCGCGCCGAAGGCGACACCGGATCGCCCGAAGTGCAGGTCGCTCTTCTGACCGCCCGCATCAACCACCTCACGGAACACTTCAAGGTTCACGCCAAGGATCACCACTCCCGCCGCGGCCTGCTCCGCATGGTTTCGCGCCGCCGCAAGCTCCTTGACTACCTCAAGCGCACCGACCTCAACGCTTACCGCGCTCTGATTGAAGCCCTCAATCTCCGCAAGTAAGTCGAGCATTTCATCTCAGCGAACGGCCTGTCACATCGGACAGGCCGTCGTCGCATTTTCATCACCCCAAGGAACGTTTCGAATCCGTTCCGACGCGAGGGACACTTCGCGCGTTGCGACATGAGTCGATGAGGGGCTTCTCCCCGCCTTTCGCCTGATGCCGCAGCGTGTTTTCCGGACTCTTCCGGCCCTCGGGCGGCGCAGACTTCGAAGCTTTCCGCCACTCATGAGGAAACATCGAAATGTCCATGTTCCACAAGGTTTCGAAGTCCTTCCAGTTCGGCGCCCACCAGGTGACGCTCACGACGGGTGAAATCGCCCGCCAGGCCACCGGCGCCTGCGTCTGCCAGATGGGCGACACGGTCGTCCTCGCCACGGTCGTCGCCAAGAAGGAAACCAAGCCCGGCCAGGACTTCTTCCCGCTCACGGTCGACTACATCGAAAAGACCTACGCCGCTGGCAAGATCCCCGGGGGCTTCTTCAAGCGTGAAGGCCGTCCCTCCGAAAAGGAAACGCTCACGTCCCGCCTCATCGACCGCCCGATCCGCCCGCTCTTCCCGGACGGCTTCTTCAATGAAGTGCAGGTCATCATTCACGTCCTCTCGGCCGATCCGATGATTGATCCGGACATTCCCGCGATGATCGGCGCCTCCGCCGCCCTCTCGCTCTCCGGCATTCCCTTCCGCGGCCCGATCGGCGCCTGCCGCGTGGGCTACATCGACGACGCCTTCGTGATCAACCCGACCACCGAACAGCTCAAGCACTCCCGCCTCGACCTCGTCGTCGCCGGTACGGAACGCGCCGTGCTCATGGTTGAATCCGAAGCCGACATCCTCCCCGAAGCCACGATGCTCGACGCCGTCGTGACGGGTCACAAGGCCCTGCAGGTCGCCGTCACCGCCATCAACGAACTCGTCGCCGAAGCCGGCAAGCCCGCTTGGGACTGGGCCCCCGCTCCGAAGAACGAAGCGCTCATCTCCCGCATCGTCGAAATCGCCGACGAAGGCCTCAAGGCCGCCTATGCGATCCGCTCCAAGCAGGCCCGCATGGAAAAGCTCCGCGAAGTCTACGCCGCCGTCGAAGCCCAGCTCACGGCCGACGCGGAAGCCGCCGGCACGGAAGCCCCGGACATGAACGAAGTCCACGGCATCCTCTTCGAACTCGAAGCCAAGCTCGTTCGCTCCAAGATCCTCAACGGCGAACCCCGCATCGACGGCCGCGACACCCGCACGGTCCGTCCGATCGAAATCCGCCAGAGCGTTCTTCCGCGCACCCACGGTTCCGCCCTCTTCACGCGCGGCGAAACCCAGGCCCTCGTCACGACGACGCTCGGCACGAAGCAGGACGAACAGATCGTCGACGGCCTCTGCGAAGAAACGCATGAACGCTTCATGCTCCACTACAACATGCCCCCGTTCGCCACGGGCGAAACGGGCCGCGTGGGCTCGCCCAAGCGCCGCGAAATCGGTCACGGCCGTCTCGCCAAGCGCGCCCTGAAGGCCGTTCTCCCGTCGGCCGACGAATTCCAGTACACGATCCGCGTCGTTTCCGAAATCACGGAATCGAACGGTTCCTCCTCGATGGCCTCCGTCTGCGGCGGCTGCCTCTCGATGCTCGACGCCGGCGTTCCCCTTAAGGACTACGTCGCGGGCGTCGCCATGGGCCTCATCAAGGAAGGCAACAAGTTCGCGGTCCTCACCGACATTCTCGGCGACGAAGACCATCTCGGCGACATGGACTTCAAGGTGGCCGGCACGGCCGAAGGCGTGACCGCTCTCCAGATGGACATCAAGATCGAAGGCATCACGCCCGAAATCATGCAGGCTGCGCTTGCGCAGGCCCACGACGGTCGTCAGCACATCCTCGGCCTCATGCACGAAATGGCCGGCGGCGGTGCGCACGAACTCTCCGACTACGCTCCGCGCATGGTCTCCTTCAAGATCAATCCGGAAAAGATCCGCGACGTGATCGGCAAGGGCGGCTCGGTCATCCGCGCCCTTACGGAAGAAACCGGCACGACGATCAACGTCGAAGACGACGGCACCGTCACGATTTCGAGCCCCGACATGGCCCGTGTCGCCGAAGCCCGCCGCCGCATCGAAGAGATCACGGCCGAAGTCGAAGTCGGTCAGATCTACGAAGGCACGGTCCAGCGCCTGCTTGACTTCGGCGCCATCGTCTCGCTTCTCCCGGGCAAGGACGGTCTCCTTCACATCAGCCAGATCGCCCGTGAACGCGTCAACCAGGTCTCCGACTACCTCAAGGAAGGCCAGAAGGTCCGCGTCAAGGTGATCGAAGCCGACGAAAAGGGTCGCGTGCGTCTCTCGATGAAGGCTCTCCTCGCCGACAACGAATAATTCCGCGTCCGCAGGGATCCACGCCCGATGCGGCACGAGCCGCATCGGGTTTTTCTTCGGCGTTGACGAAATTTCTTCGGAACCGCCGACGAAAGTCACGCTAAAATAGCGGGATTCATCCTTTTCGCCGCGGGAATTCGTTCCCGCTCACCAACAACGACATTCGATGCAACGGACTTCTCTCGCAGTCGCCAACTGGAAGATGAACGGCACGCTCGCCGACGCCCGGCGCTGGGCCGAAGGCTTCGCGCCCCTCTCTCCCGCCCTTGAGGGGGTGGAGACGGTCGTGTGCGCGCCCACGCTTCACCTTCCTTTGCTTCACGCCTCCCTTCCCGAATCCGTTCGGCTCGGGGCCGAGGACGTGAGCGCCTACACGAACGGCGCCCACACGGGCGACGTGTCCGCCGCGATGCTTGCCGACGCCGGCGTCGACTGGGTGATCGTCGGTCACTCGGAACGACGCGCCGAAGCGGGCGACACGGACGAGCGCGTTCTCGAAAAGGCGCGCCGCGCCGCCGAGGCGGGTCTCCGCACGATTCTGTGCGTGGGCGAAACGCTCGGGGAACGCCGTGCGGGGAGGACCGAAGCGGTGCTCGAGCGCCAGCTCGTCTCGATTCTCCTGGGTCTCGAACCCGGAGAGCTCGCCGCCGTCGCCTACGAGCCCGTCTGGGCGATCGGCACGGGCGAAGCCGCGAGCCCCGAAACGGCCCAGGAAGTCGCCGCACATCTTCGCGCGCTCGTCGCTCGTCATTGGGGTGAAGAGGCTGCCGCCCGTCTTCCCGTCCTTTACGGCGGAAGCGTCAACGAAAAGAACGCCGCTCAATTTTTCGCGTGCCCCGACATCGACGGCGCGCTCGTGGGCGGGGCTTCGCTCGATCCCGAACGCTTCGGCCTCATCGCCAAGGCGCTCAAGGCTCGTCACTGATCCCTCGCCAAGAACAACCGTTTTACGATCTTCCCTTCAGGTTCAGCCATGCATTTTCTTCTCAGCGTAGCTCTCGTTTTGCAGATCATCTCCGCCGTCGTCGTCATCGTGCTCGTCCTCATGCAGCACGGCAAGGGCGCCGACCTCGGCGCCGCCTTCGGCTCGGGCGCCTCCGGGAGCCTCTTCGGTGCGTCCGGCAGCGCCAACTTCCTCTCGCGCTCCACGGCCATCGCCGCTACGGTCTTCTTCTGCTCGACCATCGCGCTCACCCTCGCTTCGGGCGCCTTCAACAAGCGCGCCGCACAGCCCACGGGCGGCGTTCTGGGCACCGTCGAAGCCCCGGCGCAGACGACCGCTCCGGCCGTTCCCGCCGAAACGCAAAATGGTTCGTCGCAGCCCCTTGACAAGAACGGCGTTCCCATGTAAAATTCTTCTCCTCTGACGCGTTGAACTCCTCAAGTTCACAAAAAGACGCTTCAGAGAACAACTCGATAAAGGCCGCGGTCGTGGCGAAATTGGTAGACGCACTATCTTGAGGGGGTAGCGGAGCAATCCATATGAGTTCAAATCTCATCGACCGCACCACGGACTGGGGTATCGCCAAGCTGGTTAAGGCATCGGATTCTGAATCCGACATGCGTAGGTTCGAATCCTACTACCCCTGCCAGACACTGAAAAGCCCGATGTTCTCCGGAACGTCGGGCTTTTTCTTGTTCTCTTTCGGTCCTCAGGCGGCCGAAGCCGCCCAAAGACCGAAACGCGATCACTTCATCGCGGAGGGAAGGACGAGCGAGCGCACGTCGAGCGACTTCTTCATCATGCCGTTGTCGATCAGGAACTTCATGTCCTTTTCGAGGCCCTGAATATCGCCTTCGTTCAGGACGTCATAGAAGTTCGACCACTCGTAGAGCTTCGTCGCCTCGTCGATCGTGATCCCCTGCTCCTTAGCGCCCATGGCGAGCGCTTCGGCCTTGTTCTCCTGAATCCACTTCCAGGTGTTGCGGTGCACCTCGATCACGCGCGCATAGGCTTCGGGGTATTCCGAAGCGAAGGACTTGCGCACCGTCATGACGAGGTTCGGCTCGACGAGCCCTTCGCAGGTCGTGATGGTCTTCGCGCCCGCGGCATTGGCCTTGATGATGCCGTTCGCGGCGACGAGGCCCGCATCGATCTTCCCGGCAACCACGGCCGTCATGGCGGCGCCTGGATCCATGTTGACGAAGTTCACGTCGTTGATCGTCATGCCTTCCTTGGCGAGCGCGGCGACCAACATCTGATGCAGAACCGTCCCCTTCGGGCCGCCCACGGTCTTGCCCTTCAGGTCCTTCACCGTCAGGTTCGAGCCGGGCTTGCCGACCATCGCGAAGATTTTTTCAGGATGCGCCACGCCCGTCGCGATCGCGATGGGGTTGCCGGCACCCGCGCCCAAAAGGAGGCTCGCCGTATTCATCACGGCCGAAAAGTCCAAGGCGCCCGAGGCCATGGCGAGGCTCTGGTCGGCGCCCGAATTGATGACGCGCCAGTTCACCTTGACGCCGTCCTTTTCAAAGGCCTTTTCAAGAAGCCCCTGCTCCTTCATCACGATGTTCTGCAGATTGAAGGGGGCCTTCACGTAGGTGATGTTGATTTCCTTCGGGAAGTCCGCGGCCTGCGCGGCAAAGGCGATGCCGCCCGCGAGAAGGACGGCGATGAGCTGTTTTTGCATTTGGCAACTCCAAAGCGGAAGCGATCCGATTTGTACGGATCTATTTGCGAATCATGCTTTCGATTCTAGCGCCGCGAAGGTCAGGGCGGAGACGTTACAGCGATTCCTCGGGGATAAACGAGGCGCGGGATCTCCCGAGGTGGGTCGAAAAGCATTCGCTTTGCCGTGTCGGCGTATACTCTTTGGACGGACCAACCCAACTCTTTCCTGACAAAAAATCATCATGGCCATCGACACCGTCCACGAAGTTGAAGCCCGACTCGCCGCGCTCGAAAAGCGCTACGGCATCCGCATTCTCTACGCCGTGGAGGCGGGGAGCCGCAGCTGGGGCTATCCTTCGCCCGACTCCGACTACGACGTACGCTTCATCTACGCCTACGACTACCGCCGCTATCTCGAACTCACGCCCCCGGCGGACGTGATTGAAAACCACGACGACGAACTCTGGGACATCGTCGGCTGGGACATCCGCAAGAGCCTCACGCTCCTCAAGAAGGGGAATCCCTCGATCGCGCAGTGGCTCTACGCGCCGATCGTCTATCGTCAGAACCGCGAGTTCGTGCAGGCGATGCGCGACCTCCTGCACATCACGAATCCGCGCACGCGGCTTTACTGGGCCTACCGCTCGACCGCGCACAGCCTCGTGCAGGAATACATCCTCGGCAAGGACGAGGTGAACTACAAGAAGCTTCTCTTCACGGTGCAGTCGACGCTTGCGATGCGCTGGGTCGAAACGCGCGACGCGATCGCGCCGTCGCTCTTCAGCGAACTCGTCAGCGAACTCGTGACCGACGAGTCGCTTTTGGCCGAAATCGACGGGCTCGTGCGCATCAAGTCCGAGTCCGACAACGTCGAAGGGTCGAAGCGCCTCTTCCCGAACCTTCTTCGCTTCATCGAAGACAGCTTCAGCGAAACGCAGCCGCCCTTTGCGGAGGACATCCTCATTTCGGACGCGCCCTTCAACCGCTTCCTGCTGCGCGTGCTCGACCTTCCCGCCTGAAAATAGGCGACGAATTCGAAAAAAAGGGGCGGTCCCTGCGGGCCGCCCCTCTTCATTTTTCGGGTGCCGGATAAGCAAAAAGCCCGACATTCGTCGAGCTTTTTCGCCGGAAAATCCTCTCAAGATTACTTGAGCTTCGTTTCCTTGTAGATCACGTGCTTGCGAGCCACCGGATCGAACTTCGAGATTTCCATCTTACCGCTGGACGTCTTCTTGTTCTTCGTGGTGGTGTAGAAGTGACCGGTACCGGCCGTCGATTCAAGCTTGATCTTTTCGCGGGCGCCTTTCGCCATGGTGAAACTCCTTGAAAATTACATTTCGCCGCGGGCGCGGAGGTCCGCCAAAACCGCATCAATACCAATCTTGTCAACCGTACGCAGGCCAGCCGTCGTCAAACGCAGACGAACCCAGCGGTTTTCGCTTTCAACCCAGAAACGGCGGTACTGCAGGTTGGGCATGAAGCGACGCTTGGTCTTGTTGTTCGCGTGCGAGACGTGATGGCCGACCATCGGCGCCTTACCGGTGACTTGACACACTCGTGCCATCTCTAACTCCAGTCAAAAAAAGTTCATCCCGCAAGAGACCGGGGCCGTCATGCGAGTGAAGGAAAAAGGGGAATTATACGCCTGAACAAGTGAATGCCGCCACTCGGATCCTCTTTTGTGTGAACCGAGCCGATACCCCATAGTGTCAGAACAGGGTGTCCGGCGTGCCTTTTGTCGGCGTGGAGACGCATTGTACCCGTTTTTCGGTCTTTGTGTTCGATTTTGGCTAAAATCTTTTGCTTCAAGTCCGATTTTTCGGTTCTTCCCCTTCTCTTCGAGGTCCGACATGCAAGTTCTCCTCGCTCAGCCCCGCGGTTTCTGCGCGGGCGTGACGCGCGCCATCGCCATCGTGGAACGGGCGCTCAAGCTCTACGGCTCCCCCATCTACGTGCGCCACGAAATCGTGCACAACCGCACGGTCGTCGAAAATCTGCGCGAGCGCGGAGCCGTCTTCGTCGACGACCTCGCCGACGTTCCCGAAGGCGCGACCGTGGTCTTCTCGGCCCACGGCGTGCCGCGCGCCGTCGAAGAAGAGGCCCGCGAGAGAGGGCTTCGCGTCTTCGACGCGACCTGCCCGCTCGTCACGAAGGTTCACCGAGAAGTCGGCCGCATGCGCGAGGAAGGCCGCACGATCATCATGATCGGCCACGCCGGCCACCCCGAAGTCGAAGGGACGATGGGCCAGGTCGACGACGGCATCGTCCTCGTCGAGAGCCCCGAGGACGTGAAGGCCCTGAAGCTCGAAGACGAAAGCCACCTCGCCTACGTCACGCAGACGACGATCAGCGCCGACGACAGCGCCATGACGATCGCCGCTCTGAAGGAGCGCTTTCCCGACATTCTCGAGCCGCGCCGCCAGGACATCTGCTACGCGACGCAGAACCGCCAGGCGGCCGTGAAGGCCCTTGCGCGCACGCCCGTCGACGTGGTGCTCGTGATCGGATCGGCGACGAGCTCGAATTCGAACCGCCTGCGCGAAGTGGCCGAGCGCGAAGGAACGCGCGCCTACCTCGTCGACACGGCCGAACACGTCGACCTCGAGTGGTTCCGCGGCGTCTCGCGCGTGGGCGTCACGGCGGGCGCCTCCGCCCCCGAATCCCTCGTGCAGGAAGTGGTCGCCTTCCTCAAGGAACACGCCGACGCGGACGAAGTCGTCGCCATGCCCGGCGTCGAGGAAAACGTCGCCTTCCCGCTCCCCAAGGGACTGCGCGAAGAAGACGAATTCAACTACTAATCAGGAGAGAAAATGGCCAAGGAAAAGCATCAGAGCCTCACTCCCGCCACGCAGTGGCTCAAGGCCCACAAGATTCCCTTTGAAGAAAAGTCCTACGAATACGTCGAGCACGGCGGCACGGCGCTTGCGGCGTCATCCTGCGGGCTCGATCATCACCAGGTGATCAAGACCCTCATCATGGAGGACGAACACGCCAAGCCCCTCGTCATCCTCATGCACGGGGACGCCGAAGTCTCGACGAAGAACCTCGCGCGGCAGATCGGCGTGAAGCACGTCGCCCCCTGCAAGCCCGAGCAGGCGCAGCGCAACTCGGGCTACTTCGTGGGCGGCACGAGTCCCTTCGGCACGAAGAAGGTCATGCCCGTCTACGTCGAGCGCACGATCCTCGACATGGAGAAGATCTTCATCAACGGCGGGCGCCGCGGCTATCAGGTCGGCATCGACCCGAAGGTCCTGCGCGACGTGCTCGGCGCCAAGCCCGTCGACTGCGCCATCTACGAAGCCTAAGAAGCGGTGCGCCCTCGCCATAGTGCGGGCTCCGTGCGAATCGAAGCGCTCTCTTTCCCGTGATGCGGAAAGGGAGCGCTTTTGTTTTGTTGTGTAGTGAAACTTCCGACCGGTTTGTCGATCGTAATCGGCAAACCTTGCTTTTTTCACCGTTTGTCGAATACGATCGACAAACAGACGTTGGAGCGACTCGGCTTCGTCCGCAGTCTTTCCGTGCCGGTCCTCTTGGAGAGCTCTCATGCAACTCTTTCCCCGCCCCGACCTTCTGCGAAACATTCGGCCTCACTGCGAGGACAGTCTCGTCAAAGTGCTGACCGGCCTTCGCCGCAGCGGAAAGTCCAGTCTCCTCCGGCTGATCGCGGAGGACATGGCGGAAAGGCTCGACCGTCCGAAAGAGGATTTCCTCTTTCTCGATCTCGAAGACTTTTCCCTTCGGCGCCTCGCGCGCCCCGAGGCACTGCACGATTTCCTCCTGGAGAAAGCCAAGAAGGCACGAAAGCGACTCGCCGTCTTTCTCGACGAAGTGCGGGCGGTCGAGTCCTGGGAAAAGGTCGTCCGCTCCCTGCAGGACCGAGGAGACTGCGATCTCTTCGTCGCGACCTCCTGAGCCGATCCCTTCTTGGGCGAGTCGGCGGCGCTTTTGTCCGACCGCATCGTGCGCTTCGAGGTCACGCCCTATTCCTTCCGGGAATTTCGGGCGGTTCGAAAGAGTCTTTGTCCTGACGCCTCGGAAGATGCGGTCTAGCAAGACTTTCTCGTTTGGGGCGGCATGCCGGCCGCGGCGAACCGCCCTGTTCTGTCGGACGCCGAACCGTATCTGATCGACGTATTCCGTTCCATTCTGCTGTGCGACGTCACCAACCGCCGAAACCTGCGCGACACCCGTGCGCTCGAGACGACGCTCGCCCTCGCGGCGGAACGTTGCGGAGATCGCATTTCGCTCGGAGACTTCGCGGCCTTCCTTGCCTCCCAACGCCAAACCGTATCCCGCGACACGATCGCCGACTATCTGCGGGCGGCCGCCGACGCGGGTCTTCTTCTCGAAGTCGAGGAGGACGACCCCAATCCGCCGCTTCGCCGTCGTCCCGAGCGGTTTTTCGCCGACCACGGCTTTCGCGAGGCTTTGTCGTCCGGCCTCAACGAGCGCGACCCGGAGCCCGCCCTCAAAAACATCGTCTTCTTGGAACTGCGCCGCAGAGGGTGGAGGGTGCAGTTCGGCGCAGGAGGAAAGCGGGCGGTCGACTTCGTCGCCGAGAAAGAAGAAGAACGTCTCTATGTGCAGGTCTGCAGCTTTTTGGACTCGCGGGAAGCCGTCGAGCGTGCGTTCGAGCCCTTCTACGACATCCCGGACAACCGGCCCAAACTCGTCCTTTCCCCGGATCCGGTGCTTCGTCCGCAGGACGGCTTCCGACACGAAAACCTCCGCGAATGGCTCCTCAAGGACGACTGAGGGACCCGCGGGTGAAGAAAAGGCCCGGGACGATCGGTTTCGTTCCGGGCCTTGCCGTAGGAAGAATTTCCTGAGGGATCAATCGCGCTCGAGCACGGCCGCGAAGAATCCGTCCGTGTTGTTCACGTGCGGCAGCATCTGGAAGTAGTCGCCGAAGCGCTCCCACTGCTTCGCGTCAAAGACGATCTTCTGGCTCTCGAGGACTTCCTTCGCCGGAACGAGATGCCACTCGGGGTGCTCAGCGAGGAAGGCTTCGACCACGCCCTGATTTTCGCGGTTGAGAATCGAGCAGGTCGCGTAGACGAGGCGGCCGCCCGACTTCACGAGACGGCTCGCGTGTTCGAGAACGGACTTCTGGATCGCGTTGATGCGTTCGAGTTCTTCCGGAGAGAGGCGCCACTTGAGGTCGGGATTGCGGCGGAAGGTGCCCGTGCCCGTGCAGGGGGCGTCGATCAGCACGCGGTCGAACTTCCCGTTCAGGCGGCGGATGCGGTGATCCTGTTCGTTGCGGATCGCGATCGGGTGCACGTTCGTGAGCCCGGCGCGGCGCATGCGCGGCGCCATGCCGGCGAGGCGCTTTTCATTCACGTCGAAGGCGTAGAGGCGGCCCGTCGAGCGCATGAGCGCCCCCATGGCGAGAGTCTTGCCGCCCGCGCCCGCGCAGAAGTCGCACACCATTTCGCGGCGGCGCGGCTGCACAAGGCGCGCGATGAGCTGGCTCCCTTCGTCCTGAACGTCCACCTTCCCGTCCTTGTAGATCGCCCACTGCGTGAGGCCGGGCTTCGTCGGCAGACGAACGCCTTCGGGGCTGTAGGGCGTGGCAAAGGCTTCGACGCCGTTGCGGGCGAGTTCATCGAGCACTTCTTCGCGCGTGGCCTTGAGAAGGTTCACGCGAAGGTCGAGGGGCGCCCCTTCGAGCATGGCCGGGTAGAGCGCGTCCGTGTCGTCGTACTGGGCTTCGACGAGGTCGTAGAGCCACTGCGGAAGTTCGGCGCGCACGTGCGCCGGGGCCTTCGAGAGGTCCGCTTCAAGGACGTTCTTCAAGGGGCCCGCTTCGGGACCGATCGAGGATTCGGCAATGGCGTCGAGCCCGTGCTGGCGCGCAAGCGCCACGAGCGCCGCGAGACGCGGCGCTCGGTCAGGACGCACCGGGCGCATCGCCCAGCGAATCGACGCGTAGTGGCGAAGGGCGTAGTAGATCCCTTCGGCGATGAGGCCGCGGTCACGCATGCCGAGCTTCGGATTGCTCTTGAAAAAGAGCTTCATCAGAACGTCCGCCGGACCGTCGAGCTTCAGGATCACGGAGAGCGCGCGCGTCAGTTCGTCGACGATGAGGCTCGTGATGCGCACGCGGCCCGGAGCGAGCGGGGCCATGCGCTTTTCAGGCGTCTTCGTCCCTTCGATGCGAACGTTGCCGCGGGCGTGGCGTTCCTGACGGCGGCGCTTGTCGGCCGCGATCTGGCGTTCCGTGCGGCGGCCTTCGGGCTTTTCCGTGCGGCGAGGTTTCTGCATCGCAAAGGCGCGACGCTTGGGGAATTTGGATTCGGTCATAGAAAATCAGGCAAAAATGGCGAGTTCGCGGGCGGTGGCGTCGTCCATGACGGCGCGGCCGCTTTCCTGGCGCACGCGGCCTTCGAGGAAGGCCTTCACCACGGCGGGATAGAGCTTGTGTTCGAGAACGAGTCCGCGGTCGGCGAGCGTGTCGGGCGTGTCGGTGGGCAGCACCGGAACGACCGCCTGGCCGATGATGGCGCCGCCGTCGAGAACCGAGCTCACGAAGTGCACGGTCGAGCCGTGCACGCGGCAGCCCGCTTCGATCGCCCGTTCGTGGGTGTGAAGACCCGGGAAGAGCGGCAGCAGGGCCGGGTGAATGTTGAGCATGCGCCCTTCGAAGCGGTCCGTGAAGACGGGCGTCAGAACGCGCATGAAGCCCGCGAGCACCACGAGGTCGGGCTCGTAGGAGGCGACGAGGTCGCCCAGGGCCTTGTCGAACTCTTCGCGCGAGGCGAAGGTCTTGTGATCAAGCGCCACGGCTTCGATGCCGTTATTGCGGGCCGTGACGAGGCCCTTGGCTTCGGGACGGTTCGAAATCACGGCGCGGATGTCGGCGCCGATCGTTTCGGCCCAGCGTTCCGCGCGGGAGTGCTCGAGAATCGCCTCGAAATTGCTGCCGCGGCCGGAAATCAGAATGACGATGTTTTTCATGGATGAATGGAGGGAGCCGCGGCCGGCGCGAAGACGCTCGGCAGGGGGCTCCGCAAGAGGAAAGGATCGCTTCGGAAGAAAGGCCGTTAGTGTAGCGCAAAGCGGCGAAAACCCACAGGATTTTTGCCGCTTCGAACGCTTTTTTCCTTATGCGGCGCCCGCACCGAAGAGGTCGGCGAGCTCGTCGTTCGTGAGGTCCCCGATCCAGGTTTCGCCCGTCGCGACGGTGAGGTCGGCAAGTTCGCGCTTTTGTGCGAGCATGCGGTTGATCTTCTCCTCAAAGGTCCCTTCCGTAATGAGGCGATAGACGAGCACGTCGCGCTTTTGCCCGATGCGGTAGGCGCGGTCGGTGGCCTGTGCCTCGACCGCCGGATTCCACCAGAGGTCGTAGTGCACGACGGTGGACGCCGCCGTGAGGTTCAAACCCGTGCCGCCCGCCTTGAGACTGATGAGGAGCACCTCGACGCTTCGGTCGTTCTGGAAGGCGTCGACCATCTTCGTTCGCGTGGCGATCGAGACGCCCCCGTGGAGAAACTCGGGACGACGCCCCGAGGCGCGTTCGATCCAGTCCTGCAGACGCTCGCCCGTCTCCCGGAACTGCGTGAAGACGAGGACCTTGCGTCCCGCGGCGCGCGAGCGCGCAAGGAGATCGAGAAGCGCCTGCGCCTTCGCGCTGTCGGGTTCGACGGACGTGCGTTTTTCGTACTGCGAGGGCGAATTGCAGATCTGCTTGAGACGCATCACGAGCTGCAGCACGAGGCTTCGGCGCTCTTCGGGCTTTTCTGTCTTCTTGACGCGCTCGAGCGCGTCTCCCACCACCTTCGCGTAGAGCGCCCCCTGTTCGGGCGTCATCGAAACGAAGAAGTCGTTTTCGATCTTTTCCGGCAAATCCGCCGCGATCTTCGGGTCGGACTTGAGGCGCCGCAAAAGGAAGGGCGCCGTGAGGCGCTTGAGCGCTTCGGCCGCGCGCAGGTCGTGGTTCACTTCGACGGGGATCAGGAACTGTTCCGTGAAGTCCTTGAGGCTTCCGAGAACGCCCGGCTCCACGGTCGAGAGAATCGAGCGGAAGTCAAGGAGCGAATTTTCGACGGGCGTGCCGCTCATCGCGATCACGCGGTCGGCCTTGATCGTGCGAAGGGCCCGCGTCTGCTGGGTCGACTCGTTTTTGAGGGCCTGCGCTTCGTCGAGCACGAGGACGCGCCAGCGCTCCTTCGAAAGAATCTCGGCGTCGCGGCGCGCCGTCCCGTAGGTGGTGAGAAGCACGTCGGGACAGTCTTGGGGGAGCGCTCTAGAGGCACCGTGATAGACCCCGACCGTGAGATTCGGCGAGAACTTCGCGATTTCGCGTTGCCAGTTCGTGAGAAGCGACGTCGGTACGACGGCCAAGGCGCGCTTTTTCGCGAATTCCCCCTCTTCCTTCATGCGCGTGAGGGCGGCGATCACCTGAAGCGTTTTGCCGAGCCCCATGTCGTCGGCGATGAGGGACCCGAGCCCCAGGCGGTAGTTCTTCATGAGCCACGAGTAGCCTCGCTCCTGATAGGGACGAAGCGTCGCCGTGAGCGTCGCGGGAAGCGTTTCTTCGTCGACGGCGCAAAGCGCCGCCAGACGGGCCCGGAAATCTTCGGGAACGTCGATCTTCACGCCCTCGGACTCTTCCGAGAGGAGCATGCGGATCTTCGCCATGCGGGAAGTCTTCTCTTCAAAACGACGGCGAATGACATCGAGCGCCGCCGGATCGAGATAGACGAAGCCGTCGTCGAAAGGCACGACCTTGCCTGCGTCCTTCGCGAGCGCCTCGAACTCTTCCTTCGTGAGGCGCCGCCCACCCACTTCGACGACGAGGTCGTAGTCGGCAAGGCTCGCAAGCGACACGGCGCTTTCTTTCTTGACCGTTCCTCCCGACGACGACACCGCCGCGAGGCGCGGGGTGAGGAGCTTTTGGAGGCTCTTCGGGAGCATGACGCGCACGTCGAGGAATTCCAGGAGCGGCACGGTCGTAAAGAGAAAGTCGCGAAGCCCCTCCTTTTCCAGATGCGCGGGCTTGCCGCGGCTCGCGCCGATTTCGGCGAAGACGGGGACCGCCCGCGAGGCGGCGGAGAGGGTTTGGAGTACGCCGTAGCGCTCCTTCTCCCAACGTTCTTCTTTCAGGATCGTGCGAAGGAGGACGGGAAGCGCCTTGGCATTGTCCTTCTTTTCTTCTTCGAGGACGCCGAAGTTGAGCGTCACGTCCCCTTCCTTCCCGCTTCGGACCGTGAGAACCGGCGTCCACGCGCGGCTCGCGAGGAAATAGGGGGAGAGCCAGTCGGCCACCTGCACGACGAAGGGTTCGGCGTCGTCGTAGAAAGGCGCCCTCGGGAGTTCGTTCGCGTTGAGGCCCGCAAAGAAGGCCGATTCGGGCGTCTGAAAAAGCTTGAGCGCGGGGACCGTGAGAAAGTCGGCGAGAAGCTTCGTCACGATCGAGAGCGCCGCCTCGGAGGGATCCGTCACGCGGCACTTGGCGCGCCCTTTTCCCGCGAGCATCGCGGGCAGGAAAGGCGAGAGGCCCCGTCCCAGGGTTTCAAGGAGCGTGCGAACGGCGGGACTCCCCACGGCGGGCACGAAGAAGACTTCGGCGGAACGCCCCTCGTCCTCCATCATCCCGCCCGCAAAGAGAACGGGCGCGTAGGCGTCGTGCGCAACCAACTGCAGCATCGCGACATGCGCGGCATGCCAGGCCGCAACGGGAGCGGGCGCGCGGCGAACCGAGGCGAAGGGGAGCCCATAGATCATCTCCCAATCGGCCGAGGCCTCCTTCGTCCACTCGAAGCGCCGACGACCGCCCAAGCGCAGCTTCGCGGGGGCCGCTTCCGGAATGCGAATGTCGTCGTCCGTCGCCGTGAGGGCGGCGAGACGATCGGACGCGGTCTTGCGAAGCGTCTTGCGAAGTTTCGCGAGGTCCGCCCGGAAGGTCTTCGGAAGGAAATAGGGCTGCGCGTCGCCCAAGAGTGACGAGAGGAGCTCTCCCATCTTGGGGAGTGCCGCAAAGGGCAGGTTTTGCAAAAGTGCGAGCGCCTCTTCTTCCTCGGGGACGGCTTCGGGTTTCTCGGCGCGCACGCGCGCGGCGTAGTCCTCCCACTTCGGGATCGAGACGCTCGAGGTTTCGTCAAGCCGCACGCCGTAGGCCTTGAGCCGCTCGACAAGATTGATCCCGCGGAAGGTAAAGACCCAGAAGGGGTCTTCGTCGATGTGCTTCGAGACCGCGTAGATCACCGCGGCGAGGTGTTTACAGGGGACGGCCGAGTCGGGGCAGGAGCAGCGCATGCGAAAGGATCGCCAGGACGTGGGAAAGAGTTCCACCCCGGCCGCAAGCGCCAGATCGTTCAATTCCGCGGGTAGGCGCCCCGCGAGGAGTTCCGCGCAGAGGTCGGGCCGCTCGGCCGTCGCTTCGACGAGCTTTTCGACGTTCGCCTCCTTGGCGGGCGGAATGCCGATCGTGATCTCGTAGGGAAAATAGGCCGAGCCCGACACGGTCGCGTAGATCTCGTGGTCTTCTGCGTGCCACTCGAGCGACTCGACGTGCCCCGTGTTGAAGTACGTGCGTCCGCGCGGCAGGCGGTTGGCGTGGTCGATCTTGGCGAGGCTCTTGAGCCATTCGTTACCCCACCAGGTTTCACCGAATTTCGTGCGAGGCGCCATGAAGCATTCCTTTTGCAAAAACAAGAGCTCGAAATACTAGCACGCCGCCCGGCCTACGCCCTTTCGCGTTCAATACCAGTCGTGCTTTTCGCCGCGGTCCAAAGCTGCGATCGCGCGCATGTCGTCGTTGGTGAGCGAGAAGTCGAAGAGTTCGGCGTTCTCGCGGATGTGCGCGGGGTCGCTCGAGCCCGGAATCACGGCGACGCCCCGCTCGAGGTGCCAACGAAGCACCACCTGCGCGGGCGTCTTGCCGAGGCGCTCGGCAATTCCCGTGATCGTCGGATGGGTGAGGATCGCTTTCGTCCATCCCCGGCCGCCGAGCGCATACCAGCTCTGCACGGCGATCCCCCTCTTCTGAATGAAGGGAACGACGTCCTGTTCCTGATAGAAGGGATGGATTTCATTTTGCACGAGAGCGGGCGGCGTTTTCACGCGGGGAAGAAAGGCCGTGAGTTCCTTCACGTACCAGTTTGAAAGCCCAATCGAGCGCACGAGCCCCCGCTCCACCGCTCGTTCGAGCGTGCGGTAGACCGCGACGTCTCCTGAGCCCGGATGATGGAGAACCATCATGTCGACATATTCGAGCCCCAGTTTCTCGATCGATTCCTTGAGCGCCCCTTCCGGATCGACGTACTGCGTGGGATAGGCTTCGTCTCGACGAAAATCGATTCGCGGGGGATGCCGGAGCGTACGGCTTCGCGCACCGCCCGTCCGACCTCCCGCTCGTTTTCGTAGAAAGACGCCGTATCGACGAGACCGATGCCGCAATCGAAGGCCGTTCGTACGGCGCGCACGCAGGCCCCGCCCCGAAGGGACCAGGTGCCGAAACCGACGATCGGCATCGAGAGACCGTTGTTGAGGGTTAAATACTGCACGAATCCTCCCAAACATTCTGTTTCGGCGAGACGAACCCCGCCTCTGCCATAATGATTCTCACCCAAACGAAGACCGAAAGGAACATATCGTGAAGACGATTCGACTTCTCGGCTATTTCCCATAACTGGTAGGCACAGCCCACCGGTTCGATAGCCCAGCCTC
>OGIO01001244.1_pt1 | contig 22504 bp, 19 predicted proteins | sample 1571841 | NCBI WGS metagenome assembly OGIO01 (sample SAMEA2582111, study PRJEB24529) | metagenome | biome: Human gut stool | place: China | collected 2011
GGTGTTCACTTTTACCCTCTCCCTGTGTTTCAATGTACTGACGGATGACCTCAATCGGGGCACCTCCGGCACTCAACAGACAAAAACTCTGGCTCCAGAACATTTCCTTCCATAGCTTTTGCCGGACTTCCTGGTACTCCTTTTTAATCAGCCGGCTGCTTGCGCTTTTATACGCATTGATAAACTTACTCAGTTCCGATTTTGAATGAGCACGGAACATGATGTGAACATGGTCCTGATCATGATTCCATTCTTCCAGGGTAATGTGATAGTTCGGAGCAATATGCTCAAATATTTCTTTTGCCCGATTGGAAATCGGATCATTCAAAACCTTTTTTCGGTATTTTACCACCAGAATCAAATGGTAATATAATAAAAATACCGAATGTGCATTACTATCCAATTTTCTCATAGAAATCAGCCTTTCTTATTATTTCGACTGATTATATTTTATCATATATTGCTCTATATGTCTATATTCTTATCGAATGTATGTTCTTTTTCTGCCAGCACAGATATGTGCACTATCGAATCATGCCAGTTATTGCATATCAGGAATCAAAAGCAGGCAATTCATCCCACCACCTGAAGAGGATGGGAGAATTCTTGCAGTGTTACGTTAAAAAAAGGGAATCCTCCAAAGAAGATTCTCTCCATGCTCATTTCCGGCATTCTCACTGCCAAAAACATTCTGATCGTATTTGTCCTGATTGGGATGATGACGGCCCTGTGGCATGCCTGCGGGACGATCCCGTTTATCATCTGCCACGCAGCAAAACTCTTACGCCCTGAGGTGATCCTGCTTGTCTCATTCCTGTTAAACTGTGCACTTTCCGTGCTGACCGGAACCTCGTTTGGCACGGCAGCTACCATCGGCGTCATCTGCATGGCCATGGGAGTTTCTGCAGGTGCAAGCCCGCTGCTTCTCGGAGGTGCCATTCTCTCCGGAGCCTTTTTCGGGGACCGCTGTTCCCCATTTTCCACCAGTGCGCTGTTAGTCAGCGAGCTGACGAAGACCAGCATCTTTGACAACATCAAAAACATGGTCCGCACCGCATGGTTTCCGTTTCTTCTGACCTGCATCCTGTACGGAGTCCTCGGCTTTCAGCTGCACAGCCAAACCGAAACGACGGATCTTACCTCCCTGTTTGGGCGGGAGGTTGTGCTTCACCCGACAGCCATCCTGCCAGCCGTTGTGATCCTGATCCTCGCACTGATGCGGATCCCGGTTAAATTCGCTATGCTTGCCAGCATTGCCGCTTCTCTGGTCGTCGGCTTTTTCATTCAGGATCTGGCTGTTACAGACCTGCCGCAGCTGCTTTTATCTGGCTACCATGCTGCAGACCCAGAGGCTGCCACATTTCTTGATGGAGGCGGTATTCTCTCCATGGTGAAGGTCGCAGCGATCGTATGCATCTCCTCATCCTATGCCGGTATTTTCCAGAATACCAGACTCTTAGATGGACTGAAAGCCGGGTTATCGAAGCTTGGAGCGCGTATCACCCCGTTCGGTGCGATTCTGGTGGCAGCAGCCGGCACCTCCATGATTGCCTGCAACCAGACACTCTCCATTATGCTGACAACGCAGCTTGGCCACGATCTGGAGCCCGACAATGCCTGCATGGCACTCGCCCTGGAAAACTCTGCCGTGATCGTGGCCCCGCTCATCCCGTGGTCCATCGCAGGTGCTGTTCCCCTCGCAACCATCGGAGCTCCGATGACCAGCCTGTTTGCGGCATTCTTTCTGTATCTGGTGCCGCTGTGCTATCTTTTCAGCGCCGCCAATAAAGCAGGGCATGTGCGGCACCTAAATCGGCTTTTCTAACAGTCTCTTGTAATATGCGCGTGCCTGATACAGCGCCTGCACCGGAATATTTGCGATCTTTCCCGCACTACAGAGGGTGATGCTGTTTTGCTCGGCCTCTTTGTTCAGGCTGAAATACGGGATATGCTCCCCTTCCAGGATCAGCTCGCAGTGGATCTCATCGCATCGGCCACCACAAAAAGATCATGTTTTTGCCTCCAGTCCGGTCAGCATGGCAGCCGTTGCCGCAAAAAAACACACCGTAACCTGCTTCATGCAGACCAGGAATACCTCCCAGGTAAACACCCAGTCAAATTGGAATGTTACCATACACATTTCCTCCTGTTACGCAAACGCCAGATGATGCTGTAATTTCGCAAATACCAGTTCCAGGAGTAAAGACATCAGCACCTTGCGCGGATGCTCCGCAGTCGGCGGATTCTGTGCATCCGTGTCCGAAGCGTTTCCCTGCGCACTGTTCTAATCTGCCGTATTGCTGGCCGCCGCACCAGTATCTGCTGCATTGGCATCTGCCGCACCAGTTCCGGATGCATTGCTTTTTTTCATAATCGTTTGCTCCTCTCTTCTCAGCCGGGTATCATGTTTTCTGATCCACCATCCAACGTCTCCATTCATATACACTGGACCATGTTCCATTACCGGATACTCATGCAGGAACAAAAAAGGAGACCCCGCAAAAATACCATGACTGATATTTCTGCAGAATCTCCGGTTTGTCCGGTCAATCCTGACGTCTGATGATACTAGAATTAACGTACCCTTATTTTCTCGTGTTTTTCCATCTGGACCAGTGCCCCATCCTGAAAGACCAGTACGATGGAGCCGTACTGTAAAGTGCCTGCAAGTGCCTGAATGTCTGCGATCTGCTCATCACAGATTGGATTCAGCCCTTGTCATATACTTAAATTGTTATTTGATCAGCAGGGATTTTCCAGTCATTTCTTTCGGCTGTTCCATGCCCATCAGCTCAATGAGAGTCGGCGCGATATCTGCCAGACAACCGCCCTCTCTTAACTTATAAGCCGGATCTGCATTGACCAGAATGAACGGAACCGGGTTGGTGGTATGTGCGGTCCACGGCTCACCGGTGCTGTAATCCACCAGCTGCTCTGCATTTCCGTGGTCTGCGCAGATAAACAGCACACCGTTCACTTCCTTGATGGCATCGACTGCTCTGCCGACGCAGGCATCTACCGTCTCGATCGCCTTGATGGCTGCGCTCTCCACTCCGGTATGGCCGACCATATCCGGGTTCGCGAAGTTGATGATGATGACATCGTACTTGCCGGACTTAATGCAGTCTACCAGCTTGTCGCAGACAGCCGGTGCGCTCATCTCCGGCTTTAAGTCGTAGGTTGCTACTTCCTTCGGGGACGGAACCAGAATACGGTCTTCGCCTGGGTTCGGCTCCTCGACACCGCCGTTAAAGAAGAAGGTTACATGCGCATATTTCTCGGTCTCTGCGATACGGGCCTGCTTTAAGCCGTGCGCAGCCAAAAACTCACCAAAGGTATTGGTGATGCTCTCTTTCTTGAATGCAACCAGCTTGTTCTCGATAGTCTCGTCATAATCGGTGAAGCAGACAAAGGTTGTCTTGATGCGCTCGCCGCGGTCAAAGCCGGTAAATTCATCATCACAGAAAGTGCGGGTCAGCTGACGTGCACGGTCCGGACGGAAGTTAAAGAAGATCACGGAATCGCCGTTTTTGATGGTTGCGACCGGAGCACCGTTTTCGGTGATAACAGTTGGCATCATAAATTCATCGGTCTTGCCGTCGTCGTAAGAAGCCTGGATTGCATCTGCTGCATGCTCTGCGTGAACGCCCTCGCCTTTGGTCAGCGCATTGTAGGCTTTCTCCACGCGATCCCAGTTTTTATCACGGTCCATGGCATAATAACGACCGGAAACAACACCAACCTTGCCGACGCCCAGCTCTGCCATCTTCGCTTCCAGTGCTTCCACGAACTCTTTTCCGGAAGTCGGCGGGGTATCACGACCATCTAAGAAGCAATGAACATAAACTTTGGAAAGCCCGTTTCTCTTAGCCAGTTCCAGCAATCCGTAAATATGGGTGATGTGGCTGTGTACACCGCCGTCGGATACCAGACCGAACATATGCAGCGCGGAATCGTTCTTCTTGCAGTTCTCAACTGCTGCCATCAGCTCCTTATTCTGGAAGAAATCGCCATCCTCGATAGACTTGGTGATGCGGGTCAGCTCCTGGTATACGATGCGGCCTGCACCCATATTTAAGTGGCCAACCTCAGAGTTACCCATCTGTCCGTCCGGCAGACCAACTGCCAGACCGCTTGCCTGACCCTTTACAAACGGGCACTGGCTCATAAGCTGGTCCATAACCGGGGTCTTGCCCTCGCAGACTGCGTTTGCCTCACAATTATCGTTTAATCCGTATCCATCCAGGATCATTAATACCACTGGTCTTTTTTCCATGACTTGTTCTCCTTTTTCTTTAACGACCGGATTCCGGTCCGATGGCTGCTGTTTTCCATGCGGCAGACAGCAGCTCTTTTCCTGCATTCCCAATATGGTTTGTCTAAATTTTGACGAATCAGTTATATTGTACTTCAAGGAAAACAATAATGCAAGGTGGAATTCTGATTCTGCGAAGATTTCTCGTTGCCGTTCACACGTGCGTGCCCGGCAACGGGATTTTGCCGATGCTTCGCATTCCAAATCGGCAAAATCTGCTACCAGAACTGTATCTTACGGAATTTTCCGTTCAGAAAATTCCTACCCGTATACAGCAACCAGGTTTCCACTCATTGCTTCTCCGCTGGTGCCGGAATCTTCCCGAGCCGCACCTGCTCTAAGTATTCAGCCAGATCCTTCTCCACATCCGCAAACAGATATCGCTTGCCGGGCTTTACCAAATGCCCCCGGTCTTCCTCGATCTGGCGGCTGACACGCTCCATGTCCTCTTCCAGATCACTGGCTGACATAAGAAGGCAGCCCTGGCTGCGGATGATGACCTGCTCCAGTCCATCGGAGGTTGCCACAGTCACCCGGTATTTCTTTCCCATCTGATGGGCAAATTTTTCGATGTACTGGTCTGCGGTCTCTGCTTCTTTCGTGTAAACCACGTGAATATTGTGGTAATCCTCCGTGCTTCCGACTCCGCCGCTCACCTTATAAGCATCAAATACCACGATCAGGTTGTATTTGCGGTATCCCTGGTAATTGCAGAGCATGTCCATGAGGCGGTGACGCGCACCGTCCAGTGTGACCTTCATCAGCTCCCGAAGCTCCTCCCAGGCATAAAGGATGTTGTAGCCATCCACCAGAAGATATTCCTCCACGGGCTCTTCCTTTTTGGTATGCGCATATTTTCCAGAATCATACACCACCTGGCGCGGGCCGCTGTCGTAAGAAAGTTTGCGCTTGCTCTCGCCATAGGTGCGGGTAAAAATGGCTTCGAGTTCTTTCTCATCAGCACCAAAGGACGCAGCACCGCCAGAGTTCGAACGGCTTCCAGTCTGCGATACGGATCTGCCAGATATCCCTCTGGCTCCAGTTCCTGCTCCCGCATTTCTGCCATCACCTGCAGACGCGCCGGTGTTCCTTCCGGCTCCGCTTCCCGCATTCCATCCGCCCGCATCATTACCAATATCCGCAGCGGCTTCCTCTCCCAGCACCGGGATTCCCGTCTGGATGTGCATGTAGTGCTTTACCTCATACCACGGTACCACAAACCCGGCTCCATGGGCACAAAATACGGAACCAGTCGGATCGGCCAGATCAAGCTCTGCCTCATAGTTGGTCTCCTGCACCACCTCCACCGCATTATGGCATGGAAAATATCCCTGCAGGACGCAGCTTAAGCGCCCGCGTCCTTTCGTGTACGACACGACCTCCCGCTGGTAATTCTGCATGGTGGCAACCGGAACGACACCGCTTAAAAGCATATTGTCACCCTCTAGCTGCGGCGGCTCGATGGTTCCCTTCATGCGCTCTAAGTCTGTCATGGCGCGGCCCACATACTCAGACGGAACCTCCAGCTTAAATGCATAATATGGCTCTAAAATCTGCACACAGCCCTCGGCTGCCGCCTCACACAAACCCTGACGGACTGCCCGGTAGGTAGCCTGGCGGAAATCGCCGCCCTCGGTGTGCTTCAAATGCGCACGCCCGGCAATTAGCGTGATCTGCATATCGGTGATCTCCGAACCGGTGAGCACGCCCCGGTGACGTTTTTCCTCCAGATGGGTCAAGATCAGGCGCTGCCAGTTCCGGTCCAGAAAATCCTCACTGCAGCGGGCAGAAAACTGCAGGCCGCTGCCCGGCTCACCCGGCTCCATCAGAAGATGGACCTCCGCATAGTGCCGCAGCGGCTCAAAATGCCCCACGCCCTCTACGGTCTGCGTGATCGTCTCTTTGTATACAATGCTGCCTGCATCCAGGCGGATATCCACACCAAAACGCTCTGCCACCAGACTCCTCAGCACCTCGATCTGCACCTCGCCCATAACCTGCACCTGTATCTCCTGTGCCTGCTCATTCCAGGTAATGTGAAGCTCCGGCTCCTCCTCCTCAAGCTGCTTTAAATCCGCCAGCATTTTGTGGGCATCGCAGCCCTCCGGCAGCTCCACACGGTAGTTTAAGACCGGCTCCAGAACCGGAAGCTCGGATTCTGCCTCCGTTCCGATGCCCTGGCCCGGATACGTTGTCACCGGACCGGTCACCGCGCAGATCATGCCTGGCACAGCCTCATTCACCAGCTCATATTTTGTGCCGGAATACATGCGGATCTGGTTGACCTTCTCCGGCTCTTTACCCTTCACCTCCAGAAAATCCTTCACCTTTAAACTGCCCGACGTAATCTTTAAGTGAGTCAGGCGGGCTCCCTGGTCGTCGCGGGAAATCTTGAAGACCTTTGCGCCGAACGCCACGTCAGGATTCACATGTGGAAGTTCTCCATTCAGGTCCCCTTTTGAGCATGCGTTGCCAGACATTCCGGCATCCATCCACCTCTCCAACCCGACAAGCAGTTTCTCCACGCCCTGCAGCTTCAGCGCCGACCCGAAATAGCACGGAAACAGCTTCCGCTGCCGGATCAGCCTGCGGATGTCTTCCTGCGCAATGCTTCCGTTTTCCAGATACTGCTCCAAAAGCTCCTCATCGGACATGGCGATGGTTTCCCAGATTTCCTCCGGAACCGCATCTTCCGGACCATCCAATGCCGCAAAATCCACGCAGGAATCGTTCAGCCGCTTTTTCAGCTCTGCCATCAGCGCTTCGCGGTCCGTTCCCGGCTGGTCCATCTTGTTGATAAAAAGGAAGGTTGGAACCTGATAACGCTTTAGCAAGCTCCACAAGGTCTCTGTGTGTCCCTGCACACCATCTGCCCCGCTGATCACAAGCACCGCATAATCCAGCACCTGCAGCGTCCGCTCCATCTCCGCAGAAAAGTCCACGTGTCCAGGTGTATCAAGCAGTGTTACCGTCGTATCGCCAAGCTGGCAGACCGCCTGCTTGGAAAAAATGGTAATGCCCCGCTCCCGCTCCAACGCATAAGTATCCAGATAGGCATCGCGGTTATCCACGCGCCCCAGCTTCCGTATCGTTCCTGATGTATATAAAACCGCCTCGGACAAGGTTGTCTTGCCCGCATCCACATGGGCCAGAAGGCCGATGCAGCGATAGTTCTTTGCTTTTTCCTGCTCCTGTAAGCCCATAAAAAAGCCTCCTTCTGTGATCGCATAATGCAAAAATTATACCACAGAAGGAGACTACTTTCCATACTCCACCTGACGGATCTGGTACTCCAGCCCGTTTTTATTTTCTTCTATGACCATGGCGGTCAGTTTCTTTTTCCACACACATCCGGTATCCAACCCAATGCAGCCATACTCCGGAAGCGGCTGCTTTCTTCCAGCAACAATCTGCCTGCAGGTGCCATCTCCCGGCTGGTACAGTACCTTTTCCATCGGCGTGTGTCCGTAGATTACCAGCTTCCCGCAGTAAATCCCCTCGTCTGCCAGGCTGCGGTCCCACAGAGCAATGCTCCGGTCTGTGCACTCCGGCCCTTTTCTGGAAACAGCGGCGTGCACGCATATGTAATGCTCCGTTTCATAGTAAAGCGGAAGTGTCCTGATATACGCAAGAAACGGATGGTCCCGGAAGCATCCGTGGATGTCTCCGACCACGATCGTTCTCACCGTTTTCTCTCCGCTTCCTTCCTAATATATTCCGGAACCTTTCCCAGCTCCTGCGCTGCATCCAGTCCATAGGATTCGATGCAGCGCCGCAGATTAGCTTCGGTTTCCTGTTTTTTATTCTACAGTCTGCGGGACGTTCTGACAATCAACCTGTAGTTTAATCCAATGATATTGCAGTCAAATGGATACAATTGCGTTGACAGCAACGCCAAATGCTACAGTTCCAGTTCCTGCGCAATCTCGCCCAGGGTCTTTGCCGACTGGATCAGCCGTGTTGTCTCATCTTCATTCAGTGAAACCGGTACATGGGTTTCCACGCCGTCCGCACCCAGGATTGCCGGCATGCTGAGTGCAATATTGTGGATGCCATATTCCCCGTGCATCATGGAGGACACCGGCAGAATGGAACGCTCATTGCGGATGATGCAGGCGCAGATCCGACGCACCGACATAGCAATGCCGTAATAGGTTGCCTGCTTTTTGGCAATGATGTCGTAGGCGCTGTTTTTCACCGACTCCGCGATCTCGTCCAGCTTCTCCCTCGGATTTTCATATCCGCGCATCTCACAGAATGCATCCAGCGGAATTCCGGAGATGTTGGTGCTGCTCAATACCGCGATCTCGCTGTCACCGTGCTCTCCCACAATATAAGAATGCACGCTGCGGCTGTCGACCTGCAGATGCTGTCCCAGCGCATATTTCATGCGTGCAGTATCCAGAACGGTCCCGGAGCCGATGACGCGGTTTTCCGGCAATCCACTTAAACGAAGTGCCACATACGTCAAAATATCCACCGGATTTGACACGATCAGCAAAATCCCGGCAAAATTCCGGCTGGCGATCTCAGGAATGATGCTTTTATAGATTTCCGTATTCTTGTGCACCAAATCCAGCCGCGTTTCATCCGGCTTCTGGTTCGCCCCGGCCGTCACGATAATGATGGCCGCATCCGCGATATCATCATAATCACCTGCATAGATTTTCATGGGAGCCGCAAACGGAATACCATGGGAAATATCCTTCGCTTCCCCATCTGCCTTGTCGGTATTCACGTCCAGAAGTACCAGCTCCGAAAACAATTTACTCTGCATGAGCGTAAACGCTGTCGCAGAGCCAACAAAGCCGCAGCCAATGACTGCGGCTTTTCTGGATTTCAACACATTTCCCATAAGGCCCTCGCTTTCCCGGATCAGTTCACGCATAATATGTGCGCTTCTGCTCCAGCCATTATTTTTTGCTGCGGTTTACACATTAGGGTGTTGTGCGCAAGAAATTTCCTGCCCTCATCATCCCGCAGCCTTTCTATGTCTAGTCTTTGTGAGAAATGGATTTACTATACCAGTTCTATGATTTTTTATTTTTGCGAATTCTGTTTTTTCCCTGTTGATTATTCTGTTGATTATTTTCAAATCTTCACCGTCCAGAGCCACAAAAACAATAATCTGTTAACCAATCAACTTCTCTGCATCCCGCATCCAGTCGGCTTTGAAAAAATACACAGTCATGCCTGCTGCACAGAGTGCCCAGGTAACCGGCCAGCCCGCCATGACAACAAGAAGGCTGTGCGTAGCCGGAACCGTGACAGCCAGATAAATCTGCCGGATCACCACAAAACAGCCCAGCATGAAAAACATCGGAATACTGGACTTTCCAGCGCCTCGCAACGCACCGCTCAAAATCTGCACGATCGGAAGCGTCCAGTAGGCATAGGAAAACAGCCGGAGCATAGCCGCACCGTTGGCAATGACAGCTTCATCATCCGTGAAGAGCCGCACCAGCATCGCACCTTCCTGATTCATCAGAACACTTCCAGCCAATATGATCACGGAACACATCAGCCATGCCGTAAAAATGCCGCGCTTCACCCGTTCCGTCTTTTTCGCACCGATGTTCTGGCCCACAAACGTGGTAATGGTCATGTTAAAGCTCTGCAGCGCAAGCTGGAGAAAGCCGTCGATCCGCACTGTGGTGGAATACCCGGCTATAGCCGCCGTGCCAAAGCTGTTGATGTAGGACTGCACCACAACATTCGAGAACGCAGTAATGCTCTGTTGCAATGCCGCCGGAAGTCCCACTATGGTGATCTGTTTGAGCATCTCAGGATGGAACCGGATCTTCTTTATTTCCACCCGGTAATCCTCCTTCGTCCGCATAAGCTGAAGCATAACCAGAACTGCACTGACCGCCTGCGCAATCAGCGTTCCAAGCGCCACCCCGGCTACACCAAGCTGCGCTACGCAGACTAAGAGTACATCCAAAATAACATTCAAGATACTGGCAATTGCCAGATAGATTAGCGGATCCCTGGAATTTCCGATCGCCCGCAAAATGCCGGAGCCCATGTTATAAAACAAAAGAAACGTAATTCCGGCAAAATAGATCGTCAGATACAAGGTCGAATGCGGCAGCACCTCCTGCGGCACACCAATCGCTTTTAGCAGCGGCCTCGTCACCGCAATTCCAACCACCGTAAAAAGAACACTTAATAAAACCGTCAGGGCCAGAGCACTGTGTATGGCCTGGCTCATCTCTTCCTTCCGGCCTGCACCAAAATACTGCGCGATCACCACCCCGGCACCAACCGACAAGCCCATAAAAAAGCCAACCAACATCTGAATGACCGAACCGGAGGCACCAACCGCCGCCAGAGCATTCGTATCGACAAAGTTTCCCACCACATAGGAATCCGCCGTATTGTAAAGCTGCTGAAACAGATTTCCGATCAGCAGCGGTATCGCAAAGACCAGAAGAGCCTGAAAAATAGGCCCTTCGATCAGATCTGTTTTCTTTTTTTCCACGCTTCGCACCTCTTATTGTATTTTGTCACCATACACGCACACGTGTCCAGAAACCTTATCTTCATTGCTGTTTGCACATGTGTCCGGCAGCAATTACTTTGCCTGGTGCTCCGCTAAGTATGCTTCCGTCAATGCCACCGCATCCATGATGCACTGCGGACAGCTGCAAAGGACCTTTCCAGTCTCCACGCCCTTCAGCTCCCGGCACAGGTAGGAACCATTCTTCTCCTTAAACTTCATAACCTGTTCCTTGACCTGCTTGTAGGTAGCACCCTTGGTCGGCGCTCCCTGCTCCAGATCCCCGACACTGTTTGCCAGGCCGATGACCATCATCATGCCGGACAGGGCACCGCACATCTCCATCATACCCATGCCAAGGCCAAAACCCTCTGCAATCTTAAACATCTCTTTTTCGTCCACACCAAATTCTTTACAGAAGGTGCAGGCCACAGCCTGCGCACAGTTATAACCCTTGTCGTGTAAAGAAATTGCGTATTCTGCTTTTGTACTCATGTTGCTTTCCTCCATATGAATATTCTGGTTTGTTTTGCGGCAGCGGTGAAAAGGCTGCCGCAAACAGCTCTGGTATTAGTATACTGCGGATGAGTGGGGCTGTCCAGAAAACAATTTCTGATCAATTCTGTCAAAATTTGATTTATAGAAGTTACATTTTCTACTGCGTTGTATAAATTCCGTTCCGCCTGATTCAATTCCACCAATATAGATTCTATTCTTGGTTGAAAATCCAAATATTTAGACACAGATTTTGTACTGGAAGTTATACAATACTCCTGTGTCAGCAAGTTTGTTTCGTTCAAAAAATCTTGCTTTTTATTAAATGCTGGTGTCGCACTTAAAAATATTTTTCTTTTTGCAGTTGTTGCCACGATTCTGCGTAAACTACAATTTATGCGGTCACCATCCTTCCAAATTTACCGCTATAGGCATCATATACAGATAACATAAATTTATCTTCTAGTTCTTCTTTCCATTGTGCACACAATGCCGGCGGCGCCAAAATAAGAATTCTTGGTGACAAAACATCCTTTAACGATTCCTGAATCCATTTGTTATTCCGATTTCCATAAACTAGTTCACTTAATATAATTCCTGTTTCTATAGTCTTTCCAACGCCTACCTTATCAGCAATATAAAGATCTTTATCCGTATTTTCGAAAAATTTGAAAAATGGTTCGTTGGAGATCCGCAGCAGATTGCGGTATCTGCTGTGCATGGTGCAGGTTTTTACTTCGTAATAGTCGGTCTGTTCCTCAGACGGGCTTTCGCCTTCGGTTTTCTTTGTCTTTCGCACAGCAATATCCCATCCGGCCTGATGGTAATGATTGCTGTCTGGTCTGCAGACTTCGGCAGTCTGTCCGGTATGTTCGTTTTCCAGTCGGCAGAGATGTGCGTTTTCTTCCCGGATCTGGTATCCTTCTTCCAGAAAATGCCGGATCAGCTGCCTGTTCGCATACTGCTCTCCTGCTTCTCCGATCTGGCGGAGCTTCTCCTCCAGCTCTGTATCGGGCAAAGCGGATAAAAATTCATCCTCGCCAAATTCTACGTCGGATGCTTCATCGTAAGCTTCCTTACAATCATCACCACAAGTTTCCTTACCGGCTTCTTCTGCTTTGGAAAAGGACGAAAAGAGTGACGCGGCTTCGCTCATCGCGCAACTGGTAAAGGAAGCTGGTGTTGTATGCAGACCGGTCAAACGCATCCTCCGGAATGCTTTCTCCCTGGTCTGCCTGGGCAAGCTGCTGCATGGTGCGCTCGATGCCATCTAAGATTTCTTCCTTGCTGTTTCTTCTCCGGTCCAGACAGATAGAAAATGGCAGATACGGATATTTGGGAATGACATCTGGTGTCGTATCTGGTATCATAGAATTGCTGTAACTATTCAGTTTCCATATTCAGGATCAACGCATTGAGCTGACAGACCTCTTCCCTGGTCAGTTTTTTCACCTTGTAAGCATAGGCCTGATTGTAAAAGTTCGCGCATGGCTCAAACAGATTCTGCTCCGAAAATACATGCTTGATCTTGGAGGTCAAAAACCGTGATTGTTCCAGATCGTAAACATTTACCTTTCCCTGGACGGAAAACTGTCTGAGTAAAAGCTGTGGAATATAATGATTGTTCATAGTTACCGTTGTCGTGCGCGAACGATTGTATTCTATAGTGTTGGGGCAAAAGTGCCCTATGACAAACCATCTAACAGTTCCTGCACACCAGAAAGCTCCGGGAACCAGACCGGTGCCGGTGTCTCCGCTTTGTGCTCCCCGATCAGCTTCTCCATCCAGACCATGTTGTACCATCGTCCGAATTTATAACCGCACTTGTAAAACTCGCCCACAAGCCGGTAACCAATGTGGGCGTGGTACTCCACGCTGTTGCGGGTCAAGTGCTCATCTTCCACCTCCGGCACACCGACACAGGCCTCCATGTTCAGGATTCCCATGGAGCCACAGACAGTCTCCAGCGCATGGTTCAGTCTGCCGCCCACGCCGGAATGCCGCAGATTCTCATCGACATAGATCGAGGTTTCCACGGCCCAGTCGTAAGCCGCCCGCGCCTTAAAGGGGCTGACATAGGCATAACCAAGGATCTTTCCATTCTGTTCTGCCACAAGATAAGGATATTTCTGCAGGGTGTGGCGGATCCTTCCGCGGAATTCTTCCAGGGTCGGAACCTCATACTCAAAGGTAATAGCCGTTTTGACCACATACGGTGTGTAAATGGCTAACAGGCTTTCTGCATCGTCCTCCGATGCCACACGGATGTGGATATTATTTTTTTCCATAAGATGCCTCGCTTTCTGACAGATGCGGCAAAAAGAACAGATATACCGCGTCCAACTGATATTCAGTATACTGCGAATAATACCGCCTGTCCAGAAAGCAATGTCTCTGTTAAATCATATCATGCTGCGATCTGTCGATATCTGCTAAAATGTCAAACGCATCTGATACCAGATCACATTTCCGTGAACGGATTCCGAAACACCTTCATTTACAAATCCAACGATTTTTTCCTGGTCTGTCAACAACCAGAAATGGTTCGGATAGTAAGTAAGCCTTTCGCAAAACGATGCTCTGTCAGCCGCTTCCGCAGCAGGAAAGCATACCTGTTCGATTTTTGTGATCGCGTCAAGATCCTCTAAGCTGGCAGTTCGTATAATCATGTATCCTGTTCTCCTTTGTCTCCCATCATAATCTTTACAATTTCCTGGTCGGTCTGACGCATTCCCTCCCGGCCAAGCTGACCTACATTGCGGATCGTTGCCTCTACGCCTTTGGTAACAATGCCCTCTCCGCCTTTGAACTGCTGTCCATTCTGATACATATGGAAGCCAAGGATTCCTGCCACTGCAGCTGATTCAATGCCCCGCATTTCGTCTGTATTGGGAACGACAACACTTTTTACATTTTTAATAATATTGTCACGAACCCCTACCTTCACTTTATCCGGCATGCCGCCCAATAACTCCCGGGCAGCCGCTGCTGCATAGGCAATGGCAATCGGTTCGGTACATCCCATCGCAGGGATCAGTTCTTCTTTTAATATCTGTACATAAGTTTGATAGCACTTATCATTTCGTTCCATAAGATTTCTCTATATTATTTATTTTTCCCATTCAAAATATCCATCATGGTCTTTTCGGTCCCGATCATTCCCGGAGACGCGATCAGGCCCATATTACGCATGGTTTCTTCCGGTGTATCGGCATTAATTCCATGGACATCATAAATATATACGCCATTCATCGCCATATCTACAGAACGGTAAGCGGCATCCACCGCAACCACACCTTTCATGGCACATCCCTGGTTTCCGCCGTCACAGATCATTCCGGTAATACTGCTGGCCATATTGTTAATGGTCCGTTTCATTGCATCGGTATCCCCGCCCCGCATCAGCACAAGTCCACAGGCCATACCCGTTCCTGCCGCAATGGCACATCCGCAAAAAGCGGACAGTTTCCCGGAATATTCCTTTATGTACATGCAGACAAGATAACTAAGCGCCGTTGCCCTCAGAAGTGTTTCCTGGGAATATTCCTTTACCTTATATGCAGCATAGAGCGGCATCGTCGCAATGATTCCATGGGCGCCGGAACCGGTAATGCTCATAGCCGGTTTGGAAAGTCCGAGCACTCTCGCTTCTATCGCTGCATTGCAAAGAAGGGAAGCTGTTTTTTGTTCATCCTCTGAGATTACCTTTCCATCATTTTGTTTCAACAAATAGGGCGCATATGTGGTTTTTTTGCTTTTTATTCCTTCATAAAATAAATCCAGATTCAATTCGTAAGCTTTGCGGATAAAACGCAGCTCCTCAATGTCCACTGTTTTGGCATACTGATACAGTGCATCCAACGTGTACTGGTGAATCGTACTGCTTTCTTCCATTTCCAGAGGCTCAGTCTCCTTCTGAAATAAAATCTCCCCATTTTTTTCGATTCTGATGATATTTGTATGTGCATGCTGAATGGTAACCGTCACATGGTCCAACGTACCATGCACCGTAGCCTCAATAAAAATATCGCTGGCAATCACGCTCATCTCGACCGAAATCTGTCCGTTTTTTACCATCTTTCTTGCCTGTGCTTTTTGTTCTTCGGTAATTCCATCCAGACATTCCAGTTTTTTCTCCGGATCCGATGCGACTGCGCCTAAGGCAGCTGCATAATAGTTTCCGACCTCATCCATTCCCGGGATGCCACAGGTAAATGCATTTTTGAACATTCCGCTGTTTAAGCGAAGCTTCACTGTTTCCACGGGCTCTTCTATATAGCTTCTCGCTGTTGCAACCGCATACGCAATGGCTCCCGGCTCCGTCACTCCAAGCGCCGGTTTCATATCATCCAAAATCAGTCTTGTCAGTTTTTGCATCATTTCTTTTCTTCTCCTGCTGTATTTTCCAAAACAGGCTGGAATGCACCATCCATCTGTCAAAACAGTGTATCGTGAGCATTTCCAGCCTTCTTTCTATTTTCTGCCAGCTTTTATCTTATCTATCTTCTCAAAATATCCTTAAACTCAGTCTCTGCACCAGCCTTGGAAAGCTGCTGCAATGCATATAAGGTATCCGGGCAAAGATGACTTCCAATTACAGTGATTTTCATAGGATTCACACTACCTTTCTATGTATATCATGATTTTTTCATTTCCGCCAGATTATCCTGCATCCAGTTTTTTCCTTCCACAATGCGCGCGATCATCATGGATGCCACTGCATCACCGGAAGCATTCAGGCTGGTTGCCATCGGATCCACCAGAAAGCCGATCGTTGCAATAAGCGGGAACGCTTCTCCCGGAAATCCGAACAAGCTGACAATCAGCATTTCTCCGACCAGTCCGCCGCCCGGTGCACCAGATAAAACGAAAGCACTCATCACGGCAACCGCGATGGCCATTGCATAAGTGCCCAATCCCGTAAACGGCATCTGGAACACGCCAAACAAAAATGCGATTTTTGTAATTGTCGATAATACGGAACCATCCGGGAAAACGGGGAATTTATCAGCCCCGACTCCTTTAAATACTGCGCAAGGGTAATTCATCATGAGCTGAGGTGGAGATCGGCTTCTTGGAAAAATGAATAAAACAAAACGGACAGGCTATTTTCTTTGTATATCATCAACTCCCCCCTTAAGCCAGAACGGAACGGATAGTGGTTATGAAAAAGCTACTCTGCAATCATTTCGCATAGCATTGGTAAATCGTAGAATATTGTTATGTGAGGTGACGGAGAGTGTCTAAAAAAAAGCAACAAATTATGTTCTCATTTGGTTGTTCCCTTCGCTGCGCTAGAGAAAAACGGGATTATACCCGTGAGCAAATTGCGGATCGTTCCGAAATCAGTTCTCGTTTTCTAGCAGCTATCGAGAATGACAAACGAAAGCCGAGCTTGGACGTCCTGATCCGTCTCGTTAATGCTATTGCTGCTTCATTTGATGAAGTTCTCGCACCGCAGATAGAACAGTTTTGCCGGTATTTTTGTCCAACCAGTACCACTTCTGATCATTAGAGAGCCAACCTTTGACCAAATCCCCGTTTTTGTAGTAACTCCATTCACCGCTGTCGTTCTGCACCCAGCCGTTGGCAGTCTGCGGATCGATGACGATCTCCACGAACCGCCGCAGGACGGTAGCGACTTCGGCTCTGGTTGCGGTTCCAGCAGGGTCGAAACAGTTGTTTGTCTTGCCCGCAAGGATGCCCGCCTTCTGCATGGACTTGACCGCTTCTTTTGCCCAGGAAGAAATACCTGCGCTATCCGCAAAATTCACAACTTCCAGAGTTTTCGGGATGGTGTAGCCCAGTTTGGTAGCGTAGTTCTTCATAATGACCGCCATCTGCTCGCGGTTGATGTTGGTATCCGGGGCGAAAGTAGTATCTGTCGTTCCACTGACAACGCCAGTCTTTGCCGCCCAGTTGACATAGGGGGCGTAGTAAGCATCTTCTTTCACATCGGTAAACATGCTGGCCTGGTAATCAGTCGGGTCAACACCTGCTAATCGCCCCAGTGCGGTGACAAACATTCCTCTGGTCATGCCGGTATTGGGACTGAAGGTGGTGGCACTGGTACCACTCAGCAGCCCACGGCTAACAACAAAGAGCATATTGTCCTTTGCCCAGTGGTTGTTCACGTCGGTAAAGGCAGGAATCTGATTCTTGTAGCCTATGCCGTAGATGCTGAAATGCTCTGCTACAAAAATCACTGCTTTCTGATCCATATTATAGCTGGATTTGCTGATCCACTGTACATTACCGTTTTCGTCCACATAAACCGCATACAGGTTGCCAGGCTTCTCGTTTTTCGCCGGAGTATACGGAATTGCAATGCTGACGGTCTTCCCGCTCAAGTTGACAGCAGTTTCCTTGCCGTTCTTTACTTCCCATAAGGTAATATCATAGACCGGGCGATTTCCAATGGCTGTTTCTACTTCCTGAGAGGTAACTGCGGTCTTCTTCATTTTTAGAATAAGATCTCCGGTAGTCTGACGGTTCAGTTCCTTTAGGGTATCCAGCATAAATCCAAAGTCAGCCATACTGTCGGTATCGATGGTGAACCGTTTGACACCAGAGGACACTAGTTTATCCAGTGCATCTGCTTTCAGCGTAATCTGCACACCAGCTAACGCTTTGCTGATTTCCACAGGAACAACCACCGCGATACCGTTTTTCGTATTCCCATGCTTTATTGAGTCAGACTGGGCAACGGAGATAACATCAGCAACTATGCTTCTTGTAATCACTGCATTTCCCTTACTATCCACTTTTACAGAATTTGATTTTGCTGTAGTTGGTGTGGTCGGGTTATCCTTGTTCGGACGATCAGTGATAAAGGCGTTGCCAGAGGGATCGTCCCTGTCTTCGGAAGATGAACTGCCGCTAGTATAGATCCAGTAGGCATATAGGGTGGTATCTGCCGTATAAACCTGATTTAAGGTAACTTTTATGCCGCCGGTCTGTTCGGTGTACCATCCATCAAAACGATAGTTGCCACCACGGGTTGGTGTAGGTAAAGAGGACAGCTTGCCGGAACTATCTGTGGTAGCAGCAACCGGATTGACACTGCCACCATTAGGGTAAAATGTCACGGTATAGGTATTTGCTTCCCACTTCGCCCAGTATTCCTTATTGCCCGTTTCTGTACCGCCGATTGCCGCAACAAGAGAGCCGGTCAGATTTTCGTTGTCATACCAGCCCACGAACGTGTGGCCTGTATAGGTCATATCGTCGGCTGTCGGGAGCGTTGCACCTGCGCCGTAGGTGTATTCGGTGACATTGCCGTTGTTGATCGTTCCGCCGTTCGTGTTCAGCGTGACGGTGTAGGCATTTGCTTCCCACTTCGCCCAATATCCCTTGTTGCCCGTTTCGGTGTCGCTGATTGCCGTAACAGGAAAGCCGGTCAAGCCTTCGTTGTCATACCATCCCTTGAACGTATATCCCGTATAGGTCATATCGTCGGCTGTCGGAAGCGTTGCACCCACGCCGTAGGTGTATCCGGTGACATTGCCGCTGTTGATCGTGCCGCCGTTTGTGTTCAGCGTGACGGTGTAGGTATTTGCTTCCCACTTCGCCCAATACTCTTTATTACCCGTTTCTGCACCGCCGATTGCCGTAACAGGATTGCCGGTCAGACTCTCGTTATCATACCAGCCCTTGAAGGTGTACCCGGTGCGCGTCACATCTGTCGGGAGTGTTGCGCCCACGCCGTAGGTGTAGGAGGTGACATTGCCGCTGTTGATAGTGCCGTCGCCCGCGTTCAGCGTGACGGTATAGGTCGGGGCTGTCCACTGCACCGTCAGTTTCGTCACATCAGCAGGAACACTGGCACCGGGGGCGTAGAATTTACCGTTGCTTCCGCGCCACATAAAGAAATTGCCTGTATTTCCGTCCGGGCGGGTCAGGCCGTCGGACGCAGGGGCGGTAAACGTGCTGCTGGTTTTCACGATGATTTGAATATCCTCGGAGCTATTACCCAGCTTGCCGCCGCCAAGGTCAAGGGTAACGACCTTTAGTCCGTCAGAACCCAGTGTGCCAGGGTTCAGGACTTCAAGGACGGGGCGGAAACCGAGGTACGGGAGGGAGAGCGCAGCATTGCAGCTGATCCAGTAGCGGGCCGAAATGTACCCGCGAACCGCACGGTACGACTTGGCGGCAGAAGAAGTATCCTGTCCCCACGAATACATTTTATTCCAGTTTTGGATATATCCGCTGTTCTTGTTCAGCATCGTGTCCCATTCGTTGCTTTGGGGCACGCCGCGTTGGGAATCGCCCGAACCTGTAGAGATACTTCCCACAGACGGTGCGCGCAGGGTATAGTCCACGCCGCCGCTGGCATAATTTTTGCCGAAAATCAGACTTTTCGTATTTAAGTCATTCCAGCTTACCGTATGCGTTACGGCATAGTCCGCCACAAACAGGCTGTGGGGATATTTGTTCTGCTGTGCATACTCCTCGGTGGTTGCCGTCGCAGACGTGAGTTTGTAGGCTTCTATCGTTCCCACATAGGTAAAGGGAACATAGTGCAGCGACGTATCCGGCAAAGAAACCGCACCATCTGAGTTTCCGCCGTTTGCCGTTCCGGGAATATTCATCGCCGAAAGGTCAAAATAATATCTGCCGCCGGGGGTGAGGGTAAACTGCTCTGATAAAGCAAACTGCGCCGTGAGATTGGTAACATCCGCCGGAACACTGGCACCGGGCGCGTAGAGCTTGCCGTCGCTGCCAAGCCACATAAAGTAACTGCCTGTATCTCCGCCCGGGCGGTTCAGACCGTCGGACGCAGGCGCGGTAAATGTGCTGCCGTTTTTCACGATGATCTGAATAGCATCGGAGCTGCCGCCCAGCTTGCCGCCGTTCAGGTCAAGGGTAACGACCTTCAGTCCGTCAGAATCCAGTGTGTCAGCGTTCAGGATTTCAAGCACGGGGCGGAAACCGACGTTCGGGAGGGAGTACGTAGCAGTGTAGTAGCCCCAGTAGCGGGCCGAATTGCACCCGCGAATCGCACGGTACGACGCATCAGCATGGTTGTCCTGTCCAAAGGAATACTTACGTGACCAGTTTTTGATATACCCAGATGTATTATCCTTCCAGTCTTGATTTGCCTTATCTAAAATCGCATCCCATTCGTTGCTTTTCGGGATGCCTCGCGTACTACTACTATCGTCTTTGCCATTATTATTATTAGACTGACTCCCTGCCGACGGCGCCCGCATGGTGTAGTTCACGCCGTAGCTGGTATAGGGTGTGCCGAAAATCATTTGTTTTTCGTTCAACTGATTCCAGTCTACATTAAAGGTCACATTGTAGTCCGCAATAAACAGGCTGTGGTCATATTTGTTCTGCTCTGCATGCTCCTCGGTGGTTGCCATTGCTGATGTGAGCTTGTAGGCGTCCACCGTTCCTGCGTAGGTAAAGGGAACATAGTGCAGGGTGCTGTCCGGCAGATCGCCGTTTGCCGTTCCGGGAATATTCATCGCTGATAGGTCAAAGTAATATCTGCCGCCGGGAGCGAGGGAAAACTGCTCGTCAGGCGAATCATTAGCCAATAGCATTGGCGCAGCCAGCGCCCCCAATGCAGCGGCAGCTTCCGCATACCGGGTCATATCCAGCTCATCGATTTCCTCGTCGGAGAGCTTCTCCTTCGCCTCGTCGATGGCCTCAAGCTGCGCCTTGACTTCTTCGGCGTTATCTTCAGTGATTTCTTCTGCGTTCGGTAAACCGTTGATCATGGCCTGTACCTGATCTGCGGCACTCAGCTCTATGGGACCATTCGGATCATCGGCTCTCTCGGTACTGCCGTTTTCGCCGGTTCGGTCCTCAACAGGGATGTATTGACCGCAGTTCTGCGGTATGGCATTCTCCGCTCCACAGACAGGGCATTCCGTGTTCATGTTGTCCGCCGTGCAGGCCGTTTCACAGCTGCAAACGGGCGGGGTTTCCGCACTGTCCTCTGCAAAAGCCGCTGTTGGCATAAGGCATAGCAGCATACACAGGGCAAGCAGGGTGCTGAATATGCGTTTTTTCATTTTGCTTCCTCCGTTTCGCCGTCTCTTGGCAGCTTAAAATCGTATTTCATTTCCAGCATGGCAAACAGCTTATACATAACCTCTGTGGCAATCGCCTTGATATCCAGTGTCTGAATAAAGGCAAGCACTTTGGCCTGCTCCTCCTCCGGCACCTTGTACACTCTCAGTTCCGCCGTCAGAAAGCGGCTGATTTTTCGCTCCAGCGGGAAATGAATGTCACATTTGCGTGCCATATAGCTGCGCATCAGTCCCGCCGTGCCGATGTCCATTTCATAAAAATCGCTGTCGGTGTAATCGGGGAAATTCCCGCCGAAAATCTCTTTTAATTCCGCCGTGGTATGCACATAGATATATTCCGCCGTATCCGGGGCGGTATAGGCTTCGATATAAATCTCCCGCAGATTCTCGTTCAACTCAGTGAGGGTGAGCTGAAGTGCCGTATCCACCGCATAGGCATACACCGACGGCAGCTTGCTGTCCGCAATGCTCCTTGCCACACCGAACTGACCGTTGAACATCGTTTCAGTCAAATCCAGCAAAATTTTATCCTTGGTCGGAAACAGATTCAAATAGCTTCCTCTTGCAACGCCCGCTTCGTCAACAATCTGACTGACCGAGGTGTTTTTATACCCCTGCTCCAAAAAAAGACGAACGCAGGTGGTCAGGATTTTCTTCCTTGTTTCGCTGCTGCTTCTCCGCAAATAAATCACCTCTATAAAAGTGTTGGTATTCGTACTAATAATAACATCTCGAGAATGAAAAAGCAAGTGGTATTTGAGGCTTTCTGCGTTGAATTGTGACATTTTCGCAAACGCTGCCTTCTTCCATTACTCACAGAACTTTATGACTTCTTGAATACTATCTGAAAAAGAAAAACCGCTGTCTGTCGAAAGCAGCTTTTCTCTTTAGCGGGCAAACCGTATCAGCAACTCGTTTACCAGATCCGTGCGAGGGGCGCTTTGATACTTTAGCCGGGGCGATTGTGCATATCGACCATATTTTACGCTTTCCCGAGCTACTTCTAATCTGAAACACCGCACTCAAAAAACTTTTTTCAAAATTCAGTATTCAATCGTCAACATATTGGCAATCCCGTGAAAACTGATACACCAATTGAAATCTGCCACACGGTCACAACGGTTCGGCTGGATGGAAAAGAAGTTCTTG
>OGIO01001252.1_pt1 | contig 22367 bp, 19 predicted proteins | sample 1571841 | NCBI WGS metagenome assembly OGIO01 (sample SAMEA2582111, study PRJEB24529) | metagenome | biome: Human gut stool | place: China | collected 2011
GTGGCATAGGCTTTTCTGTATCTCCTCCAGCAACCTTTGCTTTCATCACCTCCAGCTTCGCCTTCAGGGACACTCTTTCTGCAGGTGCATCTGCATACTGTCTGATGCCCTTATCCTGCCCTGTACCCACTGTTTTCTCTGCAAGCTCCACTTCCTGTGCAAAAGGCTTGGTTACTTCCACCTTTGCGGTTTCTAGCTGATGCTCCACAGTTTCAAGTTTTGTCTGTGCTTCCATAAGCTGCTTTGGCATGAACTCCAGTGCATGGTTGATACGGGAGATATTACCGAGTGGGTCTGAACCGACTTCCAGATTGTGTGAAAGCTGTCCTTTTAGATTCATCACGAATTTGTGGTTGAATGCATCATAGGATACTGCCATCTTAAAACCTGCATATTCGCCAATGACCGCAGGGGCATTGACTGTTTTTATCCCGCAACCCCCGAAATAAAGTGAGGGCGCACATCACCTGCCAAATAGGTAGGTATAGAAGTGCGCCCTTAGTGACTAAGGGATTCTGTTTGTCTAAGAATTAGAGTTATTTTTCAATGCCCTCTACTATACTCTAGAATATGTATTTTATTATCTGCTATACCAAGACACCTTCCAATTCTTCATTTCTTACACCTGTTAATAGTTTTATTCCATCTAATTGCATATTATCATTTTTTTCATGCTCATATAAATCTATATAATATTTTTCTCTAGATCCCAATCTATCATAAAAATTACCTAGTTCCCAAGAGCACCATGGTCTTATATAATAATTTCCTCCTATCCTTAATTCACTATTAGGAGTTCTTAAAAAGAGTAAATGATCTGATTGAGCTAATGCACTATGCAATTTATATTTTAGCTTGATTCCTTTTTCTTCTTTTCCATTATTCATCCAATCAACAAACAAAAAAATATTTTTCTTTTGAAAATAGAAAAATAAAGCAATTGTATACAATTTATCTTCATATGCGTATGATAAAAATACTTGTTTTTCTTTTTTATAATTCGCCTTTAGATAATCGCCATATGCATTCCAATCAAACCCTGTTTCTCCTGAATCCAAAAATGAATTGTCACTATAATCCTTAAAAATATAGTTTCTTTGCTTTGTCAATTCTTCTATTACATAGTCATTAAATCCACTAAGCGTTTTTATTAGCGAATTGAATTTGTTGGGCGTTTTTACTTTACTCTTTGCAATATTATCTAATTCCTCAAGAAGTTTTCTATAAGTAGGTATATTCCTTGCTTCCTCTAAATTGATACCAGCTTCAACAACAGTCGCCAACGCACTTTGAAATAAAACATCCTTATTTTGCAAATCATTATCGCGCAAAAATAAAGGTTCAATATCTCTCAATATCCTTTCATTTAGGCGAACTAAATTAAAAATTTCATTACTCAATCGCGCATTCTCATTACGCAATAAATCTAAATACACATTTACTCTTCCTAATATTTCCATTACATTTTCCTTCTCATCAGTAATTTTGTTTTCTTATATAAAGGCAATCCAAATCACCGCTGCTGAAACTATTGCAAGCGGTAAATAAAAAAACAACTCCGTAACAGAAAACAATGTATCCAAATAAGTATTCTTACCTGTTTTAAACTCATCCTTATTCGTATTCATATCGAAATCAATTTTTTCGTCTTCCATCTTTCTGACCTTATTATATAAAGCTCGATAAAGTCTTTCCTGCCATAAATAGTAAGTATCTAGTCCCCAAAAAACAATTATCGGAATATACGCTATAATAAAATAACATTTATCCGCATCTTTACTAGCTAACGCAAAAATACCAGCTACAAGAGTTACTGCCCATCCTTTTAATGCAAACGAATTTGATGCCATTCGATTAATAACACCCTGAACCAAATCCATATACTTATGTTTATCTTCACGGAAATTATCCATATATTTCACCTCATTCTTAAAATCAAACTTCTTTTCTTATATTATATTCGTCTATATTATTTTGTCTTTCAACTGCTTTATCCACATAGTCTTTGTAATTATTAATAAAAGTATTCCATTTAACGGCTTCTATGTAGCTACAAGTTCCAGACCAAATAGTATCATTGCTATCACAAGTTCGTTTATTAGCATTTTGAATTCTATTAAACTTGTTTTCCTTTATTATTGTAAATAATATATTTGTATGATGCATTGTACATCCACCATCACAACAATTCTTTTTTTCTAAATAATATGTATACGAACCGTTTGCATCAGGAAGAACAACTGCAATCATAGCATTACTATAACTTGTAACAGATTCTCCATTTTTATTTCTTCTTGATGTTTCTTTTAAAGAATAAGAAATTTCCCAAGGAATCCATTGTTCCTTATCTTCTATCCCAATTTCTCTCATTCCTGGGGAAATAAACACTATTGTTACTGAACTGTCATAGATTCTATCTTTCAATTTTTCCCAAATAGTGTCCTCGGACAATTTACTTAAATCTTCTCCATCACTTTCACCCTTATAAATATCGTCCTCTTTATCCAATTTTTGTTCAAACAAATCAACATAGTCTCGTACTGTTGAATTAACCTCTTCCTCCAAATTTTCAACAAAATCATCTGCATATTTGTATGAAACAAATATTTTTTTCCCCATATATTTTCCTTCCTTTTCTATTTTAATCATATTATATCTGTTCTCTATATACTTTTGAATTCAAAAACTAAAATCCTATGCCTCTCGCATATGCATAAATTCTATTTAGAAAATTTTCATCAATATCTTCCTTTTCATCCACTAATTTGGAAAATCCAATATATGAACTGAATCCAAGCATATAAACAGCAAGCGCCATTGCAAGATTCTCTGATTTTTCTCCTGAAATTTCCGCTATTTTTTTCAACTCATCTGCAACTGTATCATGTGGAACTTTAACCTCTCCACCCTTTACAACTACAGATTCAATAACTTCCGGAAGTACCATACACATCTGATAAAATGCATCTTCTTCTCCTGTTACAAGTGCATAGAATTGATCTATGCTTACTCTTCTGATACGTTTATGAGAAATCTTCTTACCATCAACCGTTGGATTCCAAGTAATATTTTGTGATTTTTGCGCAATCGCCTCTACCAGAAAGCATGCGCAATCATCATCATTCAATAATTGGTTCTGCATTTTCATATATGTCTTTCCGGTAGATGCAGAATTCATCGTATTATGTTTATTCTTCATCTCAACATAAATCTTATGTACTACATCACCCTCTGGCAATTGAATTCCATCTGCGTTTTCATAGATAACATCCCATCCGCCTTCTTTACCGTTTTCAGGCACATGACAATTTTTCATATACTGAAATATTGTCTGATGGAAATATCCGATATCGTTATTATTTGATTTGTCCCTTTGTCGGAATATCTCGTTTCCCACCATTTCTTCCCAAGTTGACTGATATACTGTTTTATCAAATATCAACTTAATCGGATCAATAATATTCTTGTTAAACCGCTTAATATCAAAAGATTCCAGTTTTTCCCCATACTTGTCAATTGTCGCTTCCACATGTTTAACAAAGTTTTCCTGACTTATAAATTTCAGTTTCCAATCCATTACATTGCCTCCTTTACTTTCTGATTTTCCGCAAGCATATCTAGCGAATTTGCGATTTCTTTTGCAATATCATATGCTAAATTAACCGGGACAGCATTTCCTACCTGTTTATATTGAGCCGAAACATTTCCGCAAAATTCCCAATCATCTGGAAATGTCTGACATCTTGCATTTTCTCTAACCGTGAAAGGTCTTGCTTCCAATGGATGACATCTTTCTGTTTGCTTTTGGGATGGAGATGTTAATACAGTTAAAGACGGCTCATCCAGGCTCATTCTTCTCAGAATTCCGGTTCTTCCGCCTTCCATATCCCAACAACTCTTCATATATTCCTTGGCAATTGCTGGATCTATATCTCTCCAATATCCACCAGCTGGAACTAATTCAAAAATCTTTCTCTTTTTTTCTCCATACGGAACCCCTGGACCATCCGGACAATCCAAAAGGACATCTCTAAGAACCGGTTTATAACTATGTGCTTTCGGAAATCTGTATTCAGTCTTTCCTACCAAATCATTGCGAATTCCTATAGTAATTAGTCGTTCCCTTTTCTGCGGTACGCCATAATTCCATGCATTTAATACTTGTTTGTCAATGGTATAACCAGCTCTTGTAAAAATATCAAGCATTGTTGAATAAGTCTTTCCATGATCATGTGTAAGCAATCCTCGAACATTCTCAAACAGGAACATTTTAGGCTGCAATTTTTCAAGGAACAATGCATAGTGATAAAATAATGTTCCTCTTGCATCTTCAAGCCCAAGCCTTTTTCCAGCATATGAAAATGCCTGACAAGGTGCACCACCTGAAAGGAGATCTAGCTCACCCTTTTTAATAGAGAAATACTTTTCCAAATCCAGACACGATATATTTGCAATATCGTCATTTATAACATTCCAGTTTTGTCTATTTTTCTTTAATGTATCCGCTGCGTCCTTATCAAATTCTATTAAACCTAATGTATTAAATCCCGCCTTTTCGACTCCTAATGCCAGTCCGCCGGCTCCAGCAAAAAGCTCTATACTTGTATACATTCAATTACCTCTTTACTTTTTTCTAATAATATCATAGTATATGTCCCATAAAACTGACTCTTCTATACTAACATACCTCTTTTTCTTCTTCATCAACTAATTCGATTACATCTTCTACCTGACATTCCAATACTTTGCATATTTTACATATAATTTCTGTCGAAACATTCTCATTTTTTCCCATCTTTGCTATTGCATTTGTTGTTATACCGGCTTTTTCTCTAAGCTGAGTTTTGCTCATATTTAAATCTATAAGTCTTTTCCATAATTTATTATAGCTTACAGTCATAGTTGATCCTTCCTATCCTAATAATAAACTCGTTACAGCTCCATAGTTCTCCTATAACTCTGTAACCCATTTACTTAAATAAGTATACTCGACTATATTGATTTCTTCAATATTATTTTGATGTATTCAAGTATTAAAATAAGGAAAAATCCCTCCGCCTATACATTCAGCTAAGGGATTTTTCCTTATCGGATAGTCCTATAATTATTAGGAGTAAAACAGGGTAATTCAGGTTCGTTTCTAAAAGCCTTAATTTTATGCGTTTTTCATACTCCGTGACTTACAGCATTTATTATATTTGATTAACCATTTTCTTCATCTGTAGTAGTTTCCGTTGTCTTCTCTAAATTTCTTTTTGATTGGTTTACACGAATCAATTCCTGCATGACTGTAATTATTCGCTTCGATGTCAAAACATTTACAACCAATTCTTCAAGTTCATTTCGGGTATAACAAGTATAAATATATTCTCCACTTGTTCCAGATATACTTTTTGCAATACTTTCTTCGAGAACAACTGTTACTGGATAATTTGAAACATTATACTTTACAAAAAACATTCTATAACGATAACTTTCATATTCTGGAGTATACAGATAACATTCAAACTTGTGAATTTCTGTTCCCATTTTCCCCAAATCGTTCTGTATATCAACCTCTCTGTCTGATGTGGTTTCCAAGGCCAATGCTAACGATGATATCCCTCTAGTCTTGTATGACATTACATGACCACTATAAGATTGAATCTTACCACAAATCAAACCATTTGTTTCTGCTGGCAATTCTTCTAGCAATTCATTGATAACAACTTCTGGTGCGGTTAAGTCAATGTCCGTAAAATCTAGTTTTCCGCTCAAATTAAGTTTTTTGCTCATAATCAATCCTCCTTTATTTCAAAAACTATAGGTAAATGATCACTAATTTTCTTGTCTGGATGGCCATTACTATCTAATAAAAACCGTGTCTTAGTTTCTTTTATTATTCTAAGACTATTTTCTACAAAACGTGCCCTTAATGCAGGTCTAATAATTACTTGATCATATATATTCCAATATGTATTTATCGGATCGTTTCCAGCGTAATAATATGTTCCATATGGCTCTTGTGCATCTCCAAGTAAATTCCACATGGGATTATAAAACATATAAAATTCTTTTCCTGCAATTATTCTCGATTTTCTTTTTGCCTCTTCATATATTGGAATTCCATGAAAATATCTTGCATTAATAAGACTAGCATCATATGGATTTATGTTAAAATCGCCAACTACAATCGTATTTTCTGACTGTAGTTCCCTCTCTACATTTTGAATGTCTTTTATAATCTGATCCATATGAATTTCTCTAATCTCTTCGTGGTCAGAATATATTTTACTATTCAAATGAATGCAACAAAGTATGTCTTTATCATTGATAATACGTATTACTGCATGATCAGAATCCATCCTATATTGAATATTTTCTATTCTTCCGAACATTTTTATTCGTTCAGAGCAACTTCCATACTGCAACATATCTATATCTCGTGCAGCTAATTTATTTATAAGTTCATCTGCATTGGCTGCATATTCCGCTAACAATACCATGGAAATGTTATTTTCGATAATAAGTTCACTAAGAACATCATTTATATCATCATTTTTATGAGTATTCCAAAATAAATACTTCAATTATACATTCCACCTCCATTCAACGGATATTTTCACCTTATAAGTATAGTTTATTTCAACTGCTACTACAGTTTCTGAAAACACTCCGGTGCACTCTACAAACTTTCGATAATATCTCCTACAAGCACTCATCCGGATTAATTTTTTCTTTGTTCTTGCTGAAACATCTGATTTCTGTATAAACACCGCATTCACTTTAGCAACAATTTATGCATATATTATCTACACATCATTGCTTTCAGTATATTCCAAAAAGAAAGTTCTTTCAACTGCAAAACGAATAAATTAAAAGCAAATTAAAAGCTGCAATCTTGATAGCCAAGCTGTCAATAATTATGTTTTTTATATCATATATCCTATTATATTATCTCTATGAAATTATTTTCATAACCTCCATCATCGGGTAGTCCTATAATTATTAGGGGCAAAACAGGGTCAAATTCACCCTGTCAGTTTCTTAAAGTGTTGATTTTACAAGCATTTCAGGCAAAAACACGTATGTTGCCGTGGCAGATGAAAAGTACTTTTATCATAGTTTTTCTCCTTAATATAATAACCTCACCAGACAACAATCCAGTGAGGTCATATAATCACGCTTTCTGTTTAGTTACAAACTCAATCTTAAGAGCCATCCCCATACCATCCGCTAATCTTTTAAGCAAATTAACAGAATGATTTCGTGTTCCATTCTCAAGCTTGCTGATATCTGCCTGATTAATACCAGTACGTTCTGCAAGCTCCTTCTGAGTCATATTCTGAGAAGTGCGGGCATCCACGATAGCTCTTATGACATCCATCTCAGGCTGAATAGCTTCATATTCTTTTCTGAATTCATCATCTTTTAGCTGCTTAGAAGGCATATCATCAAATGTTCTCATCCTTCATTGCAGATACCAATCATTATCATTTTTCATGTTTCAACCTCGTTACTGCTGATTACTATAGTTGCAAATTTGAACAGCTGCTCCATTTTCCATGACAGAAAAACCATGTTTCATGTAAAATGGCACATTATTTTTATCTTCCGGCATTACTTCTATATACATAAAGTTTTTATATTTTTCCTTTATATACGCAAGCATTTTCCCAGCAATTCCTTTTCCCTGATAATCAGGATGAACAAGTACATAATGTATCTGTGCTAACATCTCAGTAGCATCCAATACTCTTGTCAGACCAACAAGTTTTTCATCATCCCAGACGGTAAGCACAGTTGAGGAATTCATAAGAGCCTTATACAGTCGATCTGGATAATTTCCTGATATCCAATTAACGGATAGAAATAACTTTTGAATCTGTTCTTTCGTAAACTTTTTTTCTTCTGTATATATAAGCATAATCTATTTCCCCCTATCTGTTATGATCACATCTCTGGCATTGCAGCATTTCATTTTCAACATCATCTTTATAAAAAACACCTGACCATTGGCAAATATTCTGCAAAATAGGCACAACAGATTTTCCTTTTTGTGTCAACATATACTCTACCCTTGGTGGGATTTCATCATAGGATTTTCTTTCAACAATCCCAACTTCTATCAGGTCTTTTAATGTTGCGGCAAGTACTGTATCCGTAATATTGCACATTTCTCTTCGAAGTTCACTGTATCGAAGCTTTTCGGCTGCAGATAACACACTTATTATGCGTGATTTCCATTTTCCACCAAATATTGCCAATCCATATTCAAGTGGGCAACGTATATCATCATCTAATTTTTTCTCATATTTTGCCATTAAAAATCACCTTCCAGCTCTACGCATCGCTGCTAAAGCCTCTTGTCTATTAAACTCATTCTCTCCTTTTTCTTTCACATATGCTGTCATTATAGCTTGATAGTGATTCTTTTTTAAGTTATTATGAAATTTATTAGCAGTTCTTTGTTATATTTCTTTCTTATTCCCAGCACCTCCGATTTACGCTTTAACCCATCTTCTACCTCAATACATTTGTATTATTATTGCAAAGCACTTCAAAATGATTACGATTTGTTTTTATAAAACCTTCTTTTTGCAGCTTTGATATCTCAGTAGACATTGCTGCGCGGTCAATGCAAAGATAATCTGCCAGCTGCTGCCTGTCAAAAGGAATATCAAAGGACAAGGACGAATGTCTGATAGATTCTGCTGACAGGTATGACAATAATTTCTCCCTTGTTGTCCGCTTGCCAACATGTGTAATCTTATCATTCAGAATCAGTATCTTATTTGCCAGTACACTGACCAGGTTGCGAATCAGCTTCTGATGATGCCCACATGCAGTTGGACAAGTAACCAGAAGCTTCTGTATATTTAAAAAAACAATCTCACAATCCTCATCTGCTACCACACTGATGTTCAGAACAGCACCAGGGCTTGCCGCATATGGTTCTCCAAAAAAATCACCAGCATGACATTTAGACAGAATATTCCGATGTCCCCAGAGATCCTCCTGAATAATGAGAACACAACCTGACAATACTAATCCCATTACCTGTGTAGAATCTGCTGCTCTGAAAATATAAGAATCCTTCTCTTTAGAAACTGTTACTGCCTCTACACAGTGCAATACAGATAATATCTCATTATCAGTAAGACCTTTAAAAAAAGGACTGTTTTTTAAAATAGGTAAATATTTTTTCAAAATCTCACCTCCTGTTGGAAATCAAACATACAAGTTGTATTTATTATAATATGATTCTAACAGAAACAAAAATAAAATTCTATTAATGGAGGGTAAAATGATAAGAAAAATTATACGTATTGATAAAGAAAAATGTAACGGATGTGGTGCATGTGCAACTGCCTGCCACGAAGGTGCCATTGATATTATAGACGGAAAAGCCGAGCTGGTAAGAGAACATTTTTGTGACGGATTGGGGGATTGCCTCCCAGAATGTCCTACAGGAGCTATTTCATTTGAGGAAAGAGAAGCACCTGCATATGATGAAGATGCTGTAAAAGAAGCACAGAGTAAAATAGCTGCTCAAAACCATGCAATGTCACCTCACACCGGCTGTCCAGGATCTAAAATCATGCAGATACAGCGAACAAAAACGCCTGAGACCGCAAAAACATTTTCAGGTGCAGATTCGATATCACAACTTGAGAACTGGCCGGTACAGATCAAACTTGCACCTATCAGTGCACCATATTTTAATGGTGCAAAACTTCTGATAGCCGCCGATTGTACTGCTTACGCTTATGCTGGATTTCATCAGGATTTTATTCAGAATAAGGTAACACTAATAGGTTGTCCGAAATTAGACCAGGTTGATTATAGTGAGAAACTGGCTGCTATTATTCAGAATAACAACATTCAAAGTGTGACAATCGTAAGAATGGAAGTTCCATGCTGTGGTGGTCTGGAGATGGCAGTAAAAAATGCACTTCAAAATAGTGGAAAATTCATACCATGGCAGGTTGTAACAATAAGTATTGATGGAAAAATTATTGATTAATAAGGAGATTACTGGAATGAATAAAAAAATGTTTTGTTTTCAGTGTGAACAGACAGCCGGATGTACTGGCTGTACAGGAAATGCAGGTGTCTGTGGAAAAAATGCAGATACAGCCAAATTACAGGATGAGCTGACAGGTGCATTGATTGGTCTTGCAAGAGCTGTAGACAGTGCATCAGCTATTTCTAAAAGAACCGTACAAGTCATAATTGAAGGTCTGTTTACAACAGTTACAAATGTAAGTTTTGATAATGCAGCAATCGAAGATATGATACAAAAAGTCAGAGCTGAGAAAGAACAACTGGTTCCTGACTGCAGCAAATGTCAGTCGCCATGTGGTAAAACAAACGAATACGACATGCAGCAGATGTGGAATGCCGATAAAGATATCCGCTCTTTAAAATCTCTTATTCTTTTTGGTATTCGTGGAATGGCCGCCTATGCTTACCATGCAAATGTTCTGAATTATGAAGATGATGAAGTAAACCGATTCTTCTGCGAAGCATTATTTAAGATTGGTTACGAAGAAAGTATAGAAACACTGCTTCCTACGGTACTTAAAGTAGGCGAGATCAACCTTAGGTGTATGGCACTTCTTGATAAAGCAAATACAAACAGCTATGGAATGCCAGAGCCCACTGATGTTACACTTACCATCGAAAAAGGACCTTTTATTGTCGTGACAGGTCATGATCTTAAAGACCTGCAGCTTTTACTTGAACAGACAGAAGGAAAAGGAATCAACATATATACTCATGGTGAAATGCTCCCTGCCCATGCCTATCCACTCTTGAAAAAATTTCCACACTTAAAAGGAAATTTTGGAACTGCATGGCAGAATCAGCAGAAAGAGTTTGATCATCTTCCAGCTCCGATTCTTTACACTACCAACTGTCTGATGCCGCCAAAAAGCAGTTATGCTGACAGAGTATTTACAACAGAGGTGGTTGCTTTCCCTGGCGCTGTTCATATTGATGAGAAAAAAGATTTTACGCCAGTTATCAAAAAAGCACTTGAACTTGGTGGCTATAAAGAAAATCAGACATTAAAAGGCATCAATGGAGGTACGAAGGTGACAACAGGATTCGGTCATTCAGCTATACTGTCACATGCAAATACTATAGTAGATGCTGTAAAATCAGGTGCAATCAGCCATTTCTTCCTGGTTGCCGGATGTGATGGTGCTAAACCGGGTCGAAACTATTACACAGATTTTGTTAAACAAACTCCTTCTGACAGTATCATCCTAACCCTGGCATGTGGCAAATTCCGTTTCAATGATCTTAATCTTGGAGAAATCAATGGTCTGCCACGACTGATGGATATGGGTCAGTGTAACGATGCTTATGGGGCGATTCAGGTTGCCCTGGCACTTGCGGATGCATTTGGATGTACTGTAAATGAGCTTCCGCTCTCCTTCGTTCTTTCATGGTACGAACAGAAGGCAGTCTGCATTTTGTTGACGCTTCTGCACCTTGGTATCAAAAACATCCGTCTTGGTCCTTCTCTACCTGCGTTTTTGTCTCCTAATATTCTGAACCTTCTTGTGGAAAAATATGGCATAGCACCTATCACCACACCAGAAGAAGACATCAAAGCGCTGATAAACACTCCATAACACCAATAAAGCCAATAAAGCCGATACAGGAATAAAAACCCTGCCTCGGCTTTTTCTTTTGTCATTCTCCTGGACACAAAATATCCTCATTCTCATCATATTTTCTTCACTATTCCCACCTACACTATAGATAAGATGTAAGGAGCAAAAGTAACAATCTCTATATCAACTATAGAAATAATGAATGAAATAATGAATGAAAGGATGAATGAAAGGATGAATGTATATGATTAATTTTAAAAGAATAAACAAATCCTGCGTAGCTGCAGTTATTCTTGCCATGTGTCTTATGACATCAGGCTGTGGTTCACAAAACTATACAATCAACAGCAAAAGCACTGATACCACTGTAGCTTCCAGCATTACCGCCCAGGATACTAATGTAACACATGCAGATGATGCCGATAACTACAAAACGGAAATAACAGGTGAATTCAGCATTACATCAACTGATGGTTCTACAATAACACAGAATGATTCCGTATATACCATAACACAGGCTGGCGAATATACAGTTACCGGGCTCTTATCAGAAGGACAGATTGTAGTTAATGCTGACGATAATGCCGAAATCACCATTGTATTGAATGGTACATCCATCACATGTTCTAACGGTTCACCTATTTATATTAAAAATGCTGATAATGTAAAAATCAAATCTGAGGAAAACACTTATAACTGTATAGTTGATGCAAGAACTGAAGCTGACGACAATTCAGACAATTCTTCCAGTGAAAATGGTAATGCTGCCATCTATGCAGCATGTGACCTTAAATTGGTTGGAAAAGGGGCATTATCAGTAACTGGCAACTATAACAACGGTATCCAGAGCAAAGATGACATTTCTATTAAAAATGTTACCATCAAGGTTAATGCTGTAAATAATGCTATAAAAGGAAACGATGAGGTAGCTATAGAATCTGGTGAAATAATAGCTATATCCAGAAAAGGCGATGGCATCAAAACATCAAACAGCAGTCTTTCAACCAAAGGAAAACAGAAAGGAAATGTAATAATATCTGGTGGAAATATTGATATATATGCTGCCTGTGACGGCATAGATGCTGCATATGGTGTAGATGTTTCAGGTGATGGAAATCTGAATATATATACAGATACTTATTCTGATTATAGTGAAGCCGTGGCTGCCGACAACTCCGGTTCTTCAGCCAGCAGCGTGGGAACTCCACCCGATATGAACAATACTCAGAACAATGGTAACATGGGCAATCCTCCTGATATGAATAACAGTAGCAGCAATCCTGGCATGAAAGGTAACTTCGGCGGTGGAAACAGAGCTGCTAATGGTATGCCTGGCAATAACAGCTCAGGAAATTCATCTAAAAAGTCTTACTCTACAAAGGGAATCAAAGCCGAGAGCGAGATAAATATATCTGGTACAGCCATTAACATAAGTTCAACTGATGATGGTATTCATGCCAACTCAGATTCTGGTGTTCTTGAAACCGGCGAAGATGGCAAGGGTATAATATCTATATCAGGTGGAACTATCACAATCTCTACAGGTGATGATGGAATACATGCAGATAAAGAGCTTAATATAACTGATGGATATATAAATGTTTTAACATCCTACGAGGGTCTTGAGGCTATAACAATCAACATCAGTGGTGGACAAAGCTTTATATATGCAGCTGATGATGGCATTAATGCATGTACCGGAGATGGCTCATCTACTCCTCTTATTAATATAACTGGTGGATACATTGATGTAACAACCGGTTCCGGCGATACAGATGCTATAGATTCTAACGGCAGCTACACCCAGTCTGGCGGCATGGTTCTTGTAAAAGGCGGCAGTTCATCAGGTCAGGTATCTGGTTCTATTGATGTTGATGGCAATATTACTATAACTGGTGGAACATGTATAGCTTTAGGCGGTATATGTGAAACTCCTGTAAATTCAGTTAATGCTTACGTATTCAGCTCTGTATCCTTTAACGCAGGAAGCTACTCAGTAAAAGATTCCAGCGGTAATGAAATAATCAGCTTTACTTTAAACAACAGTTACTCAAATGGCTGGATATGCGCATCTGCTCTTACAACAAACACTGAATACACTCTTTACTGCGATGGTTCCTCATTAACAAACTGGACACAATCTGCAGGAACCATGGGTGCATCCAATGCCAGCGGCTTTGGCAGCAATCCTGGCGGTTTTAATGGTGGTGGCCGTGGAGGTAACATGAATGGCGGAAAAAATATGAATGATAACAGAAATATAAATGGCAATAATGCACCAAATAGCAATAATGTACAATAACAATTGCAAACAATAGTTTGATTGAATTTTAGTTGATAACGAACGGACGACAAATATAAGATACAGGCAGTCCTGCATACTATGTTCAATGCCAGAAGCTTTGATTGGATATTTCTAAGCCTTTCCATATAAACTATGTCAGCTGACGCTACCGCTCAGACGCGCCGTCCATGGCGCGGCTCCTCTGATTTAGCATAACATTCATTTTTCGTAAATTAAGTCAAAGTCAGACAGCATATATGAGGAAAGCAGGTGCGCATACATCATAAGATGCACTTGAAGTCCAATTGTGATAGTTCTTAGACTTTTCCGTTACTTCATAGCTATCCACAGACACGGATGTCTGTGGAAGTGAGATATGGGACATGGATGTCCCGTATCGAACGGTAGCGACAACTGCCGTTACCTATATGAAAAGTCTTAGAAATATCCAATTGGAGCTTCTGGCATCGTTGATGTATGCGCACCTGCTTTCCTCATATATGCTGTCGTCCGTTATTTAGAATGAATCAACTGTGTTAAACACCTGCTGCTTTAACTAAATCATCTGTCTGCTTTTAATATGTAATATGGTGTAAAGTCATACTCTAATGTATCTGGCTTTTCTACCTTCAGGACCTCCCATTTTGAAATACATGGATGTGTTTTAGCATACATATCTTTTCTTTCAGCTTTCTCATATTTAAAGCCATGTGTTATCATGAAAATATTCCATCTTCTGTGTTCAATTCTTTCAAGCTCTTCTCGGTTATCTGTAAGAGAATATGCATGTTTTTCATAAATAATCCATTTTTTAATATCCTGATGCAATGATTGTGCTATACTTGATTCCCTGTCAAATATGCCCTTATTATGCCATACCTCATCTATTTCTTCTGATATTTTCTTATTCTCTTTAAGTTCTATTGAATCTTTCTTAAGACGTTCCTCTATATCTTCAGATAACATAAACTTATCATCCACAACAATATTTTTATCTGCTTTATATCTGCTTATTATTTCATACAACATATTGTATCTATGATTAAATATCTTTGCATCATTTACAATATCACGATTAGTTATAGAAGCATATGAAAAAATATCTTTATTCCTGTTTATTGTAAATAGATTCTTCTCACCATAAATATTAGCAAAATCATTGTTTTCCTTAGCCCTGACAACTATAGGAATATTAATACAGCTATCACCCTTATTGTATAACAGCTGCTTCAATTCAATAAGTGTATTAGACATTGAATGTGTATCACTCATCGCCACAATAAGATATGTAAATAATTTGTCGTCATTACATCTTTTAAAAATACTGTTAAACTGTAATGTCCTTGCATCCGTATTAAAAAATCTTAAACATACCTTTCCATCTATACCAAATTGATCTGGTATTGTATCAAATGGAAATTTCAATTCATAATATTCAATACTTTTACCTTCATATATATCTTCTTTTATGAACTTCAATCCCTTCAGGACATCAACTGAAAAATTCTTCATGAAGCTTCCTATTATTGATTCCATATCCTTATCAAATACATCTATGCATATAGTAGACTCTGCTGATAAAACCGACATATTAAGTCCTTGTATTAATGCACTCTGGCCAAAATCACCAAATCCAATGATTCCTATATGAACATCATAATCATCACCCTTATTAGCTGTATATACAGGATGTTCTTTATACATTTTATTGACAGCCATTTTATTAACATCTACTATGTCAAGATCAAAAGTTCTTGTATCTATTTTATCATAATACTGTCTTATCAGTTCTGCCATTGAATTGTCATTGCAGCACAGATGAATCTGCAGATACTCTTTATTTTCAGATGCATTTATATTTTTTTCAAAGCTCTTTGTAAATGCATTCAAACATTCAATATTCTCTATTGAATTATCATCACACAGAAAAACATCACTGAATTTACACATATCAAGCATTTTTATTACACTTTCCATATGCATATCCTGATACTTATGCACAAACTTTACACCTTTGTTTATATATTTAAGCTTCTTATCATCAGAAAGTATGGTGCTTTCAACCACTGTAACACGACAATCTTTAGTCAATGCATCTATAAGAGGAAACTTATATTTTCCTTCACCAATAACCAATACGCGCTTTTTATTTCTCTGGCTAAACAGTCCTCTGACATAGCTGGCTGGTTTTCTGATAAGAACGGCTAATGCACCTATTGTACAGAATGGCGCAACAATAACAGCAATACAATACACATATGTTATTATTCCACTTAATATGCCACCACCTGTTGCCTGCATATACGCAATAGCTTCTTTCTGCTTTATATCCGGATCTATCTTATACGCTTTAATTGCATTCTGTATGTTTAATGTTACTTTAAGAAACGGATTATCTACATTATGGTAGAAAAATATACCTTCAATCACACATATAATAAATACTGCAAGTGCCGTATACCATAGATAATCTTTGTATTTATTTCGCTTCATATTAATCTCCATTTCTGTGCATGAAAATCAAAATTTTCATACCCTCTCCTTAGTTTTAAAAATCAAAAAATTATTTTTAATTATATTAATTATGAGTAGCCTTTTCTGGTTTAGCAGTAATAACAAACGCATTCACACTACCCTCACATAAAACAAGCATCTTTTCAAGTTGTGCTATTCCCTGCTCTCTGTTATATCTTGTACTTACGTAATAAGATATTCCATCAACTATATGTTCTTTCTTCGCTTTAAAATAATTCAACTTATTTGGTGGCAATATTTCTTTATCAACATCAACTTTTCTTGCAACTGAATTTATAACTACTGTTTCTTTAACTGCTGCTCCCTTTTCAGCAAGAGGCTTACCATCTAAGATAAACTCACCAGGATTAATACCGCATATTTTAAACATACCTTTTATTTCTGCAAGCTTGGCATCAAATCCATAGCTTGTACCAACAAGAATAAGATACTTTTTGTGTTCCTATTCTTCAATCAGTAGTAACTCTTTTCAAATTTCACCTTGCATATGTCAATTCTTCATTTCCCTTATCGTAATCAAACCTACCATCATTCTTTTCTTCTATCGCCTTAATAATATGATAAGTGTATTCGTTATAAGGCGTTGGTATTCCAAATTCTTCTCCCATACGCATAAGTGCACCGGAAAACATATCTATCTCGGTATGTCTTTTAGCATCTATATCCTGAAGTGTAGAGTATCTTGCTGTTGGCGGCACTGCACTTCCACGTGACGATGAATTATCAATAACACTTAAATCTATTCCTTTTGCCTTAGCTATTGTTTCAAGCTCATGTCTTAAACCATCGCTTATAGCCTTCATATGTTCACTATCCCTGTAACATCCGACACCTGCACCAAGTACTGCCTGTGGAAGATTATTACTTACATTAAGTCTGAACTTACTCCACATTTCTTCTTTTATATGCTCTGTCACTCTGTAGCTAAGCCTGCTGGCTGCAAAAAGCTCATCTATCAACTTTATCCTGTCACTCACAAGTGTCTGTTCTGATATTTTGTCTGATGCAGATACTTTATCTGCTGTTTCCCCAAAAATAATTCCTATTGTTGTATCAGGATTAAAGTAATATCCCCTGCCATCTCTATGAGAGGCAACCTTTATAAGTGAATATACAATATGTGACATGCCTATCCTGTCTGCAATGATATCTTCACTGTCAACACCATTCATAAGACTCATAACTATAGTATTTTCTCCAATAGCTGTAGCAATGTTGTCAAGTGCTCCTTTTAAAGCTCCATACTTTAACGAAACTATCAAAAGGTCAACGCCTGTATTATGCGCTTCTTCGGGTGTCCACACCTCTGGTCTGTATACTTCATCGTTTATAAGACAACCTTCTTTTCTCAGCCTTTCTTGACGTTCTCCCTGTGCTATTAGCCCCAGCCTTACATCCTTTAAGCCTGCAAGTCCCCATATAACATATGAACCTACAGCTCCTGCTCCTAATATAGCAACGGTCTTTATCTTCATGATGTTCTCTTTCCTCTTTTCTATAAAATATATTTCTAGTTATACTTATGGATACATTTCTGAATATACTTGGCCATATACTTATATTTCTTACACCAAAAATATCTTATTCATATTTATTATATTTGCAATCTGCTGCTTTATCAACCTATTATTTCATACTATTATTTTCAATACTGTTATTCATATCCTATTTTATTTTTTACCTATTGTTCATACTATTATTTTACCAAAAAAGCGGATGTCTGAATAACAAACATCCGCTTATATTTTATAACTGATATGATGTAAACGTCATAAGACAAAAAGTCTTTCTTAACCTACATGATAAGATTTTTTAACGCTTACTTAGTATGCAACTCCATTAGATACTTCAACATAGTAAATATTAACTCCGCCATCCTCGGCTATAAGATAATATTCACCTGCAACTGGCACTCTGAATGAAACTGACTTAAGTGAATTTCCTGGAATCTTTGATGTAGATGTAATATCCTTTCCATTCTTATCAACTATCTTAATAAGTCTTGATTCATCTGTGCTTGAGCTTGTTGCATATACCTTCACCTTAGCTTCTCCAGCTGTTTTAAACGCAATAGCTCTTCCACTTGTACTGCCTTTACCAGAAAGCTTGATTCTTCTTGTAAAGTCTATTCCTTTATATTCCTTTCTGCTCTTATCTACTGTAACTGTTGCTTTGCTTCCGGCAACAATCTTAAAGCCATCAACAGTAAGTGTTGATTTTAACTTTCCTGTATTTACATCATTAGCATTTAGAACAAGCTTGGTACCGCTTACAGTCGAATCTGTCTTTGATTCTGTAGCTTTAGTTGCTTCTGTTGTTTTTTCTGTTGCCTTTGTTGCTTCTGTTGTTTTCTCTGTTGCCTTCGTTGTTTCTGTTGTTTTTTCTGTTGCCTTCGTTGTTTCTGTTGTTTTTTCTGTTGCTTTTGTTGTTTTCTCTGTTGGCTTTACTTCACCAGATGTCTTGCCTGTAACACTTATAACCTGATTAGCTACACCAAAATGTGCTCCAAGTGTTGAATAACTTCCCTGTGTTTCGTAAAGTCCCTTCATATTAATAGTTCCATCAGAATTTCTTAACTGCTTGTCTACATTACCATTAAGATTGATAAAATCAACAGCATTTTTAAACATTCCTGATACTTTAGATGGATTATCAACTACTGTACCCTTCTTGTCGCCACTAACAACTGGTGTTGGTAATAATCCTGATAATCTGTAATACTTACCTGTATTATAGTATATAGAATCACTCATATTACCTGTAAATTTATCTGAGTCTATAGCATTTGCTGAAACAAGACCTACGTACACTGCCTTATTTGATGCTCTGTAGCATAAGAAGTTGCCCTTCTTTGCTGACTTACCATTGCCCCATGCTGTGGCATTCATGATTGTAAGACCTGATGGATTGTTGTTGTCAGTGAATCCTGTTGCCCCATTGTTAAACGAGAGACAGTTAAGTACAACATGAGGTGTACCTACACCTGAACCACCGAGCTTAAAGCCATTCATATCTCCGTTAGCATAATGAACTCCGTTAGATAATGTTCCATTGCCGAATGAAACACAGTTTCTTATAGTTATCACACCGATAGGACCTGTAGCTGACTTAGCGAAAAGATCCCATCCATCATCAGAGTTGCAATATGATATACATCCATCAAATACATTGCCTTCGCCGCATGTAAGCTTTGCTGCAAAACCATCTGCATTTTCACCTGTACCACCCTGGTCTGGATAATCACAGTTATCAAATGCTGTACAGTTGATTATAAGGTTGTTTGATGGCCATAAATCTTTAGTTGCTGCTGTTGTGTCATATCTTGATATCTGAAGTCCTGAATCTCTGTTTGCTTCGAATACACATTTTTCAAATATGTTGTTGTTACCAGCAAGTAACACGCCGTTATCACCAGCTCCATAGAAGTTGATTCCCTCAAAATACCAGTAATCTCCATCTACAACAACACCTCTGTTTGCGCCATTAAGTGTCTGTGCTGAGAAATCAAACTTAACCTCTGCACCATCAGCTGCTTTTACAACTATATAAGCGCCGCTTTTTCCATTCATGGCATTATTAATAACTATCGTATCTGTAAACTTGTAAGTTCCAGCCTTAACTATGATAACATCTCCTGCCTTAGCACTGCTTATAGCTGTAAGAATATCAGATGCTGACGAAACATACTTTGCATTCTTAAAATCTGAATCCTTCTTTGTACTTAAATCTGTATATGCACCTGAATATGAGAGACTTGTCTTATCATAACTGTTTTTAGTATCTGAACCTGCACCTGTAGTTTCCTTCTCAGTTACCTTTGTTGCTTCTGTAGCTTTAGATGTAGTAGCCTTCTCTGTAGTCTTAGTTTCTTTTTCTGTTGCCTTAGATGTAGTAGCCTTTTCTGTAGTCTTAGTTTCCTCTTCTGTTGCCTTTGTTGTTTCATCTGTAGAAGGCTCTGGAGTTACTATGTTGGCATTAGTTCCACCAACAGCCACAAGCTCTGTGTTTTTATAATTCGTAACAGCTGCTTTTAAATCCTTATCTACAACATAAGCTGTGTCGTCTTCATCACTGAACTTCCAGTCAATAACACCACCGCCAAGGCTTCCTGCTCCCTTAGAAGATGTAACAAGTGCTGGAACATCCTTTGCTGCTACAAGGCTTCCTGCCTTTACTCCAAGATCCTTAGTTGTATCAAAGTTATCGTATGTTGTGCCACCAGCTACTGTCTTGTATGATGATGGTACCTTTTCACCTGCAGAAGCAGCCAGATATGCATCAAATGTTGCTGCATTGGCAGCTTCACCTGTAACTGATGCTGCATTAGCATATATGATACCTGTTGCTCCAACTATTTCGTTGCCATAAGCTTTTATGATGCCGCCGTTCTCACCTGAGAATGTGCCTTCGCCTAAAGCATCAGAACCCTGATTAGATGAAAGCATAGGATACTTGCAGTTTCTGAAGTAGTTGTTCTCTACATATACAGAAGAACCCATAGTTGAACCTACACCATACTTTGCGTTACCATCATAATAATTGTTATACATATGTACTGACATAGTTCTTACTCTGGCATGTCTTGAGTCTGAATGATCAAACCAGTTATGATGATAAGTAATGTAGTTAGGACCACTCTCGCTCTTCATACCACACAATGAACATTTACCTGAATCATAGAAATGTACATATGAAACTGTTATATACTGTGAATCACCCTTTATATCTATAGATCCATCACCTTTAGCCTGGTCAGCATCCCCACCAACCTTGCCATAGTAAAGGTCTACGTTATGTATCCATACGTTGCAGTTAGCTGTATCTAGTGAGATACCATCATCCATAAAGTTAAGTATTGAGAGGTTTCTCATTTCTACATTACCTGCATTTCTTAAAAGGAAACCGAAGCCGCTTATGCTTGCGTCCTCGCCAACTCCTTCAAATGTCATGTTAATATTAGAATAAGCACTTGCTCCTTTTATCTGCACACCCTCAGATGAGCTTGAAAACTTATCCATACCCGAATCTGTAAGACATCCTATTACTCTTACATCAAGTGCCCTTGTTTCTACACCCTTACTGGCACTCTTTGTATATGCATCAATAATTGTCTGGAGTCCTGTGTACTCCTTCTCACCCTTTCCTTCCATAATGCCTGCTTTTACAGTTTTAGCATTATCATTAGTTACATAAAGAACGATTGAATCACTCTTAAGTGTTCCATCTTCGTTATATGCTCCTGAACCTGTCTTGTATCTTGATTCAGAAGAAAATGCAAAGCCTGATCTGTCATATGAGCTTACCTTAAGAACATCTGTAACCTTAGCCTTAGCTGTTACTTCTTTTCCATTCTTTACTGGTACTACCCTGATAACATAGTCTCCTGCCGAAAGACCCATGGCATCTACCCTGTAGTAACTCTTGTACCTTCTTATAAGTTCATTGTCGATTCTTGCATATGCTGAATCTGACTGTGAAGCCTTTTTGATATATGCTGTATATCCATCGGCTTCCTTGTCAATAGACCACTCAGCGTAAGCTGATTCAAGCCAGCCCTGCGCTGTTCCATTGAACTGTACTGTTCCAACCTCTGCCTTTGCGGTAGATATTGTAGTTGGAATAATGACACTTACAACCATCAATGCTGCAAGTATCCATGCCCATCCTTTGCGGGCCCCCTTGCTAATGTTAGCTTCCATGTTTTACCTCCTCATGCACATGTTTGTGCAACATGCTTTAACATATGATGTCTTACTTGCTAATCTTAGCAATATCACACAAAAAAGTACATAGGATAACATAGTAAATTAGTACCATTTATTAAAATTCTGTTTCATATTTATTAAAAGTTTGTTTCCATATAAATATATTCTATATTGTTGTTTAGTTGAATATTAGTTGGTGACGAACGGACGACAAATATAAGCTACAGGCAGTTCTGC
>OGIO01001258.1_pt1 | contig 22313 bp, 19 predicted proteins | sample 1571841 | NCBI WGS metagenome assembly OGIO01 (sample SAMEA2582111, study PRJEB24529) | metagenome | biome: Human gut stool | place: China | collected 2011
TAAAACCACTCCTGTGCAAGCACATCGTGGTTTCAGGCTTTTGACCCTGGCATCTTATTATCTTACCATAAAAGAAAGGGGTTGCACAATCGAAAAAAAAGGAATATCCTTACTGCGATTCTTGTGATAAAATAACGGGTACAAAAAGATTTTTGGAAATATATAAGGAGGTACATATGACAAAAAAACAGCTTGCGCTGGAAGTGATCGAGCGTTTAAAGAAGGAATATCCTCTGGCAGACTGTACGCTTGATTATGATGCGGCATGGAAACTGCTGGTTAGTGTCCGGCTTGCGGCACAGTGTACGGATGCCAGGGTAAATGTTGTGGTTCAGGATCTCTATGCGAAATATCCGGATGTAGATGCTCTTGCGGAAGCGACACCGGAAGAGATCGAGGCGATCGTAAGGCCATGCGGTCTTGGAAAAAGCAAGGCACGTGATATCAGTGCATGCATGAAAATGCTGCGTGATGAGTACGACGGCAAAGTGCCGTGTGATTTTGATGCGATTTTAAAGCTTCCGGGCGTGGGAAGAAAGAGTGCAAACCTGATCATGGGCGATGTTTTCAAAAAGCCTGCGATCGTCACGGATACGCACTGCATTCGTCTGACAAACCGTATCGGTCTGGTAGATGGGATCAAAGATCCGAAAAAAGTCGAAATGGCACTCTGGAAGATCATTCCACCGAAAGAAGGTAGTGATTTCTGCCACAGACTCGTTTATCATGGCAGAGAGGTCTGTACAGCGAGAACAAAGCCTTACTGTGACAGATGCTGCCTGGCGGATATCTGTGCAAAAAATGGAATTTAAAATATGGAGATAATAAGGAAATGAGAAACACAGCAACAGATCTGACAGAAGGTACACCTTGGAAGATTATCATGCGATTTTCGATTCCATTGTTTTTTACGTTTTTACTGCAGCAGTTTTATAACATGGTAGATACGATCGTTGTAGGACAGTTCCTTGGAAAAGATGCACTGGCGGGCGTTGGTTCTACCGGGGCGATCAATTTTATGATCATCGGATTCTGTATGGGACTTGCCAATGGTTTTGTCATTCCGGTCGCACAGCGTTACGGGGCAAAAGATTATAAAGATATGAGAAGGTTTGTGGCAAACAGCATCTGGCTGACCGCTTTTTTTGCGGCGATCATGAGCATCACAGTCTGTATTTTATGCCGCAGCGTGCTGATCGCCATGAAGACACCGGCAGATATCCTGGATCTTGCATATGATTATATTTTTATCATTTTTGCAGGGATACCGATCACACTTGCCTACAATCTCCTGACCGGGATCATCCGTTCTCTTGGGGATTCCAAATCGCCGCTGATCTTTCTGCTGATGGCAGCAGTGGCAAATATCGGATTTGATATCCTGTCAGTAACGGTTTTGAAACTCGGCGTTCGTGGACCGGCTTTTGCGACACTGCTTGCACAGGCATTTTCCGTGGTACTGTCTCTGTGGTGTATAAAGACAAAGTTCCCGATCCTGAAAATGGAGCCGGGAGAATGGAAATTGCATGGCAAACACATCGGTATCCTCTGTAAAATGGGTATTCCGATGGGACTTCAGTATTCGATCACAGCGATCGGCAGTGTCGTGCTTCAGACCGGTATCAATACACTTGGTTCGGCAGCCGTTGCCTCGGTTTCGGCGGCATCGAAGCTTTCGATGTTCCTGGCGTGTCCGTTTGATGCGATCGGTTCGGCCATGGCAACTTACACCGGACAGAATGTCGGGGCAGGCAAGATCGAGCGTATCGGTCAGGGATTAAAGGCATCCGTTCTGATCGGTATCACATACTCGATCCTGATTTTCCTGGTCATGCTTTTTTCTGCAAAATACTGGATGCTTCTGTTCATAAATGCATCCGAAACGGAGATCATACATAATGCAGTGCTGTTTATTCTTGCAAACAGCGGATTTTACATTGCACTTGTTTTTGTCAATGCGGTTCGCTTTACCATTCAGGGAGCGGGATTCAGCGGTCTGGCAATCCTTGCAGGTGTCATGGAAATGATCGCAAGAGCCATTATCGGCGTGATCATGGTTCCGTATCTGGGATTCGCAAGCGTATGTTTTGCCAGTCCTCTGGCATGGATCATGGCAGACTGTTTCCTGATTCCGGCGTACTGTCATGTGATCCGAAAGCTGAAACAGAGAAGGGCACAGGGTGTGCCAAATATGTAGATTTTGTTAAGAAGTGTTAAGAAAAGTTGACATTAACCGCATCTTCATTGTACAATGAAAAAGGGAGTGGACTTGAAACACACTGAAAATCAGAGAGAAAAGGGGGATTTTTCATGTATAATAAAAAGAAAATTGCGACATTACTGGTAATCGGAATGGCCGCAATGTTTATGATGAACGGCTGCCAGAAAAAGGCATCTGAGACGGAGACGACGAAACAGACGACAGCTCAGAGCGAAAGTACTGCACAGACCGAAGCAGCTACAACATATACCTCAGAGAGCAATTCATTTTCTTTTGATCTTCCGGATTCTGCATGGGTAGCGACAAAGGAAGGCATTGAGAATAAATGGGCATTTATGAAAGAAGGCGTCGGCACGATCCGGATCACGCACAAAAAGTCAAAGATCAAGGAGAAGAATCTGCCGAAGTCTCAGGAAGATGCGATTGCTCTTTTAAACGATATCCAGGAGAATGCATTTTCTCAGGTAGAATATAAAAAAGACAGCACCAATGGTACAGAGCTTTATTATTATGCTGCATCCACGCAGGACGCAGATCTTGGTTACGTTTATCTGATCAAGTATCTGATCAATACGGACACCGAGAGTTATACGATCACGGCAAAACTGACATCCAGTGACAGTACGGTGCAGCAGGCAGTGAAAAGTGCCGTTACCAGCTTCAAAGTTTTAAATGATGACAGTAAAAAGACAGATTCTGATGCAAACTCCGGATCTTCGGCAGGCGGCAGTGCATCTTCAGACAATGCAGATAACAGCTCTGCTCCGAAAAATACAGAAGACAGTGCTGCAGACAACATTTCCGGCGAAAGTACAGGCGATTCTTCCGGTGCATCGACCGATGAAGAATACCGCTATTTCTTTGATGCAAACGGAAATACGATCTACGCTTATCCGTCTGAGGACGGCAGCTGGCGTGATGATAACGGAACTTCTTATATTTTCCTGGAAAACGGCGTAGAAGATTCCAACGGCACACAGTATTACTACGATCCGCCTCAGGGAACGGCAGGAACAGACTCTTCAGCCGGTTCCGGTAATTCATCCAATTCCGGAAGTTCCTCAGGTGATGGCATGGTCATTGGTTTCTATGATATCAATGGAAACTATCAGACAGCGACACAGGATGCAAACGGAAACTGGATCGGCAGTGATGGAAAAACCTACACTTTCGATGAAAAAGGGGCAACAGACAGCGACGGCAATTTCAGCAAATGGTAAAACAGGATAAAAATGGGATATAAAGGAGTGTAAATATTATTATGAAAAATAAGGCATTACATTTTATGGCAGCAGCAGTCCTCTCATCGGCTCTTCTGATGACAGGATGCGGCAGCCACAGTGGGGATACGAACAGCAGTACAAAACAGACCCAGGATCAGACACAGCGGGGAGCAGGTCAGGATTCTGCCCAGACTTCAGCCGCAGAGGATCAGAATCAGGCATTGGATGACCAGAATCAGAGCCAGGATACGCAGACACCGGAAACACATCCGGATCTGGAGACAAGAGTGGAAACAGAGGTAGTGCAGCAGCCGGAAACACAGGCACCGGATACCGAGAATAATATCGATAATCCGGCAGCCGATAATGGTAAAGGCGATACCAATGGCTTCTATGATGATGGCGGAACCTGGATCACCGTTCACAAAAACAGCCAGGGACAGTGGGTTGATGAAAGCGGTATGACCTACCAGTTTGGCGATGATGGCGTAACCGATCAGAATGGCGTTTTCTATCCATATTAAACCGGTTTTTGATTGACATTATATCTGCGAAAGCGTAGAATATGGAAGTCAAAGAAGGTAACAACCAGAATGGAGGAGTATAGATGAAAATGAGATCAAAAATCGTAACTTGTCTGCTACTCGCTCTGTCCATTTCCTGTCTGGCTACCGGCTGTAAAAAGAAAGCACAGGAAACTGAGACGAGCAGCGAAACGATTCGTGTTACAGAGAAACAGACAGATAGCGAAACAGCAAAGAAAGCTACAAATACATCCACAACATTTAAATCAAAAGATGGCAGTATTTCTATCAAACTTCCGGATGACACCTGGACAATGAAAAAAGAAGGCACAAAAGAATGGACCTTTGAGTCACCGAACCAGGGAACGATCACGATCGTACATTATTCCGGAGATGAGACGAACGGACTTGTTTTTCCGTCCTCTGAAGAAGAAGTACTGAATAATCTGGAGAAAGCCGGAAAATCCAAAACCGATTATGCAGTTGTAGAATACAAGAAAAATACCATGGGTTCTTACGAGGCATATCACACAACCATCAAATGTAAGAGTACAAACAGTAAGTATGCGTATTCGGTAGCGTATAACCTGGTAGGAGATGAGGATATTTATTCGGTCAATGGTCAGGTTATGCAGGATGATGCAACGGCAATGGAAGCGATCCGTACTTCTGTGGAGAGTCTGAAACTGCTGAAAACATCGAGCACAACAACATCTGAGACTAAAAAGAATAATACAACATCTTCCGAGTCGAACAGTACAACACAGTCCGAGTCCGGAAGCACAGCTTCTACCGATGGCAATTCTGATTCCAACCACAACGGTCAGTATGTTTATGACAGCAACGGCAACGCAGTTTATATCTATCAGGACAGCGACGGAAACTGGGTAGACAGCAGCGGAGCGATTTATTATTTTAATGCAAACGGTATCACAAACAGCAACGGTGCAAGCTTTACCTACAATCCGCAGGGTGGAAACAGTGACAATAATAACAACAACGGCGGAAATAACAATAACGGCGGTGATAACAACAATAACAACGGCGGAGCTACTCAGACCAGCAGTTTCTATGACAATCAGGGAAATCTGATCACAGTTTATAAAAACAGCAACGGAAACTGGGTAGATGGAAACGGCATTGTTTACACCTTTGGTCAGTATGGTGTAACCGATAATTACGGCAATTATTATCCATATGACAACAGCGGAAATAATAACGGCAACAACGGAAATAACGGCAACAATGGAAATAATGGCAACAATGGAAACAATGGTAATACCGGTGGAAACACAGGTGGAAACACAGGAGGTAATACCGGCGGCAGCACCAACGGTTTTTATGATGACCAGGGCAATTATATTTCCGTGACACAGGATGCAAACGGAAACTGGGTAGACAGCGGCGGAATGCAGTATACATTCGGTAACGATGGCGTAACCGATGCAAACGGAAACTTCTATCCATACTAAAAACAGAAAAGTGCAGAGACGCACATCATGTAATCATGCAGAATATACAAAGGACAGCAGAGAAAATCTGTTGTCCTTTTTACGTTAATTGGAAAAGATTCAAACTTTTATAAGTGGTGGGCAACAGAGTTGTCTGAGTGGGGTTTCATTTTAGAATAGTAAGATTCTTTACATGGATTTTACATGGCATTGCAGAGGATTTGATCTTGTGGCAGTAAAATAAATTTATGGTTAAAGGTATAATGCCATTTTTATGGGATTTAGCTCAGGTCTCACGTGCGTCTGGCTTAAATACACGCAACGAAAAAGCTGTTAAGGGCATCACATTTTATTGAGGAGGAGAGAATAATAAATGAGAAAATATATGAACCGGGAACTGTCGTGGCTGAAATTTAATGAACGTGTTTTGGAAGAGGCGGAAAATAAAAAAGTGCCGCTCTGTGAAAGACTGAATTTTGCAGCAATCTATCAGAGCAATCTTGATGAATTTTTTATGGTGCGTGTGGGATCACTCGTAGATCAGATGCTTTTGAAGAAAGATATCCGTGATAATAAAACAAATCTCACACCGGAGGAGCAGATCAAAAAGATCCTTGCGGAAGTCGGAAAACTGAACCGTAGCAGAAATGTCGTTTACGATGAAATCATGGAAGAACTGGAAGAATATGATATCTGCATCACGGATTTCAAGAAGATGAATGAAAAAGAAAGCGAATACGTTAAACGCTATTTTCAGGGTGAAATCGCACCGATCATTTTCCCGACGATCGTGGCAAAAAGACAGCCGTTTCCATTTTTGCGAAATAAAGAAATCTATGCAGTCGTAGTGCTGGAGACAAAGAGCGGAAAAGAGAAGCTGGGTATCATTCCATGCAGCAGTGGTATGTTCAAACGTCTGATAGAACTTCCCGGCAAACGCGGCACTTATATTCTGGCAGAAGAAGTGATTCTCCATTATATGCCGGAAATCTTTAAGGGTTATCGTGTAAAAGCAAAATCACTGATCCGCATCACCAGAAATGCAGATATTGACGCAGACGCACTGTATGACGAAGATCTGGATTATCGTGATTTTATGGTGGAAGTGATCAAACAGAGGAAAAAACTGGCTCCGATCCGTCTGGAATTGTCACGGGAAATGGATGGTGAAGTGATCAGTACTCTGTGTCATTATCTGGATCTTGACCGTGACTATGTTTTCTATAATGAGGGACCGCTGGATCTGTCATTTGTCTATGAAATCCAGGATAAACTGCGTTACGTGCCGGAACTGTTCTATCAAAAACGGATTCCGCAGAAATCTGTGCAGTTTGAAGAAGGCAGACCGATTCTGGATCAGATTCTGGAGGGGGACAAATTTTTATCTTATCCGTATGACAGCATGAAACCGTTTCTTACGATGCTGCATGAAGCTGCAAACGACAAAGATGTCCTTTCCGTAAAAATGACGCTCTACCGTGTGGCAAAACAGAGTAAAGTGGTGGAAGCTCTGATCGAGGCAGCGGAAAATGGCAAGGAAGTGCTGGCACTTGTAGAATTAAAGGCAAGATTTGACGAGGAAAATAACATCGAGTGGTCAAGAAGGCTGGAGCGTGCCGGATGTCATGTGATCTATGGGCTGGATGGATTTAAAGTACATTCCAAACTGTGCCAGATCACCAGAAAAGCCGGCGATGAAGTGCAGTATATCACGCAGATCGGAACAGGAAATTATAACGAAAAAACAGCGTGCCTTTACACAGACCTTTCCCTGATGACAGCCGATACAGAGATCGCAAAAGAGGCGAGAAGAGTTTTTCAGGCACTGGCGATGGGAGAAATCGTAGAACACACAGACAAATTGCTGGTAGCACCGCTCTGTCTGCAAAATAAAGTGCTGGCGATGATCGATGATGAGATTGCAGCTGCACTTGCCGGAAAAGATGCTTATATCGGGCTGAAAATGAACGCACTTACTGACAAAAAGATCATAGACAGGCTGATCGAAGCTTCCTGTGCCGGAGTAAAGATTGATCTGATCATCCGCGGTATCTGCTGTCTGATCCCGGGCGTAAAAGATGCAACGGAAAATATTCGTGTGATCAGCATTGTAGGAAGATTTCTGGAACATTCGAGAATTTATATTTTCGGAAGTAAGGGAAGAGAGAAAGTTTATATTGCGTCAGCCGATTATATGACGCGAAATACCTTAAGACGTGTGGAAGTCGCAGCTCCTGTCTGCGATCCGGCAATCAAGGAACGTCTGCTTGAGATGTTCCGGATCATGTTAAATGATAATCAGAAGGCTCGCCATGAGGATTCGGAAGGAAATTACAGAATCCCGATGACGATCGAGCGTCCGGTGGATGCTCAGGAAACCTTCTATCAGCAGGCGTATGAAGCAGCAGCGTCAAAAAACGTGTGACGGCGACTGTTTTGCGTTCGATTTGAAAATGTCATTATAGATGGAATTTCCGGGAAAACAGATTTTCCTCGCCGCAGGGCAATGAACGCAATGTGCTCTATCTGGACTGCCACGCGGAGGCATTTCGGCATAAAAAAAGGACACCGCAATTTTGCGGTGTCCTTTTGTATAAGCTTTTAAAAAGTTTGATTTCGGCAGTCTTATTCTTATTTCTGAGGACCAGCGGAAACCAGAGCTTTACCGGCAGCATTTCCTTCGTATTTAGCAAAGTTCTTGATGAATCTGTCAGCCAGATCTTTTGCTTTTGTTTCCCATTCGGAAGCATCAGCGTATGTGTCACGTGGGTCCAGGATAGCTGGATCAACGCCTGGCAGTTCTGTAGGAACTTCGAAGTTGAAGTATGGAATGGTCTTTGTAGGAGCATTCTTGATAGCTCCGTTCAGGATAGCATCGATGATACCACGAGTATCTTTGATGGAGATACGTTTGCCTGTTCCGTTCCATCCTGTATTTACCAGGTATGCTTTTGCACCGCTCTTTTCCATTTTCTTAACCAGTTCTTCTGCATATTTTGTAGGATGCAGTTCCAGGAATGCCTGGCCGAAGCAAGCTGAGAATGTCGGAGTCGGTTCTGTGATACCACGTTCTGTACCAGCCAGTTTAGCTGTGAAACCAGACAGGAAGTAGTACTGTGTCTGAGCTTCTGTCAGGATAGATACTGGAGGCAGTACGCCGAATGCATCTGCGGACAGGAAGATTACGTTCTTCGCAGCCGGTGCAGAAGAGATCGGGCGAACGATGTTCTGGATATGGTCGATCGGGTAAGATACACGAGTATTTTCTGTTACGCTCTTGTCAGCGAAGTCGATCTTGCCGTTTTCGTCCAGAGTAACGTTCTCAAGCAGAGCGTTACGTTTGATTGCATTGTAGATATCCGGTTCGGATTCTTTGTCCAGGTTGATAACTTTTGCATAGCATCCGCCTTCGAAGTTGAATACGCCGTTGTCATCCCAGCCGTGCTCGTCATCACCGATCAGCAGACGTTTCGGGTCTGTAGAAAGAGTTGTTTTACCTGTTCCGGACAGACCGAAGAAGATTGCTGTGTTTTCACCGTTCATGTCAGTGTTTGCGGAGCAGTGCATGGAAGCCATGCCTTTCAGCGGCAGGAAGTAGTTCATCATAGAGAACATACCTTTTTTCATTTCTCCGCCGTACCATGTATTTACGATAACCTGTTCTTTGCTTGTGATGTTGAACATAACAGCTGTTTCAGAGTTCAGACCCAGCTCTTTGTAGTTCTCAACTTTTGCTTTGGAAGCGTTGTATACAACGAAATCCGGCTCGAAGTTTTCCAGTTCTTCAGCAGTCGGTTTGATGAACATGTTTGTTACAAAGTGAGCCTGCCAAGCAACCTCAACGATGAAACGGATTGCCATACGGGTGTCTTTGTTGGCACCGCAGAAAGCATCTACTACGAACAGTCTCTTGTTAGACAGTTCTTTGATAGCCAGTGCTTTTACAGCATCCCATGCTTCCTGAGTAGCCGGATGGTTGTCGTTTTTATATTCATCTGTTGTCCACCATACAGTGTCTTTGGAATTCTCATCTTTTACGATAAATTTGTCTTTCGGAGAACGACCTGTGTAGATACCAGTCATAACGTTGACAGCACCCAGTTCACTTTCCTGGCCTTTTTCAAAGCCTTCCAGAGTAGGTTTTGTCTCTTCTTCGAACAACATCTCATAAGATGGATTGTACACGATCTCAGTAGTTCCAGTGATGCCATACTTGCTTAAATCAATTTTTGCCATCTGATTAACCTCTTTTCTTTTATACTTAAAGTTAAAGAAATGATGCCCACTTCTCTATCATCATTATACATATTTACCCGGCAAAATCAATAAAAACTTTCTGAACTTTTTGCTGAAAATGTATGAAATCTGCTGTTTCTGAATGAGTTTGAACGAATAACAGCAAAAAAAGCGAGGAAGAAACGCCAGATTATGCACGAGAGTTGCTCAGTTTTGAACGTTTAGTCAGGCAAACATATAAATAGAATATTTTTTTCATGTGAAAATTATATAATGATGCCAGGGTCAAAAGGTCTAAATGTCGTTCCTGCCTGTACGGGAGTGATTATGTGGCTCAATTTGTGGTAATTGTGTCTTGCACAGTTTGAGAAAGTACTTTAAACTTAGCAGATGTAAAAATGAATATTAGGAGGTAAAACAAATGGCACTGAATAATATAGGAAATATGATGAAGATTATGAATGCATGGAATATATTTAAAAGAAACCACCCGAAATTCCCGGCATTCTGCAATGCAGTTTCCAAACGGGCTTTAAAGGAGGGCAGCATCATGGCGATCACGGTTACCACACCGGATGGCGAAAAGATTGAGACGAATCTGAGAATAAAGGCAGAGGATCTGGAGCTTTTGAAGGAACTGACCAACTGACAGAGTGCGAAAGAGGATTGTGAATCTCCGCTTTGCATCAAAGACTGAGATTGCTCAGGGTTTCTGAAAAAGGAGTGAAAATAAAATATGAATGATATAAAGCGGCTGGCAGGATATATCGGGTCATATAAAAAAGATATGATGCTTGGTGCTTTGATGGTAATGATCGAGACAGCGTTTGAGCTTGTCATTCCGATCATGATCGCGGATCTGATCGATGTCGGGGTGGCAAACCACGATCTTGCCTACATTTATTCCAAGGGCTTTCAAATGGGGATCTGTGCACTTCTGGCTCTGGTGACGGGGCTTCTGTATGCACGGTTTGCAGCGAGGGCTTCTTATGGATGGGGAGCGAAGATCAGGGAGGCAGAATATGCAAAAGTGATGCAGTATTCTTTCTCAAATCTGGATCATTTTGATACCTCGTCTCTGATCACGCGAATGACCACGGATGTCACGGTTCTGCAGAATCTGATCAATTCCGGCTTCCGTCCGGTGACGAGAGGGCCGTCGCTTCTGATCCTTGGCATCGGTCTTTCTTTCTGGATGAATCCGAAACTTGCCATTGTTTTTCTGGTGTGTACGCCGGTTCTTGGCATTGTTTTATTTCTGATCGTCCGGAAAGTGGCTCCTATGTATACAAAGCTTCAGACAATCGTTGACCGCCTGAACCATGTTGTGCAGGAGGGTGTGACAGCGATCCGTGCGGTCAAGGCGTTTGTCCGCGGAGAGTACGAAGAAGAAAAATTTGATGCAGTAAATACAGATCTGAGTGTTTCAAGTGAACAGACTTTTCACTATGCGGTGCTGAATCTTCCGGCATTTCAGGTTGTCATGTACAGTGCAATCGTACTGATCATGTGGTTTGGCGGAAATATGATCTTAAGCGGTAGTCTTAAGGTTGGTGATCTGACCGGATTTTTAAGTTATGTCATGCAGGTCGTCAACGCTCTGATGATGATCGCAAATGTTTTTCTGCTGCTGACGAGATCTCTTGCCAGTGCACATCGTATCGCAGAAGTGCTGGATGAGAGGATTGTTCTGAAGTCTCCGGAAAACGGGGTACAGAAGGTCAAAGATGGAAGCGTGGATTTTGAACAGGTATCTTTTAAATATCACAAAGATGCGAAAGCGTATGCACTGTCAGATGTTGATCTGCACATCAAGGCCGGGCAGACGATCGGTGTGGTCGGTGGAACCGGAGCCGCCAAAACGACGCTCGTGCAGCTGATCCCGAGGCTTTATGATGCGACCTGCGGCACTGTGAGAGTTGGCGGTGTGGATGTAAAAGCATATGATCTTCATGCACTGCGGGCGGCAGTCGGAATTATTCTGCAGAAAAATGAGCTTTTTTCCGGAACGATACGTGATAACCTGAAATGGGGCAATCCGGATGCAGATGACGAAAAAATCTGGCATGCATGCCGTGTGGCATGTGCGGATGAGTTCCTGGAGCGTTTTCCGGACGGACTGGACACCATGCTTGTGCAGGGAGGAAATAACCTGTCCGGCGGGCAGAAACAGAGACTCTGTATCGCAAGAGCACTTCTTGCCAGTGCGAAGATTCTGATCTTTGATGATTCTACCAGTGCAGTCGATACGGCGACGGAAAAGAAGATCCGCAAAGAGCTGGCAAAACTTGGCGATGTGACAAAGATCATCATTGCACAGAGAATTTCTTCTGTGATCCATACGGATCGGATCGTGATCCTGGATGACGGTAAGATCCATAATATCGGAACGCATGAACAGCTTCTTAAGGAGGATGCAATTTATCAGGAAATTTATGCTTCTCAGATGAAAGGAGGAAACAGCGATGGCATCGAAAACGAAGAATGTTAAACGGCCGGAAAATATGCAGCACACACTGCGGATTTTTGTTTCTTATCTTGGACGGCATAAATTTATGCTTCTGATCGTCAGTATTCTGGTAACGGTAAGTGCCCTTGCAAACCTTCTTGGAACTTACATGATACGTCCGGTTGTCAATAATCTTGCAAATGGGGATCTGCATTCACTTGCCATCGGAGTGCTTGTGGCAGCCGGCATTTTTGCCATCGGAGCACTGGCAGCCTGGGGCTATTCTCAGACGATGGTAAAAGCTGCCCAGCAGGTTGTTTTTGATATTCGAAGAGATTTGTTTGCACATATGCAGACACTGCCGCTTCGCTTTTTTGACCAGAAGCGACACGGCGATATCATGAGTCTGTTCACAAACGATATTGATACGATCGCAGATGCTCTCAATAACAGTTTTGCGATGGCAATCCAGAGTTTTATCCAGATGATCGGAACCCTTGTGATCCTATATATCCTGAACTGGAAACTGTCGCTGATCGTGACGGTCTGCTATGGCATCATGTTCTGGTATATGAAATTCAGCGGAGCAAAAAGTAAGGTTTTTTATGCGAAACAGCAGCAGAGCCTTGGTGAACTGGACGGCTATATTGAAGAAATGGTCAGCGGTCAGAAAGTAGTTAAAGTCTTTAATCATGAACAGGCAAGTCTTCAGGAATTTCTGGAGAAAAATGAAAAACTGCGAAAAGAAGGAACCGGTGCACAGTCTTATGCGGCAACGATGGTTCCGGTAGTCGTAAGTATATCTTATATTAATTATGCAATCGTGGCAGTTCTCGGAGGAATTCTGGCGATGCGTGGGATGGCGGATGTCGGAAGTCTTGCAAGTTATCTGGTGTTTGTGCGTCAGGCGGCACTCCCGATCAATCAGTTTACACAGCAGAGCAATTTCCTGCTCTCCGCACTTGCCGGAGCAGAGCGGGTGTTTGATGTGATGAATCTGGAGCCGGAAGTGGACGAAGGGGATGTGACGCTTGTCAATGTCAGAAAAGAAAACGGCATCCTGAAAGAATGTCAGGAAAAGACTGGAAAATGGGCATGGCGTTCAAAAGATGGAAAACTGACAATGCTTCGCGGTGATGTCCGTTTTGAAAATGTTGATTTTGGTTATACGAAAGAGCATATGATCCTGAAGAATATCAGCCTGTATGCAAAACCGGGACAGAAAATTGCTTTTGTCGGATCGACCGGAGCCGGAAAAACCACGATCACCAACCTGATCAACCGCTTTTATGATGTGCAGGGAGGAACGGTAGTTTACGATGGAATTGATGTGCGAAAGATAAAGAAAGATGCACTGCGACACTCTCTTGGCATCGTGCTTCAGGATACGCATCTGTTTACCGGAACCGTAGCGGATAACATCCGCTTTGGAAAACTGGATGCAACGCAGGAAGAGATCGAGAGGGCGGCACGCATTGCAAATGCACACTCTTTTATCAGACGACTGCCAGATGGTTACGATACCATGGTGACGGCAGATGGGGAAAATCTTTCCCAGGGACAGCGCCAGCTTCTGGCGATCGCAAGGGCAGCGGTAGCCGATCCGCCGGTTCTGATTCTTGATGAGGCGACATCCTCTGTTGATACACGAACCGAAGAACTGATCGAAAAAGGCATGGATCAGCTGATGGAAGGAAGGACCGTGTTTGTCATCGCACATCGATTAAGTACCGTGCGAAATGCCAATGCGATCATGGTACTGGAGCAGGGGAAGATCGTCGAGAGAGGGGATCATGCAGAACTGTTGGAACAAAGAGGGAAATATTATCAGCTTTATCATGGAATGTTTGAGCTGAGCTGAAAGTTATAGGTTTTTCTTTTTCAGTGCAGAAAATGAAAGGAAAATGTTATAGAGTGCCGGACGCAAAAAGACAGGGCACGTGACACGCATCGTTTCCTGTTCGATTTGTGCCGTCTATGATCCGCCGTTCGCTGGAACTCGCAGCTTCGCTGCTCAGACACCGCTCGGCGGCGGAAACTAGACACAAATCTCACGACGGAAACTTGCTACCGTCACTGTACCTCTGTCTTTTTTGCTGTCTGGCACAATCTACATTTCATATCTTTTCTTTTTTACTGTATTGAAAGAAGAAATAGCCTCCGGCGGATTGCAGAGGTGCACATTAAGAAAATCTCTACCGTAAATTTTATTTGCCGTTCTGAAAATATATCTGCTCTTCTTTTATCGGGGAATAGCGAATCAGTTCTTTTGCTTCCAGGTTTTCTTTATGCATATCAACGGCACTGATCTGATGATTATCATACGTCGTGTAATAATAAATCCCTTTATCGGCATTGCAGCAGGAGGTGTAGATCGTGATTTCATATTTTCCTTCGGCAACTTCGCAGCAGCCTCTGTTCTGTTCCACGGAACCTAAAATATGGAAAAACTGGCTTACACTGGAAGCTTCGCTTTCATCAGAAATAGCGTGCATTTTGGTGAATGCCACGCGGATGAAACGCGACTGAGAGGAGAGGTCTCCCGGAAGTCCGAGTGCACCCATGCCGCGGCTGTAAGTGTTCAGGTTTAATTTATCGGAGAAATGATTCTCCGGTGATTTGGCGGAAAGCTGCATATAATTGTTGAGCTGAAACAGCTGCAGGTCAAACGGTGGATTGTTGGTCAGTACACCGACCGGATTGTCATAAATTTTCATGCCATCTGCAACACATTCTACGGTGATGCTTTCGCTGCGGTCAGCGATCAGCCAGTGCAGGCTGGATGATGGAAACTGGTCGCTGAACGGTGTGTCACATAAATTCATGCGGCCAAGAAAGCTCCTTACTTCTTTTACGGTGGCACACTGTCCTAAAATCCAAGGAATAAATTCAAAAGATGCGATATTTTCTTCTGAATCAGAAAGCGGCTGGTAATGAGCATTTCCGACAAAATTCAGTCCTGCCATGCCAAGTCCTTTTTCGTTGATGGCATCGTAATAGAGCGGATAATTGTCGGCACAGCACGCCATGCCAATCAGTGCATAGTGATTTTCCAGTGTTTTTGTGTGGCGGAAAACGAAAGGATAGTTTCGTGGTGTAATGATGATCTCATCACCATAGGAAAATTCATAGTCTAAAGTACGTCCGAAATAAAAATCTTTTGTTTTATAAGTTGCTGCGGTACACATATTCAATTCCTCCAATATAGTTGGGGACTTTTGCCCCAATATCATACATTTTGATGTGTGAAAAATTCAGAGCATCTCATTTTTTAAAACAAATTCGTTTTTGTGAAAATCTAAGATCCCTTCTTTTTTCATACGGGAAAGTTCTTTTGACAGGGCACTGCGGTCCAGATTCAGGTAGTCTGCCATTTGCTGCCGGTCGAACGGAATCTGAAAACGATGGTTGCCGTGTTTCCGGGACTGTGCGGACAGATAGGTCAGCAGTCGGCTGCGAACTGTTTTTGAAGAAGTACAGAAAATCCGTTCTGAGAGCATCAAATTTTTGCGGCTGCACATTGCAAGAAGGCTGCGTTGTATTTTCAGATACCAGGGAGAAGTGCAGCTTTTTTCCTGTAAAACTTTCAGATTCAAAAAAAGAATTTCGCAGTTGCTGGCGGCAACGGCATCTACCATCATCGGTTCCCGGCACAGGGCATAGGTTTCTGCAAAAATATGTCCTTCATTCATATTTCCCAGAATGCTCTTATTTCCCCAGAAATCAATGTTTTCTACATTTACGCTTCCGGATAAAACAATGCCGATTTCAGAAACAGTGGAACCGGTAGAAAATATAATATCATTCTTTTTGTAAGAAGCCGTCCGCAGACAGCCGGAAGTCTTCATTTGTTCCAGTTCCTGATCGGAAAGGCTCTGAAACAGAGGCAGTTCTAAAAAGTTCATAAAGTCTCCTGTCAGGTCAAAACAACAGTATGCGGAAAAATAGTACTGTTGATATTTAACGGTATTTTGATTGTGATTCAGTGGTTATAACCACCGATTTTTCACAGACGTTATGTTAGGATCAGGTCAAAGTCAGGCAGAGATCTCAGACCGGAAAAAATGGTTTGACAGAAAATCTGCTGGCTTTGTTCAGCATCATACTACACGGAAAACAGAAAAGCAAGGGGCACTGTGAAGGTATGGACAGTGATTGAAAAAAATTGCTGTCTGCCCGGCAGTGAAAAAAAGATTTCAGGCGTGATTATTAGGAGGAATATAGATAAATGATAAGAAAAATTATTGAGATAAACGAAGAAAAATGCAATGGATGCGGTTTATGTGCGAAAGCCTGTCATGAAAATGCGATTGGTATGGTAAATGGAAAGGCAAAATTATTGCGGGATGATTATTGTGACGGACTGGGAGACTGTCTGCCGACCTGCCCAACCGGAGCGATCACGTTTGTTGAGCGGGAAGCAGCGGCATATGACGAAGCAGCTGTGGAAGCAAATAAGAGAAAAAAGAACAGGCAGTGGCCGATCCAGATTCGGCTTACGCCGGTCAATGCCCCTTATTTTGACGGGGCAGATCTTTTGATCGCAGCAGACTGTACTGCGTTTGCATACGCAAATTTTGCAAAAGAGATCCAGAAGGGAAAAATCACGCTGATCGGATGTCCGAAACTGGATCCGGTTGATTACAGTGAGAAACTTACGGCAATCCTGGAACAGAATGATGTGAAAAGTGTGACAATCATAAGGATGGAAGTGCCATGCTGCGGCGGAATTCAAAATGCAGCTATGACAGCAATGAAAAAAAGTGGTAAGTTTATACCATGGCAGGTGCTTACAGTGTCGGTAGAGGGAGAAGTTTTATGAAAAGAGCAGTTTAAAATGTAGCTGGTCGTTGTGTTCTAGGCATCGTCTTCATCGTGAGATTTGCTGCCGATTATACCGGCAACCACAGCAACCACGCAGGAAACGATCACAGCCGCAAGGACGGCGATAGAGATAATAGCAATGATCATATAAATTCCACCTTTCTTTTCGGTTTGAGAATGGTAATGCCAGAGATAAAGTACCCGATCGTCTTTTGACCCTGTCATCAGTGGAATTATTATAGCACAAAATCAGAAAAAAAACAGTGAAAACTTTACAGGAAAGAAAGAGAAGTGCTATAATGAGCAAAAATGACAATGGGATAAAAAGTTTTATCCAGGAATGATGGGAGGATTTAAAAATGCAGTTAGAAGCATTAAGAAAAGACATGGTAGCAGCTATGAAGGCAAAAGATAAAGAACGCAAGGAAGCAATTTCTTCTCTGGTTTCTGCAGTAAAAAAAGCAGCGATCGATGCCGGATGCAGAGATGATATTCCGGAAAGCATGGTTGATCAGGTAATTCTGAAAGAGCTGAAAACAGCAAAAGAACAGATCGATACCTGTCCGGACTCCAGACAGGACCTTAAAGCAGAATATCAGTTCCGTTACGATGTGATCAAAGAATATGCACCGGCTCAGATGAGTGCAGAAGAGGTTAAAGCTTACATTCAGGAAAAATTTGCCGAGGTCGTTGCTACAAAAAATAAAGGCATGATCATGAAAAATGTAATGGCAGATATGAAAGGAAAAGCAGACGGAAAAGTCATCAACCAGGTGGTTGCAGAACTCTGCAAATAATCATTCATGGAAAAAAACAAAACAAAAAAAGCATCAGTTTGTCCGGTGGCGAAAAAATGCGGCGGCTGTGAATTTCAGGGAATGCCTTATGCAGAACAGCTCAGGCACAAAGAAAAACGTGTGCGGATCCTTCTGGATTCTTTTGGAAAAGTACATCCGATCATCGGAATGAAAGATCCGTATCATTACCGCAATAAAGTGCATGCTGTGTTTGACCGTGACCGCAGAGGCAATGCGATTTCCGGTGTTTACCAGAAAGGCACACACAAAGTTGTTCCGGTGGACTCCTGTATGATCGAAGATCAGAAAGCAGATGAGATCATCGTCACGATCCGAGGACTTCTGAAATCTTTTAAAATCAAAACGTACGATGAAGATACACAGTATGGGCTTTTGCGTCATGTGCTGATCCGGCGTGGATTTTCTACCGGAGAGATCATGGTCGTGCTCGTCACGGCATCGCCGGTATTTCCATCCAAGAACAATTTTGTCAAAGCACTGCGAAAAGTTCATCCGGAGATTACGACGGTCGTTCAGAATATCAACGACCGGGGAACCAGCATGGTGCTTGGGACACGAGACGTCGTTCTCTATGGAAAAGGATTTATCGAAGATAAACTCTGTGGCTGCACGTTCCGCATTTCTGCACAGTCGTTCTATCAGGTCAATCCGGTACAGACGGAGATCCTCTATCAGAAAGCAATCGAAGCGGCGGGGCTGACCGGAAAAGAAACCGTGCTCGATGCGTACTGTGGGATCGGCACGATCGGTCTGATCGCAGCATCAAAGGCAAAACAGGTGACCGGCGTAGAACTTAATAAAGAAGCTGTCCGTGATGCCATTAAAAATGCAAAGCGAAATCAGACAAAAAATATCACTTTCTACTGCGAAGATGCCGGAGAATTTATGCTGAAAATGGCTGCAGAAGATCAGCAGCTGGATGTTGTTTTCATGGATCCGCCGCGCAGTGGCAGCAGTGAAGTATTTCTGGATTGCCTTGCAAAACTGGCACCGAAAAAGGTGGTTTATGTTTCCTGTAATCCGGAAACGCTGGCAAGAGATCTTCGCATTTTAAAGAAAAAAGGCTATCAGATGCAGGAGGCCTGGCCGGTTGATATGTTTCCGTTTTGTGATCATATTGAGACGGTCTGTTTGCTGTCAAGAAAAGATAAATAAGAGCTGAAAAGTGGCGTATTTCCGGGCTTTTTGCGAGGTTGGTATCATCAGAGAAGCCTTGCGGAAAGCTCGGTTTTCTTATATGGAAACATATCTACTTTTTAGCCTGACCGGAGAGTCGATGACCGGAAAAATGCGGTAGGGTTTAGGCTGTGGATTAGATGTCATAGGTTGTGGCACTGAAATTGTTGTCAGCGCCGACCGCAGTTCAAGCCACTCGATACTAAGAGGCAGACTTGGCAGTGGAATAGATGACAGGAGGTTTTGGGTGGCAAATGGATATTAGAGATATAGAAAAAATAATTGATACGTTTCATGAAAAACATCCGGCGTTTACTGGAACAAAGCAACAGATGGCATATGATTTACTTGCGACATTTGAAAATTTATGTTCTTTAGCGATAATTGGAAGTATGTTAAATCCATTTTCTCTGAAAAAAATAACGGATTATATGGATGCATTAAATCAAGCCTTAAACTGGGTGCATAATAGCTCTCTTAGTTCTTCGGAAGTTCCTATTAATTCGAGAATTGAAGAGAGCAGGTATGAGAATTGTGCTTCACTTATAAATGATTATGCATTGCCATATTCAGTTATATGCAGTGGATATATTTCGTACTCAAGAAAACGATTAACAGCTAGTGTAGAAGAAAATAATGTTACGTTTGATTTTCCAGAAAACGGAAATAAGTCCGCATGGAATGACATTTTGAGAGAAACAAGTCAAATGGAGATTAAAGGATTTATGGAAGTGGTGAATCCTATAAAAATATCGTCAGCCTACGAAAAATTAAAAGAGCGTATTTCGATACAGGATGAAGAGTTATGTTATGAGCTAACAAGAGAGGTAATTGATACTTTTTCTGAGACTGCTTCAAAGCAATGGGAAGTGACAAAAACGCTTCCATCTTCATGGAAATTTGACTTGTTTTCGTTAGAAGAATACAGGAAAGTTTGGATTGCATTAGCAACTTTATCATACATACATCTTTTTAGTAGTTTGACAATACAGGATGTCCTAATTAGATTAAAAAATAGTACAATAATACAACCGATGGATAATATTATAAGTTATGTTGAATCCATGACGAGTATAGATAAAAATGTGATCAAAAATATACTTGAGTATATTACGTTTGAACCTGAAAAAAAGAATGTCGACATTATGTATCAGCCGATAGTAGTTATGCCCGGAAGTATTGTGGTTATAGCGCCAATATTATTTGTAGGTTCCAGGCCAGAGAGAAATTTATTATCTGTAGTCAGCTCTAAGACGGATTTTGAGCATTCCAAGGAAGTTAACGATTTAGAGAACTTAATGGTGGAAGAAATTGAAGAGATATTGAAAAAGAATTCAAATCTCGTGATCATAAAGCATAGAAATTTAGAAGGACGATTGCCGGATATAGATTTAGGTGTTTATGAGCCTAATTCTAATGCAGTATTACTATGTGAATTAAAATGGTTTATGGCTGCAGACTCTTCTAAAGAAGTATATGCAAGGGAAGATGATATTACTCATGGCTGCGAACAGTCATCACAAATTATGGCGTATGCTATGAAGGATAAAAAAACATTTATGAAAAATGTGTTTCAAGTTGATGATTGTGATGATGTAGATTTATTTTGCTGTGTTGTTGCGAGACATAATATTAGAACACAGAATAAGTATGTTCCGGTAATCGATTTAAAGAAATTAAAGGAATTATTTAGCAGTAAATCACCAGCTTCGGTATTTCATATTATTCGAAATCATGAGTACGAAGAAAGTCTTCCTGAAGATACATCAATAACATACCAGACTATAACGTATGGCGGATTCACTTTCAATATTCCAGCAATTTGCTTTGGTTCAATGCCAGAATGAAAAAAGGCCCCCATCACTGGATTAGTTCCAGTGGTGAGGAGCCTTTGTGCGTTATAAAATTATGCATTCACATCGATGCTAACACCTGATTTCAATTCTACGGTGATATGGTCATCCCAGATGATTATCTGTTTGATCCAGCGTCGCACCAATGATTCGTCAAATTCGGTGAGGTAGGTAGTCTGCTGCACAATATAATCCTGCAGGTCATTGATCCGCTTTATCTGTTCATCCCTTGCGGCAGTATCAACAGTGGTTTTCTGGCGAAGTTCTCGGAGTCTGAAGATCTCATCCGCTATTTCGTCGTAGTCCTCTTTGCTGTTGGCTTTCTGGATCAACTCTTGTTGTAGAGCCATCAGTTTCTCGTCAATGCTGTCAATAGCTGTTGCCTGCGAAGCTCGAATGACTGAAGCAATGTTTAGCTGTAGCTGTGCCTGATAGCTACTTTTGTCTCCTAGCATCTGGTTGATTGCCTTGACGACAGCATCCTGAAGGACCAGCTCGTTAATAGTTCTCGCATGGCATTCCAATCCGGTGGATTCCAGCCTGCTGATGCAGCACCAGACAATAGATTTAACTCCACGATTGTTCCAGTGGAGCCTTCGGAACATTCCACCGCATTCACCGCAGATGACAATTTGCGAGAAGCAGTGATTGCAGCTATAGTATAATGGTATCGTAATTTAAGACACTTCAAGAGACATTTCTTAATGAATCTGATATACTGTAAACACTACAGAAAGAAGGATTATTATTATGTCTCGAACAAGAAGAAATTTCTCTGCCAAATTCAAATCAGAATTAGTGATTGAACTGCTCAAAGGAGAAAAAGACTTAAATACAATCGCAACCGAAAACAATATTCAGCCGAATCTTCTCCGCAACTGGAAGAAGGAGTTCCTCGATAAAGCATCCGTGGTTTTTAATGACACACGAGAGGATAATCTGAAAGAAAAACTCGCTTTAGAACGCAAGGAAAAAGCTGAATATGCGAAAAAAGTTGGCCAGCTCACCATGCAGGTGGATTGGTTGAAAAAAAAATCTGAAGAAACACTTGGACCTGACTACGAGAGTAAATTTAGTCCAAAACCTTTTGAAGACTAAAGAACTTCCAGTTAAAACAGGAGCTACACTTCTTGATATCAATCGTACCAGTGTTTATTACAAGGGCATGCCCATATCTCAGGAGGAGTTGGATTGCAAATCGATCATAGATCGATTACACACGGATAATCCGGCCTGGGGAGCACGACAACTGTCTGCTCAACTGAAGAAGCGTGGGCATCAGGTTGGTCGCCGGAAAACGCGCCGTTATATGAATGAAATGGGGATTGATCCAATTTATCCAAAAATGAACCTTTCTAAACGTATGCGACAGGCTAAAGTCTGCCCGTATCTGCTACGTAACGCCGTTATCGACCGTCCAAATCAGGCATGGTCAATCGACATTACATACATCCCCATTAAGCGTGGATTTCTGTATCTGACCGCTGTGATTGACTGGTACAGCCGCTGTATCGTTGGCTGGGAAGTCGATGATACTC
>OGIO01001262.1_pt1 | contig 22261 bp, 27 predicted proteins | sample 1571841 | NCBI WGS metagenome assembly OGIO01 (sample SAMEA2582111, study PRJEB24529) | metagenome | biome: Human gut stool | place: China | collected 2011
GCTACGACAACCGAATTCGGACAAAATATACCGCAAAGTGGGGCGTGCAGATTGCGGGAATGATTTTTCAGACACGCTCTAGTGTATTTGCTCAAGTACGAAAAGATTCCGAGTATAAACAAACAGAGGAGGATAATGCAATGAGTAACTTATCTCATCTTGATGCGCTTGAGGCAGAGGCGATTTATATTATGCGAGAAGTAGCAGCCGAGTGTGAAAAGCCGGTTATGCTCTATTCTATAGGAAAGGACAGCTCCGTTATGCTCCATCTGGCGATGAAGGCATTTTACCCGGAGAAACCTCCATTCCCGTTCCTTCACATTGATACTACATGGAAATTCCATGAGATGATCGAATTCCGCGACAGAATCGCAAAGGAAAACGGAATTGATATGCTGGTTTACACCAATGAAGAGGGGGTAAAGGCAGGAATCAACCCATTTGACAATGGTTCTGCATATACAGATATCATGAAAACACAGGCCTTAAAACAGGCTCTGACTAAATATGGATTTACAGCGGCATTTGGAGGCGGCCGTCGTGATGAGGAGAAATCCAGAGCAAAAGAAAGAATCTTCTCTTTCCGTAATTCAGCTCAGGCATGGGATCCGAAAAACCAGAGACCGGAGATGTGGAAGCTTTATAACACTAAGATCCAGAAGGGAGAGAGTATGCGAGTATTCCCAATTTCCAACTGGACAGAAAAGGATATCTGGCAGTACATTCAGCGTGAAAATATCGAAATTGTACCGTTATATTTTGCGAAAGAAAGACCGGTCATCTACAGAGACGGAAATATCATTATGGTGGATGATGACAGATTAAAACTCCGTCCGGGTGAAAAGATTGAAAACAAAAAAGTCAGATTCCGTACTCTTGGATGCTATCCGCTTACTGGAGGTATTGAATCTGAAGCAGATACTCTGGATGAGATTATTGATGAGACGTTAAGTGCTGTTTCTTCTGAACGTACCAGCAGGGTGATCGACCACGAGGCAGCAGGCAGCATGGAGAGAAGAAAGAGAGAGGGGTATTTCTAGAATGAAAGGATTATTGAAATTTATTACATGCGGAAGTGTGGATGATGGAAAATCCACTCTGATCGGACATATTCTTTATGATGCAAAGCTTCTCTATGCAGATCAGGAGAAAGCTCTGGAGCTGGATTCCAAAGTGGGAAGCAGAGGCGGTGCCATTGACTATTCCCTTCTTCTGGACGGTCTGATGGCAGAACGTGAACAGGGTATCACTATTGACGTTGCATACCGTTATTTTACAACAGACAACCGCAGCTTTATCGTAGCTGACACCCCGGGCCATGAAGAATATACCAGAAACATGGCAGTCGGTGCCTCTTTTGCAGATCTGGCAGTTATCCTTGTGGATGCTTCTCAGGGCGTACTGGTACAGACAAGACGCCATGCAAGAATCTGCGCGCTGATGGGAATCCGCTACTTCGTATTTGCAGTAAACAAAATGGACCTGATCGGATATGATGAAAAACGTTTCTGCGAGATTGAAAACCAGATCGCAGGTCTGATCGAAGAACTGAAGCTTGCCAATGTGACGATCATTCCGGTATCTGCCACAGAGGGAGATAACGTTACAACCAAATCCGACAACATGCCATGGTATGCAGGCGAAGCACTCCTCACACATCTGGAAACCGTAGACATCAAAGAAGACACAGAAAAAGGTTTTTATATGCCTGTACAGAGAGTCTGCCGTCCAAATCACGAATTTCGTGGATTCCAGGGCCAGATCGAGAACGGTTCCATTAAAGTGGGCGACTTTGTGACAACTCTTCCAAGCAAAGAAGAAGCACATGTAAAGAGTATTCTGGTTGGCGACAAAGAAGCAGAAGAAGCTGTACAGGGACAGCCTGTAACCATTCAGCTTGACAGAGAAGTAGACGTTTCCCGCGGATGCGTTCTTACTGTTGATTCCGGTGCAGTTCTCACAGATTCCGTAGAAGCGGACATCCTCTGGATGGATGACAACGCCCTCACAGACGGCAAAAACTTCTTTGTAAAAATCGGTACTAAGATGATCCCTGGTCTGGTTACAAAGATCAACTACTCCGTAGATGTAAATACAGGTGAAAAGAAAAACGCCTATACTTTAAATAAGAATGAGATCGCATCCTGCACTCTGGAATTTTCAGAGAAGATTGTAGTTGATGAATTTGAAAAACACAGAACTCTGGGTGAACTGATTCTGATCGACCGTGTCACAAATATGACATCCGCCTGCGGTGTTGTAAGAAAAACTCTGGTTTCTCAGGATAAATCCCAGATCGGCAAAGTGAATGAACAGGTTCGTGCAGGTCTGAAAGGCCAGACACCGGTAGTCGTAGAATTTCCAATCGGCAAAGAAGGAATCACTCTCGACTTCGCAGAACAGGTAGAAAAAGGATTAACAGTTCTTGGAAGACATACCTACCTCTATCACCCGGCAGCAAGCGAAAACTACGCAGAAACTGTCCGCCACCTCAAAGCAGCCGGACTGATCGTACTTCTTGTCCTTGATGAAAGCACAGCCAAAGACGAAACACTCAAAGGACTGGAAGGTTTCTACGCAAACTGGCAGCCGGATGGACTTACTGTGAAAGATGCTGTGGATTTCGTGAAGAAAAAATCTGCATTTGCGGTACAGAATGCAGAGGATGGAAATTATATTTAACCCAATCAGGTAAGTCCCCTGCTTCAATTGCGAATATCCGCCTGATAAAGATAAATAAGAAAGCAAAACAGATAGAAATATTGATGTGATATCTTTTGGATTATGAGAAAGAGTGCTGTATATGGAGAATTGCCATTTATATTCTCCGGAAGCAGTACTCTTTTTTGCGCTTCTTGACAATAAACAATCAGGGGGCTTATACTCATACGGATTGATGAGTCAGTGGCTGCGGTCAGATGAGGCAGAGAATGAGGAGAGTCACCATGCAGAGAGTGAAAATATTTGGCTGTAGGATCAGCTGGTAAATAGAGAAATAACAGGAGAACAGATTTTTTATGAGTTCACAAAAGAATAAAGGAAGCCATGCGGAAAAGAATAAAATGGTGACCGGTATGATCATGACTCTGGCAGGTGGAATCCTCTGGGGTGTGTCCGGAGTATGCGGTCAGTACATGTTCCGGAATAAAGGTGTAACAGCTCCGTGGCTTGTATCTGTCCGTCTGGTGGCAGCCGGACTTCTGATGCTGTGTTATTACTTTTTCACGGACAGAGAACAGACATTAAAAATATGGAAAAGCAAACGGGACAGGCGTGATGTTATTATTTATGGCCTGCTGGGAATGATGCCTTGCCAGTACGCATATTTTCAGACGATTGAATGGTCTAACGCCGGAACCGCCACGGTCATCCAGTATCTGGGACCTGCGCTGATTGTTGTATGGGTATGTTTCCGTACAAGGAGAATGCCAACGGTACAGGAAGTTACAGGTGTCATTCTGGCGATCATGGGAGTTTTTCTCATTGCGACCCATGGGAACCCGACAACTCTTGCACTTTCCGGACGCGCACTGCTTATGGGACTTGCCTCTGCGGTAGCAGTAGCACTTTACACACTGGAACCTGCAAGACTTCAGAAAAAATATGATACCCCACTGATCCTTGCATGGGGAATGACAATCGGTGGCATTGCCCTTACTTTAATTTCCCATCCATGGACCGTAACCGGAATCCGGGCGGATGGTGAAATGTTTGCCGCACTTGGCTTCGTGATCGTATTCGGAACCATGGCGGGCTTTTCCCTGTATATGACAGGCGTAAAACTCATCGGTTCTGTAAAAGCCAGCCTGTACGCCTGCATGGAGCCGGTATCCTCCATGTTCCTTACAGTACTGTGGATGAAAGTAAAATTTACAACACCGGATCTGATCGGAACGTTACTTGTCATTGCAACAATTATTATTCTGGCAATCCCGACAAAGAAAAAACGCCAGAGACATTAACTGGTGGAAACAGACAGTAATAACAAAAAAACCGAGACATATGGCGCGAAGCGTGTTGCTGTACACGAAGTGAACAGTAACATCCATTGCCGATAGATAATTGAGAATAAAAGGTGTTTTACGGTTACACATTCTGTAACAGAGTATGATATAATATACTTTGTATAACAGGGTGTATACAGGGGATATAAAAAATTGTTTTTACAGTTAAAACAGCGAAGCAGTTATCTGCTCATAAGCAGATGGGAAATCGGATACTTTGATCCGTCTGACAGACAGAAACTGTGCAGCTAAAGTCAGACAGGAGGTATTTTTAAATGCGTTTAGAAAAAGTACAGGAAGCGTTAAATACAAAAAACATAAAATATGAATATACAGAAGAAAACGGATGTGGAAGTCTGGATTTCATGTTCCGTGGGCTGAGATTCCACGTATGGGAATATGAAGACCGTGTCTGGGGAGCTGAGACAAACGTATTCGAAGCAGGCAGAAGTCAGGATATTGAGGGAGATTATGAAGAAACCATTTCCAGAGAAATCCTGTCCTGGCCGGATATGATGCCGGGAATGCAGTAAAAATGTTACGAAAAATGGAGAGGGGAGGACCTGAGTAATTATGAATTGCAGAAAGATATTAACAATTGCACTGACAGCAGGAACTTTAACCAGCGCATTATTGGCGCAGCCGGTTCTTGCAGCATCCCCTACGGAAAATCAGGAAGAGGGAACTTTGAGTAAACCGGACCACCCGGATACGGTTTCCGCAGATAAACTGATTTTTATCGGAGATTCCAGAACAGAGGGAATCCGGGATGCCGTACAGGACGACAGCGTCTGGTCCTGCCTTTCCTCCATGGGCTATGACTGGATGGTTTCCACAGGTGTTCCGCAGGTAGAAGATGAGATCGAAGATAATACAGCAGTCATTATCCTGATGGGAGTCAACGACCTGTACCATGTAAATGATTATCTCAGCTATATCAATGAGAAAGCAGTGGAGTGGTCAGATCTTGGCGCCCAGACCTACTTTGTATCAGTAGGACCGGTAGAAAATGACCCGTATGCCAGCAATACAGAAATTGAAAGCTTTAATTCCGCCATGGAAGCAAATTTAAGTGGGGTAACTTACATAGATGTATACTCACATCTGGTAACAGACGGCTTTTCAACAGTGGATGGAATCCATTATCCAAACAGTGTGTCCATAGATATCTATAATTATATTCTGGATCATCTGGAAGAGCAGAGAAGCGGAATCTGGGGTTAAGACTGCGGCTGTTCAGATTATGCCAGAACAAATGGAAAATATTGATTTCAGGGTACTTTTGCGAGCCTGAAATGAATCGAAATGAGAATTAGCAAATCAAAATAAGAATCAGCATTTATAATAAAAGCCAGTATTCATTCGTGTAAAAATAGATGTGAAACCTGGCTTTTATTATTGATATCTGGAACATCTGATACATCTGATACAGATTAAACAGCTATTCTGTTTCCGTGACGGTAATTTCTTTTTGAAAGTCTTTTGTATAATGAATCTCATAATCAGAAGTTACAAAAAATGCCTGTACATCATCCAGAGATTCTGCCAGCTTCAGTCCATCTTCAAGCCCGAGTGCAAAACAGGTTGTGCTCAGAGCATCGCCATCCACAGACTGATCTGAGATAATAGTAACAGCAATCAGTCCATTGTTATAAGGATATCCGGTTTTAGGATTCAGAAGGTGATGATATAAAGTTCCGTCTTTCTCAAAACATCTCTCATAAACCCCGGAAGAAACCACTGATTTGTCCTTAATATCCATAACTGCGATTGTCTCGCTTCTGTCTGCAAATGGCTTCTGGATCCCTATCTTAAAAGAAGAATCATCCGGCTTTCCGCCAATACAGAGAACATTTCCACCAAGATTAATGATCGCACTTTTTACATTCTGAGAAACCAGATAGTCTTTCAGACGGTCTGCGATATATCCTTTGGCGATTGCGCCAAGCTCAATAGCGGTGTCATTCGTTTTTAATGTGACTTTATTGCTGCTGTCTCTATTATCATTATTGCCATCGGTAGTAGTACTATTATCTGCGTTGTTATTCGTATTATTACTATCTGTACTGCTGGTGTTTGCAGTGCTGCTATTTGTGTCACTGACAGAAATATTATGATAATCACATTTTGACAAAGCATCCTGAATCAAAGAATCTTGTGGTACCTGTGGATTGTCAGCAGTAAAATCCCAGAGAGAAGTCAGCGGTTCAATTGCAATATCAAAAGCTCCTTCAGACAGCTCGGAATAATACAGCCCTTTTCGAATCAGATCAGCCAGAGAATATGATATCTGATAAGTATCTGTAGTTCCGGCGACAGGCGTAAGTTCTCTGTGATTCAACTGATACAGTTCGCTGTCGCCTGCAGTGCGGCTGAATATTTTTTCGTATTTATCACACAGATTCATGCATTCTGTGAGCAGATTTCTGTCCTGAGAATCATAGATAGTGACAGTAACCGCAGTATTCAGTTTGATCGCAGTAGTGGAAATGGGCTCCTGTGATCCGGAATCAGAAGTTTCAGCCGTATTGGTTTTAACGGAACACCCGGAAAAAACAGCAGAAGACAGCAAAAGTGCTCCTGCAAGTATGGAAAAAGTACAGCGTTTTATTATTTTTTTTACAGATATATGATATAATGTCATAAATGCAACCTCTTTCATATTATGAAAACAAGATGATAAAGTCCCTATAGCATGGCAAAATTTATAATATATAACCAGAATTTCTAAATTTTAGTATATCAGAAACGATAGAACTTGAACAGGAGGAACCAATAATGTCTGATGCAGTAAACTGCGAATATTGTGTAAATTACAGCTATGATGATGATTACGAATGTTATACCTGTGAAGTAAACCTGGACGAGGATGAAATGGTGAAATTTATTACCGGAAATTTCCATCAGTGTCCCTATTTTAAAATGGGAGATGAGTACCGCATTGTGCGAAAGCAGATGTAAAAGTGTAAAATTTCCCCTTTTGTAAAAGCACAGGATGCATTATAATGGGAACAGAAACGAGACATAGTGCCCCTGTGTCTGAGAAAAATGCACTGTTATAGCTGAATACAGGGAAGGTTCCGGAGTTTTTGCTTTCGCAGGCAGAGACAACTGACCAGTTGATTTTTTTGTACAACAGCTCAGGTAACAGTAACAACAGAATAACAATAATACAACCAAGAGAGGAAAACGATAATGGAAAACGTTTATATCATGGATCATCCGCTGATCCAGCACAAAATCTCCATGCTGAGAAACAAGAATACAGGAACAAATGAATTCCGTAAACTGGTAGAAGAAATTGGAATCCTTATGGGATACGAAGCTCTTCGTGATCTTCCGGTAGAGGATGTAGAAGTAGAAACTCCGATTGAAACCTGTATGACACCGATGATCGCAGGAAAGAAACTGGCAGTTGTTCCGGTTCTCCGTGCAGGTCTTGGAATGGTAAACAGTATTCTCACACTGGTTCCGTCTGCGAAAGTCGGACACGTAGGACTTTACCGTGATCCTGTAACACACGAACCACACGAATACTACTGTAAACTTCCGGAATCCATTGATGAGCGTATCGCAGTGATTGTTGACCCGATGCTTGCAACCGGCGGTTCCGCAGAAGCAGCGATCGATTTCGTTAAGAAACAGGGTGGAAAAAATATCAAATTTATGTGCATCATTGCAGCACCGGAAGGACTGGAACGCCTTCACAAAGCACATCCGGATGTACAGATCTACTGTGGACATCTTGATCGTGAACTGAACGATCACGCATACATCTGCCCGGGTCTTGGCGACGCCGGTGACCGTATCTTCGGAACCAAATAAAACCAGAAGAAATAAGGTCAGAAACGAAATAAGACCAGGAACAAGAGAAAAATCAGAAGCAAAATAAAAAAACTGAAAAAAATAAAAAAACCTCTTGACAACCACATCCTCATATGCTATTTTATACCAGAACGCTGCCGAAGACAGTAGGTGCCGTAAGGCATAAGGATGTAAACGCCTACCGAGGACTAAGTATTCTTTATGTTTATGGAAGATTACGCAAGCCTTACTGTCATGCAGTAAGGCTTTTTCTTTACTCATTTGCAGCGGTATACAAAATCTATAAGGAGGTGTACCATTTCATGGCAAAAGTAGAACTTAAACAACCAATCGTAGACGAAATCATCAACAACGTGAAAGATGCAGAATCTGTAGTACTTGTTAACTACAGCGGTCTTACAGTTGAACAGGATACTGCTTTACGTAAGGAATTAAGAGAAGCTGGTGTTGTATACAAAGTATATAAAAACACAATGATGCATCGTGCATTCGAAGGTACTCAGTGCGAAGAACTTATCCAGCACTTACATGGAACAAACGCTATAGCAATCTCTGCTACAGACGCAACTGCTCCTGCAAGAATCCTTGATAAATTCGCAAAGAAAGCACCGGCTTTAGAATTAGTTGCAGGTATCGTTGAAGGAAACTACAACGATCAGGCAGGTATTCAGGCACTGGCTGGAATCCCGTCCAGAGAAGAACTTCTCGGCAAACTGCTTGGAAGCATCCAGTCTCCGATTACAAACTTCGCTCGTGTGCTTAATCAGATCGCTGAGAAAAACGGCTCTGAAGCAGCAGCTGAATAATTTTTAATGCCAGAGGCATAAAACGAATCTAGTAACTATTCGAAAATCACCATCCACGAGGATGCTGAAGAGTTACCGAATTAAATAATATTATATGGAGGGAATTTAAAATGGCAAAATTAACAACAGAAGAATTTATTGCAGCAATCAAAGAATTATCTGTATTAGAATTAAACGACTTAGTAAAAGCTTGTGAAGAAGAGTTTGGTGTATCCGCAGCAGCAGGTGTTGTAGTAGCAGCAGCTGGAGCAGCAGAAGCAGCAGAAGAGAAAGATGAGTTCGATGTAGAACTTGCAGAAGTTGGACCAAACAAAGTTAAAGTTATCAAAGTTGTTCGTGAAGTAACTGGCTTAGGTCTGAAAGAAGCTAAAGAAATGGTTGACGGAGCTCCTAAGGTTGTTAAAGAAGGCGCATCCAAAGCAGAAGCTGAAGATATCAAAACAAAACTTGAAGCTGAAGGCGCTAAGGTTAACCTTAAATAATTATCTTCCTATTATATATAGAAGATTTGCAAGCAGGAATGCCACTGGTATTCCTGCTTTTTTTACAGAGCCGGAGGATTACAGACTATGATGAAAAGAAATACGGCAGCCATATTTGGTATCATCATTGCAGCCCAGCTTTGCCTGACTCCATACGCAGGTGCAAAAGTACAGGCGGCTGAACTGGAAGAAGGACAGATGTTTGAAGATTCATCAGAAGATACAGAGACTTTTGAAGATGCGTCAATACCGGATACGCAGTCGGCAGAGAAACCTGAAGAGAATGAATTTGGGGATGACGACGGTTTCAGTGATGGAGACGTTGAAACTTTTTCGGCGGAGGATGCGGATCAGTCCTGCGAAAATATGCAGGAACTTGTGCTGAATGTGCAGGATGGAGAGGATATTACTGTAAAGTTAAATACGCTGCTGGCACAGGCCAGGGACAGGGCAACGGATGAAAAGCAGTGCAAAGTTATCGTGCCGCCCGGAAATTACACACTTACGGGAACTTTGCATATGTACAGCAATATCTGTTTATATGCAGAGGGCGCCACAATAACAAAGACTTCACCGAGAAAAGAAATCCTGCTTCGTCTTGGCAATACACAGAAATCGGCAGGCGGATACGAGGGATACCGTAATATAACTATCGATGGCGGAACCTGGGATTCAAACTATGAATGTGTGGAAGACAAGGAAGGACCTGGAGGGTTTGTAGGTTTTAGAATCGGTCATGCTACGAATGTTACAGTGAAGAATGTTACATTTCTTAATAACCTTAAATCGCATTTTCTGGAACTTGCAGGAGTGAAGAATGCAGAAATTACAGGATGTACGTTCAGGGGCTACTGGAAAGAGTTTACAGGCGGCGGACAGGAATGTATCCAGCTGGATGCCTGTATGCCGAGAATTTTCCCAGGATATCTTCCATATGACGGAAGTGTCTGTGAGAACATTGTGATAAAGGATAATACCTTTGAAGATGTATTTGCCGGCATTGGAAGCCACAGCATGATGTTTGATAAACCGTATAAAAATATCACGATCAGTAACAACCGGTTTAATAATCTGAAAAAGAGAGCAATATGGTGCCTGAATTATCAGGATACGGTTGTGACGGGAAATACCATGACAAATGTGGGCGGTGGTGTTTATGTGCGTTCTGTTTATACCAGAAATGCACATACTGTCAGCGGTCAGGAAGTATCTCCGGAGGAAAATCAGTACGCAGAGAATATTCTGATCGCTGATAATCAGATCACAGTTCTGGAACCAACCGTAATAGATGGCAAACAATGGAATGGATATGGAATCTGGATCACAGGCGAGGTATCTCTGGGCTCAGCAGGAGAAACTATTCCTTCTGAAGATGATGATCCTGAGAATACAGCAAATCCGACGACCAATGGAATTCCGGCGGGAAGATATATTATTCGCGGAGTTACAGCCAGAAATAATACGATCAGCGGAAATTGCGACGGAATTAAATTTTCCCTTGCAGAAGACTGTTCATGCAGGGGGAACACAGTCAGACTTTCTGATAGTCATACCTACAACAATATGGGGATCAGTGTTGCCAAGGGAAGCAATATCAGAGTTTCCTATAACAATCTTTCCGGCGGAAACGGATATGGGATTTATGCAGTCGGAACAGAGGCTTTACAGAAAATCTGCCGGATTTACGGAAATACAGTCTCCGGATTTATGAAAGATGGGATTCTGGCTTCAGGGCTTGCAGCAGGAAGCCGTATTGAACACAACAGAGTCAGTACCGGTGCGGCAAATGGCATACTTGTAAAATGTATTGATAAGAGTGTGGTTGATGGCAATTACAGTTTTAAAAATAAGGCAAGAGGAATTCTTCTGCAGAGATGTGAGTCAGCAATGGTAGCGGATAATTTTGTTTCTGAAAATGCGATCAATGGAATTGAACTCAATATAAGAAGCAATCATTCTTCTGTGCAGGGAAATGTCTGTGGTTCCAATAAAAAATCAGGTCTGCGAATTGCCGGATCAAAGGGGATTTCGGCAGACGGAAATTCCTTCCGCAGCAACAGAGGATATGCGGCGGAATTTATCCGTTCTCATATCAGCAGTTATAAAGGCAATCGTTTTGAAAAAAATGGATATTCAAATCGTATCCATGTAAGAAATAGTAAAATCCCGAAGAAATAGCGACTGCTGTAATTATTTGAAAAAATTAAAAAAATATTGTAAATTGCAATAGGTAAGCGGAAAATAATTGCATTTTTACCTTTTGCACAAAAACCTGCTGGATTTTTTGGGGAAATTGTTCAAAGTTGGGGGCGGCGGCTCTTTCCAATGGGGGCACCATTTAATAATAGATAAAGCGCACTTATTAAATGACGCCCCCAAAGGTCAGAGCCGCTTTTCTGGGTATGGGGAAAAGAGATACCTGTGATAGTATCCCTAAGAATTGCGACTGTATGTTTTACTTTTGTCTATGCAATCTATACGTATAGACTAATTGGAGTGTTTTGGTCTGATTTGTCTATACGTATGGACTGCTACATTGTTACTTTCAGTGCTTTGTATTCTTTTGAGGAAAGATAGTTAAAAAGTTTTCTAGGGTAATTATTTATCCATTCTTCTATGTCTTTTATGTACTGGTCTGTGAAGTCGCTGATATGCGCACCTTTTGAAATCCAACGACGTATCAGCTTGTTGGCGTTCTCGTTTGAACCACGTTCACAGGCATTGTATGGGTGACAGTAATAGACTTTTGTGCGTTTCATGGTCTTGTTATAGTAACTCTTTTCCATTGCATCCATGTCGAGGAACTCTACACCGTTGTCGCAGGTGATTGTTTTAAAAGTTTCTCTGAATACTGGGGCGGTAAGGCTTCGCTCTAACCTGTCCAGTATCTTAATAAGGCAGGCTTGATTTTTGCCATCTGCCTTGAAAATCAGTTCTTCCCTTGTCATTCGTTCAGTGAAAACAAAAAGACAGGTCTTGTCACCTTTTCCAGATTCTACGGTATCAAGTTCCCAGTGACCATAGACAAGACGGTCGTATATGTCTTTTGGTCTTTGTTCTATAGATGTATGCGTGTGGTTTCTTGCCTGTCGTTTCTTTTCCGCAGCCTTTTCTTTCTTTTTTCGTGGCATGGGTAAGTTACTGACAGTTACATTTAAGAACATACCAGAGTGGATATAATTATAGATTGTTTTGAAGCATACCGCAGTTTTGAAAATAAGGTTGTTCTTTTTGATGTGTTCCAAGATTGCCACAGGACTGTATTTTTGTTCTAATATCATTTGTTCCAAGAACTTAACAAATTCAAGGTCGTTTCCCAGTTTGATTTCTTTTCCCTTGTTGTGGGAACGTTCATCCTGCACCTGCTGTCCCCTGTCTGCGCAGTATTTCTTGTATGGTTTTAGGTTTGTGTCTACCATTTCCACTGTGCCGAGTTTTATTTCCCTGTAGATGGTTGTTTTTGAGCGGTTTAAGATTTTTACTATCTCTTTAACTGGTGTTTTCTGATTTAAGAGCAGTTCCAGTTGATAGCGTTCGTATTCCTTAAAATATTCTTTCGCCATTGTAGTTCCTCCTTTAACTGGGGGATGGTAATAAATAGAAAGAATCCTGTCAATGACAGGCGTTGTTTCTGCGAAATCATTGACAGGATTCTTTCTATTTATTTTCTTAGTTTGCGCTTTTCTTTTCGTGCTTTGCTTTGTAAGTTCTTTTTACTGCTTCTGTGCATTCTGTGAACTGTTTGCAGGTGGGGCAGAATGCCTTACACTGTTTGCAGTCACGGAACATGAAATAATACAGAAACTTGCTAAAAAGGATTTTCACTTGTAAACCTAAATCCATCAGGGCATAATCTAATTTGTTCATTTTCTTTTTTCTCCTCTTCTAACATGATTTGACGTTTTGCCTGCAATATCAGGAAATCAATGTTCATATCACTGTAAAGTTTTTGCTGTTCTGGATTGTCCTTTAAGAACTGTTTTAACCTGCGCAGGTTTGCAAGGTATTCTTTTCCTGTGAGTTTTTTGTTGCTTTCCGGTAACTTAAACGTGGATGCACTTTCCTGTGAACGCTTTTTCATTTCCTCGTTAGTTGGGATTATTGCAGGTGTAACTTTTGTTTCAAATGGTTCATAGTGTAAGTTTCCTATGACAGTATCACTTACAGAACCTTTGTTAAATTCCATGTAGATGATTTCCTGTCCTGCACTTTCTACTTTTACGTCACTTACATAACTGATGTTTGGTAAGTGCTTACTGTAAATTTTTGTGAGTGTTTCATAATCGACATTAAAAACACGTTCCACAGGTCTGTCATTATTCTGAGATGCTAAATATCTGTGTTGATTCTCAAGGACTTTTGAAACATCTTTTGTAATGTATTTTGTAATGTAGGAACTTGCTTTTGCTGTGTCTTTTACCTCTGTAGCTGTGGAATAGCCATATTTCCAGAGCGGTATATTGTAGACTTTTGTTGCGTAAGGTTTCTTGACATAATCATAGACAAATTTTCCAATGCAGGTCTTGCCTGAGAACGTAAGCGGCATACTGCCGATATTGGCAAATAATCCATGAAAGTGCCACTTTGACTTGTCTTTATGCAGTTCCGGCACTAAGATGTATTTGAGATCAGGAGCATATCGTTTCCTTAGGTTGTTTGTCCAGATATTCAGTTTTTCAGATATAAGGTTAAAATCTGTGCTGTCTAACTTGTTTGGGTCTATGGTTAGTGTGATGAAATATTCCCATCTGTTAGAGCGTGAGATTGCGTATATCTGGTTGACGGTTCTGTTGACAGATGATTTTATGGAATGGTCTATCTGTTTTTTGGTACGTTCGTACTCTGCTTTTTTTCTGTTATTGATTTTTTGCTTTGTAGTTGTGATTTTTGGTTTGGTCTGTACCGCTTTTCTGTATGTACGAACTTGAACGGAATCTAAATATTCAATCGTTTTTACATTGTAAATCATTTTAACTTTTCCCCCTGACTGAAAAGTGTTGCTATTGTCAAGTAAGCAACACTAAAACGTGACGTGCCGTCCCTCCTGCCGTCCGCTAGTTGGGGACCCCTTAATCCCCAAGCTCCGCAGACAGCAGGCGAAACGCCACTATAGCTGTTTGAGTGTTTTCGTATCGAAAATCTTATAACTGTCGTAAAGTTTGTAATATTTCCTTGATGCAAGCATAAATTCTGTATGGTCTTTCTTTCCTGTGTCCATGCTTTTTACTGGGATAACGAAGAAGTTACCGCCAAGCAGGAGGGCAAGGAACCACCCGATAAGTTTAAAGTTTTTTACATTTCTATGTTCGTAGTCATGTTGGAAGATGTGGCGTATCTGTTTATCAATGAGGTCTTTGTGCTGGCTGACAAGGATAACTGTATAGCCAAACTTCCTGTGCTGTGTGAAGAAAATAACCCATTCGGAACGTCCTTTCTGATTCCATGAACGGGAATTGAACATGGTCTGGCATTCGTCGATAATAAGTAAAGTCTGCTTTTCTATTATCTGCCCTCGGTTGTTTCGTTTGTGGTTCTTGTTTGCGAAATCCATGAGGAAATCAATGGTTAACTGTTCGTTGTTTAATTCTTGTATGATTCCATAATCATTTAGAAACTTGTTCTTTTTGCAGTGTTTTCGTTTCCAGAAGTTTTCGTTTACCTCGAAATTGCAGATAACGTTCTTTCCTTTTCTGTGGTACTGGTCTATCATTTTGGCACAGTGTAAGGATTTACCGGAGCCGGGTCTTCCTGAGTAGAAATATATCATGGTTGTTTCCCCCTTTATGCAGTCCATACGTATGGACTAAGTGTATGGTTTTAGTATAGCTTGTCTATACGTATGGAATTTAGATATTATATTTTGACCTGTAATCATTGATAGCCTGCCTGAGATACTTGTAAATGTAGTAGGCAAGTACACAGCCTAACCAGATGTTTATACAGGTGGCACAGAATTTAAAAGGTATGAAATAGTTGACGTAGCCTAGAACCGGAATGCCAGAGTCATTGGAGAGTGTGGCAAGCATTGCCGCAAATGGGGCATTCGGTAACAGGGAAATCAAAACGTCAAGTATGTCAAAGAAAAGCCCTATAGCTGTTTTTGTTAATTCGCTGACCATTAATCATCACCCCCGTTTGAAAAGAGTTTTCTTGAAAGCTGTATCATTAAGAGGATAAAGAGAATGCTTAGGAGATAGCGGCAGGTTTTGGCAAGTTTTTCCCATTCGCCTGATGCTAAGTCCACATGGATTTCCTCGTTTATGTTTAGTGATTTTATCTGTATTGGCAGGTTGAACTGTGGTTTTTCCGGTTCGGCAGACATGGCGTTTACTACTAAGGCAATATCCCAAGGTAAGGAAGTAGGGAACTTGTCTTTTGCTTTTTCTGCTGTCTGTTGGGAACGGTCTTGAAAAACGTCCATAATTGTTTGCGTTACAAGGATGGCTTTTATCTCATTTAGGGAATTGACAAGTTTCTTTTGATACTTGTTGTTTTCTTCTAAAAGTTCCACCATCTTGTCGAATTTTTCATCTGACTTGTTCCAGAGGTCAGTCATAAATTTCGACAGTTCTGAATAATCATACTTACAGCCGTTCTTTTCGCCCTCTGTATCACCGTTAGAGATTTTATCTATTGCCTGTATAATCTGGTCTAATTTATTATTGTTTGTTTCCAGATAATCAGATAAAGTTTTGGTAAATTCATCATGTTTCGTGCCGAAAGACTGTAGCCACTCATATATTTTACGGAGCCAGTCGTTTGTTTCATCCAGTTTTCCTAAGTCGGATGGTGGCGTAGGAGTAGCAGACGGGAGAGGAACGGGAGTGGCAGTTGGGTTAGGTGTGGGCGTTGCAGATGGTTCGGGTGTTGGAGTGGCAGTTGGTTTAGGTGTAGGCGTAGCGGTTGGTTTAGGTGTAGGCGTTACCTCAGAACCATCAGTAAAATCATTAAGGTTAGTGATGTAATTGTTTAAAATCGTATCATATTCATTCTGTATCTGAACCTCAGTCTTATTCTCATAGATGATATTATTGTAATTAATATCTGGCAAAGATACAGAATTATTAATGTATTTTATAGGTATATTAAATCCGCCAGATGGCAATTTAGGGGCATATCGTCTAGTAGGTTTATTTGCATATAATTTTTCATAATAATTTCGCGCATCATCCTGAGAATAAAAAACACGAATAGGGGCACCATAAGACATTTTTCTAAGGTGTGACAAAGTAACTGTGTAAATAGCGGTATTGTCTTTAAATGAGCCGACATAATCAGAACCATGACACCTTATATAACAACCAGACAGAGACAAATCATGAACAGACGTTGAAACGCCATTACTATACAAATAAAATGTCTTGATTATCTCACCATCAAGATATAAGACACCAGAAGGAGAAGAAAACCTGATAATGTTAGGGTCACAGTCTGAGTCAACATAAGTGTAAAAAGCATCTGAATCAGAAGCATAATTCTGTAATTTATTGATATTATCAGAATTGTTAACATAAGAAACATAACTCGGCTTTAAATAATTCTTTGAAACTGCCAAATCACAAGCATTTTTAATAAGAATAGAAGCATCAAAAGAATCTTTTGACTGTGGCGGTACTATCATAAAATAACCATCAAGGGCGTATAATTCATTTTGAAACTTTTCGTTGAACTCATTTACAAAACGTTCATGAAAATGAATAGTTGAGCCGCCTTTATCTATAGAAATAGCATCATCAGAGTTATCGAAAGAACTTAAAAACTCATCAATAGTGCTAAGGATAGGAGCAACAGCAGAACCAACGCCATCACCTAAAATCATATGACCGAAAAGTTTTTGACCAGGCAACTCTACAGGTTTGAGGTGACCATCTTTGTCGAAAAGTTCAGGATATTTCACAGTAGGGTCGTTAGGGTCGAAACTACCCTCGGAACCCCCATGTATATCTGAATCGGCAAAAACAGTATAAATATTATTAGTAACGAGTAAAAAACATAGCATAAAACATATAATTTTTTTCAACTTATCACCTCCGAGAAATAAAAAAAGAGACTGCATAAATGCAATCTCTTAAAATTTAAATATTAGATACCAGATTCGCCGCAATTCTTTTTTAAATGCGAAAAATCGTTTTTTGTCACGTAACCTTACATATTCAAGTGAATCATTTGTAAATTGTGATGGTTCTTTACTGTGGAAAAGTAAATCCTTATATTTACACCACGCTTTAAAAGTAGCTTTATCATGTTCAAGTTTCCGTTCAAACTTTTCATCCATTTCCTTTTCTATAAAATCCCACCTGTCGAACATAGAACGCCTACTTTCTTAAAACCTTGATTATCAGCCAGAGGATGAGAAAGAAGAGGAGTACGCCCATCAGCTTTGAGAGCAGGGCGGGGACTATTACAGTCAGGACTGCTATGTAAAAACCCATGATGGGGAATACATACTTGCATATCAGGTAAAGGATGATTAATATTAAAAATACGATGATGGTTGTTTTTTCTTTGCTTTTCATGGTTTCTTTCCTGTCATCTTTGCGATAGTCTTTCTTAGCTTCTTTTGTTCTTTCTGGTCTGACAATCGTTCTGTCATTTTGTTTATAGTTACTGTATTCTTTTTATTGATGTTTAATAGCTTTTTGTTTAGCTTTTCCAATTCGTCTAAACTGTTTTCATTCTTCTTTTTCTTTAGCATAATACCCCCGTTTCTTTCATGTATTTTTGATACTGAAATACTGAAGATATTATAACATAATACAAGAGATAGCACAATTGTATAAATTGTATATTTTATTATTCTTCCTTTTATTTAATTGTCATGGTTCGTGGTGTTGCTTTGGTATTGTTTTATAGATTGTTTATTCATTTATTGGTTTTAGGGTTTATGTTTTGTTATGGGTTATTGTTTTATGGGTGTACCATTCCGTCACCCCCTAAATCCCCCTCTGCCCGACTCCCATAGGGGGACTTTAGCTTGTTTGTCCCTGTGTGGCTGTATAGTCTATACGTATAGACTGTACTGGTAAGGGAAGATAAGCTAAATTTGTTTGTCACGCCCTGCGGCATAGGGCAGGCTATTGGCTGTGGCAGGTACAGGCTGAACTTCTTTGTCCCTGCTTATAAGCAGTCTATACGTATGGACTGTATCTCTGACGGACGCTGACAGGGCAACCCACAGCCCCATGGGTTCCCTTTGCCCTGTCTTAACACTGTCCCCCAGAGCCTGCGGCAGTAGCCAAGGAAAAGGGGGCTGTTGGAATGTTTTAGGTTCGGGCAGAGTGCCTTGCTTTTGTCCGTGAGGGACGGAAAAAACCCAAGATTCCAGATAGGATCTGGAGCGGTATCTGGGGAAAATTCCGTTTGGGACGGACAGAAAAAAGGACTTGAGAGGGTTTAACCTGTCAAGTCCTGCACATTCTTTTTTTGTACACCTGTGTTTTGACTTTTCTTTCATGTCTTGTTGTATTTGCATAGGTACGAAAAAGAGAGAAGAAAGAGAGTATCGACAGGGGGAGCAGTTCAGTCAAGGGGGAATGACTGCTTGAAAGAATAACCCATTTTTCTATATTCAATTGTGATTGTTTTCTTTGAAAGTCTATACGTATGGACTGGTTTTGATGGTTAATATTTTGAAGTAACACAAACCTGTGATTGTTGTGTATTGGATATTACGCCTTAGTTTGGTTTTGGGACTTTAACTAAAACTCTTTTGCAGTCTATACGTATGGACTGGTTTGTTGACTGGACAGGTGGGACAGGGAACACGTACAAGCCATGAACCCTGTTGTACCTGCTGTTTCAGTCTGGCATTGCTTAGGAATTGGCGATACTTCTAAAGAAGTTAATGCCGATTCTGACTGCAAGACCGATTCCCATGATAGCAAGTCCTGCCGGAAGTGCTGTGGAAATCATAGTTGTTACGTCTGTTTTGATTGTGCCTACTGCTGTAGTAAAAGCACCAGTTAACGCTTCACCCATAATCGTTTGTTCTCCTCTCATAAAATTTATGAATCTATGCGAACAAGGCTGAAAGCCTTGAAAACGCCGTAAGTCAAAAGTATCAGGAGAGTCGCAAGTGCGAATCCCATAGCAAACACTTTTGCGTACTGTGTCAGGATTTCATTAATGAAATCCATGTTCAGAAATTTGTCTGTGAAATCGGCGGTCAAACCGCTTACACTGTTAACTGTGGTTTCTATGCCGTCTGTGATTGCAGGAGATTCCGTTATCGGAATATCCGCCACAGGACTATCCACCACACTGCACATAAAAGCAATAACGCCCATCTCATCACCTCGGGATATTTCAGAATCGTGTCAAAAAACATTTAAAACACCTAGTTTCTTTGTCTCGCCTTACGGCATAGGGCAGGCTGTTGGCTAAGTTGTAGATACAAGCTTAGCTTCTTTGTCTCGCCTTACGGCATAGGGCAGGCTATTGGCTAAGTTGCAGGTACAAGCTTAGTTTCTTTGTCGAACAATCGACGATTATAACTTTCGCCAGACTATTCTCGCCAGTAGGATTCCTGATAGAAAACCGACCGTCAGGAGCAGGAGACTGGACACCGACAAAAGGTTTTTGCTTTGTTCAATGAAAACCTTGTCATTTTCCAGTGTTTCTTCCTGATACTTCGCTGTCAGTTCCTCGAAGTCTTTCTGACTTGTCTGCATCTCCATCAGGATTGACTGCAAATCTGAGATATTGCAGTTGCAGGAAACTGTACTGTTTCCCCCTGTGTCGTTCTCCTGTGGTTTGTCTTCACCGGATGCAGGTGGTTCGGTTGTCTCTGTTGGCGCAGGTGTTACTGTCGTATCTGGACTTTGCGAAACACTTGTATCTGCGGGAGGGTTTACCACTTCGGAGGAATCGGCAGGAGTCTGTATCTCCTGCCCTGTGTCTTGTGTTGTATCTGAAAATGTATAATCTGTATTATCTTGTGTTGTATCTGTGAATATTTCGCCCATGTTCATTTCCTTTTTTTCGTAGGTGTGGGGATAGGCGACAACCCACACCCACAAGGATTGATATATAATCAAATCCAGACGTATGGACTGCCATTACTGACGTACACGAAAAGTCTATACGTATGGACTGACTACCAGTTTTACTTGTGCTGTGCGAATCCGTTAACTTTCCATTCGCTGCACTTTGAATTGCGGACATCAAACTCACCTGTCAGGATATAAGTTTTACCCGGCTCAAATAAATTGTAGGTCTTTTCGTCAATAACTTTGACTTTTTCAACGTCATTGTCAGCCATCACTACCAGTCTGTAGGTGACTCCTCTATTTCCATCTACGTCGTAAGGTGTTGCATTCTTGGTGATAACTGTGACTTCCTGTGTCATTCTTGTGTAAAATTTCATATTCTTTTCCTCTTTTCTTTCTTGTGTTTTCCGCATATACCTTGCTTTTAATCTTCGTATGCAAGTTCTAAAATGAAGCGGATTTTTTTGTTTTGAAAGTTCTTATCTTTTCTCATATCGTTGAAAGCATTCTCATACTTTTCACGATTCTTTAACAGTTCCTCGAAGCTGTCACAGCTTTCCAGAAGTGTGCGGCCTGTCTCAATCTCTGGGACTGGCATCACATCCGCATCCGGTAAGCTGTCAGATTCTGTTACAACTGCATCACCGTCAATGATATTTTCATCATCCTCTTCACTGTCGGCAGTAAGCAGGGGATTTTTACCAAACTGGACAATCTGTCTCGTTGTCCAATCCGGTTCCACCTCTGCGATCTGGTCGGGAGTGAAGTTCAACATTGCAACCAATTGCGAACACTTAAAGGACTTAAATTCTTCCTTTAAGCCGGACGGTTTGCCGTCCACGATGTTTCCGAAACGTTCAATCACTCGGATGTAGTTGTGTGTTGTGGCTTTTTTCAGTTCGTACTTGTCAAGCGCAAACTCTGCAATGTTCTTGTAGTTGTCGATACGGAAGTATTCATTGTGGTGTATCTGGTACAATGCGCATCCGATTGTTATGTATGCTTCGCTTGCTTTGTTGAACCCTTTTTCAATGCCATTCATGAGACTGTTGTAGGTTCGTAAGTCTTTCTTGCCAAACTCTACAATATCCGCTTTTTCTATATCTTCGATAACAGTAGCCTGCGTGACTGCTTCGCTGTTTTCCTTTTCTGTTTCAGGTGTTGTACCTGTGTTAAGGGTAAGCTGTTCGCCATCAACAGGTGTATCAATCTTTTTCTTTGCTGTCATTAATATCAATCCCCTTTTTCTTTTTCCTGTCTATACTTATCTTCGGCAGGTGGCGTTTGATTGTACCTGCAATAGTTAACAGGTACGACACACAGCCAAGGAATAAAAACAGTTTCAAAATTGTAAGTAAATCCATCCTGCACCACCTTAGCCGATATTTACACTACAGAGATATTGTGGGTAGAAGTGGTTTCCCATTGAATCGGCTATGCAGAAGTAATCACTGTCAACGCCTATCGCTTCAAGAATATCCCTGTACTTTTCCATCATGGTTTCTAAACTGATAAAGGAAATATTCATACAATCTTCGTATGTTTTCACAGTGTTCCCACTGGAATCCTGTACCCATGCTGTAAACATCTTTTCACCTATCCTTTCTTATTTATCGTCTTGCACTGTTTGGACACTTTATTTTGGTTTCCCCAGTCCATGCGCATGGACTGGGAAGAATATTATTTATTTCTTACACGGTCATAATGACCGGCTTCATCCAACGCATTAAACAAACTGTCACGAACTTCTCTATATTCAGAAGCAACACCTTTATATCCTTTATCTTCCTGTCCGTCCGTAGCATCATTTAACGCCATTACAAGGAAGTTCAACAAATCCTTAGATGCCTGAATAGTTCCGTATTTTTCCACTTTTACTCTCATATTTTCGCCTATCCTTTCTTGCAGTCCATACGTATGGACTACTAAAACGCTCATTTCTTAGTACGCTTATATTTTACAACTTACAAAATTAAAAAAATATCAAAAAAGTGATTGACAGGCGCAACTTGCTGTGCTATAGTGAAGAATGCTATATTATGGCAAGATGTGCCTTTATGTCTTTTGACAAAAAGGGTCAAGTTATAATAAATTTAAAGAAAAAACAGGGGTGAAACGTCAATGGAAAAAAACAGAATTCGTTCTGTAAAAACTGG
>OGIO01001263.1_pt1 | contig 22251 bp, 24 predicted proteins | sample 1571841 | NCBI WGS metagenome assembly OGIO01 (sample SAMEA2582111, study PRJEB24529) | metagenome | biome: Human gut stool | place: China | collected 2011
TATCGTTATGGTGAGATTTTGCATGCCTCTGCGGTGTTGTTGAAACTATTCATGTTAGACAGGGAATATATATTAACTGGAGAGAACCTGCATTTTCTTTTCAGAGTGTGTAAATGAAAAGTATGTCTGCCAACCAAAAAAAGAAAGACAAACGAAGTGCAGGTAGTCGGAGACCCGAACAGTACCGGTGAAGGTATGAACAAAATAAATACCGGAGGGAAGTCGAGAGAGAACTGTGACTCGCAGTTCTGGCCTGCGAAACTATATCAAAGAGGAAACATTAGCTATACACAGAGATAGGGGAACTAATGGAAACGAAATTGGCGAGAATATCACAATTATCAAAAGAAAACCCAGACATGGTCTTTACATCACTGGGGCATCTTATCAATAAGGAGATGCTTGAGAACTGTCATGTCCAGATGGATGGAACGAAAGCCGTAGGAATAGATGGAGTTACCAAAGAAGAATACGGAAGAAATCTGGAAGAAAATCTAAAAGCCCTTATAGAAAGTTTGAAGAAGAAATCCTATAAGCCTAAACCAGCAAGACTGGTAGAAATACCAAAGGACAATGGGAAGATGCGGCCACTTAGTATCTACTGTTATGAAGACAAGCTGGTACAGGAAGCACTGCGCAGGATACTGGGAGCAGTATTCGAGCCAATGTTTTATGATGAGATGATGGGATTCAGACCCAACAGGGGCTGCCATAAAGCAATCCGCAAACTAAACATAATGCTGGAAAGGAAACCGACGAATTATGTTCTGGATGCGGATATAAAAGGATTCTTCCAGCATCTTGACCATGAATGGATTGTGCGTTTTATAGAATCAAGGATCAAAGACCCGAATATTATCCGCCTTGTCAGACGAATGCTGAAAGCAGGAATTATGAATAACTATGAATTTGAAGCAACAGAGGAAGGAAGTGGACAAGGTTCCGTCTGCTCTCCGATAATTTCCTGTATCTATATGCACTATGTGCTGATGTGGTGGTTCAAAGAGGTGGTAACGCCGATGTTAAAGGGATATGCAGGTCTGGTGGTCTATGCTGATGATTTTGTGGTGACATTCCAATACAAATCAGATGCAGTATGGTTCTATGAACACTTAAAACATAGAATGGGACACTTTGGATTAAGCCTTGAAGAAGAAAAGAGCAGGCTGATAGAGTTCGGACGATACGCAAAGGAAAGATGCAGTAAAAGTGGAACGAAGCCAGGTACCTTTACTTTCCTAGGTTTTACACACTACTGTTCCAAAAGCAAGAATGGTAGATTCAGAGTGAAGAGGAAAACCAGTAAGAAGAAGTTTGCGAAGAAATGTAGAGAAATAAATCAACTGATGGGACACATGAAAACATGGAAACTGAAAGAGATTACTGCTAAACTCAATAAGATACTGACTGGTTATTACCATTACTATGGAATCACAGACAATACAGAAAGAATAACAGCATTTCGATACCACGTAATGAAAAGTTTATTCTACTGTCTAAATCGGAGGAGTCAAAAGAAAAGCTACAACTGGGTAGAATTTCTGAATATGATAGATAACAGCTATCCATTGGTAAGACCCCGAATATATGTCAGTGTATATAATTGATAAATGTGAACGATTCGTTTCGCAAAGAGCCGGATGCGGGAAAGCCGCAAGTCCGGATTCTGTGAGGGGCGTACGACCGCAAGGGGTGCGTCTACTCGACCTATGAGACATGGATGGAGAAGTGTCACCAAAGGGAACAACAATGGCAAGAGGTGCAAGGTATAATTCAGCAGACAAATATTCGTACAGTCACAGAAATGAGAAACATTTAGTAGTGGTGATTTCGGAGGATGGGGATTGTGATTTTGTGAATTATAACATTATAGATTTTTGAAGGGAGAGATAGGGATAGATATTTGGAGCAGTTTAAGTTGGTTTTATAGTTTATCGTTGTTTCAGGTATGCTATATAATGTTATGTTTGATTGCAATATGGACAGTGATTCCTGTATTTTCTAAATGCAAAATATACAGATGGTGGAAAAAATTTAATATCCTTTCATTCGTTTTTTCACTTCTTCTCATCATAAAAATGACTTTATGGGACAGAAGTGTTGGTTTCAGAGAAGTGGAATTACGTCCTTTTTATACGCTTACTACAATTTCATATAACAATGAGGCACTTAGAACTTTGCTGATGAATGTGATACTGTTTCTGCCGTTCGGATTGACGATACCATATGTTGCAGAGGTAATAAAGATAAGGAAAAATAAATTCAGGTGGATTCTATGTATGGTGAGTGGATTTTTATTTAGTGTTGCGATTGAGAGTTTTCAGTATTATTTTTGTTTAGGAAGGGCAGAGACTGATGATGTGATATGTAATACACTTGGATGTGTATTGGGAGTTATGGCCAATGTCATATCATATCGAAAAAGAAAGCAGTTTACAAAGGTGTAAGACTGGTATGATAAAACCGAGAGCATTAATGGTGGCATCGGTAGCTTCGATGCATGATTTATTTAATATGGATAATATCTATATTCTTCTGGAATTGGGATATGATGTGGATGTGGTAGCTAATTTCGAATCCGGGTCTACTACAAGTCAGGAGAGAGTAGAGGAATACAGACAGGAACTGGTGAACAGAGGGATTGGTGTGTATCATATCCCGATTCCGAGAAAGTTGGATAAGATAGAGGAAAATCTGTACATCATATCATATGATACGGGAATTGGCTGAGAAGAACAGGTACAGGATTATACATTGTCATTCTCCGATTGGAGGTGTAATCCGTCGTCTGGCCTGCAGGAAGGCGAGAAATGAGTTTGGAACAAAAATTATATATACAGCCCATGGATTTCACTTTTTTAAAGGTGCAGACTGGAAAGCATGGCTCTTCTTTTATCCGGCATAAAAAATCTGTGCGAAGTTTACGGATGTGATTATTACGATCAATCAGGAAGATTATAAAATTGCACAGAAATTTAACGCAAAAAAATTGAACATGTGCCGGGAGTTGGCGTGCGTACAGAAGAATTAAGAAATATGTTAATAGATCCGGCAGCTAAAAGGCATGAACTGGGACTTACATCGGATAATTTCGTTTTTATGAGTGCTGGTGAGTTATCTGTAAGAAAGAATCATGAGGTTGCCATCCGTGCTTTTGTAGAAATAGAAGAACCGGGAGCCAGGTATTTGATTGTTGGTTTGGGTGAACTGGAAGCAAAACTAAAGAAACTTGTATTAAAGCTTGGTCTGCAGAATAGGGTTTTCTTCCTTGGATATAGAGCGGATGTGAAGGAAATCCTGCAAGTAGCAGATGCATTTGTATTTCCAAGTCTGCAGGAAAGACTGCCGGTTGCATTGATGGAGGCTATGACAGTTGGGATTCCGGTGGTATGCAGCAGAATCAGAGGGAATACAGATTTAATTGAAGATGGCAGGGGTGGTTATTGGTATGATTGTCATGATGTATCTGGTTTTGCCAACGGTATGAGAAGAATTATGAACGCTTCAGATACAGGAATGGGAGAAACGAATATTGAAACTATGAAACAATTTGATATAGGCATTGTCCATGAATATATGAAGAGGATATATGGGGAAGTTGTATGATGACTGGATTGAGGTCTGAATATTCTCGGCATTGTTTGGAAATGGGGAAAAAAGTGTTTGGCAATAAAAAGATAGTGAAACGAATAACGTGTATTATGGTTATTGTTTTTGGCGTGTTACATATTATTGTGAAAAAGAGCAAATTGGAAGCTGCGTATGAAGATCAACCGGAACAGAAAAATCCACTGGAAGGTAAAACTGTTGTTTTTATAGAGAATACCATGGAAAAAGAAAATGCAGATGGCATGAGAGGTCATCTTGATGTTACAGGTGTTTCAGAGTATAGTCCTTCCTGGTATGAGAAATATGCAAAAAGAGTAATAGATATATTGTTATCATTTGGCGGACTTGTAATATTGAGTCCGCTCATGGGCTTAATTGCATTGGTAATAAAAGCAGAAGATCCGGGGACGGTTCTTTTTACACAAAAACGTATCGGACAGAATAAACAGTATTTTGAACTACACAAATTTCGTTCTATGAAAATGGATGCACCTCATGATATACCTACTCATATGTTGAATAATCCGGAACAGTATCTTACAAAGACAGGAAGGTTTCTTCGTAAATATAGCCATGATGAACTGCCTCAGCTCTGGGATATTTATATTGGAAATATGAGTGTGGTAGGACCTCGGCCAGCTTTGTGGAATCAGGATGTGCTGATATCAGAAAGAGATAAATCTCATGCGAATAATGTGAAACCAGGTCTTACCGGTCTGGCGCAGATAAATGGTCGCGACAAATTAGAAATCCCGGATAAAGCTAAACTGGATGGTATATACTGCCAGAATATAGGCTTAATAATGGATATGAAAGTGTTTTTTGGTAGTTTTCGGATGATAATTTGAACTTAAATGCTTATGAAGTTTCGGAAATTCAGAGCACCCTTTTCCGGAAAAAGCAAAGTATATCTTTTCTTCCAACATCATGGGGAACGTCTGGTGGACAAAGGCGCATGCATCAATATTTGTCCCTATCCCAGTGAGTTCTACAGTGAGATGCTGACAAATATTATAGCTCAAATAGTAAAGGAGTGTGTATCAATATGATTATTTTTGAAATGGAAAAAGAGGATATAAAGTATGTTGATCATATCGGTGAATTAGCCGATATGTGTATTGTAATTGATAATCCAAAGTCGTTTAGCAGTGAGCTTAATACTGTGGTTCAGATAGGAGTTGAACTGGCTCCCTATGCTATTTCGGGGGTTACGCTGATTATCATTGCATTAATAAAAAATAGAAAAAAGATTAAAATAAAGGTTTCAGATAATGGCTTTGAGGTTGAAGGTGATGAAGAAAAGGCACTGGAAGTAGCAAAGAAACTTATTGAGCAGAAACAGGAAGAGAAAGCCCAAAAAGTATTAAACGATTTATTATCAGGAAAATAGTACTATTATGAATATTGATGAGAATGTTGTAAAATTTATTAAGAGTTCAAGATGCAGTGTATATACCAGTGAATTATCAGAATCTGAGGAAACCAGATTAAGGGTTTTATTTAACGATTGTTTGTCTGCAATTATAAATCAATATGTTGAAGAATTTATGCCTTCATTTATTATATGTGATACTTATAATAAATACAGCACAGTTTTGCCGGTAAGGCTTTACGAAAATAGTTATAAGTATTATATTTTATATGATTGTCATTTAAATCAGATTAATCGATTACTTGATGCACTTTATCTTGATGATGGGGAGTCTGCACATGATATTTGGAAGCTTTCATATGAGTTATTTGCAGAAGATGCAGTGTTAGAAAATAACAAGGTTTTAGTATCATATTATGGAATGAATAAAATTGCTCTGGGATCATTTGATGTGAACATTGAAAAACAAGTGGATTTGGATTTTATCATAGACATTCAGAAACGATATGTTATTGGACATGAATTAGGACATTGGATTTATAAAGTGTTAGGACGTAAAAATAACGAAAATATATTAAACATTAATCTTGATGCAGAGTGGACTCAGTTTTTAGAAAATATTAAGGTTATTTTATGTGATTTGTATGAAGAATATGAAAAAAATTCAAATCAAAAGAGTATGTTGAATTAATTCGTGAGCAAAGGTATCTTGTTAATGAAAACAATGAAATATTGGAAGAATGTTTTGCAGACGCTATTGCATATGCACTAACTTTTTCATATGTTTCAGAGAATTACCCGAATAGTTTAAACCGTAAACTTTTGGCAGGAAAGGCTTTGTTTTTGGAAATGATGAATCTACAATTGTTAGCTATGCAACATATGTATGTAACAGAGAAGTCATTTGAAGCATCGACATCAATAAGGATTGGATTTTTGCGTAACTATGCAGGACTTTATTTTGAAGGGAATGAAAAAGAATTTAACAAGATGTTGGAGAAAACTGTAGTTCGTTATGAGGAGCGAATTACTAATATTATGCTGGAATGTTTTTCAGAATTAGAAAATAGAGGGGATAATATTTATGATGCCTTAACTGATATAGATGGATTGCTGAATTTTGATAAACTTTTGGGTTTGCCTTAATTTCCAGCCTAAGATGCTTTTAGGGCTATTTCAGGCTGGAAATTAAGGACAAAACTTAGCAGATCTGTGACATGGGAGCAAATCTGATTAGTGACAAGTTGAGAAATTAGCAACAATTGACTGTATAGATGGGAATAGGGATGAGGGGAATTCCTCTTAGATGTCCTTACCTCTATACCATAAAAAGAAATAAGTCTGTAAGTGATTTCTCTTACTTACAAACTTATTATACGAGGAAAGATTTTATGGAAGAAATAAGTCTTTATGAAAAAATAGTTAGTTCAGAAATTGGCTTTATTATTATGGATTTAAACAGATATGGTGGCATATGGTCTGTGGAAGATATTTGTCAGTGTATTGAACAGAAAAACATAGAATTAAAAAAACTTCTCATATCTTTAAATACTTATGGAATGTACGATTTTTTGCTTGCAATATGTCAAATAGTTAATATTTATTGTTGTGAAAACATTCAAATATGGTTTTACAATCAATTGAATTGTTGTCCGGATAGAGAAATGATTATTGAACTGGCTAATGGATTATATGAAAAAAAGATGCTAGAGGCAGCAGAAGTAAAAGCAATGTGGTCTGAATTTGGAGATGATTGGGAATATATTCCGCCAATAAGTATGATAGAAATTCAGAACTATATTTGGGGAAATTATAAATCTGAATTTTTAAGAAAAATTTCTAGAAGTAATCCGAAAAATGTGGGTGTTTACTTTCCTATGATTCAAAAAAATCTAAAATATATGAAAAAATTGGAAGATAATGTGTTTCCATATTTAATAATGACTGCTAAAGATATTAGAGAAATGGACAATGAAGATAATGCAAAAGAATGTTTTGTAAGAATGAGGATTGTAGATTACCTAATTGAATTAGGGATTTTTTATTATTATAAAATCGAATATGTACTTGATGAGTTGATTAAGATAGATTCAAAAGAAGTTGCGCAACTTGATCACAATGAGTATATTCAAATGATACAAAATATTTTAGAAAAAAAATTGGGATATCGCTTATATATAACAAATACAATAACTGATCACCTGAGTGAAATGATACATATATCAGAATATTTTGGAGATAATTTAGATACTGAAGGGCCACGGGAAATGAAGGTATATTTGCCTTTGCTGTATCAATTAACAGGAAGAGAGAGGGAAGCATACTCTCTTTTGATTGATACTATTCAATATTTGCCTAAAACATATGCTATAAGAAAGGTATATCTTCTTACATTTTATCGTCAGTTACTTATTATAAAAGATGAAAAGCAAAGGCAACGACTTATAGGTATATTTGATGAAATCTATTTTTCTAATAGTGGTTTAAGAGAGTTTATTACAGTTGCAAAACATATAAGTATTTTTTTTCAAAAGTATAGTAACAGAATTAAAGAAAACAAACTAGTATTAAAATTATTAGAATTTTGTGAAATACCATTTAGTGAAAAGGAAATAATATTACAATGGTTTAGGGATGGAGTAATTTCTGATAAATTTAATTCATTACTGGATATTATGATGAATAAGTCTGGATTTATTAGAAGCAAAGCAATAAATGAGTTTATAGAGTTGTTTTACAGTTTGAGTTCTCATAGAGAAGATAGCATGTGTATTATAATGCCAAAACAATGTGCAAAAATATTAGGAATTAAAAATTACTCACAAATTGTAAGGGGGGGATGAGGAACTAGCCTATTTTTATACAAAAGAGGAAACACGGGAGATTTGTACATTAGCAAAGCAAATGGAGAAAGCACAATGTCAAATGCCAGCATATGGTTGGCAACAGTATTATATTGGCATAAAACAGAAGATAGAATATTTTTGGAATAGAGATGAAGATTCTATTTTATGTAGCAAATTGTTAATTGCATTTCGTGGGATACAAAGTGATCCATATAATAAATGGGAATTTGATAGAAATGGGAATATAGTAAGAAAAAGAGATGAAGATTCAATTAATAATTTGGTTGCATTTTTTCTTAAAGCTTATTATGGTGAAGAAAATATACATAGAGAAGAACCACAAGGTTTATCTGAAAATGGAGATAAATGTGGCGAAATTGATATTTTAATCTATCGTAATGGAACTCAATTTGCAATTCAGGAGGCTGTGAAAATAGAGTTTCTTGAAAAAATAAAAATAAATAATCATTTAAATCGATTAATAAATAATTATGATACACAGGGAGTTCCGGTTACCTGCTTGGCCATTTATGCGTATGCAAAACAAAGACAAATGTTTTTTGAGAAAATGGAAAATTATTTAAAAAATTACTTGAATGCGGATTCGCTCAAATATGAAATTGTAAGTAAACTTCAAAGGGAAGATACAATTACAGGTAATATTTGTCATCACTCAGTAACATATCATCGAGAAGGGATGATACAGAAACTTCATATATTTACTGTACTTATGTAATGTAAAATGTAATATAAAAGGGTTGCTGTAAGGTAAGTACTTAATTCTTTGATCAGTCCATAATGATTAATAGTAAATAGTTTTTTGCTCCATTCTGTAAATAGGAAAGAGTGAAAAATAAAGTAGATTTTTGGATGCACTTATATAAGGGTTCTGTAAAAGATAGATAAAGAGATTTAATTATTGGGAGTTTTATATCAGGAGGGCAAGAATGAAAACTACAGATATATGTATAGAAGAATTTCCTATAGGATTCACTGGAGAAAATACGTTTATATGTGGAAAGGGAGAAACATTACAGAGCATTGCATTAGCAGAGCTTAGTAAACTTAAAGCAGAGAATAATACGATATTGGTGACTGACCCTTATTTATTTCCTTATATACGTAATCCAAGTGAAGAACAAACATATAAAACGGAATTGGTAAATCTATTGGTAAGTTTACATGCGAAAAAAGTTATATTTTGTTCAAAAGAAAAAAAGAATACGGTAATGTTTCAAAGTATTGAAACAGAACTTCAAAACAAAGGAATAATTCTAGGATTTGATCAAAGATTAGAAGAATGCCATGACAGATTCTGGTATTGTCCGGAAACTCAAAAAGGTGTTATGTTTGGAACGTCTTTAAACGGAATAGGGAAGAAAATTTGTCGGATTGATGAATTATCAGATTTGGAAGTGAAAGAACTGAAGAAATATTTTGTAACTGCGGGAATACTTACGGAGAGTACAGATGAAAACGGATGAAAGCAAAGTGATTCGTAATATTGAAGCTTTGAATTTAAGCAAAAAGTCGGAAATACTTGCTCAAAAATTAATTGAAAAGATTGATATGCCGGTCGTCTTTGAAATCAATTCACAAAAAGATAAAAATTATGGAGCCAGACATGGGCTTTATCATAATCAGTTCTGGGTAATTGTGAAACCGCAAAGTGAAGATAGTGAATATGAGAGAATAATTCTTTCAAATCTTTATCGTGGGATTCAGGAACGAAGAAGAGTTTTGCACCCGGCAATTTCGGAAACATATAAAAATACGTTATTAAAACTTACTCCGAAGGATGTAAGGGAAAAAAGAATAAAAATCAGTAGAGAGTTGATAGGAAGAATAGGTGCATTGGCGACAACAATAGATGCGGAACTATTTCTATCAGAGTATGGAATCGCGACAAGCAATAGAACAAAACGTATTCAATTTGAAAATAGGAAGTTCCTGCTTAATGATTATTTAGCAAAACAAAAAAGACTTGTGAAACTATGCTGGTTTCCAGAGTTAGAGTGGCACAATATTATAGATTATTCAAGAATTGCCTGGTGGAATAAAGAATATCATAAAGAATTAGCACGTTTATTGGGAATGACTTATCCGAAAACAAAAGCAAAATGGTATGTTGACACATTAAATCGAATGGTTGAAATGCTCCATATTATATATAACAGGTATAAAGAGAAAACAGAATTTGATGTTATTTCGTGGTTCCTGAAGGAAACGGTTGATATTGTTGGACTTCATGGAGTTGTGGATTTAACGCCACAATACGCAATGAAATCGGAGTATGCATTCAAAAACGGAATAAAAGCTCCTGTATATTCATTTGTTCCGGAGGGAATTGAAAATGAAGAAAGTTTTATTAAAGCGTTCAGACATATAAATGAAGGAATCTTATTACTTCAGGAGTATTACCATTATGTTGAGGAGAAGGAAATGCCAGATGCTCATGTTAATTTAGTTCTAACTGATTTTTGTGAGGCGTGTGCAGATGGAAATCTTCAGAAAGGATATTTTATTTCTTTTACAACAGGGCTGATTAAAAACTTAGAAGAAAAAACACGTACAGTAGATATTAACTCGTTAGGATTGGAAAAATTTGTAGAAATACTTGGTGAAGATGAAGTAAGAAGTAGATTGTATCGCTATATGTTATATTACATAACTGCCCATGAGTATGCACATATTTTGAATTCGGATTGTGACTTAACAGAAAAATCAAGGAACTCTACCCGTGAACAAAAAGAAATATTGGCAGACGAGCAGGCGTATAAAATGATGAAAAATATATTATATACGCAATATCGTTGTGAACAAAGTGATATATTGGTGGAAATAAAAAGAATTTATACGAATGTAATTAGTGATCAGAAAATTTTTGGCATAGCTGCTAAATGGAGTAAAGATAGTTTGAGAAACTTGTACCGTTTGCGATAAAACTGCGAAAATTCAAAACAAATTTATATTGACAAAAAGAGTAAGAATAGTTATAATATAGAACAATGTTACTATAAACTGCCATATGCCAGACGATAAGGCATTATGGCTTGGTTACACTACCATAAGGAGGAAAATCATGGAAGAAATTAAAGTTTTTTCTGAAAAGATTGGGAAGACAATCAGTATTGCAACAGAGCTTTCGGAAGATGAGGCTAAAGTCATTATGGAAGATTGTGATTCTTCTTTAGTTGGATGGACACATGGTGGTTGGAATAATGACAATGGCGGCGGAAGTTCCTGGTAAAATTTAATTTTGATGTTTGAAAACACCATATCAGTGATTATCACGGACTGATATGGTGTTTTTGCGTGGAAGGTTAATTTATGCTGGAATATCTTATTGATTATAAAAGAGCGGAAAATGAATATTCACTATTATGTAGCCGTGTTACTGATCATTCAGATTTTGCTGTTGATCAGGGGAAAACGGGATACTGTTGGTTGATTTCAGCAGTGAATATGATTTTAAATGAATGTGGAAGAGCGCATGAACTTTTCAATGTAAATTATCAGCAATTGATTTACTGGGACAAATTTGAAAGATGTATAAATTTCATATGTGAGCTTAAAGAAGCAATGGGCATTCATCCTGGTGAAGCAAAAGAGCTGATTCGCAATTCTAAATTAGCTGATGAGGGACAATGGCATATGGCAGCCAATGTTATTCATAAACACGGAATATATATAGTAAACAATGTGCAATCTATCGCTGACATAAATACAGTGGAGTTAAATGCTGTTCTTAATTATGGAATCAAAGGAGCAGCAATTAACTGGATTAAAAACGGTATATGTGATTTTCAGAATTTTGCTGATAAACTTATAAAAGAGATAGATTGGGTACTAAAGCAATATTTGCCGGGTGCTTTTTGCAGTGAAAAAGAGATTATATGTGACTGGAATCCAGAGAACTATATAAGTATAATTTCATCATCATCGAATGTATTTGATTATCAAAGTGGCTATCAAATTGTGACTGAAACAAATATGAGAAATGGTTTATCCGGTATTCATTTTAATGTACCGGAATCAGAATTTTATAATTCAGTCAGGAAACAATTGAAAAAACAAAAATCAGTTTGGATTACCTGTGATGCCGGCAAGTTTCTGCTTTGGAATAAGGGGGTTTTTGATGACAAATTATTTAAACTACAGAACATATTTGGTGGCATTGATAATCTGGACAGGGATGATATAAAAGCATCTGCCAGTGCAAATATGTGTCATGCTATGCTTATTGTTGATGATATAGATGATTATTTTTTAGTTAAGAATACACGAGGATCAGAGTTTGGGAAAAATGGGTATGGTATTATGAGCCGTTCCTGGTTTGAGAAATTTGTATTTCAGGCGGTTGTATCCAAAGAATGCATAGAGGATTTACTCATCGGAAGGAAAGTTTACGATATTTCTGCAGAAAGATTTTATGGTAATGTTTAATATGATTAGTGAAAAAGAATATAATCGATATATTTATAATACTATAAGTGAACTGATTTTTGATTGCGGTGACAGTTATCAGGATAAGTTTGTGGATAGCAGAGCAGACAATCTTCCAGTACATATAAGGGAGATTTTGGCTGAAATTTCTGATATTTATGATTATGATATGACGAAAAAATTTCTGATAAATCTCGATTTCATTTTTACCTGGCAGGAATCTATAACAGGGTCTGTTAATGAAGAAGCTGCGATAGTTGCTGCGGAATATATTATTTTCTGCTGTGTGGTGGATAAAATATTAGATTCAGATCGATTTTCAAAGGATGTTAAAAGAAAACTGCTTCAGTATATTGGAATTGAAAGTTTTTCATATCATATTCCGCTGAATATCGAAGAAACAGAGTTTCAATGTATATTTAAGCTTGTGATGGATATACGTGCTTTCCTGAGAAAATATGCAGGTGATAAAGCGGATAATGTTATGAAAGATATTGATAAAGCTTTGCGTTCCGAATGTTTTATGAGTTTTCATGATTTGCAATATTCTGTTAAAGAGGATGAGCAGTCTTTTTTAATTGATAAATCTGTAAGTTTTGAATCATCAGCATTGAGACTTGGGGTATTGCCGTATGATTCAGATCCAGTTGTTCAGGCTGATACAATTGGAGAAATTTTCTGGTTGATTGATGATATATGTGATTTATTGGATGATTACAAAAGTAATAGAATTAATTCACTTTTGTACTATAACAACCCGGAATATAAGATAGCAGACAGATTGATTTATGCAGTAAATCATATAGATTTCTATATTGAACTTCTTAATGTCAAAATTGCTTTGCTGAAACAGTCCACTGATAATACTGTATATGAATATATGAAAGAACAAATCTGGTGGTGGTTATCTGGTGCGAGAAGAATATCCTGTTCTTAAGAAAAAGATAATAATTAATAATTGGTTTAACAGTATAGATCGTTTTTTTTATCAGCATTTTACAAATGGGCAGTCGTTTAGAAATTCTGTATTTATGAAGTCATTACCTGATATAGTGGAGACGCAGGATTATTTTATTAATCATGTAAATGCAGAAAAACCGTTTGCGTGTATAAGATTCGGTTTGTATGAGTATAAGCTTTGCTATCAGTTTCTTGAAAAGCAGGTGGGAATTCGAAAAGATTATTCGGAGTTTATTAAATATCATATTTCGATTGATGCGGGAATGGATCATGAAGATTGCAATATGGATTTTTATGCAGAGAAAATTATTCAGGGACTTAAAGATGTTGATGCGATTGGATGTTGGAGAAATTATCCGGAAATGTTAGCTTTTTCTTCCCTGGTAACGAAACCATTTATTTTTGATATAAATGATTTATATCCATTTCCGTTCTTTCATACCAGAGAAGTTCTTCCTTATTGGCAGAATTGTCTCAGTCATAAGAGAGTATTGATTGTTACTGCCTTTTCTGAAACCGTTAAAACGCAGTATGATAAGCGTGACAGAATATGGAATTTGCAGGGAATATTGCCGGAGTTTACTTTGATGACGTATCAGGCTCCGATAACAAATGGAATATGTGAATGCAGAAACTGGAAATACAATTATGAAGTAATGAAGTCAGAAATATTGGATATGGATTTTGACGTAGTTCTTATCAGTGCGGGAAGTTATGGTTTACCTTTGGCAGTTGATTTAAAAAAAGCGGGAAAAACAGCGATACAATGGGGCGGCTGTTTTCAATTATGGTTTGGAATTCTGGGAAAGCGATGGAATTCCTGTGCCGTAGTAAAAAAATATGAAAATGAATTCTGGACTTTTCCGAGTAAAGAAGAAACTCCCAAAGGAGCCAGTTTAGTTGATGACGGAAGCTATTGGAAGGAGCAGAAAGATGAATAATGCGTATTTAGCTATTTGCTATGTTTGCAATCAATACTGTAGCTATTGTCCTTGTGGCAACAGAAAGAAATTGAAAAATGCCATCACTCCGTTTGAGGACTTAAAGGCGAAAATTGATTCAATGAAAAGGAAGGGGATTGAACATATTACACTGTCAGGTGGAGAGCCGACGCTGCATCCTTATTTTATAGAACTTGTGAAATACATTTGTGAACTCGGTATTAATGTAACGATTCTGTCAAACGGAGAGAATTTTGCGGATGACATTTTTTTTCAGAAGATAAGGAATAATTTTGATTATAGTAAAATAAGAGTTATTACTACGATACATAGCCAGGATTGTTTTGAACACGAAAAAGCAAATCAAAAGGTCGGTAGTTTTAATAAAACGATTTTGGGTCTGAAAAAAATAGAAGCTTTGGGAATCAAAGTCATTATCAAACACTGTATTACAAAAGAAAATTATAAAGATCTTGCCTTGTTCTATAAATTTATAGATCAGAAATTTGAAAAAGATACCGATATTCAATTGTGTGCAATTGATTATGTTGGGATACCGACAGTAAGACTACAGGAAGAAAAATTGACATTTCCTGAAATAAAGCCATATCTGGAACGTTTATTTGATGCAAATATTGCTTCTACAAAACCGAGAAAACTATATTGTGTTAATATTCCTTTGTGTTCCTGCGACCCATATTATTGGAAATATATTCCAATAAGAAAACTAAGAATGTATGATTCCTACTCTGATCCTGGTAAAGATTCTGTTGTTGAGGTTGAAGATAATGTTTCCGTGGACGAGAATTACTGTGGAAGTTGTGCCGTGAAATCTATATGTAATGGGACGTATCATACAGCATTCAGCAATTTTGGTTCGTCAATGGTAAAACCGTACGAAAGGGTGGAATAGGTGAAAGGTGCGAAACAGATAATATATAATAAGCAAAACAGTGATCTGTTATTTTTATCTCCATACAGTAGAATATTTAGAGCAGGAAGTGACAGGTATCTTTATTATCGTGAAGATTTACATCATTACGTGCAATTATGTGTCAGTGAGGAATATCAGAAAAAGTTTATTGACTATCTTACAAAAGGTATAGACTATTCAAAATTGATCGAATTGCTGAATGAGTTTGGAGCAGATAATTCTTCTGAAATTATTTCCAGACTGATTGGAGGTGGAATTGTAGAATGAAACTTGAAATGCTACATAAAACTCCGCATATGGACCAGTTATCTTCCGGGGTATTTGTATTCCGCGATGGAGGTAATAATTTACTGATTAATTCGAATGGATATATTTTATTGATGGATGATGAATTGTATCAGGAGTTTTTGCAGTGGAATCTTACTGACGGTTTGTTAAGAAAACTGAAAAATAAAGGTTTTCTGAACGATAAATGTCAGCTGGAAGAAATAAAGCTGCTTCCAGAGTTCTTTATGATTGATTTGACCAATAAATGTAATCTTCGATGTAAGTACTGTTTTAGAAATATAGAAACCTGTAATACATCTATTACTCCGGAAGTGTTTGATGATATTTGCGACTATATTACAAAATATTGTGACCAATATAATGTAAAGGATATAAGCGTTCAAGCCTGGGGAGGAGAACCCTTGCTTGAAAAGGATCTTGTATTTCGAATTCGGGCGCGTATCAGACCACAGAAAACAAAAGTTCACTTTTCTGTCGAGACAAATGGAACTCTGCTTTCAGAAAAAATGGTAAAAGAATTATATGAAAACAAAATAGGAATAGGAATCAGTATTGACGGCAGAGAGAATGATCAGAATGCGCAGAGGGTCTTTTTGAACGGAAAAGGTTCTTTTGCTCAGGTTGCTGCTGGAGTAAAGAGGACAATTGGAAAGTATGGAAACTCTATAGGGACTATAACAACAATTACACGAAATAATTATCAAAATGTGGAAGCGATTCTCGATTTTTATGCAAAAGAACTGAGACTTAAAAATTTAAAGTTCAATTTTGTTCATAGAAGTACGTTTGCGGACAATGACAATTTATGTCTTTCAGTCGAAGAAATACAGGAAACAGAAATACGGATATTTGATAAGCTGGTTTATCTGGTAAAAGAAGGTTATAACATTTTTGACTCAAATATCAAAACAAAAATCAGAAATGTTCTGCAACGAGAATATTCAGATGTTTGCCTGTCCAGAGGATGTTGTGGCGGCAGAAAGATGATTGTATTTGACATGAATGGAGGCATTTATCCCTGTGAATTGACTGATTATAAAGAACAGAAAATCGGGACGATATATGAAAATCCAGATTTGCCTTTGCTTCTTCAGGAAAGAAAAAAGATCTCTCTTTTTTACAGGAAAAAGTTTCAGGATAAATGTGGGAAATGTCCCTGGTACTTTTTTTGCAGAGGAGGATGCACTGTCAGAATGATGAACAGTGGAACAGAGACAGCGGATATTGATGAGATTGAATGTGCTGTAAATACTGCGCTGTACCCAAAGATTATAGAACTTATTTTAAACGATATTGATCTGGCATATCAGATTCTTGAAATATAGTTAAATAAAGGATACTAATTATGAATGTTTGTTTAATGGGGGATGCTTTGGTTCCTTTGAATAAAAAGATAACAGGATATGGGATGGCAGTTGACTCACTGGCATCAAATATCATTAGTTTGTCGGAATATGATCAGATGTTCTGTTTATGCGAAAAAGGAACCTATCATTATGACAGGATTACAGAATTTAAACAGAAATTACCTGCTGACAGGCAGAAACGATTTCATATAGTGGACGAATATGAACTTTTCTTTCATGGGGCAGATATTATTGGTCAGATTGATATTATCCATAGTTTACAAGCAGATGCGCTTAAGGCTTTGTATCTGAGAAATGAATTGAAAAGAAAGATACCGATTGTGCTTACCATGCATGGTCTGTCGGAACAGCGTCTTTTCATGTATTTATATATGCCATTGCTGATGGGAGCATTTAAACCCTATGATGCGATTATATGCACTTCAGAATCGGTTCGAATCACGATTACCCATATTTTTAATCGCTTAATGAAACAATATCCACAGCTGATAAAAAGTAAGCCTCAGATTATCTTAAAGAAAATTCCACTGGGAGTTAATGTTGCTTATTTTAAACCGATAGAAAAAAACAAATTGCGTGATGAGTGGAAAATTCATAAGAAAGCGTTTGTTATATTATATTTCGGAAGGCTGTCAGGGAATCATAAAGCGGATTTAGTACCTTTGTTAAAGGTCTTTTCAAATTTGGTACATACGAATAAACATAGAGAGTTATTGCTGATTATAGCGGGTTCCAGTACGGATGGAAAGTATGAGTCGGAAATTCTGCAAATGGCAGCGAATACAGGAATTTCAGACTCTGTTCGAATGTTGAGAGCATGTGATGTACATGATCGTAATGAGTTATATAATATCAGTGATGTGTTTGTATCGCCGGTTGACAATATTCAGGAAACATTTGGGATAACACCGATTGAAGCAATGGCTGCTGGCATACCTCAGGTTGTCAGTGACTGGGACGGATATCGTGATACTGTTCAAGATGGAGTTACAGGATATCGTATAGCAACTTATTGGATGCACAATTGCCTTGAAGATTTGAACCAAAGGGAATTTTTGCCTTTTAATGATGGTCACAGGAGTGAGTTTTTTTCAAACCTTGAAACAGAAAGTGTCGCAGTAGATATTATGGATTATCAACAGAGAATTCAAAAAATGTTGGATTTTCCGGATTTGATGAAGTATATGAGTAAAATGTCACGAAAACGAGCTGTAGAAAAGTATAATATTTCTCTTATAGTAAAACAGATTGAGGACTTGTGGGAAGAACTTAATTTAGTAGCGGGGAAAGAGACATTTTATCATGTATCGAAATTGAACTTTACTGATTACTGCCATGATTTTGAAATTTATCCGTCAATGATGCTCAATGATGATACCCTATTTTGTATTTCAAAGAACTATGATTCCTGGAAAGGTCTTATACAACAAACGAAGGATTTAAACGAAGAATTAATATTTAAGATGAACCAGATATTGATTGAGGTAGAAACTGTGTCTGTAAATTTTGTTTCTGAGTATTTTAAAGATATTGAAAAAACGCGAATCAGAAGACTGATTATGTATTTCTTAAAAAATGGACTTATAAAAATATCGAACGATAATAATGAGGGATGATGTAGTTTGTCTAAGGTCCTGGCACTCATGTTATCGGATGCAGAAAGGTGGATTATATTATGATAATGGATAATATCGCGACATTTATAACTACTGCTTTGGGTGCTGGAATTGGTGGATATTTTACCTTTAAAATTGCTATATGGCAGTTGTCAGCTAATCGAAAAGCAAAACTTGAAGAAGATGTTGAACCGATATTATTTGAGTTAAAAATTGAATATGAAAAAGTATGTGATATGTATTGGGAATTAACGGAACTTTCCCATGAAGGTCTTTCGCCTGAAAAATCAGATAAACGTGCTGTTGAAATAATAAAACAAGATAAATATGAACTTCATGATTTAACAAAGCATTTTAATAAAATACAATCTGAAATATACAGCTATTCGGTACTTAAGAACAAAAAAGAACCGTATTTGCTTTATAAATCAATTCGGGAAATAATTTCAGTATTAGATGATATAAAAACAGCTCAGGGTAGAGTTACAGAGATAGGAAACGAAGAGACTTTTAATGCTTGGCTGAATAAAAAAATGGAAGCGCTAAATAAGTGCATTATGGAATTTGATCTGGAAATCAAAGACAAGTATTTTGGAAATTAGATATAGAGAGAAAGCATCGGAACCAGATGAATATAGATGAATGTAGATAACAGAGGTTCTTTTACAGAACTGGTGCATACTCAGGACTGCGGACAGGTCTCCATCAACATCAGCAGACCGGGAATTACTAAAGGCCAGCACTGGCATAACTCCAAGTGGGAGCTTTTCATCGTTGTGGCAGGCCACGGACTGATTCAGGAGAGGAATATTAATACGGGTGAGACTGTAGAGTTTGAGGTCTCCGGGGATAAGATCGAGGCAGTACATATGATCCCGGGATGGACACATAATATCATCAACCTGAGCGAGACAGAGAACCTTGTTACGGTCATGACCTGCAATGAGATCTTTGACCCGGAGCATCCGGATACGTTCGGGGAGCCGGTATGAGGGATGCGTAAAAAGGACTGGTGATTAGTAGACAAAAGAAATAAAATAAGATAGAATAAAAAGCAGCAGGGAATAGAACGTTGAGTATCTGAGAAAAATATCCTGCTGCTTTTTTGATACGGAGGTATTGCAACATGAAAATAAAAAAAATAAAATTTCAGAATTATACAGTTTTTGAAGAACAGCAGATTGAATTTTCTCCTGGAGTTAATATTATTATTGGCGAAAATGGAACAGGGAAGACTCATTTGATGAAAGCTTTATATTCTGCGTGCCAGAGTACGGATCAGAAAATTTCTTTTGCACATAAGCTTGTTATGACAATGCTTCCGGATGATTATAAAATATCCCGATTAATAACCAGAAAAACTGGAAACAGAACAGCGGTTATACGTATAACAGCGGGGGAATCCGATGTTAGCGGTGATAGAATATTGAATGCTTCTTTTCATGGGAAAACTAAAAAATGGGATGCAGAAGTGACTGGCGAAGATGGATGGGAAACGTCGTTTGGTGGAATGAGCAGTATTTTCATTCCGGCAAAGGAAATATTATCTCATAGTTATAATTTGAATGCTGCAACAGAGAAAAATAATGTAAGGTTTGATGACACATATTTGGACATTATCAATGCGGCTAAAATTAACATTTCTGTAGGAAGAAACAATACTTCCAAAGAAGCTATGCTGAAATCTATCGAACAGATGACGCATGGTACTGTAGTATATGATGAAAAAAAAGATGAATTTTACCTGAAAAGTGGAAATTCTAAACAAGAGTTTAATTTAGTTGCAGAGGGTATTCGTAAGATGGCATTATTATGGCAGTTAGTAAAAAACGGTACTCTGGAAAAAGGCTCTGTACTTTTTTGGGATGAACCAGAAGCCAACATTAATCCATTGTATATCAGTATTATTGTGGATATGCTTTTGGAGTTGCAGCGTAAAGAAGTACAGATTTTTATTGCAACACATGATTATATGTTGGCAAGCTATTTTGAAGTGAGAAAAAAGGAGAGGGATGATATATTATATCATTCCCTGTCGCACAACAAAGAAAATATGTTGCTTGAATATGAGAAATCCGACAGATTTTCAAACTTGAAGAATAATAGGATTATAGATGCATTTAATAACCTGCTGAACGAGATTTATAATATGGAAGTGTGATACGATAAATGACAGTAAAATATGCAGAAGAGAATGGGATTTATTCTATAAATTGTACGGAAGCAGTATGGTCAACTGACCAGATACATGCTTATTATCAGGACGCAGAGCATAAATATGGAGAAATTGGTTTTTTAAAAGATACGGACTTTGTAATCGAGAGCAATACCACAATTTATCTTGTAGAATATAAGAATGCTAATATTCCGGGTGCTGCTAATCCAGAAGCTTTTAGACCGGAAAGTGTTAACATTTTAAATAAAGTAGCTGAAAAGTATTATGATACATTGCATTGTTTGTATTTGATGGGAAAGAATAAGCCTAAAAAGTATATTTATGTTTTAGAATATCCAGCTGGAAATTCTACATCCCGCTTATTTATTCGTAACAAATTGAAGGAAAAATTACCGTTTAGATTACAGGCACAGTTGACAGATGGTACGCTAAAATTAATAGATGAAGTGAAAGTGGTAGATATAGCGGAATGGAATGCAGATCCAGAACTGGGACAATTTCCAATTGAGATGATTAATGGTAACGCATAAAAAGTGTTACTGTTCAGGGGTTAGCTGGACTTGAGAGAACCGCTGGTGTAGACTGATAACAGTCAAAGCTATCGGTTTTCTTTATCCAAATATCCTGGATACTCTGTCATATATATTTGCCGGATCTTCAAGGCGCATCAAAACAAGCATGCTCATGCATTGGCAGAGATTCTCGATGCTTTCGAAACTTAGGGCGCAGTGATTTCGAGAATGGTATGGAAGAGTTCTCATAATCACGATTAAGCTGGGCCCTCAGTTTCTGGTTTTTTCCTTTTTCCTCTTCCAGTGCGGATTCTGCCGCGTACCTCAGACGGAGTTGCTCCAGATATTTTTCATGCATCTGCTCATAGGCAATAGCTGAATATTACGGTACCGCACAAGAATATTCATGAAAATGAGAAAAAATCTGAAAAAATGGCTGTCATTTCTGCTGGTGGCATTGATTCTTACAGTTGGAATTAGTCAGCCCTGTGGAGCGGCAATATCCACTCAGACACTTAAGTATGACAATGGTGATGTCTACAAAGGAAAGGTGGAGGACTATTACCTTGATATTGATGATTATGAGGGGGACGAGGAACTCTACGCAGAATTAGTTTCCAAACAGGGAAAGGGAACGTATTACTGTAAGAATGGGACAGTGATCAGGGGAAGTTGGAATCAGAACTATCTCAGTGGAAAGGCGACTGTGACTTATTCCAATGGAGAAAAATTTACAGGCAGTTTTTCCAGGGACAAAAGAAATGGAACCGGTACCTATAAGTTTAAAAATGGTGATAAATTTACGGGAAAATGGAAAAATGATAAAATGAATGGCAAAGGAACTTATACATGGAAAAATAAGTGGTATGTAAAAGGTACCTGGAAAAATGGCAAGCTGAATGGCGATGCAACACTGAAAATTAAGAATTATATATATTCTATCAAAGTCAGCAATGGAACTTTAAAAAAGATCTATAGTAAAAGGGAGGGATAAGTAATGGATAAAAATGAAATTTTTCCACAGATAAAAAAGGGAATCGAAGATTTTATGAATGAAGAAGAAGAGGGTGTAAAAATTCTTGTGTCTATGGAAAGTAAATCTTTCTGATAAGAAATAGATATGTAAAATTTTGCTGTCGAATTAATGATTATGCGGCTGTCGAATATATCTTTGTACTTACAGT
>OGIO01001271.1_pt1 | contig 22095 bp, 21 predicted proteins | sample 1571841 | NCBI WGS metagenome assembly OGIO01 (sample SAMEA2582111, study PRJEB24529) | metagenome | biome: Human gut stool | place: China | collected 2011
TTATATAGTGAATTTGCAAATTCAAAAAATTTAAAGGAGGCAAAAATTATGCCAGAAACATTAACTTTCAGTGTTGTAAACTGGAAAGAATCTGATGCAAAATGTACATTCACAGTCGTAAACTCAGGTTTTGGTTATACCACACAGTTGCAGAATAAATACTACCATACTTCCTTTGGATTATTTATTCTGACAAACAACACCTTCTTTTTTGATATATATGCAGAAAAAAATTAAATTTCTGGTCTAAATCACTTTTCTACTTCACAACTACTTTCTTTACCTCTGACCATTTCGTATAATTTTTTGCATATCCTTTTACATAAGCACGTCCTGTAAGATAATAAACTCCAGGTTTTACATTTTTAAAAATGACTGTAGTTTTCGTCTGATTTTTCTTTGTATAAGCATAACCGCTGACATATGTATAACTTCCATCTTCAGATTGAGATACTTTCTTTGCCAGTACCCAGTCCGTTCCGTCACAGGATTTTGGTACAGTAAACTTCACCGTTACTTTTCTTTTTGTTCCCTGTCTGGAAACCTTTGCCGATTTAACAGCTGGTTTTCCTGTTACAAGGCTTGTCTTTACCGTTACTTTTTGAACTTCCGCCCACTTACTCAGTACTTTTTTATTTGATCCATCCAGATATTTATAGCCATGTACACCAATATACCAGTTTCCTTTCGGTACTCCTTTTAGAATGAGTTCCTTGCTGTTTCCTGAATATCTGCATTGTACCTTTATATAATCTGATGGCTCATCCCCGTCTTTACTTCTGGCAGCAACAACATCATAACCATCCAGTTCTTCTGTATTACTGCCAAGGATAATTTTAACGTCATTTTTCTTCACCTGTAGTTTCTGAACCACAGGTGCATTTGGTGTCTTTATATTTACCTTTAACAGAAATCCTTCAGACCATTCACCATATTTCTCCGTATGACCACTTTCCTCTTTATATGCCCTGCAATAGAGATAATGCGTCCCTTCAGGAATATATTTCAGTTTAGGATAATGATTCAGTTCAGATTTTGCGACCTTCACCTGTGCGATATAATTTCCTTTTTCCAGATCCTTTTGAGATTCTACTGCTACAAAAAAATATCCGTCTGCTTCATTAGAAGTATCTCTTAAAGAAAGTTCTGCATAATTTGTGATCACTCTGGTCCATGTCGGATCAATCACCGGTCTGTTCAACGCCTTGTACGCATCCACCTGTACCTTTATCTTTACAGACGTATCCAGCTCTTCATTGTTTTCACCTTCACGCAGTTCCAATTGTCCGTTAACTGTGAAACTTTGAGACGCCGTATTTTTCGGGTTATATGCACAATTCTCCACATCCCATTTTACATCGGCAGAAAATGTCGTTTTTTCTCCATCCGCTTCAGCACCATAGACTTTAAGAACCGATGGCAAATGTAAAGCATCAGCAGTTTTTTCTACGCCATTGGTAATTCCGGTCACAGGTTCAATGGTATCCACCAGTCCCTGAAATGTCCTTGAATCTACTCTGAAAGAATCCCAAATCTTCTTTGTTATAGTCTCTCCTGTCGCTGTTTTCGCAGTCACTGTCACTCCAAGATCATGTTCTCCAACTGGCAGTCCCATCTGCGGACAAAGGCTCAGTTCTGTACTCTCTCCAGGTGCCAGACTGGTATTTCCGGATAATGATACACTACAGTCTTTGCTATAATCGAAAGACAGTTCCATATCCATGTCCGTAAAATTTTTCAAAACATAAATTCTGGCTTCCGGAAGTGTCTTATATCCCCAGTGCATTATCGGGAAACTCTCGGAAGATTTTTCGGTAATTTCCAGACTCTTCTTTTCCGTTGGGTTCTTCTCTCTGTTCATTGTGATATGAACCGGATATCTGCTTCCGTCATCTGCAAGGAAATCAAACGTTTCATCATATGTTCCGTATTCCTGCTTTGGCAGTACAAAAAAGTCCAGAGTTTCTCCCGGCTTCAGCAGTCTTTTGGAATCCTGTTCCTCATAATCCTCTGACCACTTTGCCATCTGATCATCTACCTCAAAATTCTTAAGACCAGAAGCATCTACCCGGACTCTTGTTTCTTTTTTTCCTGAATTTCTGACTTTCACATATTTCTCTACACGAAATTCCGGATCATAAAAATCACTTTCTGTAAGCTCTACATCCGTACCTGTTTCTATGCTTAACTCATAGTCTCTTTCAGAAGATTCACCAGACAGAGCCGAATCTGTTACTATGTCAGGAATATTTTCTGTTCCATCACTGAAAGATTCCCCTGTCGAAAAACTCTCCGCTCCCCATACGGTTAATGGAGCTGTACCCAGCATTACTGCTGACAAAAAAAGTGCTGTTATAACCTTGTATTCTTTCATCTCTTTTTCCTCCATTCAATGATATTTATTATTATAGTATACCACCTTTTATATGAACATCTGTAATTATAGAATAAAACGTATTCTAATGGGCATGAGTGTTTTTGCCTGTATATCGGATTAATCTGTTTTCTTGCCTGAATGATAAAAGCCCTCCCCACTGTGACATTCATTTTGTAGAGAGAGCTTCTATTTCTTTTTCCTATTTTATCAAAAAGATTTTTTCACTTTCAATGCCGCCTTCATCCTCATGCCATTTATTCATTAAAATGAACTCATATCATTTTACTGATTTTCCAAAATATGTAATTCCATACTGAGGCTCAGAAAGACGATATCTATTTTTTACTTTACCTGTTTTTGATAATACAACAATATCTGATTTCACATTATTTCCCATTGTATATCCACAAACATATAAATTTCTTTTCTGACATTGTACCTGCCATATTCATTTCCTCCTGAAATTTATATTTTTTCGAATTTGCAAATTCTACTTGATAAAGAGTTCTTAATTTCAGCTTTGCAAACCTCAAAGAATAAATTTTCCCTTGACAATTTTATACCTGAATTTTTACTCCTGCTTATGCTTACCAAAAAGATTCTCTTTGATTTCTGATAAATCACTTTGTACCTGATGTAAAATCTCTAATTTCTCTGTCAGTTTCTCTATTACAGACTGATAATTTTTTTCCCGCTCTTCCTGTTTCTCATCTCGTTTTTCATTTGATTTCACAATATAAACTAAAAGAAATACCGCCAGCACTGCCCAGATTCCATGCGAAACTGCCACATTCATAACCGTTGTTTCCATAGTTCACCTCCCTCCTCTTAATCTTCTTTTATTACGCATTTTTTTCTATATTCCATCCACTAAAAGTCTTTTCTGGTCCTATTATTACCGTTCCAATTTAAGGCACAGTTTTATTCTCTACAATTATTCTACCAATCTCTTTTTACCATATATTTTTTCTCCTCTTATCATTAATTTGAATTTGCAAACTCACTTAATAAAGAGTTTTTTCTCTTCCATTTGTAAACTCACAATTTTTTTCTTTTTTAGTTTCTGATCAGCAGTTTTCTTACTACTTCCCCTAAAAAGGAGGTAGATAACTATGAAAACACTGACAGAACTTATCCAAAATTATCAAAATGGTATCCCAGATTCAGACAGTGAAATTCTCAAACGTATGGAACCGCTTGTGAAAGGATATGCATCCCGGATTCACTGCATGGAACGCGAAGATTCCACACAGGAATTGTATCTTACTCTGTTAAAGACATTGCCATATTTAAGTTCTTCATCCTCAGAAGGTGAATGTATCAGATACATGCAGACCTCTGTCGAAAACAGATATCGTTCCCTTTGCCGCAGTTGTCTTTCCGAACCTGAAAAAGATGATTTTGATTCTTGTTCTGTTTCATTACAGGCTCCCGACAGTTTTGATGACACCTATTATGATGTAACCGCATATATCAACTCTTACCCTTCGGACAGTGTCCAGAGAAAAATTCTGTCCATGTACTTTTATCAGGATAAAAGCGATGCCCAGATTGCCCGGAAACTGAAGCTGTCCCGCCAGTACGTCAATCGGATGAAGAAGAAACTAATTCTCAAATATATTTCCGAAAACAAATAAAAGAAACACCTGCTGACCATAAATTTACAGTCTGCAGGTGTTCCCTTAGTTTTCATAAAATTTCCATTAATGCCATTCCCGTACCGGAAATGCCATTCATAAAAGCCAGATTCAGATATTCTGTCCCAGATATTTTTGCCGGGTGATCCAGTTGAAATAAAAGGCAGTCACATAACGCCTCATATTGCTCCTTCATTTTTTTATTACCATATTTTCGAAGATACTTCTTCATAATAAGTAAATTCCCGGACATCCCATGACACAGACAAATTTTTTCATCCTGTTCTCCATAAAACAAAGAGTCTGCAGCATTTAACCTGTCTTTTTTAATCTGCATATCCTCAGGAAACAGCTCCTCCAGTTTCATTCGTGAAAGCAGGATTCCCGGCGCCCCATGGCACCATGCATTCATGAAGCTTTCCCCTGAACTCTCTCGTAAATCCTTCCAGTTTCCGGCTTTCTCTGAGTACAGAGAATCCTCATATCTCAGCAAAAGCTGTATTTTATCAGCATATTCCACTTTATGATCACATTCATACAACATTGCATAAGCCATCATAAATCCACTGTTGCCATGAGACATTCCAGCCAGCGGTCCGTCTGTTCCTTTTAATCTCCATCCGTATCCATTTCCGGTTTCCTGTCCTTTCTTCCACAAATCTTTTTCCATATCTGCTGCTATTTCATAATATTTCAGATTTCCGGTTTCTTTATATAACATCACTGCCACTACAATAGCTCCGGCATTTCCGCTCAGATAATCCAGTTGTGAATCTTCTTTCCATACCCTCTCAATAATGCTGAAATGCTTTTCCGCATAAATCATCCACACTCTTTTTCCTGTAAGTTTAAACAGATAAAGATAGGTATATACCACCGAGCTTTCTCCATTTACAATACCTGTCAGAAGATTTTTATCATAAATCTGTTTTTTGTGTATTTCATCTGTATAAGCTTTCAATCTCAAAACAGCAAGATGATAAATTTCTTCTGCACTTGCATTCTTTTCTTCAAAATCATGAAGATATTTTGCAAGAAACAAGACTATCCCGGATATTCCATCATATAAATATATTCCACCTGATCTGAGATTCCAGTGACCATTATCCCAGAATTGCAGACCCGCCCAGCCGGCGCTCTGTTCCCGGATAATTGCTCTGCTGCAGATTCGATGAACTATCTTTCTGATCTGACTGTATATTTTGCGCTCTTTATCTGTGTCATATCCCTTTATCCTGGTCGGAAACATCTTTTTCTTTCCATCAGATGCCTTCAGCATTTCCATGGACAGCCTGATATAATCACACTGACATTCCATATCAGAGTAACTCATCTGCTTCATATGCATTCGCCATGACTCATAAGGAGTACAGGGCAGATATTCTTTATGTTCTCCGCCATTTCCATCATAAACAGATCTGCTGTTCGCATCAATCTCAAAGCAGGGTATATCCATTTCCAGAAGACTCTCAATTTCATAATCATGAATCCCCTTCATAAAAGAAGATTCCCCCTCTTTGTGAATCACATTCAAAAGAGCTTTCCTGCATTCTCTTGACTTCATATAATCCGGATGAAACGAAGCCATAAGATACATTGCATACTGTTGGGTATGCCGCAGTACAACTCTGGAACGTCCGTCAAAAAAGCCGGACAACATCACCTCCACTTTCTTATCTGCCATTGCCACCATGTACGCTCTGCAAAATCCTCTGATAATGCATTCCGTATAATCTGCCGCATTGATAACCTGATCATTTAGTCTTACAATGCATTCCTTTATCTGCATTTCCACAGGTTCATATTCTATGTGGATATCAGATGTTTTATCATCCTTTACCACAGGAAGTTTAAACGGTGTTTTTATCTTTTCCTCTGTTCCCATTGCACTTATAAGAACTCCTCTGTTTCCTCTGCCCCATGTGAGAACAGGAAGCATTCCTGTATGTATAACCGAATTTGCCAATTTTATCTCTGTACTTTTGTTTATTTTTTCTTCTACACTACTTCCGTCTTTTTCTGATTGTTGTTTTAAATATCCCGGATACGTTTCCATATCGATAATCACAGGATATTCTCCATGTGCGATAATATTTTCACCATGAAGATCTGTTGCTCCAAGGGCATATCCCAAAAACAGATGTATGCCCATTCTGAAATAATAATGCTCCACCTCGCTTTCGTTTTTACAGGGAATATTCTCAATTTTTTCTTCCCATCCATAGGAATCATGAGATAAATATTGTACCGTCCTGCAGGAAATTCCTGTTTTTCTGCATAAATAGTTATAAAGTTCCTGATATTTTATATTCTTATCAAGACTATGTGGCTTATAGTACAGAATTGTTCCATTATCCAATTCTACCTTCGCCACACTTCGTCCTCCTCTGTGTGTATCGCCTTTCGACATGTAAATTCCCACAGTCCCGGAAAACTTTCTTCCATCACAGAATATTTTTTGTATCTGTTCTTTTTCTGCATAAAGAGATTTCCTGATTTCACATTCTGCTCTCTGGGTAGAGTTATTTTTTAATTCAAGCAGACGTTTTAACTCGGGATATTCCTGCAGTAAAGATTTTACATATGTTGCATTGTTAAGATATGTTTTTTCATAATAATCATATTGTTCTTCAGAAGTATTTCCTTTTAGATTGCCTTTCGCCTTTTGTTCATGAATACTCAATATAAAAATCCGTTCTGATATCGCATTATTATAATGATCAAAGTCCAGCATACCTTTTCTATTTCCTTTAACAGCATATTGTAAACAAAGATCCGTTATGTAAAGTATATGCTTCCACTTCTACTCCATTTTCTTCATAAAACAGTTCTATTTCCTTAAGTTCTTCCTCAATACATCCAATAAATTCTTCTGTCATTTTATTTATCTCTCCTTTAATTTTTACTTAAAATAATAGTTACCTGAAAAAAATTAGAATCATATTTAAATGTGATATTTCCATCATATCTTTTTACAAGTCGTTTTACACTTTCAATTCCCCAACCATGGCCTTCCGCTTCTAATTTATCTGTTACAAATTTTCCGCGTTTTACATCAGGAATTCTCGTACTTGTATTCCACATTTTCATCATCAATACATCATTTATATTTTTTATTTTTAAACAAATCTTCTTTTCCTTACTCTTAACAGCCGCATCTATTGCATTATCAAATAAATTGCTTAATATAATAACCAAATCAGTAGTATTTATAATTGTATCATCCACGGAAGCATCTAATTCAAAATTTATATCCAAAGCATCCATTTTCCTTTTTTTCATAGTAATTGTTTTGTCAAGTACATTTATACCTGTCCAAAACTTTTTTTCTTCATCTCTGAACTTTTTCTGATTATCTGCAACATATACCGCAATTCCATTTAAGTCTCTATTTTCTATACACTCCTGTATAAAACTCAACATATGTTTTTGATCATGTATAATACATCTGTATTTTTGATATGCATCTTCTAATTCCTGATATTGCTGCTCTATAGCTCTATTTTTCACCTCCAAAATATTTTTTTCTATATTGACACTTTTAACAAAAAAATACGTAAATAAAATCAGCAATACTACGGCAACTCCTGATACTACTACTATAGCAATTACCAAATTCTCTATTTTAAGAATCTTATTTTGCATGCTTAGCAAAAAATACAAAAGTATATATTCTGCTAACGCAAAACCATAGAAAAATTTTTGATTATCTCTAAAAATGTCGCCCGCATATTTATTTGCGCGAAACAATTTTAATAACAGAATTATCACTACACTTATAACCAATAAATAAATTCCCGAGCTATAAGAGTGCATACTTTGGCGATAAATATATTCTCCTATTTTTCTTTTTTCACTCAAACAAACTGTGATAATATATAATAATTTTAATAACCCTATATTTGTCAAATATAAAAATTCCCAAATATAAGATTGAATAAATGTGCACCGAAAAAAAATTGTCAAAAATATCGGAAGATATAAATTTCCTAATACTATTACATTTCCAGATACATACGCTGTCCAATATTGACAGGTTATAAGAACAACAATCATAACAAAAAAAAGCACACTTTGAAAATTTCTTATTCTTTTTAACCTAACTACACAATCCGGTATTAAACATATTCCCACCAGCACCAGTAATATAATAAGTATTGTTTTTTTTGTCTCTATATTATTTTCTAAATATGATCCGCAAAATGAATATGCTGTAAAATATAACAGTATAATTAATATTATCTTCCATACCGTTTTATCTTTTTCAGTTTCCATACTTCTTTTCGGAAACATCTGTCCAAATATCCAGACACCTATCCCTGTCTCCATAAACGTTGCCAGTCCATACAATAAAACTTTCAGCATTCTTCATACCCCCCAGTAATTCAGAATTGCTTCTCTGACACCTTTGAATCTTTCTCTGCCAACTGTAATAATATTACCGTCCCGCATATAAAGATCCCTTCCTTTCATCTTCATCACATGTTGGATGTTTGCAAGATATCCTCTGTCAGATATAATAAATTCTTTTGAATTCAGTTCTTTTTCTACTGTTGACAGACTTGCTCTGATCTTTACTTCCCCACGCCTGTGCACAAAAATCACATATTTTCCTTCTTTTTTCATATAGAAAATATCAGAATATGCCAGTTTTTCAACTTCGTTTCTTTTATTTATGATATAGTACCGCTCTTCTTTCTCCATAATTACAGGAAGAAGCGCATCATAAGCCTGCGGAAGTTTTTCCTTCAGACACTCTTTGGGGATATAACGATAGGTGTTTACCTCATATGCTTCTATTGCATAATCCACAAAATTTGTAATAAATATAATAACCGGATCCGGATAAAGTCTGCGAATTTCCCTCGCTGCCTCTATTCCGTTTTCTCCAGGCATCCGGATGTCCAGAATATACATATCGAATTTTTCTTCATTCAATCCCAGCAGAAACCATTCCACATTCTGGTATATCGTTACCGTGCAATCTACGTTTTTCTCTGCAAAATACTGTTCTGTGATATCCTTTTCTTTTTTCAGATACATTTCGTCATCATCCAGAATCATTATTCTTATCATAGCAATTATTCCTCCATGAATGTATAAAATCTGAATTTCTTCACATCATAAAAATAACTTTCATCCTTATTGATGACCAGCTCATAAACCTCGATATCCCCTTTGGTTGTCACATCAGTTCTGTGATACTGATAAATGTATCTGCCTTCCTCATGGTTTTTTACCTTTCTGATGATATCATCCACCAGTTCTCCGATTGTCATCGGACTGTCTCTGGAAGGTCTCCATCTTCCAATCATACCACGAACCTGTGACTTGGTCAGTTTAATTCTCTTTCCAAGAAGATATCCTTTCGGGAAAAAGTCTTCTCTGGTCTTTCCTGTCTTTTTTAATATCTCACGTATTGTCTTATTTTCTTCATCTAAAGCAAATCCCATATTAGCATAAGCCTGCATATGAAGCAACGCTAATTCGAGATATTTACTGTTTTCAGATTCTTTATTCCATAACAGTAATTTGTCCAGACTTTTATATACAGTTTCTCTGATTGTAATTCCCTGATTTTGCAAAGTCTGCAAAGAAAACATCATGGTATACAAATCCTTTGTATATTCGTCCATATTCCTATATTCCTCCTGTCATAAAACATATCAAATTTGATTAGTCGCTTGTCATTTATATCCTTATACATATTTAATTCCGTCTGTTAAACTTTATCAAAGGAAAGGATTTTTATTTATGAAAAACAATACTATCGGAAAAAGAATTGCAGAAGCTCGGATCAACAGAAATATTACCCAGGAACACCTGGAAGAATTAAGTGGTTTATCTGTAAGTACGATCAGCCGGATTGAAACAGGTAAGTATATGCCTACTATTGAAAATCTCCTTAAGCTTTCTGAAATTCTTGATGTGGGACTTGACTATTTTCTTTATGATCTGCTTCCTCATAATAAAGATATTCAAAGCCCGGCTATTCAGGATGCGATTTCAATCATGAATCAAATGGGTGAACGCCAGACTGAATACATTGTAAAAATACTGAAAATATACCAGGCCTCTCATCAGGATTAAATATAATTACAATTCGACAATTTTCGTGTTTTTGTCCTCGAAAAGCATTTTTCTGACCTCGAAGCAACAATCAGGAAATGCTTTTTATTTTTTTCTGTTTCATGTTTACATTTTTCCCTTTTCTCACTCTTTATAAGATGTATCACCGGTGAGCAAATAAATAATCAAATTTCAGGAGGATAAAAAAATGACAAAAACAGAAAAAGCAGTAACATGGGCAATTGAAATCGCAAACGATCCGGCACACGGATATGATCAGGATAACAGATGGGGACCGGACTACGATTGTTCTTCACTGGTAATCTCCGCATGGCAGCAGGCTGGTGTACCTGTAAAAACAAAAGGAGCCACTTATACAGGAAATATGAAATCCGTCTTTCTGTCCTGCGGCTTTAAGGATGTGACTTCCAAAGTTAATCTCAGCACAGGAAGTGGCATGAAACGTGGTGACGTATTATTAAACATCGCAAGTCATACAGTAATGCACATTGGCAATGGTCAGGTGGTATCTGCCAGCAAAAATGAAAATAATGGATATCATGGTGGTAAACCCGGAGATCAGAGTGGAAAAGAGATCAAACTTCAGAATTATTACAATTTCCCTTGGGATTGTGTTCTCCGTTATACTGAAGATTCTTCAACTACTGATCCTGAGCCACAGCCAACTACTGGAAATGCAAAAATCCGCAAAGGTCAGAGTTATGCCAATAAATTCGCAAATGCCGGAATTTCCATTACCGGAAAAAGAGACGCTGCTACTAAAAAAGCAGGGATTAAAGTTCTTCAGACAGCTCTGAACAGGGATTATGGTGCCGGTCTGGATGTAGACGGTATCTGGGGAACCAACACAAGCGACGCCCTTGGTAAACATTACGTAAAAAGCGGTGAAACTCAGTATATGGTAACTGCCGCCGAGATTCTCCTTCTTTTACGTGCTTATGATCCAAACGGTGTAGAAATTCCCGGTACCTTTGGCTCAGGACTTCTCTCTGCTGTAAAGGCATTCCAGAAGGCACAAGGCTTAACGGTTTCCGGAACCTGTGACAGAAACACTTTCCTGAAACTGATCAGCTGATTTTTACCAGATAAACATCCGGCAGAATTCTGTCCCCTGATTCTGTCGGATATACCCCTTCACTATTCATGTATATAACAAAAAGAAGCAATTTTGAAACCCATTAAAATGGTCTCAAAACTGCTTCTTTTCGCATTTTTATATTCTACCACGGAACATATTCGCCGCTGTCTTCATCATAATAATACCAGCCGTTTCCTTTACCTACAGGACTACAGTCAGATTCCGCAGCCTGAAATGGTATATAGGAATTGGTTCCCGGATCCCAGGAATACAGATCATACGGATCTGTGACCTCTTCTGATGCATCGTGAGGTGCTGTCCAGTAATATTTATTGCCATCCTGATCTGTGACACCATTTTCATTTACCATAGCATCTTCGATATCTTCCCAGCTTCCATAGTAATTTCCGTCACTGTCATACCAGTTTCCATCATCAGCTTCAGAAATCAGTCTTCCATTTCCCTCACTGTCATATATCATTGCCTGATCTGCCCTCTGATCAGATTGAGTACCACCATTACCTGTTGAACCATTATCTTCAGATGCAGAAGTGTCCACCCCTGTGGTCTGGGAATCGTCTGTATCAGTTCCCTCAGTACCGTCTGTTCCATTCCCTGAATTCTGTACATCGCCCGCATTATTGGATGAGGCAAATACTTTCGTCTTCTTATCCGCAGTCTGATTTGAATTTTCTTTTCCACCGGATGTACTTTTATTTACCTGTTTTTTATCCGGCTGAGATTTTTCTGCTGTTTTTTGTTTTGTCTGTTCGGATTTTCCCTGTGCGTTCTGCGTATAATCAACCTGTGTTGCTGTTTTGTTCTGTTCCGCACAGCCCGTCATAGCAGCCGCTGCTGCTAAAATCCCTGCCATAATAATTACAATCTTTTTCTGCTTCATTTTGTTGTCCTTTCTACATTTACTAAAAATGTCACTGCCTTTATCATAATGTGCTTTTCCTGTTCATTATGACATACTTCACAGGCTTCGATGCCTCATATGTCCCTTATCTGTCATGAAATGTGCCCCATTTTTTTCCAAAATCTTTACCCCATAATTTTGCCTTATAAACGCTTGGTAAAAGGGGAATATCTTTTTTCTTAAAAGTGAAATCTCTGTGAAACAAATGGCAGCAGTACTTATTTCACAACTATTTTCTTTATTTTCGACCATTTCGTATAACTTTTTGCATAACCTTTTACATAGGCACGTCCTGCAAGGTAGTAGACTCCGGGCTTCACATTTTTAAAGACCACCGTGGTTTTTGTCTGATTTTTCTTTGTATAAGCGTAACTGCTTACACCAGTATAGCTGCCATCTTCAGATTTGGAAACTTTCTTTGCCAGTACCCAGTCTGTTCCGTCACAGGACTTTGGAACAGTAAACGTTACCGCCACGTTTCTTTTTGTTCCCTGTCTGGAAACCTTAGCTGATTTAACAGCAGGTTTTTCTGTTACAAGGCTTGTTTTTACAGTTACCTTCCTGACCTCTGCCCATTTACTGAGCACTTTGGTATCGCTTCCGTTCAGGTATTTATAAGCATGTACGCCAATATACCACGTTCCTGCCGGTACGCCCCGTAAGATAAGCTCTTTACTGCTTCCGGAATACCCACTCTTTACCTTTATATAATCCGATGGTTCTTTTCCGTTCTTACTTCTGGCAGCAACAACATCGTAACCGTCCGGTTCCTCACCCTTGCTGTTAAGTACTATTCTGACATCATTTTTCTTCACCTGCACCTTCTGAACCACAGGTGCGTCCGGAGTCTTTACCTTTACCGTAACCGGAACCCCGTCTGACCATTCCCCATATTCCATAACATGGCTGCTGTTCTCTTTGTATGCCCTGCAATAAAGACTATGTGTTCCCTCCGGAATATACTTCAGCTCAGGATATTGATTCAGTTCAGAATTTGTAATTTTTGTCTGCGCAGTATAATTCCCCTTTTTCAGATCCTTCTGAGATTTCGCTGTCACAAACTGATAGCCATCTGCTTCATTGGAAAGATCTCTCAGATAAAGCATTGCATAATTTGTTCTCACTCCGGTCCGCAGCGAGTCAATAACCGGCCTGTTTAACGCCTGATAAGCATCCACCTGTACCATTATCTGTACAGCAGTGTCCAGTCCTTCATTATTTTCATCTTCATTCAGTTCCAGATGGCCGGTAACTGTAAAACTTTGAGCTGCCTTGCTTTTCGGATCATAAGCACAATCCTTCACATCCCACTTCACAGACGCAGAAAATGTTGTTTTCTCTCCATTCACCTCGGCGCCATAGACTTCCAGCGACTTCGGCAGATGCAAAGCATCAGCAGTTTTTTCTGCACCATTGGTAATTCCGGTCACAGGCTCAACAGCCTCTGCCAGTCCCTGATAAGTCCGTTCTCCTACAGTAAAAGAATGATACAGATTCTGCGTTGTCAGGTGTTCGCCTGTCACTGTTTTCGCAGTCACAGTCACCTGAAAACTATATTTTCCCACCGAAAGCCCCAGTTTGGGCCAGAGTCTCAGTTCTGTGCTCTCCCCAGGTGCCAGATAAGCATTTCCAGATAATAACACACTACATTCTTTACTACGGTTAAAAGACAGCTTCATATCTGTATCAGTAACATTTTTCAGAATATATGTCTTTGCTTCCGGAAGTGTCTTATAGCCCCACTGCATTGTCGGAAAACCCCCGGCAGACTTTTCAGTAATTTCCAGCTGCTTCTTTTCTGTCGGATTCTTCTCTCTGTTCATTGTAACATGAAGAGGATATCTGCTTCCGTCATCTGCGAGAAATGCAAACGTTTCATCATAAATTCCGTATTCCTGCTTCGGCAATATATAAAAATAAAGCGTTTCTCCCGGTTTCAGCAGCTTTTTGGAATCCTGTTCCTCATAATCTTCTGTCCACTTTGCCATCTGGTCATCCACTTCAAAATTCTTAAGACCAGAAGTATCTATCCGTATTCTGGTTTCCTTTTTTCCTGAATTTCTGACCACTACATACTTCTCCACACGAAATTCCGGGTCATAGAAATCGCTTTCTGTAAATTCTTCTTCTGTACCTGTTTCTATACTCAGCTCATAATCTTTTTCAGAGGAAGCTCCCACAATTACTTTCAGAGTAACCTTACAGGAAGCACCCTCTTTTGTCTCAAATGTCACTGTCTCTTCATAATTTCCGGCAGGCAGATCCTTCTTATCATCAATGTCCACAGCCGCACAACTTCCGGGCTGCATTTCTTCATCCGTATTTGTATCGAAAATCGGTGCGTAGGAAAAATCAAAATATCTGCTCTGCGGAAAATCAGAGAGATGAAGCGAATCTGTTCCTGCATTATAAAGAAATAACCGCTTACGTGACTGTTCTCCCTCTGCATGAATTCCCAGATTGATCGAAGCAGTACCTGATGTCAGCTCATACTGCTTTATAACAGGTTCCTGCTCACGCTGTGCAACATAAAGACTCAGTTCCTGAGAAGAAACTCCAATACCATTGTCTGCCTGTACAGTAAAGCTGAAACTCCCTTCCTCCTGCGGCATTCCACTGATCACTCCCCCGGAAGACAACGTAAGTCCCGCCGGAAGCTCACTTCCCTCCTCCAGGCTCCAGCTCACATCTGTATCAGCTTCAAGCTGTACCTGATATTCCGTTCCAATCTCTCCACCCGGCAGAACCATATCTGTCAGTATGGCAGGAATACTCCCCGTTCCATCACTGAAAGATTCTCCCGCCGAAAAAACTTCCGCCCCACATACTGTTAACGGAGCTGCTACTGTCATAACTGCCGATAAAAAAACTGCTGTAAAAATTTTGTAATTACTTTTCATTCTTCTCCTCCAGATAATAAAATATAAAAGTAGCAATTTAATTGGTTAATATTAATATACCACTGGATGGAAATGTTTCTGTAATTACGGAATATAATGCCGTCTAACAGTCGTGAATATTAGAAAAAGCTCTCCCTGCCGGAAAATTCTTCCAACAGAGAGAGCTTCTGTTTTCTGTTTCCTTATTTAATTTTTGTTAAAAAGATTATCCTTAATCTCTTTCAGATCACTCTGGACCTGATTCAGAATCTGAAATTTCTCTGTCAGACTCTCAATCACTGTCTGGTAATTTTTCTCCCGTTCTTCCTGTTTTGCATCCCTCTGTTCATTGGATTTCACAATATATATCAGAAGAAAAACCGCCAGCACAGCCCAGATTCCCTGCGATATCGCAGTCTCCATAATTGCAGACTCCATAACATTCTGTTCTCCTTTCTCAGTATTAGAACCTTCCGGCTCGTCTAAAAAGGAGAAAAATTTCATCGTTTCGTCAACTTAATTTCTTTTACAAACAAATTTATCTGTTCATAAAGTACTATATCTTTTATCATTCCGAAACAATAATTCCCGTCTGTATTTATTTTTTATTTCTGGTTTACAAATCGTGAAAAATCATCTCTTTACAAAGTGAATTTGCAAATTCCAAAAATTTAAAGGAGGCAAAAAAATTATGCCAGGAACATTCAATGGAATAACTTTAACCATTTCGCTACATCAATAACAGCATAAATTTCCATTATAAAAAGCAGGCAGTTTTTCGCCTGCTTTTTATAATTCCAATTTTCTATTTAACAACAACTTTTTTATTATCTGACCATACGCCAAACTGTTTAATACCATTCAACAACGTATATGCATGCGCTTTCAAATAGTAAACTCCCGGTTTTATATTTTTAAAAGTAACTGTATTTTTCTTTTGATTTTTTAATACAATATTTTCTCCTGAATCTGCATTCTTAAGTACGCAATCAAACCCATCACTGTATTTTAAATTTCCAAACTGTGCGGTTACTGTTTTCTTTTTCCCGGTAATTTTTATTAATTTTATATTATCCTTATTTAGTTTAACAGGAGGCATACGCATTTCATTAGACCACCTGCTATAACTTTTTTTACCATTTTGAACAGTATAAGAACGGACTCTGGCAAATCCCATAGTCGGCACTTTTTTTAATATACAGGTTGTGTTTGCAGAATTTTTATTAGATAATACCTTAGTACCATCATATATTTGATATTGATATCCATCTGCATTCTTTACTTTTCCGCTCAAATCAATTGTAACATAGATTTGTTTGTTTACTATATCTGAATCAACAGATTTTATATACGGACGATTTGTTTCTGGTTTTGAAGCAGTTCCCTCACTTACAAAAGGAATACCATTCATCTTACAGTAATAGTATGCATATGAATTTTTCTTTCCATGAACTGTTAGAGAATCACAATTTATGAACGCCTCAGCACCTATCTCAGTAACTGTTTCAGGTATATATAACGTTTTCAGTTTTCGACAGTCAGCAAATGCAAAAAAATCTATACTTTGAAGATTTTGGGGAAGTTTAACACTCGTCAATTCACCGCAATATATAAATGCACTTTGTCCAATTTTTTTCACATTATCAGAAAGTATTACCCTTTTAAGCTTTGGACATGTGCTAAAGGCAAAAACTGGAACAGTATCTACTGAAGCCATCCACTCTACTTCTTCTATATTCAAATTATCTTCAAAACAAAATTTTTCTACTTTAGAAACCGAAGGAAGAAGCATTATCTTCTTATAATCTCCAGTTGGGTATTCTCCATACACACGGCTCTCTGAAATTTTCAACTGTTCATACTTATTTTTACTTTCAATGGTTATCTGTGATTTCATAGCAGCTTCTGCTGAGACAGATGCAGAAACTGCTGCACACGTTAAAGCAATCAACAATATTTTCTTTACTTTCTTTAACTTCATAGAATCTCCTCCAATCAATAATATTCATCTATTATCATAATATATCACTAACTATAAAAGATCCTGTATTTCTGGTATTAAAAGTATTCTAATGCCCCCGAACCAAAATGCAAATTTAAATTAATCTGTTTCTTCCAAAAATATTCCATATCTTATCAATTTAATTCCTTTTAGAATCCTATTCATTCCTTCGTCAGTCGTTATGTCTTTTGGATTTCTACAATTAATTTATATTTTTTCTTGATCTTTCGGAATCAGTCTGCGTACAATCCCAAAATGTTTCTGAGCATATTCCATCCATTCTTCTTGTCCTGTAAGTTCATATAATAGCAGGTATACATACACAATTGAGCTTTCACCATCATAAAGTCCGGTTGTCAACGGTTCAGAAAAGTTCGGTTGTTTCCAGCACATATCCGTATACTTTTTTAACTTCTGAACAGCCAGTCTATAAATTTTTTCCACATCTTCATTATAATATAGATTAAGATATTGAGCCAGGAACAAAACAATTCCTGCAATACCATCATAAAAATACATGCCACACGGTTTCAGACTCCAGTATCCGTTCTCCCAGAAATGCAGGCTTGTCCATCCAATATCATTTTTATTGATCACTGCTGTTCTGCAAATCCAGTTTACAATTTTATCTACATAAGAAACTCTCGATATTCTTTCCTGCGAATGTCTTTCACCTATATATCCATGATTTAGCATTCCCATAGACAATCGTATGTAATCGCATTGTTGTTCCATGTCTTTATAGCCCAACTGTTTCATATGTTCCAGCCATGCTTCATATGGCGTACACGGCAGATATTCCGGATATTCTTTTCCATTTCCATCAAAAACAGACCTGCTGTGTCCGTCAATTTCAAAGTATGGAATATCCAGTTCCAGCAGACTCTCTATCTCATAGTCTCTTAATTCTTTTTGAAGCAGACTTTCCCCTTGTTTATGCAATACCTGTAAAAGTTCCTTTCTCTGCTTCCTGTCCTTCATATAGTCTGGATGAAATGACGCAAACAAATACATATAATATTGCTGTGTATGACGCAAGATCACTCTGGATTTTCCTTCAAAAAAAGGGTTCAACATACTTCTTAATGTTTCATTTTGCAAAATCTCTGTATAAGCCATCCGAAATCCCCGGATTATTTCTCCCGTATATTCCTCTGAATGAACCACCTCCCCATTTAATCGCACAATACATTCTTTTAATTCAAATTCTGCCTGTTCATACTCTATATGAATATCTGATGTTTTGTCATCTTTAATCACAGGCATTTTAAAGGGAGTTCTTATCTTTCCATGCATATTCACAGCACTCATAAGAACTCTCTGGTTACCGCTTCCCCATGTAAGAACCGGCAGTATTCCCGTACTTAATACGGATGTCATGATTTTTTCCCTGATTTTTCTTTCTGTTTTATCTTCTGTACTACTTCCGTTACTTTTTGTGATATAGCCGGGATATGTTTCCATATCTATGATCACCGGATATTCTCCATGAGCAACAATATTCTCACCATGAAGATCTGTCGCTCCCAGGGCATATCCGAGAAATAAATGGATACCCAGTCTGAAATAATAACGTTCTACTTCTTCTTTTGTGTTACATGATTTATTTTCTATATTTTCTTCCCAGCCATATGTCCGTCTCGATAAATACTTCACCTCCCGGCAGGATATTCCTGCTTTCTCACATAAATGTTTATATAATTTCTGATATTTCATATTTTTATCTAAGCTATGAGGTTTATAATACAATATACTGCCATCATCGAATTCCATCTTTGATACGCTCTGACCATTTTTATGTATATCTCCCTCTCCTTGATTCAGTTCTTTAATCCTGTCAATGCTTTTACAAAATTTTCTATGTATTTCTATCTGATCTATATTAATTTTTTGTACTATTTCATTTCTTAATGTTTTTTTATATCTTTCCTTTAACTTTTCTAGTCGATCTCCCTCCACATATTGCTTTGCCAAATAGTTTTTATAAGTCTCATTGTTCCAATAATGTTGTATGTAAAAATCATATTCTTCTGTTTTTGTAGTACCATATAGTTCATGATTTTTCTTCTTTTCCTGAATTTCAGAAATTAAAATTCGAATGTAATTATTCTCAATCATTTTTCATATATCCGCAACAAGACAAACTAAATACCACACTTCCAATTGTTTTTTTTCCATTTTCTATATTTTCACTATTAGTAACAGCTTCTAATTTCTCTGCTTGTTCCAATTCATATTTTATATTTTCGTCCATTTTTTATTCTCCTCCAATAATGATAATAACTTCAAAGAAAGTTTCTCCATATTCAAACTCAATACTTCCATTGTATTTTTGTACTATATACTTTACACTTTCCAGTCCCCAGCCATGACCTTTAGAATCATTTTTATCAGTTATAAATCTATCTTTTTTTACCTCTGGCATTTTGCAACTACAGTTCCATATTTTCAGTATAAGCATGCTATTTACATTTCTTATATTAAATCTGATTTCTTTTCTGTCGTTACATTTCTCTACTGCTTCTATCGCATTGTCAAATAAATTCTCAAGTAAAATAATAATATCAATATCTTCCATAACCATATCTACTACATTTGCTTCTATATGAAATTCTATATTAATATTATCCATTTTTCTTTTCTCTATTGAAATAACATTATCAAGTGCTGTTATACCTGTCCAATAATATCTCTCGCTAAATTTATTTTTGTTCTTCTTTATAATATTTTGTATTTCCGAGAAATTTTCAGTTCTTATACACTCGTCTATATAGTTTATCATATGTTTCTCGTCATGTATCAAGCATCTATATCTCTTATAATTTTCTTTTAATTCTTCATACTGGCTCGCTATAATATTATTTCTTACTTCCAGAATATTTTTTTCTGCATCCACACTCTTAGTAAAAAAATGTACAACGATAAACAATAATACCAGCGCAATTCCTGATACAACTATAAGATTAATCACCAAGTCTCTGTTTTCTATATATCCCCAGTTCATTGACATTAGTATATATAAAACACCACATTCGCTCAGAACAACAAATGCTACCAATCTTTTATGTTGTTTCAACAATTTACTCATCCATATTTCTACGCGAAATGCTTTTTGTAAAAGCAAAAATATTACGCATATCAAAAAAAGATAAATACCGCTAATATAAAAATGCATTGATTTGCTAAAAAGAAACTGATCAACTTTCCTATGTTTTACCAGTCCTACAATATAAACAAATAATATCTTGGTAAATCCTATATTAACTAAATACAAAACTTCCCACAAGTATGACTGAATAAAGTCACATTCATAAAACAGCAGTAAAAAAAATGGAACATATAAATTAGCTAGTATTATCGCTCCAAACGAAACATACGACACCCAATACTGCCATGTCAACATTATTGATATGTACATAAATAGAGCTACTTTTTGAGTTCGTTTATCAAGTCTGAAAAGGCTACTATGTTTACATAAAATAATATCCAATAACATGAACACAATATAAGCAAGTATAAAAAAATATTTTTCATATACATATTCTTTTCCATACGCTTTGCGCATAGTATATGTAGTCAAAATCAAAAGCGTCAACAGTATTCTTCTCGCCAGCTTGCAATCGGAACTTGATTCTCTTTCCGGAAACATCTTCCCAAACATCCAGATTCCAATCCCTGTTTCCATAAATGTTGCCAGCCCATACAGAAATATCATCCACATCTTCTACAATTCCTTCCAGCAATTCTCAATCGCTTCTCTGACATACCGGAATCGCATTCTTCCTACTGTGATGACATTCCCATTTCTCATATAGAGATCTCTGTTCTTCATTTTCATTACATGCCGGATATTGGCAATATATCCCCTGTCAGCCATAATAAATTCTTTGGAATTCAGTTCTTTTTCTACTGTTGAAAGACTTTCCCTGATTGCTGTTTCTCCGTTTCTATGTACAAATACAACTGATTTTCCTTCTTTTTTCACATAAAAAATATCAGAATATGCAATTTTTTCCAGCTCACTCCTTTTCTTTACAATATAGTACCTTTCTTCCTTTTCCAGCAGAATCGGAAGCAGCGTATCATACGCAGCTTTCATTCCCTGTTCCATTTTCCCTTTTGCAATATAGCGGTAAGTATTCACTTCATAAGCCTCTACTGCATAGTTCAGATGGTTTGTGACATAAATGATCACAGGTTCCGGGTATAGTTTTCGGATCTCCCTGGCAACTTCAATTCCATTTTTATCCGGCATTTCTGCATCCAGAATATAGAGATCAAATTTTTCATCTTTCAGACCAAGCAGAAACCACTCTGAGTTTTGACAAGTTATAATTTCACAGGTTGTCTGTTTATCATAAAAATATTTTCTGGTAATCTCTGCTTCTTTTTCCAGATCCTCTTTCTCATCATCCAGTATCGCAATTCTTATCATTTCCTCGTTTCCTCCATGAACGTATAAAATCTGAATTTTCTTACATCATGAAAATAGCTCTCATCCTCATTTACCACAAGTTCATAAATTTCAGCATCTTCCTTTGACACACAGTCAGTTCTGCAATAATGGTAAATATATCTCCCCGTCTGGTGTTCCTTCACTTTACGGATAATATCCTCCACCAGTTCTCCGATCGTCATTGGATTGGTTTTGGAAGGTTTCCATCTTCCAATCATACTACGAACTTGCGTCTTGGTCAATTTGACTCTTTTACTGGGCAGATATCCTTTCGGGCAGAAATCCTCTATTGTCTGATGTGTTACGTTTAGTACATCACATATTGTCTGATTTTCCTCATCAAGTGCAAATCCCATATTTACATATGCCTGCATATGCTGCTCTGCCAGTGCAAGATATTTTTCTTCTCCGGACTGCTGATACCATCTCCAAAGATGAACCAGACTGTTTTCTATGGTTTCCTTTATGGAAATTCCATAATTTTGCAGTGTTTGCAGCGAAAACATCATAATATACATATTTTCCACTTCTTCCATCTGATTCTTTCTGCCGATATCCGTCATTTTTGATCTGCCTCCATTTCTTTCACGTCATATTTGACTAGCCGCACGTCATTTATGTCCTTATACATATTTTCTCCAATCTGTTAAACTC
>OGIO01001279.1_pt1 | contig 21999 bp, 31 predicted proteins | sample 1571841 | NCBI WGS metagenome assembly OGIO01 (sample SAMEA2582111, study PRJEB24529) | metagenome | biome: Human gut stool | place: China | collected 2011
AAACATTTCAAATAGCAATACCAGATGAATATAAGGAAAAGTAAAATTTCAGTTTTGTGTTGAATCTCTAAGCAAAATAGCTTATAATTTGACATGCTACATATAGTTATTATCCACAGTTATCGAGTAGGTGTTATCAATGCCGATAACAAAATGATAACATTAGCTCGTATAGGCAGGATAATATGGATATATCAAATAATCAAAAGAACGAGAAACATTACAGAGAATAATTCCTAAACAAAAAGCGTTAGTCTTTGTAGAATTTGAATAGACCCATTATCCCGAAAAAGCTTGAATTTATAGGCTTTTTCGGGACTTTTTTTGTTTTGCTGACCGCATATTGACCGCAAGTTGCCACAAATGATATAATAATTATGATAACAAATAAAAATTATTTGTGGCAAAATGGAGAATAACCATGGAAATAGAAAAGCAGAAAGAATATCGGATAGACAACATTCCGGTCCGGATAAATGGAACCATTAAAAAAGTGCTGGACATGTATTATGATCTGAAAATCCCTAGAACGGAAATGCTGGAAGATTATTATGCCGTATTGAAATATAGAGACAGACTGGCAGAATCATTGAATCCATGGAAACACTATCGGAAAAATATAAAGAAGGAAAGTGTCGAGCGGGGAATGATGACATCTGAGACAGCATTTGAGCTGGGCGCAATGACACTACAGAAACAGAAGCCCACAGATGTTATCCGGTCAGCATTTTATAAGACAAGAAATGATTCCGGGGTTGAGTGTGATTTTTTATTGAAACAGTATTTGGAACTGACTGCCATGGATCAGGATACGCTGATCATCAATCCATCACCGGATATGATTCTTAGATTTGAGGAAGCTCGAACAGGAAAAGGAAGAAACTATTATGTTGTGCCGGATAAAATAGTAGCTGGATTGTATCAGATGCAGTTTCCGGGAGCTTGCTTTAAAAGTATGACAGAACGGGATGGGTTTCAAAAATCGTTTTCGACGATTCTGCTTGTCAGCCGGGATTACGATATCAAGAAAATGGATGATCTGCTGGATTGGCTGGAGTGTTGCGAGAGAAGTGTATTGGCGGAAGTGCCAAATGTCTATTTCGATAATGCGGCATATGGTGTTTTGGATTTTTTGAAAAACTTCTATCTTGGCATTCGAGAGATAAGTATTATAGACAGTAAAGCGTTTATGAGCACTCCCAAAAAGAAAGCTCTGGTGCGCTTTGACGGTGTTGAAAGCAGGGATCACTTCCTTCTACGTAATTGCAACTATGATAAAGAAAACAAAAAACTGATCTACGAGGATGATGAATATACAGTCGCCAACAAAGAACTGACAGGAAAGTTATCTTTGATCCAGCTGTGGAATAAGTGCAGCAAACCTGAAAAAGAAGAACAGGTATCAGTTTATGGGGAAGCAGAAGAGTATGTTTTTTCAAAAGAAATACATCTATTCTATAATATTTATGCTGAACGAAAAAACAGATTTGCAGGGCGGGCATGGTATCGGAGATTAGAAAATGCTGACCAACAGAAATATGGAAAAAGAATCTCTCCACTGATTGAAAAAGGATTGCGAGCTGAATCTGAGGAAGAAGTAAAGGCTGCATTATGGATGGTTGCACTGGATGAGCGGGTTTGTTCCTATATTCAAAATGATTTAGTTACTCAATATGTTTCTTGTAAGAGAAATCTAACATTAAAGTCTTTATGGATATACTTGCGTTCTGTTTTAAAGTATGAAAGTAAATATGACGAGCAGTTAATGATAGATCTCCTTGGCCGAGAAAGTGATGGACTAAGTGCTTACATAAATGGGATAAATACAGAGAGTGAGTTGCTGGAAATGTTGGCAGAGAGGCTGCAGGTATCTGAAGAGGAAATACCAGCCGCATATATGGAACAGCTTTATTTGTTATTCCAGGTTGCCCAGAGAGAAGACATTATTATATATAATCCTCTGAGTGAGAAAATGTATGAGGCCAGAAATTGGGTATCAAAGCGACAGCAGGATATCAGACAGGTGTTGGCTAAGAAACATTTTTCCAATGCGGAAGAGGAGAAAATTTTTGATTTTTTGATTGAAAAAGAGTTTGATGTTGAGATTGGAAGAGATGTGCCGCGGTGTGTAAAACAATCCATTTGGCTGTTGGGCGCGATCCGTCTTTTTTCTGGCATTTCTCTTCGAGAGGCATGTGCTTTGCGATGGTCTGATTTCTGTGAAATCGAAGATGCAAAAAGATATCAGTTTCTGGTGAGCAAATTTCTGGATGCGGATCAGAAGATGATTACACATGCAGAGAAAAGTGATTGGAAACGCTTTCGGCGTGTTCCAGTGGCTCCGGTGTTAAGTGAGCTGCTGATTATGCGGAAGAATTATTTGTATGAACAGGGTATCTATGGAGAAGTGCTGGATTCATCTACCATTATTCTTGGTGCGGAAGATATGAAAAATCTCAAAAAGAAAAATATAATCTGCAAGGTAAGTCGGGCACAGGAGTATTGCCGCAGGCTGGTAAAGGTTGCAAACATCCCGGAACAGTATCTTTTGTTACCAGATGCGGAAGGAGAAAGGTATACGGATATTTACAAATATAATGGAGATATTTTTCTGTCTAACTTGCGTATGAGGTTGAACCATGAATGTAAAATGACTGCAGGACAGATATGCTACATTATTGGAGTCGAGGGAATAGATACACTTTCCCGTCATTATTGTGATTATTCGAACTCGCTGATGCAGTATGCGATGGTGGAAATGATGAATCGGTGGGCGGCAAAGTATCTATTGAAGTTACAGGGGAAAGTCTCAAAACCGAGTGAGAGCGGAACTGTACGGCTAAACAAGGTTCAACAATTTGACACGGATAGTTCGATGTGTAACGAAGTGGATTTGGTATTTGGCTCTGATGGAAAAGAGGAAAAGCAGATAGAGATAACCGTTGATTGCCAACATGGTGCAGAAGTTGAGGTTAAGAGATACAAGAGGTGAGTTATGGCACATACAGTAGTAGATGAAAGCTGGATCAGAGAGATTTACGACGATAATACAGACGGATCCGTGTGTAATCTGACATTCTGCGGAGTTCTTGAACAATTATACAGAGCGATTTCATTTAATTGGAAGTCGGCCAGTACGCGAAAATTGAATGCTGCAGCTTATAATAATATTATACTTCCGGCATTGGCCAATCATGATAGTAAACGGATCGGAGATTATAGCTACGACGATTATGAGGATGCGATCCGAACGATCAGGAATAGAGGATATGAAAAAGGTGGTGCACATTATCAATATTCGGAATCTACGATTAAAGGATTTGAGAATTTGATTTATTTGGTCGTGTTTCAGGCATCCGTATATGGACTCTGTGCGAATGTACTGTGGGGAACCAGATATGTGATTGATGTTCCAACCGTTGAAAATAAAATTGAAGAGAAAGTACGGTTGAAAAAATCTCTGGAAATAGACCAGGAGAAAAAGCTGACAAAAAGGCTGCTGGAAAGTGAAGAGTTGCAGGGGGCAGAGGTTGGTGTTCTTCTGATGCTCGCGCTGGGGCTGCGAAATGGAGAGGCTTGCGGAATTAATTACGGAGACATCAAAAGTCTTGATTATTATATCGAAGATAAAGTTGTGTGGATCTATAAAAGTGTAATTCCAAAAAGCTCGAAATTGCAGAGCAGCGGAAAAACGTGGAATACAGGAAGAATCATCCCTGTCCCAGAAAAAGTATATGCCTTATTGGAGGCGCGGAAACAGAGGATTGCAGAGTATTTGCGTGAAAATGGTCTGGAAGAAGATATCTGCGTGGATGAATTGCCGGTGGTATGTAAGGGATATTATTCGGTGGATGGAAATTATCAGAAACGTGCGACTGCCCAGGATATTACGGATACGGCAAAAACCTTATTTGCGGAAATCGGAATGGAGCCTCGACAGTTGGCATATCTGGAAAATGAACTGGCACAGAATAATCTGGCTCAAATCGTAAATGAGAAAGATGCAACAGCATACCTGCTGCGAAGAAATTATGCAACGCATCTTAGTATATTGGGTCTTTCCGTTGCAGAAATACAGTATTTGATAGGGCATGACGTAGAAGATGCTTATGAAGTAAGAAATGAATTTGTCGATGATGATCGATTACATCAGATGGCTGTAAAATTGCGTAAGAGACCGTTGCTGAATCACATTGAGGATAGAAACGAGACTCTGAATGTTTGCATAGAATCAGGAGATGAAGTCCGGATTACCATAAAAGGGAAGGAACCCTTGGATGGAATCAAAGTGAAAGTATCAGAAAAAGATTCTGGCCAAGATGAGGATGTGACTGTACGTTATTATTCAGATAGCTGCAAGCATGATTATGGGAGAACTGTAAATATCACCAAAGAATATCATAGGCTCTATGGGGGAAAGCGAAAGAAACGATAATAGAATCAGCAGCCATGTACCGGAGAGGGTATATGGCTGCTGATCCTGTAATAAGATAAGATTATGGCATAGGAAATACTTGACGAGGAGTTACGGCGGTTGTCATATAGAGGCCATAACAATTAGTGCAGTATTTTTTGTCGGCTGCACAAACATAATTTTGACATTGACTCTTAGAAACGTATGTCCAGTTTATACCGGCAATTAACACTTGCTTTACTTTGCGTTTAAAAAATGATTTATTTGAAACAGGATTCATTTCTTTTTCATACAATTTCCGGAAAATCGAGTTAAAAACAGAACGATCTGGAACACTCATCGCGAAACGGACACTACAGTTGCTACTAAAATGCATCACAAAAACCAGAATTTGATGCTCTTGATGATAGGAAGCCAAACCGAGATGTAAGATTCTATCGTTCAAGGCATATGTAGATTGACCTGAAAAAATGGACTTAGCCCAGTAATAAGAAACAATATAATCCTGCAAAATATAACCGTTACTGATAGGGGCATTTGGATCCAAATTTTTAAAATCCAATTTGCTGATTTGATTGAGAGAGGTATAACTAATAGGTTGTAATTCATCAATCATTTCTGATGAAGATGCAATAGAGGTATTAGTTTTACGAGGAGTTACAGTCGGTGTTGCTAAACGCTCGACACTGCGTTGACAAAGGTAGCCAATCAAAGATTCAGGAGGTTTAACGGCTAATGAATGATATTTTCCAGTTTCTTCGATTTTTTTGCAGATATCGTTTAAATGATGGTTGCCAGAGTATCTCACAAAAGAATGAGTGCCTTTGTGATTTTTACGGTGAAATACTGGGCAATGACAGTAGGGACACTCGTAAGGCGTGTGTTCTTTTGCATCGCATGCGGCCACTAAATGTCCTTCGGCATCAAGCGCATAAGGGATACCTACGCGATTAGGATTTTCAGAGATTTCGGGTATCATAATTGACCTCCTTAGCTGTTGTATGCGCCTATTATACATGATTATCAGTGGATTGCAAGCAACGGAAATTAAGGTTAATAACATCCACATAATGCTTATAATTTCAACAAAAAACTGCCATATCGCAACATCAATTTGCAATACAGCAGCTCAAACAGTTCACATATTCTCTCGGATTTTCTGAAAAACCAATTCTCTTGTAAAATCACTTACTGAAATATCATGTGCATCACAGTAAGCTTTAATTTCATCCCGTTCTTCCACAGAAACACGATATCGCATTTCGGCGAATTTGCCTTTACATTTTTCTTTATATTTAGTATTCGCTTTTCTTTGTGCGTCAGTCGCCATAATATTCACCTTACAAAATAGATTACATCCGCGGCTATACAAAATAACCATATAACCGCGGAGATTTTCGTGCAATAATGCTATTGATATAACCGCGGCTATATATTATTATATAACCAGAAAATAAATAACGGCGATGCAACGGAGTTAGGGCCTCCGAAGCATCTATGAGGTGTCCTACCACCACACAACAGCAAAACTGCGCCGTTACAATGATTATACAGGATAAATCTGATCATTGCAACGCATAGAAATCCGGAAGCAAAATATTTCACTTAACTTGTGTACACCGTGTACACAAGTTAGAGACAGATGCAGGATCATTGTCATACCGTGTGGGAATCATCTCCTCACGGTATTTATTTTTCTCAATTTTAAGGAGGAAAGACAATGAGTGCAAAAAATTATTTAACAGCAAGTGATGTATCGGAGTATATGGGTATCTCGATTCCCATGGCTTACAAAATTATCCGAAGACTGAATGATGAATTGAAATCCAATGGATACATTACCATATCCGGAAAAGTTAACAGAGTTTATTTTGAGCAGAAGACCTTTGGGTTTTCCAAGTGCTAGGGAGGACGTATGCCGGTATATAAGGATGAAAAGACCAATACCTGGTATTCAAAATTTCGCTATAAGGACTGGACCGGTAAGACTAGAGACAAGATGAAACGCGGTTTTACAACCAGAAGAGATGCACAGAAATGGGAAAATAATTTCAAGGTGCGCTTGGCTGGCAACCTGGATATGTCCTTTGGAGAATTTGTGAAAATATATAAGGAAGAACGATTTCCACGATTAAAAGAGAGTACCAGGGTGATGAAGGAAAATGTGATAGCAACACATATTTTGCCGTATTTTGAGGCTCGTAGAATAAATGAAATATCTTCCACAGATATTATCAAATGGCAAAATGAGTTGTTGACGGCAATTAATCCGAATACAGGAAAAACATATGCGAAGAGCTATTTGAAGACGATTCATAATCAAATCAATGCTATTTTCAATTATGCGTGCCGTTACTATAAATTACATGAAAATCCTGCGTCGATTGCAGGTGGAATTGGAAGTGAGGATGAGATTGCAATGGAATTCTGGACATTGGATGAATATTTGAAATTTTCAGAAGAAATGATGACAGAGCCGATATCCTATTATGCATTTCAGATTTTGTATTGGCTTGGATGCCGGGAAGGAGAAATGCTGGCACTCACAAAGGCGGATTTTGATCTGGAGGCTAAAATATTAAGTATCACGAAAACGTATCAGGTTATAAAAGGTGTGCCTACCATAACATCTCCTAAGACGCCGGAGAGTAAACGTAAGATTACGATTCCAGATTTCCTGTGTGAAGAATTGAACGAGTTCTTTGAAAAAATTCCGCATGTAAAGAAAAATGAGCGGATCTTTTCCGGAATCTCAAAATCTTATTTGCATAGGCATATCCGACAGGGAGCAGAAAGAGCTGGAGTAAAGCAAATCAGAGTTCATGATCTGAGACATTCTCATGTTTCTCTTCTGATTAACATGGGATACAGTGCAGTGGCGATTGCAAAACGAACAGGGCATAAGAGCATCCATGTGACGTATAGATATGCCCACCTGTTTCCGAGCATTCAGACGGATATGGCTGCAAGCCTGGATAATTTGAAACGAAAAAAGGAGGGAACGGCTCATGTCGGAGAAGCGGTTGGATAGATGTGGAAGATGGAGAAATGTTATTGTTGCATTTCGGGTCTCAAAAGAGGAAGGAGAGGCGATTGATGAAGCGGTGGCACTCTCCGGTCATAGCAAACAGGATTACATTATCAGCAAACTTCTGAATCGTGAAGTAGTGGTGGAAAAGAGTCCGAGAACCTATAAGCTGCTCAAAGATAAGATGGATGCTATTTATAGAGAACTCTTACGAATCGAAAATGCGGGAGAATGTTCGGAAGAATTTTTGGAAACCATCAGATACGTGACATCTCTGTATGTGAGACAGGGAATAGATATTGAAACGGATAGGATGGCATAAAAATGGAGCCTTGTATTTTCGGAAGATTTGAGAAATACAAGGCTCTACAATTAGGCTTATTTATTATCAGAAGTATCTTTTTTCTGTTCCTCTTCTAAAGCCTTCAGGCCCATACGAATCAGTTCTACGGTTGCTTCTGAGCGTGTATTAAACCGATGTTCAAATCGGAAATTTTCAATTTGCTCAAATAGTTCATTATCGACAGAAACGGTGTACCGTGGTCTGTTAGTTGCCATATTAATCACCTCAATGAAATTATATATTAGTGAACCAGAGATGTAAAGATGCGAATTTCCGTTGCTTGACACTGGTGCAGTGAACCACTATAATGATTTCAAAGGTGCACAGATGCAGTGAACCACTTGGAGGAGAAAAGATGAAACACAAAAGATACACTATATTGGTTGATGAAGGAACAAGTGAAGAATTGATAAAAACAAAGAAAAAGTATTACGCAAATGTAAGTCAGACAGAAATGATTAGGGAGTTAATTTGTAAGGGATTAGCGGTTGCGCATAAAGATAAAGATACACGGGAGCAGACACATGCATCTATATAATAGTGTGTCTCGGATAGAAATAGAATCAAATACATTTGATAGAGTTGCCTGGTTAGATGCAGCTAGGGCATTTGGAATATATGCGATTTATTTGGGACATTTTGGAGAGGCAGCAGGTCCAGCATACCGCTTTGTATTTCAGTTTCATGTTCCATTGTTCTTTTTCCTAGCAGGCTGCACCGAGAATTATAATCGGGAAGAATCGTTGCTTAAAAATGTAAAGCGGAACATCAAAACTATTTTACTGCCGGCATATTTCTTCGCGATTATGTCATTAATAATTTATGTGATTAATGCCAATGCAGATTTGGCAGAAGCCTGTATATGGGGACAACTGATTATCAAGGGATTGGTCCGCAATACATATTTGGCTGCATCCTTGTGGTTTTTGACGTGTTTGTTTGTTGTTAAAACAATTTTTGCGTTGCTGAAGAAGGTGAAGAAATGGTATTGGCTTGTGGCAGCGGGGATTTTTATGTTTTTAATTGCGGAATACGGGATGTCTCCGCGACCGATAGATAGTCCCAGATATTATTACAATCTGGACAGTGCTTGCTATTATATGCATTTTTACATTATAGGTTTCCTGGCGTATCCGTATTTGAAAGAATGGTTGGAAAAAACAAGGAGTATTGTGAAAAGTGCAAAAACAGTAATCGCTGTAGGACTACTGGGGTATGCGGGACTAATGTATTTCCAGATTAATGTATTATCCTATATTCCGATCCACAATATGATAGCTGATTCTGGGTTGCGGATGTTGAAAACGTATCTGATGATTGGAGCGGTTATTATGTTGGCATATTATCTGCAAGAAGTAGAGGTGCTGTCTAAGATAGGCCAGGATACGTTATATTTATGTGGAAGCGAATACATTATTAAAATTATAGTTCCGTCTATTTGCGGAATTGTCGGACTGACCGTGAATCTGGATGGTTCCCTCTATGTTTGCATCTATACAATAATGCTATTGTGGTTTGGCGAAAAAGTCGTTATCCCATGGGAAAAAACGATTATAACAAAAATGAGAAGGTGAGAATACGATGAGAAAAAAGAAAGGAAATGAATTGATAATTGCACTGATGGTGGCAATGGTTGTTTGCGGATGTGAAAAAAACCAAGAGACAGATTCAGCGGTGATTGAAAGCGAAATTAATGAAGAAGTGGCAGAAGAGCTGGAGGAGCAGGAACCAGAGTATGAGACGGTATCATATTCGGTGGTAGTAGCTTCAGAAAATGAGGATGGGACCTATACAGCTTGTGATGCTGATAATACTTACATCCTGACACTGGATGAGAATCTTCCGGAGGATCAGCGAGCAGAGGTGACTGTTGGAGCTGCAATCAGCATATCGACTGAGGTAGAAAAAGCGGCCGAAAATGAGAAAACTGAGGTGCCTGAATCGGAAAGTGAGTCAGAAACTGAAACCGAGGAAGAATCTGTACCAGTGCTGGTTCAAGTAACTGCAGTAGCGGATATCAATGAAGAGGAAGCAGCAGATCTTACATATGCAACCTTTGAAAAAATCAACGGCTTTTCCGTAGAGGACCTGACGGACACCCCGATGTATGCAAGTCAGACAGTGAATGTAAGAAAAAGACCATCCGAAGACTATGAACAGCTTGGTTCACTTTCTTGGGGAGATGAGGTTACGGTTACAGGAATTGCTTCTACTGGATGGTATCAGATTAGATACAATGATGAGATTGGCTATTGTTCCAATAACTATATTGTAAATGACAAACCGGTAAAGACACAGACAGCCAGTACTGGAAGCAGTGCGTCTACATCAGATCTCCAAGGCGCCTTGAATGCTTTGGTATCCATGGGATATTCAGAAGAGCAGGCGAAGATTATGATAGAAAGTCAATTTGGTCCAGGCTCATCTGGTGGTTTGGTAGCAAGTACATCATCTGATGCAGAGTCAGCAAAAGAGACAACTATCTGTCCGGAATTGGCAGATGCGATCAATGCAGGAAGAGAAGCAGAAGGATTAGATGCACTTGCATGGGATGATTCTCTGGCAACAATTGCGGAAGAAAGATCGAAAGCTATTACAATAGATTTATCTCATAGAGGCTCAAGCACATTAGAGATGCTTACAAAGTCTCAGAGCGGTGAAGTGCAGACCTGGTACAATAATTTTTATAATTCAAGTACACATCGTATAGAAATGATGGGTAAATCAAAAACAAAAATTGGAGCTGCTTACTGTTATTATAAGGGCAGTTATTATGTCATAGTAACATTAGGCAGATAATTATAATGTGGAGAAACATTTGAAGTCAGATGAAAAGAAGAAAGTTATATCGAACCGGAAGAATTAACATGCAATTAATCGAACTGGCCGGAGGTAGTTTTCAGAGAGAAAATATGGTGAAGCACAGATATTATGGAAACATGTACGAAGGTATATTGAATTTGAACTCCAGAGAGAGCAAAGCTCTGGTTTGTGAATATCGTTTTGGCGGATTGGAGCTACTTGGAATTTTTTCAGAGGAAAATACGGAAAAGCCTGACGAAGTAGCAGATATCGTGTCTTATATGAGCGAGTTTCTGGAAGAAAACAGGAGCAGAATCCAGGATAATCAAGGCATACGGAGAAATATTTATGTTGTTATTTTGACATTGGCAAAGTTATTGGCAATCGTATTTGCAGGAATTGTTTTTAAACGATTTTTGGCAGGAAATATTTCATGGCAGATGTGTATAGCGTATTTGCTCGGGTGCATTGGGCTTTATATTTTGTCCAAGATAAATGAAATTTTTTTGCCTGCAATGATGGATGTGTATATGGGAATATAATTAACACAAAGAACAGGAGGCACATATGGGATTTATTATGGATTACATAAAAAATGATGTAATCGAAGAAAAGAGACTTATTAATGGTATGATCAAAGACAACGTACCGATGTCGCGAATCAAAGAAGTGACAGAGAGATCAAAGAGGGAAATAGAAGCTATTTTGGCTTTCCCAGATAATCCGAGTCAGAATGAATTATATGCAATACAAGCTGTTTGGCGTGAAGGTGCGATACGAAAGTATCTAAAAGAGATAAAGGAAAGAGAAACAGAGTATAAGGCAGATATTGAAAATTATAGAAAAGAAGGCCATTCTTGGGAAGAAATTTTTGAAATGTTGAAACTGAGAATATCTGTAGATCCAGTGGTAGCAGAATGTGATCTCATATCATGGATAATAGATTGCCGAGAAAAAGAATAGCAGCGAGCCGCTTGTGTACGTGAGGTATGCAAGTGGCTTTTGTGTATAGATGACTTGTTTGCTTCTGTAATTTGCGTTGCTTGTAATTTGCCACAGGGCCTGTGTATAATGAGTATAGAATATGGAAGATAAGTTATTAAATCCGGAGCTTTTTCTAAAACTGAAACAAAAGGGGAATTATGCTTACAAAACAACAGTTAGAAGTTATTTTAGAAAAATTAATAAAAATATATAAATCGGTCTACGAAGAAAACATTCAAAGGATCATATTGTATGGTTCTTACGCGAGAGGGGATTATAGCGCAACATCTGATGTCGATATCGTTGCCTTAGTGGATGGAGAAAGAGAAACACTGCAGCAAAAATTAAAACAAGTATGGGATAAGTCATCAGAGCTGGAAATTGAATGCGAAACAATATTGTCACCAACAGTGATACCATGTGATGAGTTTGAAAAATACAGAGAAAGCTTGCCATATTATAAGAACATAGAACAAGAAGGAATTGAGTTTTATTGTCGTAAAAAATGAAGCTTTGAGAAAATTAATTTGAAAGTGCAGGGAGGAACAATACAATGAGATATATGGAAAAAATCAAAGATAAAGGTGTAGCGATTGGAGAGAGAAACATTATTGAGAAGATGTTTGAAAATGGATTTTCTATTTCGGAAATAACGAAAATCACAGGAAAAAGTGCAGATGATATAGAGAGCCTTATGAACATGAATACTGAAATAGATTTTGATTATGAATGGGCAGCATGGCAAAATGAAGTGAAATTGCGAATGCGAGACGAAGAAAAAATAAGAGAAGGCTACAGAGAAGGATTAAAAATAAGCTTGAAAGATGTTATAGAACGTTGGCAGAACAGCGGGGAAAGCAGAAATGAGCTTAAGGATATGATGGTTGAAAGTTTTGAACTGAGCGAAAAAGAGGCTGAAGAAATTCTTACAGAGCTTTGGCGATAGAGAAGATGAACTTGTGTACACCGTGTACACAAGTGGAGAGGGGATGAAGATTTGAAGGAAAATTTAAAGGATAGATATAAAGTTGAATTGAAGTTGAATCTGGAAAATCTTTCTGCTTTGGACAGAGAGGATCTCTGTAAGAAGGCAGATTGTATTTTTGAAACAGAAGGTTTACAGTGTGAAGTTTCTGAGCAAGGAATGAGAACCTATACAGGAAACGGCCAGCCACAGGATTATGGCAATTTCTGGGCCGCAATTTTCCAATTAAAGTCTGAAGGAGAAGTGGCTGAAAGATTAAGTGAATGCATATGGCATAATGGAGAAGACAGTGAAAATCTGATTACAGATTTTATGAAAGCCTGAAAGCTGCAGATGGAATCTGTATAGGAGAGCAGTGGGGCATATAGCGCATATATGGAAAATGAGGAAAAGTAAAATGGGCGGGAAAAAGATATCAAAAAATAATATCTGGAATAAAACAGATTTTCGTTTATATGCTATGGGAGAAAAAAACAAAATTATAGCAACGGTAAAATATATCCGGAACCGCATGATCTGGAGCTGGTAGCGGATTACCAGAGGATATGCGGAATGCGATAAATGGGGAATGTATGGATATTTACAGGGACTGATCCCGGATATGCTGCAGGATATGAGAGACAATCGCCATGGTTCGCCGGGATACCTGGGTGAAAATTATAAAAACAAAGATGGAATATTGATTAATGATACCTGCCATGAAGAGTGGGATAAAATATTAGACCGTATGATTTTCCTTTGGAGAGAATTGGACGAAAATACCTGTACGAAGAAAAATCCATATGAAGATGAATACATGAAAGCATCAGAAGAATTTGACAATAAATATGGCCTTCTGGGAGAAAAACTGTAGACTGGAGAAGAACTGAAAGCGGGAAAAAAGAATGGATATACGACAGCTCATTTTATGAATGAATTGCCGGAATATAAGGATATTTCGGACAGGTACAATGAAGAAGAACGAAAAATAGAAGAATACCGTAATAAATGCAAAGATGAAGCATTGACTTGTTGAAGGAACACTTTTGGTCACTTTGGGATTAAGCATTTTAGCTCTGGTAAAGGAGATGGAATCATGATGAAAACATATGTTGTCAAGAAAGGACAGAAGCCTACGGAAGAGCAGATCAGAAAGATTCAGGAAGCTGCAAAGCATCCGATTACATTTGATGAAGACTGTGAAGAACTGTCTCCGGCAATGCTGGAAGCTTTCCGGTGTGTAGCAGCTCAAAGAAATCGTAACCGGAAAACTGCTTCGGAATCCGAAGTATAAAAGTATATAGTGGAGTCCTGGTGAGACATTGGATGTATGCAAACATTGAAAGGAATTTGAAATTATGCATAGAGATGTGGATAAAATTTTAGATGAAATAATTGAAAAAAAGAAAAATAGTGGATACAGGATAGTCTGGGAAGAATTATTCCGGGAAGATTATAAAAAAGCATACGAAAAAGCATATGAAGAAGCATACGAAGAAGCAAAGCAAATAAGAAAAGAGGTGGCGATTAATCTATTGGAGGAAGGGTGGACGATTGAAAAAATTGCTGTGGGATTAAAGGAAGATGTTGAGACTGTGAAAAAATGGTTGCAGCAAACCTGATGTGGGATCTGAATTATAAAAATACATAGCGGAGTCTTGGTGGGACATGGACATATGCAAACATTAAAAGGAATTTGAAATTATGTGTAAAGACGTGGATGAAATTTTGGAAGAAGTAATTAAAGAAAGAAAAAATAGCGGACAGAGGATAGTCTGGGAAGAGGGATTCAGGGAAGGATTTAAAATAGGATATGGGCAAGTTATGCGAAAGATGGCGATTGGGCTAGCGGAAGAAGGATATACAGTCGAAAAAATTGCTATGGGTATGGAGGAAGATGTTGAGATTGTGAAAAAATGGTTGCAGCAAAAAGATGATATAAAATAAAAACCGGAGAACTGGTACATGCAGGCATGAATTTATGACACTAGAGATGAGTATTCGTGCAAACACTGAAATGTGCCAGGAAGATGTGGCATTGATTCACTTGCCGCCATCATTGAACATAAATACCATAGGAAATAAACACGAAGCATAATGAAGAATATGGAAAGGCGGTATTATTTATGTATAGAAATGTGATTGATATTCGCAGAGAAGTACCGAAAGATGTCTTGAAAAGACTAGTCGCTATAGCGGACAAGGCTTTCAATAATCGCGCAGGAAAAGTGAAAAATGTGAGTATGTCCCCTTACAGGTTTATTTATGAGGGAGGAGAAAGCGAATATGGATGTCTGGAAGTTGGTATGCTCAATCTGAAAAGAGAAGCTGATTTTTTGAATTTCGTAAGTGCATGGGAGTGGGTTGATGATGACCCGAACGAATGTTGTGATTTGCTTAAACTGTTCACGAAAAAGGGGTAATTGATGGCGGCAGGAAGAAAGCGAGTGGCATTTGACCTTGACATGGACGCTCTAAAAATTATGCTGAAGTGATAGAGGACGAAAAATAAGAGGAAGATAAAACATGGGAAGATTTTATAAAATTAATCCGCCGTGCCCTCATTGCCATGAAGAACACATCTGGTGGCAGATTCAGTTGACGGATGAGGAGCAGGCAAAAATGGATGAATATGTGGAAGCGAATAAAGGTCGATCATCTATTGGTCTGCTGCTAGGTGAACCGGGAATTATTGTTACGCGAAAACTCAAGTGTTGTTATTGTGGAGAAGTATTTGAGGCACATGCAGGATTGTGGAAAGATAATGAGGTAGGGTATAGAGATCCGGATTGTGTTGCGGGAGTCGGTGAAATACCTGTTTGATAAAAGATTGCATGTGAAATGAAAACGGGAGAAAAAGTACATCAGAGAGTTGAAAAACGGAAAGATAGTATATCTGGGGGCGAAAAACGGAAAAAAGACGCATCGGAAGAGCCGAAAACAGGAGAAGTAGTACACGAAAACAGGAGAAAAAGTGTATCAGGAGCTTGAAAAACGGAAAGATAGTACATCTGAGGGCTGAAAAACGGAAAAAGGTGCATCAGAAGGCTTGAAAACGGGAGAAAAAGTACATCAGGAATCTGAAAAACGGAAAAAGGTGCATCAGAAGAGCCGAAAACAGGAGAGCTGGTACATCAGAAAGGCTTGAGAAAATGAAAAAAATACCACGATCAATTGAAATCCTCATTTACAAATTTGCACAGATAATACAATTGCTTTTGGGATCAGATCTTTATGCAATTATTTTATATGGCTCATATGCCAGGGGAGATTACAATAACAACTCTGACGTTGATATTATGATTCTTGTTGACCTGCCGGAAACGGAAATAAAAAAGAAAGAAAATGATATATATGATGTTGCGTTTGAAATTGAAATAAATACAGGGATAAATATTTCACCGGTAATAAAGAATAGAGCACAGTTCGAGTATTGGGTAGATACCTTACCTTATTATAGAAATGTAAGAGATGAAGGGATTATTATAAGTATATGATTAGGAAAAAAGCGTTTGAAAAAGAGATGATGTAAGGATACAACATAGTTGATTCATATGAGGGGAAATGGTAAAATGATAGTGAACATGGTTCTAGTAGTCTAATTAGTAGGACGTTTACTATTTTGTAAAAGGTAGTGGTGCAAATCCACTCTAAAAGTTTATAAAGGAATTTATAGATTTTTAAAGTGGATTTCTGTAAGGGAGTAAATAAAGTGACATTAATAGTAGGATGGCTGGCTTGTGATCAAAGAAGACCTTGTTCTGCATATATTGCAAGTGATAGTAGGATATCTGATAACATAAATTATTATGATAATAGTCAAAAATTATTTGCGTTAAAAAACACACCAGATATTTTAGGATATTGTGGAGAAACACTGTTTACATATCAAATATTAGCTAGAATAACTGATATGTGTAATACAGATAAACTTTTTTTACAGGATTTGGATTATCAAGATCGTAGTAATATTATTTTTGATGAGATAAAGAAGAAACATGCCAGATATAATCTTAACAATAATCCTATTAGAATATATCATATTGGGCGAAACAATCAAAGACTGTTTGAAACAAAGCGATATGTATGGAATGGAAAAAATTGGACCAATCCTGATATAAATACTAATTATAATAAATCAATGAAATTATTTGTAGATGGGAGTGGAGGTAGTGAATTTGAAAGCTGTTTTAAGAATTATGCAAATGGGAACAATGAGAATACCAGTAGAAATTATTTCCACTGTTTTTGTGATGTCATAAAAAATGCAAAGGATAGACATACTGGAGGAACTCCTCAATTAGTAGGCTTATATAATGGAACTAAATTTAATGGAATGTATCATGGCACAATTATAGGTGGTAAAGCATATTATCAGGCATTGGAAGTTGATGATATTTATAGAATGTCTGATGTGAGGTGGTATAACGAAAACTTTGAAATTTGTGATTGGGATACAAAACAGAGACAAAGCGGAGCAATGATTCAGCCAATATCAAAAAAGGCAACTCCCTGACTCTCCATTCTTTAAAATATTAATAATAAGGGGAGAGCGAGGTGCTTTTTGAAGGAGGAAATATTCCTCCTTTGAAATCAGGGTATCTCGAAAATCAGGTTAATATAATATTTTAGATACATAGTATAATTGGTAAAAGATATAAAAGCAGAAAATAGATATTGTGGAATCAATAAATTGAAATATGTGATTAGAAAAAATAATTATTGAAAGAGGCAGGGGGAAATGTTATGAAGATTGTTTTTGAATTTCATTTTACAAAAGAGGCTGGTTTTGTAGAAAAAGACTTTTTGGAAATTATTTCAAAAAATTTAACCCAATTAGGTATAGTTACATCGTTTAGATATCATGCAATAAAAGAAGGGTATTTATTTGAGATAGAATATAAACAGGTGCTGTCAGGAGTTACGTATCAGCCAATTATGGGATGCTTTAGTGGCTTGGAACATGAATATCCTTATATCAGTAATATAAGTATACCTCTTGGAAAAATGAGATAAATCCAGAAATATCAAATTGTGTGAAAAATAAAAGATATACATGACTTGTTAAAAATTAAAATAACAATAAAGATTATAAAAATCAACATGCAACTGAGATAAAATCTAATTTGTATGTTGATTTTTTTGCTTTTTTGCGTATAATAAGATGTGAAAGGAAGGTTTACTACAATGCTGATTCAATTTAATTTTAAAAATTATAAATCATTTAGAGATGAGGCTACATTAGATTTATCTGCAACAAAAATGACAGAGTTTTCAGAAAGAGTAGTATCTGTAGGAAGTGAAAAAATATTGCCGGTAGCTGCAGTGTATGGAGCAAATGCAAGCGGGAAGTCCAATGTTTATGGGGCTTTTGAATATATGAGCAAATATGTCGTAAATTCCTTTAAATATGGGGATGAAGAAAAAGACTTTGATGATATCAGGCCGTGTCCATTTCTTTTTGATACGTCATCGGAAAATGCGGATACAAGTTTTGAGGTATATTTTACCATTCCGGGTGACAAGGCACAGAAAAGCTATAATTATGGTTTCTGCATTGGAAAAACAGGTGTGATAGAAGAATGGCTGAATTCTAAAGCAAAAACAGCGCGCAAATATTCAAATATATTTTATCGGGATGAAAATACTTTGGATCTTGCCGGCATTCCGAAAACCAGCAGAGAAAATATTGAGATTGCTTTGGAAAAACAGGTTTTGATTGTATCGTTAGGAGCAAAATTGAAAGTTTCTAAATGTAAACTTGTTCGTGATTGGTTTTTAAATAACGAATTTGCAGATTTTGGTGATGCGGCTACAAATTTCTTCATGTCGCGTATGCTTCCTGACAAATTCGTTGAAGATGAACAGGTACGGAATCATGTTGTAAAATACTTTTCCTCTTTTGATGAGACAATTAAAGGATTTGAGGTCACGAAAGTTCCCACACAGGATGATTCGAAAGAAGAAAGATATATGATAGATGCACTCCATAAAAAGATTGATTCAGAGGAGATGGCGAAAATTCCGTTGGCACATGAATCAGCTGGAACTTTAAAAATGTTTTCATTGTATCCGGAACTGCAGGAAGTGTTGAAAAATGGCGGTGTGTTTTTTGTAGATGAATTAAATGCCAGATTACATCCTCTGCTTGTACGAAATTTCATTCTTACATTTCTAAATCCGGAAGTGAATGTGAACCATGCTCAGCTAGTATTTACAACTCATGACACATGGCAGTTATCAAATCAGTTGCTGCGCCGGGATGAAATCTGGTTCACAGAGAAAGATGACATGGGATTATCCTCATTGTATTCACTGGCAGATTTTATTGATGAAGATGGTTCCAGAATTCGAAAAGATGAAAGTTATGAGAAAAACTACTTGTTGGGAAAATATGGTGCAATTCCATCCTTAAAAACCATTGATCTTTTCCGGGAGGAATAATATATGGCACGTAAAGACAGGACGGGAAACCGAAAAAACAGAGAGCAGCGTACAATTCGACGAGTGCCGGAAATGGGGTATTATCTTGTTGTGACAGATACCGAGGCAACAGAACGCTGTTTTTTCAGCGGACTGCATAGTAGCCTTTCTGAAGAAACTAAAAAGAAACTTGTTATTAAAGTTGTAGAGACTAAAACACAGGATATGATTCAGAAATGTCTTGAATTGACTGCATATGATGCACAATATCGGATTCCGTGGATTGTATTTGATCGTGATCAGGTATCAAATTTTGATCAAATTATTAAAACTGCCAAAGAGAAAGGAATTCATGTGGGCTGGTCTAATCCGTGTTTTGAAATTTGGATGTTTGCATATTTTGGTAGCATGCCTGCAATACATGAATCTTGGACATGCTGTGTAAAATTTGCTGAGTTGTATAAGACAAAAACAGGACAGATATATACGAAAGCGGATAAGAATATGTATGGAAGACTCTGCGAGTTTGGCGATGAAGGCAGAGCTATTCAAATAGCACAGCAGAAGTATAAACAATGCTTGAGAGAAGAAAAAACATCGCCATCTCAGATGTGTCCTGCAACAACTGTATATGAATTAGTGGATGAGATCAGAAAAAAGATAAAATGAAATTTGAAATTATTAGTATAAACTTGGTATTTTCTTGAAAATACACAATATATAGTGCGTAAGATGTTTCAAAACACAATATATAGTTGAAATGAAAAAGAAAATATGCTATGGTTATTATGTCAATGGTAAAACCATTTGCATATAGACAAAAAGAAGCATAAGGCGGCAACCTTATGCTTCAGAGAGTCAACGAAAGAATTTAATCATCCGCTAACTAAAAATTAAGCACTTTCAGTATAGCAAATTCTTTCGTGACTTTCAACGCTGAATATGTGTTCGGCTATTTGGAGAAAGGAGGAAGAGTGTTATGAAGCGTAATGAGGATAAAGAACAAAGATATATCTACAGACGTTACATTACTAAAAATGGGGTAAAAATTTATCCTAAGAATGGTAAGGTCTTTAAAATACCTGTTAAAGAGTGATTTGTAAATAATGCGTGCAGATGTTGGGTGGTTCATCTTCACATTTAAAAGTGTAATAAATAGGGATAAAATTAATTGGAGAAAGGAAAAAAGATGAACAAGAGAGTTTATATCAGTGCGGATTATTCTGAATCAAATGGCGACAGAGATGTTGTAGAAGAACTCCATAAATGGGGGAAAGACAGCCTTCATAAAGTGAATTATATTGATACTGCAGAAGTGATTTCGGGAAGTGTTGCAAGAGACCCAGAGTGCAGACCATGTGATTTAAAGAAAGAGTTCAATGCGCAGATTAATGTATCATCAGTTGTAATTTTCGTGATTGGTGATAAGACTGTATTAAGAACAGCAGGAAGTGTGTGCAAAAGAAATTCAGAGGGAGCTTGGTGTGCATGTACACCGTATAAGCATAATTCTCAGGGTACCAAAATTTGCAAATGGGATAGTGTTTTTGCGCTTGGACCGAATGACGATATGGGTAATATTAATACATATTCATATATTGAACATGAGTTCCGTCAGGCGAGGAGGAAGGGAAAAACAATTATTGTATTATATAATTCTTTGTATAAACAGCCAGGGTGGTTACCGCCCTATATGAAAGAGTATGAGTCAAGTGCGGTTGCTTTTTGGACGAGAAATGATTTTGGAAAGAAAGTGGGAAACTATAATTATATAAAGAAGGCTTTAGGATATGTTTGATCAGGTAAAAATTCTGTTTAAATCCATTACAGGAGAAAAGAATACATTAAAAGCGATATGGAAGTTGATATATACAGCGATTGGATATGTATCATCTTTTTATGCAGCAACAGTTTTACTAAAAAATTTATCTGGAATTGATAATCTTGAAGTGTGGACAAAAGGTCAATGGAAAATGATTGTAATCATAGGCTTGGGCATTTCGTGTATACATAACCGTAAAAAGATTAATTGCTGCAAAAAGGTATCTGGCTGTGATATGCAAATTGCAATTAGTGTCAAAGATATTTTTGCAAATAGAGAAGCTAATAGTTTTGTGATTCCTACAAATACGTTTTTTAGGACAAAGATGCAGGATGAATATATTAGTTCACAGAGTGTTCAGGGAAGATTTCAATTAAAATATTTCAAAGATAATATTGAAGATTTGGATATAATGATTGAAGAAAGTCTGAAAAAGCAAAATATAATGGGAGAAGAGTTCAAGGATTGCTTTGGTACGGTCATGAAATATCCAATTGGCACAGTAGCCAAAGTCGACTACAAGAAAAAACATTTTTATTTCGTTGCAATAAGTGATGTAAATGAATATGGTAAGCCCATTGGGCAAAGCTTTATAAATGTTGGGATTGCTCTAGAAAGCGTGATTGAGGCAATCATGAAAATGGGCCATTGTGATATTCTCTGTATTCCTCTTATGGGTTCTGGAAGGGCTGCAATTCAGGAAGCAACAAAGGAGAAAGTATTTCAAGAGACAGTTGATTATTTTCTTCGGTTTGATAATAAAATAGTAAGAAAATTGATTATTTCTATTAGTCCAAAGGATTATCTGGATGGAACGGTCAATTGCGATCAGATAGAGAAGTACCTCGATTATAGATGCGAATTTAGATAATTGATTTTTGAATTATGAATGATTTGTATATAGAAGATATATGACCGCAATTTGACCGCAAAAAGTCCGGTAAAAGAAAATAATAGTTATAATACTGCTAAATATGGTATCGACATTATAATAGAAAACACTATATATAGTAGGAAAAGGAACGACATTATTGAGTTTGAATAATCCACACAATCATAAGAATCCAGTATTTATGCGGGGTGCAAGCAAATTTGCTTAGTGATTGGCAACAAAATGGCAACATTTTGTAGTTATTCGGCGAATAAAAAATTTATTTCATAACATATATAAAGAAACCTTACTGATTTTCAGAAGTAAAAAACTGAATATCGGTAAGGT
>OGIO01001288.1_pt1 | contig 21842 bp, 17 predicted proteins | sample 1571841 | NCBI WGS metagenome assembly OGIO01 (sample SAMEA2582111, study PRJEB24529) | metagenome | biome: Human gut stool | place: China | collected 2011
TGCGGGAGTTACTTTGTAACGGAGCAATTCGCAGGCATCATGTGATCATAGGAACGGGAAAAGGAAAAGCAGTCAGGAAATGTATTGGAAACTAGAGGAATTACTGCATTACAGAAAACATTTTTAGAAAAATAAAAATTATAAACAATCCATAAACAAAAGATTAAAAAAGCATTGACATTGTTCAAATTTACTGCTATAGTAGAGATGTAATTAAAGAATTTGGTAGTTATGACAGGATTGTTACTGGTGATGCAGGCAAGACCCAAAGTTTCAGAGGAGAAGGATTCTGGATTCTTTGGGTCTTTTTGTTTGGGAGACACGTTATTACTATGAAAATCATCAAAGTTATTAATAACAATGTAGTAAGTGCTTTGGACAAAGACGCCGAGGAAGTCGTCATCATGGGAAAAGGTATCGGTTTCCATGCAAAGCCGGGACAGATTGTGAATGAGGAGCAGATTGAGAAGACGTTCCGACTGGAGGATAAGAAGTCAGCCGGGCAGTTCGCCAGGCTGGTGGAGAGGCTTCCGGTGGAATATCTCAAGTTATCCGACCAGATTATCACTTATGCCAAGAACAATATCGGGCTGAAGTTACACCAGAGTATTTATCTGACTCTGACAGATCATATCAGTTTCGCAATTGAACGGTATAAGAAAGGAATGCAGTTTGACAACCCACTCAAGGTTGAGGTGAAGACCTTTTATCCAATCGAGTTTGGCGTTGGAAAGTATGCAATCCGCAAGGTCAGGGAGAAGCTTGATGTGGAGTTGAATGAGGATGAGGCCGCATCCGTCGCACTTCATATCGTAAATGCGGAATATGACACCGGTGTACGCAATACGATGAACATCACCTGTCTCATTCGCGACGTGGTCAATATCGTCAGTGAATATCTGAATATTGAACTGCAGGAAGAAAGCCTTCATTACGCCAGATTCATCACTCATCTGAAATTTCTTGGACAGCGCATTTTTACGGGGCAGATGCTCGGGGATGATGATAACGGTTTCGGAAAAGTGATCGCCGGAATGTACCCGGTTGAATATGCGTGCAGCGAGAAGATTGCGCATTATATAAAAATGCGCTATGATCACGAAATTACAGATGAGGAGACGGCTTATCTGGCCGTACATATCCGCAGAATCCAGCCGGAAAAAGAGCTGGAGGAGGATTCTCATTAAGTAAGAGAAGGAGGAAAAAAGTAATTATGATGAAATTCTTACAGAAATTAGGTAAAGCTTTGATGTTACCTGTTGCTTGCCTTCCTATCTGTGGTATCCTGATGGGTCTTGGATATGCTCTTTGCCCATCTACCATGCAGGGTGGTGACGTAGTAGGTATTGTACAGCAGATTGGTTTCTATTTAGTGAAAGCAGGTGGAGCCCTGATTGATAACATGGCTATCCTGTTTGCAATCGGTATCGGTGTTGGTATGTCCGAAGACAACGACGGTACAGGTGGACTTGCAGCTCTGGCTTCTTGGCTGATGCTGACAACTCTGCTGTCTGTAGGTGCTGTATCTGTTATCAAAACTCTTGAAGAAGGTACAACTGCTTACATTGCATTCAGCAAAATTGCGAACCCGTTCATCGGTATCATCGCCGGTGTGATCGGTTCTTCCTGCTACAATAAATTCAAAGGAACAAAGCTGCCGGATTGGCTGTCATTCTTCAGCGGCAAACGTTGCGTAGCTATCGTAGCAGGTGTTGTTTCTATCATTGTATCCGTAGTTCTGCTGTTCGTATGGCCGGTACTGTTTGGCGTTCTGGTTGCACTGGGCGAAGGTATCGCAAAGATGGGAGCTGTAGGTGCTGGTATCTACGCATTCTTCAACCGTCTGCTGATCCCGTTCGGTCTGCATCACGCACTGAACAACGTATTCTGGTTTGATACCATCGGTCTTGGTGACCTGTCTCACTTCTGGGCTGGTGAAACATCTGCAGATGTTTCATGGAGCCTTGGTATGTACATGTCAGGATTCTTCCCATGTATGATGTTTGGTATCCCGGGTGCTGCTCTGGCTATGGTTCATACAGCAAAATCAAACAAGAAAAAAGTTGCAATCGGTCTTCTTTCTTCCGCAGCAATCGCAGCATTTGTTTGTGGTGTAACTGAGCCGTTCGAATTTGGTTTCATGTTCCTGGCTCCTGGACTGTATGTAGTATACGCTCTGCTGTACGCTATCTTCACAGTAATCACAGTTGTACTTGGATTTAGAGCCGGATTCAGTTTCTCCGCTGGTTTAACTGACCTGATCTTCTCTGCTTCCCTTCCGGCAGCAGCTAAGACATGGCTGATCATCCCTCTGGGTATTGCAGCATTTGTAGTATTCTACGTAGTATTCCGTTTCGCAATCACAAAATTCGACCTGAAAACACCGGGACGTGAAGATGATGATATCGACGAATCTGAAAAGAGCATCAAACTGTCTAACAACAACTACACAGAAGTTGCAAAAGCAGTTCTGGCTGGATGCGGCGGTAAAGAAAACATTACTTCTATCGACAACTGCATCACAAGACTTCGTCTGGAAGTGAAAGATACTACAAAAGTAAACGAAAAAGCAATCAAAGCAGCTGGAGCAGCTGGTGTGATTCGCCCAGGCAAAACAAGTGTACAGGTTATCATCGGAACTCAGGTTCAGTTCGTAGCTGACGAGTTCAAGAAACTGTGCAAATAATAGCTTGATATAATGGTCTGAAATCTGACCTGCAAGGGGGACGCCGTAGTGGGTGTCCCCCTTTTGGTACTCGTGCCGTTAGAAGGAGGACATACATTGGAATATAAGATTAAGACGATTTCTTCGAAAGAAGAGATTGTGAACTGCAATCGTTTTGAGATCGACCATGTGCAGTGGCATCATGCGATCACACCTCCAAAAGCCTGTGGTTATATGGGGTATCTGAAGGGGGAAGGACTCTATGTGCAGATTTGCACAGAGGAGCATGATCCGCTTGCAAGATGCACAGAGCATCACGAAATGGTCTGCAAAGACAGTGCAGTGGAAGTGTTTCTGGCATTCGCAGAAAAAGGAAAGAAACTTACCAACAATGATATGTATCTGAACTTTGAAGTGAATGCAAACGGAGCCATGTATGCAAAATATGGCTTTGGCAGACAGGGAAGACAGTTTCTTTCCGATGAAATTTATAAGGAAACAGGCGTAAATTCCGTGATTGAAAAGGATCACTGGACAATGAGCCTGCTCATTCCGGAGAAGTTTCTGAAGGAAGTCTGCGATTATTTACCGGATGGCAGCGGCAAGGAGATATACTGTAATTTTTATAAAATTTCAGAAGATCCGGCTGTTGAACATTATATCAGCTTTTCACCAATTGACAGTGAGAAGCCAAACTTCCATCTTCCGGTCTTTTTTGCAAAAGCGGAAGTGGAATAAACCTGAAATCAGAAAGGAAGAGGGATATGGTTTTATATCAGGCAAAAGATTATAAGGATATGAGCAGAAAGGCAGCAAATATTATTTCTGCCCAGGTTATCATGAAACCGAACGCTGTTTTAGGTCTGGCAACAGGTTCTACACCGGTAGGTGCATACGAACAGCTGGTTGAATGGTACAACAAAGGTGACATCGATTTTTCACAGGTAACTTCTGTAAACTTGGACGAATACAAAGGACTTTCCGGAGATAATGATCAGAGCTACCGTTATTTCATGAACAAAAATCTGTTTGATCATGTAAATATCGACAAGGCACGTACCTTTGTACCGGATGGAACAGAACCGGACAGCAAAGTTGCATGTGCAAAATATAATGCGATCATCGACAGCGTTGGCGGCATCGACCTGCAGCTGCTTGGTATCGGAGGAAACGGACACATCGGATTTAACGAGCCGGGTTCAGCTTTCGAGAGCCTGACACACTGTGTAGCACTGAAAGAAGATACCATCAAAGCAAACGCAAGATTTTTTGAAACTATGGATGATGTGCCGAAATATGCATACACCATGGGCATCAAGAACATCATGTCAGCCAAGAAAGTTCTGCTGCTGGCAAGCGGAAAGAACAAAGCAAAGGCAGTTTATGAATCTTTCTTCGGGCCGATCGTACCTGGCGTACCGGCTTCTGTACTGCAGCTTCACAACGATGTGATCGTAATTGCAGATGAAGAAGCACTGTCCCTGTGCAGAGAGAAGGGAGTGATCTAAATGATCATTAAAGGTGCATCCGTTTTTTGTGAAGACGGAACATTTCAGGTAAAAGATGTTTTTGTAGAAGATCATAAGATCGTGGCAACGGAAGCAGAAGTAAGCGATAAGACAGTGGTAGACGCAAACGGATACAAACTGATTCCTGGTCTTGTGGATGTACACAGCCATGGTGCATGCGGTCATGATTTCTGTGACTGCGACGTAGAAGGCGTAAAAGAGATTTTACGTTTTGAAAAAGCACATGGTATCACTTCTTACTGCCCGACATCCATGACACTTTCCAAAGAGATGCTGGTTGATATTTTTGCGACTGCAAAAGAAGCAGACGGCATCGCAGACGGAGCACGTGTCATTGGTATCAATATGGAAGGACCATTTATCGCACCGGAGAAAAAGGGAGCACAGAATGGTGCTTATATTCAGGCACCGTCCGCAGAGACGTTCCGTGCATGCCAGCAGGCAAGCGGCGGACTGATCAAACTGGTGACTCTGGCACCGGAGATGGAAGGTTCCGTAGAATTTATTAAGGAACTCAAAGATGAAGTGCATATTTCTGTTGGACATACAACCGCAGATTATGATACTGCAAAGGCAGCATTTGAGGCCGGTGCAGATCATGTAACACATCTGTACAATGCAATGCCGCCATTAAATCACAGAGCACCGGGTGTTATCGGAGCAGCTGCAGACAACGATTATGTATATGCCGAGCTGATCAGTGATGGTCTGCACATTCATGGCAGTGCGATCCGTGCAGCATTCCGTATGTTCGGACCGGAACGTATCGTTCTGATCAGTGATTCCATGATGGCATGCGGTATGGAAAATGGAGAATATGAACTGGGCGGTCAGAAAGTATTTATGAAAGACCGTAAAGCAACACTGGCAGACGGAACCATCGCAGGATCCGCAACCTGCCTGTACGACTGCATGAAGATTGCAATGTCTTTCGATATTCCGGAAGCAGATGCGATTTTTGCAGCAACAAGAAATCCGGCAAAGAGCATAGGTGTCTATGACAGAGTCGGTTCTATCAGTGTCGGAAAAGAGGCCGATATGCTGCTGGTAGATGACGAGTATCATTTAAAGCAAGTGTTTTAATAAGTATTGTAATTAGAGATAATTACAGAGATGCAGGATGGACCTGGGAAATCCATTCTGTAGGAGTGTGTGAAAAGGATAAGATAGAAAAAGCCTCCGCTCATCATAGGATGGGCGGAGGCTTTTGTTTTCGGCTTTATTTTGCAGAAATTTTTACTTTTTTTGAGAAAGGACCGTAAATGTTTTCCTTAGCTGTTTTTTTATAGGCACGTACCCGGTAGAAGCAGTCTTTTTTTGAAGCGAGAGAAAGTTTCAGTTTCAGGGTGCCGGTTCGTTTGATACGTTTGAACAGTTTCCATTTTTTGCCGGAAATCTGCCGGAAAACTTCATAGCCATCAGCACCGGGGACTTTTCTCCAGCTCAGAAGGTAGGTTTTGCTGCTCTTTTTTTTCAGGGAGCGTATCTGTGCTTTTTCCGGCTTCAGTGTCTGGTTTTTCACCTGGGAATAAGGACTGTATACAATACCGTTGTAGCGGCTTCTGGCATAGGCACGTATCCGGTAGTAGTATTTCCTGCCGGGAATGACAGTATTGTCGGAATAAGAAGTCTTTTTCGTGTCAGCGATCAGTGTGTAGCCTTTCTTTCTGGAAGTGCTGCGGAAAATCTGATAGCCGTCTGCATACTGTACCGCATTCCAGGAAAGCCGTAAAGAAGAGCAGCGACTGCTTTTTATCTTGCGGATCGAGGATTTTGGAAGAGCAGAGACATTTGCCAGAATCTCGGTGGCAGCTTCCGTTGTATTTTCCGTAAATGCTTTGATGCGGTTATTGATCTGCTGATAACTGATATCCATCCAGCCATTGGCTTTTGTGCGGTAGTAGCTCTGGCCAATCTCAGCTCTGGAAACGAAATGCAGGGATTCCAGAGAGCTGCTTTTGTCGATAAAGGCATACAGTGTCTGGTTGGTCGGCGATGCAAAGGAGATCACAACGGAAAATCGATCACCCTGATTGAAGACGATCTCTGTATTTAAAGGAATCGTATAATAACCGCAGTAAGTGGTCACGCCGCTCTGTGCACGGTCGAGGACTGCGATGCCGCTTGTTGGGTCACCGGCTGTTGGATTTTTGTAGATCTGGATCGCATACTGGATATTTTCGGATGCCAGGGCAAAGGAAACGGATTTCAATTTTTCCTGTCCGTTCGGATTTCCACTTACAGTAAAAACATTGGAAAGGGAACTTCCGGATGGGATTGGCATGTATGTACAGGAAGCGGAACCGTCATATTGATAATTATGGGAATAATTATCGCTGTTTTCCATATCATAGGCGAATACCAGAGAATCCGAATCAGCGGTTGATCTCTTCTGGTGGTTCAGGCTGTTGTCCTGATAGGAAATATAAATATAGCCATCATTGCCGAAATCTTCGCCGTAGCTGTTTTTTGCAATCCAGGCACCTTTTTTGCTCGGACGTATGCCACTTGTGAAATTTGCCGTCGAATAATCATCATCCCAGCCGACGATCGTGAGCTGATGGTTTGTTCCGGTGTTGTTGTTGCAGTAATAAGCACCGGTAGACTTTGAATAATATTTTTTCAGGTTTACACAGAGCGGGGCGGATACCGAACCGTACTGCAGGATCAGACGTTTGATACTGGCAGTGTCAGAACCGTTTACATAGCGGACATTCTGAAGGTGGCCGACATCCTGGTAAGCCAGGCTGGAAGAGGGGGTATAAAGCTGTTCATATGGATAAGAGGCAAGGGATTCCGCAGCAGCTCCGGTCCATTTGGAGAGTGCAAACATTGTACAGGCATCTGCACCGCCGACATCCATGTAATCTGGGTCTGCAAGGAGGGTACAGTCACCGGCGGTACCACCAAGAGCGTCTTCCTGAGTGTGAAAGAAAAAGTAGGCGAAATGGAATTCGGACAGATCAAAGCTGGTATCTTGCAGTCCTTTTCTGATCATGCTCGTTTCGCAGGCGGAAAGGGCGGAGAATGCCCAGCAGGTTCCGTAGGGATTTTGATCTTTGACCGGTGTCACCAGATCGTGCTCTGCCGCATTGTATCTGGAGGGCAGTACCGTCGCTCTTTTTGCGTTGTTTTCCAGAGTATCTGTCTGCAGATCACCTTCCGCTGAAGTATCGGAGAGAAATTCATAAACCGGAACAGCCGGAAGTTGTGGGTGTAGGAGAGCTTCCCCGGCGTGGGCGCTGACCGGGGCAAATGTGATGCCAAGGGTCAGCAGAAATCCATGCAGGAAAAGAGAAGCCCGTTTACTGGAAGAGTTTTTCAGGGTAGATCCCTCCTTTTACGAGTGCCTGGATGGAGTCTGTGACATAAGCCTTGTCCTCGGCGTAAGTGACACCGAACCAGCGGTCACGTGTCTCCAGTACCTGCACATCAGCAAGTTGTTTTTTCAGCATGTCATCGACAACGGTCGGGATCAAATATTCGCATTTGAGATCGCCTTCTTTCTGGGCAGAAAGGAATGCTGCGAAATCCTGATCCAGATAATCGAGGATTTCCGGTGTAAATCCCCACATATTCATGGAAACATGACTGTTTGTATCAAGCGGTGCAAAACCGCCGTTTCCATCCGGAACACCGGCACCGTCTGCTGTTTTGGTGATATCGTGGGTCTCAACGATGGAAGTTAAAAGTTCTCTGTCATCTACCTGACAGATGCCGCGTGTGACGCCGCCGTTCTCACTTAAGGTATTTCCGAGGATAAAGCCTGCCATGCAAAAATGCAGCAGGTCATCCTGGCTGTGCTTCTCTACCAGGAAATCATGCACTTTTTTAAAACCTTCTTTTCCATAGTAATCGTCTGCATTGATGACAGCAAACGGTGTGTCGATCACGCCCTTGCAGCACAGGAGAGCCTGGCCGGTGCCCCATGGTTTGGTGCGGCCGTCCGGAACGGAAAAACCGTCCGGCAGAGCGGACAGATCCTGAAAGGCATAAGATACGTCTGCGATTTCAGAGATGCGATCCCCGATGATGCGTCTGAAGTCCTCTTCGATATCCTTGCGGATGATAAATACGATTTTATTAAATCCTGCCTTTAAGGCATCATAGATAGAATAGTCCATGATGATCTCACCGGAAGGTCCGACCGGTGCCAGCTGTTTGATGCCGCCGCCAAAACGGCTTCCGATGCCTGCTGCCAGGATAACAAGTGTTGTTTCTTTCATAAATAATGCTCCTCTCAAGTCTTTTTTACGATAACAGTGGCTATATTATATCATAGAATGTCTGAAAAGCAAAGGAAAAAGCAAGGCTTTATTGGAAGCTTTGCCAAAAGGAGTTTTCCGGTTGAATATTGTTGCCCCAGATGGTATAATATAAAGAATCCGTATGGAAAATAAGAGAAACGAACTGACTGATGGAGGTAAAAAAGAACATGAGAACTTATCTTGTAACCGGAGGTGCCGGTTTTATTGGTTCTAATTATATTCACTATATGTTTAAAAAATACGGGGATGACATCCGTATTATCAACGTTGACAAGCTGACTTACGCAGGCAATCTGGAAAATTTAAGAGATGTGGAGAACCGTGACAATTATACATTTGTAAGAGCAGATATCTGCGACAGCGAGGCGATCAACAAGATCTTCGATGAAAATGACATTGACCGTGTGGTTCATTTCGCAGCAGAGAGCCATGTAGACCGAAGCATCCGCAACCCGGAAGTTTTTGTAAAGACAAACGTGCTTGGTACTCTGGTCATGCTCAATGCGGCAAAGGCAGCCTGGGAGCTTGAGGACGGCACATTCAAGGCAGACAAGAAATTTTTACATGTATCCACGGATGAAGTTTACGGTTCTCTGGAGAACGAGGGGGAATATTTCTACGAGACGACACCTTATGATCCTCACAGCCCGTATTCTGCAAGCAAGGCATCTTCGGATATGCTGGTAAAAGCCTATATGGATACTTACAAATTCCCGGCAAATATCACAAACTGCAGCAACAACTACGGACCGTATCAGTTCCCGGAGAAGCTGATCCCACTGATCATCAACAATGCATTAAACGGCAGAAAGCTTCCGGTCTATGGCGACGGCAAAAATGTGCGTGACTGGCTGTATGTGGAAGACCATGCAAAGGGCATTGATATGGTTCAGGAACAGGGTCGTCTGTTTGAGACATACAACATCGGCGGACACAACGAAAAACAGAACATCGAGATCATCCATATCATTCTCGATACGTTAAACGAGATGCTTCCGGACGAAGACCCGAGAAAAGCACATATCAATGAAGAGCTGATCACTTATGTGGAAGACCGCAAGGGCCATGACCGCAGATATGCGATCGCACCGGACAAGATCAAAGCTGAGATTGGCTGGTATCCGGAGACGATGTTTGCAGAAGGCATCAAGAAAACGATCAAATGGTATTTTGAACACGAAGACTGGATGGCAAATGTGACAAGCGGTGACTATCAGAAATATTACGAAGAGATGTACCGCAAATAAGAAAGGATCGATATATGAAGGGGATTATTTTAGCAGGCGGTTCCGGTACCAGACTGTACCCGCTGACCAAAGCGATTTCAAAACAGATTATGCCGGTTTATGATAAGCCGATGATCTACTATCCGTTGTCCACACTGATGCTGGCAGGGATCCGTGAGATCCTGATCATCTCTACAGAGCGTGATCTTCCGGTATTTAAAGAATTGTTTGGCACCGGTGAGCAGCTGGGGCTTCAGATGTCTTATGCTGTTCAGGACAAACCTCGGGGACTGGCAGATGCGTTTATTATCGGAGCCGATTTCATCGGAGATGACAGTGTGGCACTGGTGCTCGGTGACAATATTTTCTACGGACAGAGCTTTTCACAGGTTCTGATGCGTGCAGCCAAGATTGAAAAGGGAGCGACTATTTTCGGATATTATGTGCGTGACCCGAGAGAATATGGTGTCGTAGAGTTTGATGAGAACGGAAAGGCACTCTCCATCGAGGAGAAACCGGAGCATCCGAAGTCCAACTACGCTGTTCCGGGACTGTATTTCTATGATAATGATGTGGTAGAGATCGCAAAGAATGTCAAACCTTCCGTACGCGGTGAGATCGAGATCACCAGTATCAACAATGAATATTTAAGAAGAGGAACCCTGAAGGTGGAGACACTTGGCAGAGGTTTTGCATGGCTGGATACCGGCACACACGATGCACTGCTCGATGCGGCAGATTTCGTAGCTGCCTTCCAGAAGAGACAGGGACTTTATATTTCCTGCATCGAAGAAATTGCATATAAGAGAGGATTTATCACAAAAGAACAGCTCGTTGAGCTGGCACAGCCTCTGCTGAAGACTGCATATGGCCGGTATTTACTGGAAATTGCAGAGGGACTTTAGGAGGAAAAGGAATCTATGAAAGAAACCCGGTCACTGCCCGCAGAGCTTTTTGCGGGCAGAACACTGATTTTTCAGCTTGCGAAAAATGATTTTAAAAAGAAATACGCCGGTTCCTACCTGGGGATCGTCTGGGCGTTTGTACAGCCGGTTGTGACGGTCATGGTCTACTGGTTTGTTTTTGGTATGATAAGGAGTTCATCACCAAGACCGGTACCGTTCGTGCTGTGGCTGATCGCCGGACTGATTCCCTGGTTCTTTTTTCAGGACGGACTGATCAACGGAACGAATGCACTGCTGGAATACAATTATCTGGTCAAAAAGGTGGTATTTCGGATTGATATCCTGCCGATGGTCAAAGTTGTATCCGCTGTTTTTGTACACCTGTTTTTTATTCTGGTTGCTCTGATCCTGTACACGGCGATGGGATGTTATCCGACTGTTTATACGATCCAGGTGATCTATTATACGTTTTGTATCTTTGTGCTCGTGCTCGGGATCACTTATATGACCAGTTCGGTCGTTGTCTTTTTTCGTGACCTGACACAGGTGATCAACATTGCACTTCAGGTGGGAGTCTGGATGACTCCGATCATGTGGTCGATGGAGGATCTCGGCATTACCGGCATCCTTGCGTCCATCTTGAAATTAAATCCGATGTTTTATATTGTCCAGGGATATCGTGATGCCTTTATTTATAAGATATGGTTCTGGCAGCGTCCGGGCATGACTCTGTATTTCTGGGCATTTACTCTGGTGTTCTGGCTGATCGGCACGAGACTGTTCCGGAAGTTAAAGATACATTTTGCGGATGTTCTGTAAATTTATGAGGAATCGAAATCTATGAGTGAAATGGCAATTCAGGTAAAAGACCTGAGTAAAGTATATAAATTATATAACAAACCGTCTGAACGTCTGAAGGAAACGCTTGGATTTCATGTGGATGCGAGGGAGCATTATGCGTTGAAACATGTTAATTTTGAGATCAGAAAAGGCGAGACGGTCGGCATCATCGGGACAAACGGTTCCGGTAAATCGACGATCCTGAAGATCATCACCGGTGTTCTGAATCCGACCGGAGGCGAAGTGAACGTGGATGGACGTATCTCGGCACTGCTGGAGCTTGGAGCCGGATTCAACATGGAATACACCGGGATCGAGAATGTCTATCTGAACGGAACGATGCTTGGATTTACAAAAGAAGAGATCGATGAGCGACTGGACAATATTCTGGAGTTTGCGGACATCGGTGATTTTGTTAATCAGCCGGTCAAATCGTACTCAAGCGGTATGTTTGTGCGGCTGGCATTTGCCGTTGCCATCAATATCGATCCGGAGATCCTGATCGTGGATGAGGCACTGTCGGTCGGAGACGTTTTTTTCCAGGCAAAATGTTACCGCAAATTTGAGGATTTCAAAAAAGAAGGCAAGACGATCCTGTTTGTCAGCCACGACCTTGGAAGCATCACAAAATACTGTGACCGTGCGATCCTGCTCAACCAGGGCGAGAAGATCTTTGAGGGAACGCCGAAAGAAGCGGTTGATATTTATAAGAAGGTTCTGGTGCATCAGTTTGATCCGTCTGAACTGGAGACAGACAGCCGGATGAACGATGTCGAGGATGTCAGTGCAAACTGGAAGGATTCGGTCGTGGTCAATCCGAAGCTGATCGAGTATGGAGAGAAGATTGCGGAGATCACAGACTATGCGATACTCGATGACAAAGGGCTGATCACCAATACCCTGATAAAGGGCAGCACCTTTTCTGTTCGCATGAAGGTAGATTTCCACGAGGAGATCAAAGAGCCGATCTATGCGTTTACGATCAAGAATCTGCAGGGGATTGAGATTACCGGAACGAACACCATGTATGAAAAGGCAGATGTCAAAGGTAAAAAAGAGGGCGAGAGTCAGGAGATCACCTTCACGCAGAAACTGGATCTGCAGGGCGGAGAATATCTGATTTCTCTTGGATGTACCGGTTACCGCAACGGAGAGTTTGTGGTATTTCACAGATTGTATGATGTATGCAGCCTGACGGTGATCTCAGACCGCAATACCGTCGGTTATTACGATATGAATTCAAAAGTAACACTATCCTGAAGCGGGGGGAATTATGGCAAAGTTTAATCTGGATTATTACAGCGGAGAGAATTTTTACTCCGACGGAGATATTGAAAAGGAAATACTGAAGATCGTCAAAACACAGGGCAGTTACGAGAGTATGGAGAATGTTCCGTTTCCGGTACTTTACCATCTTTCCAGAGTCCGCGAGAACATCCTGAACTGGTATCCGTTTCAGGAGGATGCGACCTGTCTGGAGATTGGCTCCGGCTGCGGGGCGATCAGCGGCCTGCTTTGTGAGCGGATGAAAAAGGTCGTGTCGGTGGAGCTTTCCAAGCAGAGAGCGGACATCAACATGGCAAGGCATGAGCGTGTGCCGAATCTGGAGATCTGGGTCGGCAATTTAAATGATATGGTGTTCGGTGAGCAGTTTGATTACATCGTGCTCAACGGCGTGTTTGAGTATGCACCGGGCTTTACCGAGGGGGATCAGCCGTGCGAGACGTTTCTTAAGAATATCAAACGACTGCTCAAGCCGGAGGGGATCCTGCTGATTGCAATCGAGAATCGCTTTGGACTCAAGTATTTTGCGGGTGCACCGGAAGATCATACCAACGGCTATTTTGACGGCATTGCCGGGTATCCGGACAATCATTCCGTGCGGACATTCTCCAAAGGAGAGTGGGAACGTCTGATGGAAGCCTGTGGTTTTTCTTATCACCGTTTTTATTATCCGTATCCGGATTACAAGTTTCCGCGGGAAGTCTTTACGGATGAGTCTTTAAAAGAGCAGAAATATGGTTTGCCGACCTGGAACTTTACCAAGTACCGCATGGCACTGTTCCGGGAGGGACAGGTGGCGGAGACGATTCAGCAGGATGGCAGAATGGATTATTTTGCCAATTCTTTTCTGATTGAGATGAGCAGAAATCAGATTCGTGCGGATAAAAAAGTGCTTTATGCGAAGATGAGCACCGACCGCGACCGTCATTTCTCCATTGCTACCACGATTGAAGAGCAAAACGGAGAAAAAGTGGTTGTCAAGCAGCCGATGACAAACGAGGCAAAACGTCACCTGCAGAATATGCAGAACAAACAAAAAGATTACGGAAGCTGGAGAAGCCTTGGCGTAAAAGCAAAAGGCGATGCTGTCGTGACACCGTTTCTTCAGGAAAAAAGCCTTGGACAACAGGCAAAGCAGGCCATTTATGAACATAACGTGGAAAAAGTGAAAAATCTGATTTCCACGGTCAGTATGCTGTGTGAAAAAGAATCCGCAGCAACTGGGAACCGTCATATCGTAAGCCGGGAGATGTCCGGAAGAGAGCGGACGGAGTTTGCCCAGGTTTTTGGAACTTCACAGATCTGCCCGGAACTGCCGTGCATTGCCCCGGCGAACATCGATCTGATCCTCGACAATATTTTCGAAAAAGACGGAAAATACCGTGTCATTGACTGCGAATGGATTTTTGATTTTCCGGTTCCGGTGGCATTTATCATCTGGCGTGCCATCAATGAGCTGTACAGCAGCTATCCACAGATGGAACAAGACTGCAGGATGCAGGAGCTTTTAGAAGAATATCAAATTACGCAGGAGATGTCCGAGACTTTCCACAAATGGGGCACCTATTTTGCAGAACACTACGTCGGAGCGAACCGCGTATTGCACTACAGCATCCCGGAGATCGGTATTTCTCTGGAAGAGTTCCGCAAACGCCACCAGGAGAAGGATCTGCTGAACTGCCAGCTCTTTGTGGACACCGGAAACGGGTTCCGGGAAGAGGAGAAAATCCAGGCGGAAACGGTTCTGCAGGACGGAGCGTTCCGCGTGACTTTTGATCTGAAAAATTTTAAGGACTGGAAGGCACTGCGTTTTGATCCGCTGGAAGGAAAACCATGTATCTGCCGGATCGACCATGCCGGAACCAATGCGAAGTTAAAAGCGGCCAACGCTTCCGGAAAAGTGGAGCATGGCGATCTGTTTCTAACGACCGATCCGGTTTATCTGGTCAAAATGGAAGAAAACAAGGATCAGGTAAAGATCAGCGGCATGATTGCGGTACTCTCCATGGAAGAGGCACTGGAGCGTGCAAACGGGCTGCTTGGTAAAAAAAATGGTCTTGCATTTTGGAGGAAATAAATGAAAAAAAGGACAGAGGCAGTAGATATTATTATACCGGTGTACAATGGTTACGATGATTTGCAGCTTTGTATGCCGAGTGTGTTAAAGCATACAGATCTTACGAAGCACCGGCTGATCCTGATCAACGACTGCAGTCCGGATGAACGGATTGCACCTTATCTGGATAGCTTTGCCGGGGAACATATTCTGGTGCTGCACAACGAAAAGAATATGGGGTTTTCCGCGAACGTCAATAAGGGAATGGCACAGTCAGAGGATCGAGATGTCCTTCTTTTAAATTCCGATACGATCGTTACTGCTGGGTGGCTGGACAAGATCATCGCCTGTGCATACCGGGAGGAGAGCATCGGAACGGTGACACCGCTCTCAAACAGTGCTACTTTATGTTCGGTTCCGGTCATGTGCCAGGACAATCCGATGCCGGAAAATGTCACGGTAGATGAATATGCCGGACTGATTGAAACGTGCAGCCTCAGACGTTATCCAAGGATCACCGTTGCGGTTGGTTTCTGTATGTATATCAAACGCAGTGTGATCGATGACATCGGTGTCTTTGACGCTGAAACGTTCGGCAGAGGCTACGGGGAGGAAAATGATTTCTGCAACCGTGCAGAGCAGGCAGGTTATCATCATGTAATGTGCGATGACACCTTTGTATACCATAAAGGGACCGCTTCGTTTGACACCGAAGAAAAGAAAAAGCTTCTTGAAGAACATGAGGCAATCTTAAATGACCGTTACGCTGCCCAGATGCGGATGAACCATCTGTACTGTATGGAAAATCCGGATCAGGAGATCCGCGACAATATCAATATGTATACAAAGCTGCACAACGGAAAGCAGAACATTCTCTATCTGCTGCATCTGGATTTCCAGGAAGGGGCATTCAACAACATCGGCGGCACACAGATTCATGTCAAAGAGCTGACGATGGCACTGAGGGATGAATACAATGTCTTCGTGGCGGCAAGAGATGAAGAATATTTGAGACTGACGATCTACACGGACAAAGATGTGGTCTCCCTGAAATTTGAAATTGGCGAAGCACCGAAGTTTCCGGTTTTCCGTGATGAAAAGATGCGAAAGATCTATGAACAGATCCTGCTGGCATTTGACATTGATATGGTGCATATCCAGCATTCGCAGGATCTTTCTCTGGAGCTTTATTTTGCGGCAGAGCGTTTCGGAATCCCGGTGATCGCAACCATTCATGATTTCTATTATGCCTGCCCGACGATCATTCTTCTGGATAACGAAAATCAGTTCTGTCAGAAAGAGGATGCAAAGCTTTCCTTTGAAGAGAGGCAGAAACGCTGCCGGGAATGTCTGCGTCAGAAAAAAGACATTGCAAGCCAGGTTGATTATCTTCGCATCTGGAGAAGGGAAAATAAAAAGGCACTTTCCATTTGCCGGAAACTGATCTTCCCATCCGAAAGTGCGAGGGATATTCTGCTTGAATATTTCCCTTCTCTGAAAGAAAAATGCATGGTCATCGAACACGGAGAAGACAAACTGGAGCGTGATATCATCCATGTGCCGTCCCCAGAGAAGCATCAGAAGAGCGAACACCTGCACGTGAAGCTGGATCGTGTGCCGGGAGCCGATCAGGGGCTCAATGACATCAAAGGCTGGGCTTATCTGGAAGGCGTGCCAAACGAAGAGACGAAGATTTATGTGGAATTTACGGACAGCAAAGGCAAAAAGGACTGTTTTCTGGCAAACAAAGTACCAAGACCGGATATTGTCGATGCATTTGGTGCAACAGAAGCACTGATGTGCGGTCTGGATCTTCGTATCAGTACCAGAAAACTTGCCGACGGACCGGTGAAGATCCGTGTCTATGTCAAGCATGACGGCGTGTTCTACACGGATAATCAAAGTACCAAAGGAGAATATCACCATCGCTTCGGAAAACGAGGAAGGCTCAATGTGGCATTCCTTGGAGGAATGGTTCCGCAGAAAGGAAGTCTGATGGCAAGAGAGCTGATTCCGATGGATAAAGGCGGGATCAACTGGTTTGTATTAGGTGCGATCGGTGATAAGAATATTCTGGAAATTTCACAGGAGAACTGTTTCTTCAGCTCCACTTACAAAAAAGAGGAACTTCCGCAGCTTCTTGAAGATAATGAGATTGATATTATCTGCATTCTGCCGATCTGGCCGGAGACATTCAGTTATACCGTCTCAGAAGCATGGCTTAATGGGATTCCGATCGTTGCAACCGACATCGGAGCAGTCGGGGAGCGTATCAGAAAGACAGGCGGCGGTTGGCTGGTGCAGCCGGATGCCAGCCCGGATGAGGTGATGCAGCTGTTGCATCATATCATCGATCATCCGGAAGAATATCAGGCAAAGAAAGAGATCGTGGATGATATGGAGATGAAAACGGTGGAGCAGATGTGCGAAGAGTACCGCAGCTTCTACCGGGAACTTCTGGAGTTTACGGAAAAAGAACTGCCGGAAGACAAGATCGACCGGGATTTCATTTTCCAGGGACTGGCTCTTGGCGATCCATCCATTGGCGGCAGCGGCAGCATCGCGGCGATGAACCGACTGAAAAACGAGAATGCGGCACTGAAAGCGTCGATCGAAGTAACAAAAGGAACGATTTCTTATAAAATGGCAAGGAAAATTTCGGATGCGAAAATACCATTTAAAGAGCAGATGAAACGATTCTTTCATCGAAAATAGAGCAGAAAATGAGCAGTCGGAGGCCCAGTGGTTTCCGGCTGCTTTTTATAGAAAATGCTCACTTCCGGTAAAATGCAAAGGTGTGTTCTCCTGAACCGACCGGAACACAGACGAAGCAGGCATCGGCACGTAAAACATCGGTCTTGATGCCGTCTACATAAGCTTTTACATTCTTGCTGTATGGGATTGGCAGAAAGAGAAAACCGGCATTTTCTGTCGTCACGGTACCGGAGATCTGGTCCTTTTCGGTATTCTCATAGAAAGCAATCTGAGCACCGGTGTAGGCGGATATGGTTTTGACGGAGCCAAGCAGTGCAAGGTCTGTGATCCGACAGCTTTCCTTTTCACAGGAAAAGTTTACCGAGTCGGACGAGATGGAAATGGCGATCTGCACGTTTTTCTTCTCGCCGGCCGTAAACGGGATCTGATATACCATGTCCGAATTCTGTGAGACGGTCAGCGTGCCGTCAGAATCAGCTGTCAGAGCAAAAATAAGATAAACTCGCTGATAAAGTCTGGATGTGGCGGTATCAAGCTGGATGGCTGACGGAGAGCCTGCACTTACCGCAAGGTCAGCAAGGTCACGGGAAATGCCGTTTAACGTGCAGCTTTCCGAAAGTTTGGATGCCGGACGTATTTTCTTTCCGGTAATCTCTTTTGCAAGGGAAGCGGTCGCACTTTCCGAATCCGCAGCGTTGGAATCCGCAGTATCGGCATCCTCCGATCTTTCCCCTTCCAGCAGAACATTCTCCTGAAGAATTCGCTCCAGATCGAGGGAGACATCGCTGTTTAAGATGGAGGTATCTGCCGCACGCGTATAAAAACGTGCAAAAGAGGGCGGGTCCTGGCTCTGGGCGGAAGCGGCATCGCCGAACTGCTCACTGTAATAGGAAACGGCGGTATCGTAAAAAGAATCTGCTTCTCCAAAAGAGATCAGACCCATGTGGCGTGCGGCCACAACCAGAAGCAGGCAGAGCAGGCCGCCAAGCAGTATGCCGAAAAAAAGCGAGAGCAAATGTCCGAGGACTTTGTTCTTTGCTTTTTTTGTGTTTTTATCCGAACTGGAATCTGTTTTATCTGAAATCATCGTTTTCACTTTGTCCTTTCTATATGATAAGCGTCTCAATAACTGGAAATCTTTATGAGTCATACGTGATTTTTTCGTGCTCTGCACTCCCAAAATCACGCAAACATTCGAAATTCGCTCATTTTTTTACAAAAAATGGCTGCTTTCTCATGTTTTAGCGGTCCTCATAGACACAAATACGTATGCAAGCATCCGTTTTGTGTCCATTTGTCCCTTGACTCATCATATCACATCTGCCGGAAATCCTGCAATCAAAAATGCGGGAGAAAATCCGACACTTGACAGAAAAGCTTCCTCTATACTATAGTGTACAAAGAGTCTTTTCAGGTGAAACAGAGAAAAAGTTAAGATAAATGCTCTGGATGGAAATGTTTTCCGGAAGAGCAGAAAAGTAAGAGAGGAAACGTATGGATTTTTCGAAACTGGCAAAAAGCCTGAATCCCTACACGATCAAAAAGGGATTTTCTTATTTGAAGCAGTATGGTTTTCAGGAATTTAAAGTGCGATTATCAGAGCGATTTGAAAAAGAAGAAGTCGATTATAATGAGTGGTGTAAGAATGATATTCTGACGGATGAGGAGCGAAAAGTACAGAGAGAACGGATCTGGGAGTATCCGCCGCTGATCAGTGTTGTGGTTCCGATTTACAAAACACCGGAAGTTTTCCTGCGGCAGATGATCGAATCGGTGACGGCACAGACCTATCCGCACTGGCAGCTGTGCATTGCAGACGGAAGTGGAGATACCGCAGAGACAAAACGGATCGTTGACAGTTATCTTTCTGATAAACGTATCAAATATAAGATCCTTGCGGAAAATCTGGGCATCGCAGACAACACGAATGCAGCGATGGAACTGGCGGACGGCGATTATATTGCTCTGTTTGACCATGATGATCTGCTTTCTGAAAATGCCCTCTATGAAGTGGCGGATCGGATCTGCAAAACAGGGGCGGAGATTGTTTACACAGATGAGGACAAGGTGACAAGTGATCTTTCCGAGCGTTATCAGCCAAATTTCAAGCCGGATTTCAATCTTGATCTGCTGCGTTCCAACAATTATATCTGCCATCTGCTGGTTGTGAAAAAGACACTGGTGCAGGAAGTGGGCGGCCAGAAAAAAGAATTTGACGGAGCACAGGATCACGAGTTTCTGTTCCGCTGCGTTGAAAAAGCAAAAGGGATCGAGCATATTCCGAAGGTGCTGTACCACTGGCGGGTGCACAAGGCTTCCACAGCGGACAATCCGCTCAGCAAAAAGTATGCCTACGATGCCGGAAAACGGGCAGTGACAGAGCACATCCGCCGCTGCGGGGAAGAGGCAGAAGTGACTGATACGCTGTTCCCTGGATTTTACCGGGCGAAATATCAGGTGACGGGCGAACCGCTCGTCTCGATCATCATTCCGAACAAGGATGAAAAAGAGACACTCAAAAAGTGTCTGGATTCCATTAAAGAGAAATCAACCTATCGTAATTATGAGATCATTATTGTGGAGAATAACAGCACCGGGCAGGAGATTTTTGATTATTACAAAGAGATTGACGGCAGGGACGGCATCCGGGTCGTTTACTGGAAGTCGGGCTTTAATTATTCTGCCCTGAACAATTTCGGGTTTACATTTGCAAAAGGCGATTATATTCTCTGCCTGAATAACGATGTGACGGTGATCACATCGGACTGGCTGGAGCGGATGATCGGACAGTGTCAGCGAAAAGAGGTCGGCATTGTGGGAGTGAAACTGTATTATCCGGATGATACGATCCAGCATGCGGGCGTGATCATCGGTATTGGCGGCGTTGCCGGGGCGATGTTTGTCGGTATGGCAAGAGAACGCAGCGGTTATCTTAGAAAAGCAATCCTTCAGCAGGATTTAAGTGCCGTGACAGCTGCCTGCATGATGGTGGATCGCAAAGCATGGGAGGGGGCAGGCGGATTCAACGAAGACCTTGCTGTTGCATTCAATGACATTGATTTCTGCCTGAAGGTAAGAAGAGAAGGCTATCTTGTAGTTTATGAGCCGAATGTCGAGCTGTATCACTATGAATCCAAGAGCCGCGGCTACGAAGACACACCGGAAAAACAGAAACGTTTCTTAAGTGAAATTAACTATATGAAAGCACACTGGAGTGAGATCCTTACGAAGGGCGATCCTTATTACAACGAGAATTTCTCACTCAACACCTGCAATTATACACTGAGAAAGCGTTAGGAAGGAATGCATATGGCAGAAGTTACGGTAGTGATACCGAATTATAATGGAATCGGATATTTAAAGGACTGTCTGGATACATTAAGAGAGCAGACCTGTAAAAATTATGAGACAGTCCTTGTGGATAATGGTTCGACGGACGGAAGCCTTGCGTTTGTAAAAGAACATTATCCGTGGGTAAAGATCCTGGCACTTGACCGGAATTATGGTTTTTGCCATGCGGTCAATGTGGGAATCCGGGCAGCAGAGTCTTCTTATGTATTTCTTCTGAACAATGACACAAAGCTGCATGAAGACTGCATTGAGGAGCTGTTGATCATGATGCGGCAGCATCCGCACTGCTTTTCCTGCTCGGCAAGAATGATCAAAATGCACGAGCCGGACAAACTGGATGATGCCGGGGATTATTACTGTGCCCTTGGATGGGCATATGCACTTGGAAAAGACAGGCCGTGGAAAGATTATCTCAAGCCGAGAAAAGTGTTTGCAGCCTGTGGCGGAGCTTCCATGTACCGTAGAAGCGTATTTGAGAAGATCGGACGGTTTGATGAGGCACATTTTGCCTATCTTGAGGATATTGATGTCGGCTACCGTGCCCAGATCTATGGCTATGAGAACTGGTACTGTCCGCGGGCAGTCGTATGGCATGTCGGAAGCGGGACGAGCGGATCAAGATACAATGAGTTTAAAGTACGCCATTCTTCGAGAAACAATGTTTATATGATCTATAAGAATATGCCGTTTCTGCAGATCATACTGAATCTGCCGCTTCTGATTCCCGGGTTTGTGGTCAAGTGGCTGTTCTTTGTCCGGAAAGGCTTTGGGAAAGAATATGCAAACGGTATTTTTAACGGCATTGCCATGTCAGACAAAGAGAAAAAAGTTCCGTTTCAGAAGCGGCATCTGTGGAATTATGTGAGAATTCAGGTGCAGCTCTGGGTGAATGTCGTTCGAAGATTTGTGATGTAATAAAGATAAAAAATGATGTGGGTGTCAAAAGTACCCAACTATGATGCCTACGGATTGTTCCGTGCGTTGCACTCCCACAATCCTCCCC
>OGIO01001292.1_pt1 | contig 21784 bp, 12 predicted proteins | sample 1571841 | NCBI WGS metagenome assembly OGIO01 (sample SAMEA2582111, study PRJEB24529) | metagenome | biome: Human gut stool | place: China | collected 2011
TCTGCTATTCATTGATAAAATCATGATTTTACACAAAAGAAAGTCAGGTACTCTGAATTTGAATCCTGAATTCAGAATACCTGACTTTTTCTTCAATTTTCCAAAAGCCAATCTATTACATTAATTACTTTTATACCATCATAATTTCCAAGCGAAAAATGATCCAGTGTTAAAACAATTTTTTCATAATTGTCTTTAATTTCCTTTAATGGTCTCATTTCTCTTTCAAAAGTTTCTTCTGCTGTCATATCTGCCGTCACCTGATAATAAACGATTACCCCTTGTTTTTGAGCAACAAAATCTACTTCTGTAGAGCCATATTTACCTATATTCACCTTATTCCCACGGCGCAATAATTCAAAAAAAACAATATTTTCAATAGAAAATCCAAGATCATAACGCTTTCTTGGCAAAATGTGATTGCGAAGCCCCAAATCAACCATATACAACTTCTTATTAACTTTTAACAGCTGTTTTCCTACTATATCAAATCTATCTACTGAATAAAATATAAATGATTCTGTCAACGCATCTACATAATCACTCACCGTATTCGCAGATACTTTTCTACCTGATGAAATCAAATAATTTGTAATACTTTTTATAGAAATTGGGCTTCCGATCACACTTGCCAGATATCGCGCAATTGTCTTCAACAATGTAATGTCTGTGATTTTTCGCTTGCCACAATTCATCTCTTTTCTTGACTGACGATCTTCAATATCTCTTACAATCACCGTATTATAAATACCTTCCAGATAGATCTCCACTTTTTCATCTGTTCTGTCCATCACTGCAATGTAGGGAAATCCACCGGTTTTCATATATTCTGAAAATGCCTGTTCTTTTAGAATTCCTGTAATTTCAACATATTCTTTAAAGGAGAGCGGTAACATAGAAATTTCAACATACCTTCCTGTTAATAGTGTAGCCAAATCCCCTGAAAGCATATATGCATTAGAACCTGTAATATAAATATCAATATTTTCTTTTACATGAAGACTATCTACCACTTTTTCAAAAAACATTCTTATTCCGGAGTTTATTTTTTATTTTCAAAAAAAGATTCCCGTTTGGGAATCTTTTTTCATATCATCTCTCGCTAGACCAGTGGGGACGGGAATTAAAAGGTGCCGGTTGGGGACGGAGTTTAGTGGCTTTTTTGGCAAGCCAAAAAGCCACTAAACTCCGTCCCCAACCGGCACCTTTATTTTACATCGGTCTTAAACACGCCGATTCTTATTCCACTTATATACTACTATTATAAGCAGTGCACTCAAAATCAATACAATCAACGAGATAAAGGACTGATCGTCTCCTGATTTTGGGACACTTGCTGTATTTTTCACTGGTGTCTCATCTTTCGCCTTATGTTGGATTGTAAAACTTAATGTCGGCGATTTATTCCCATCTTTTCTTTTAATTGCAGTCTTAACTAAAAAATCTTCTGAGCCATTCTGCATTACATAATTCTCTATGGTATAAACCTGCCCATCATAATCCTTATCATCTTTCTCAACAACCTGTTTCAGCTGATATCGATAAGTAGCTGCCTCCTCATAAGAAAAAACCAATTCCTTACTTTCATTACCATTAAGACTAAATTTCAACCTGTCTCCATTGCTTCCTTCCGGCATTGGATTGCCAGAACCTAAGCTTGTCAACTCATATTGAAACTCATCTGTAGTCCCGTTTGTTTTCCCTTTTACAGTCTGTTCCACCGTCAGAGCAGCTTCTTTATTTTTCCCCGCTGCATATACCTGATTTGGAATGACCACACATACCATCATCACAAAAGCAAGGCATACCAGCTTTATTCTCTGTTTATATCTTTCACTTTTCACATACATACCTCTGTCAGTTTTCCAGTTTTCTACTGTTATTTTTCGTTTTCTTTCTCTTTCCGCTCCTCTCCACTGCCATCAGTAACAAAATACTGAACAACAGCAGAATCAGAACACCTAATCGCTTCATACTAGTTTTCCAGAAAATCCCCCAGTCGATTCGGTCAATCTGACTGTTCCTTTTCAAAGTTTTCTTATACGTATCTTTATACGTTTGTTTTGAAAGCTTTCCTATCAGAATATGCCTTCCGTTCGTGATATTTTCCGTACACGTAGACATCACTACCAGCCGGTCCTCTGTGGAAAGACTGATTTGACGATACCACAAAGCAGTATCTTCTATCTCTTGCAAATACTGTTCTTTCCGGGAAACTTCCTGCACCGGTGTTACATAAAGACCTGTATTATAAGCATCCAACTCCAAGAATGCAAATAACTCCAGTCCATAATCTTTTCCATTGGCAAAAACATTTCCATACAAATGACTGTCCGCAAAAGACGGATCCAGATATCGGTCAAAATCCCCGAACATCGCTCCGCCATCCATATGGTGACCATAAATAATGGTATTAAAATCTGAAAAATCCTTCTGATTCATATAATCCATGAAGATTGAGCCAGACAAGCTATATTCTCCACGCGGATTTCTCATTAAATATGTGCTGTTATCCTCCGACTGTACTACCGGATAATCCACATGTGTTCCATAAATCGTAATCCAGCCACATACATCACTGTTCTGCGCCTTCAATTCATCAAAATCCCCATAGTCTTCTTCCGTTGGACGATAGATTTCATATTGTTCCGGCATGGCATTTTCTTCCAACATGTAGCTGTCTCCAATGCCATAGGTTCCATAACAAAAAAGAATAACTAAAATAATCATCAAAATCCAATTCAATAACTCGTTACAAATATCCAGTATACGAAACGCCTTGTCAGTTTCTGCGTTCTGTCTCTTCATTTTGATGTTATTTCCGTCCTTTCCTTCTTCGTCTGCAAATCCACTGATCTGCGAAACAGATTAATATCAATAGGAGCAGTAATAAGAACAACGCAGCCTTCCATCCAGGCATAAAATCTCTCCATCCGCCTCGTCGGTCTACCGCTTCATGCCCGGCATGATCTTGATCTTTGGCACTGTATGTATCTTTGTATGTCTGGTCTGTAATTCTTGCTACAAGAATATCTCTTCCGTTAGTTGACTCTGATGAGCAAGTAGATAATAGAAGAATTCTATCATCTGCTTCTAACGTAATGTCATTCATATAAACTGCATGATTTCGAATCACTTCCATATAAGGGATACTGTCATTTCTTGTTACATTTATATTAAAAACAGAACTGTCATAAGCATCCGCTTCAATTAATGCAATGATTTCCAATCCAAAATTACGATTCTGAACAAATAGATTACCATATGGGTGTGCTTCGTAAAAGGCTTGTTCTTTAAATTCCTTGATACTTCCGAACATGACATTTGGAACCATATTATGTCCATAGAGAATAGTATTAAAATCTCGAAAATCCGGATTATTTTCGGAATCCATAAAAATTGCACCGGTCAGGGAATATTCACCTTCTGCATTCTTGTTAACATATTCCCAATTATCTTTTCCCTGTACAACCGGATAATCAATCGGGGTATCATACACTGTGATCCAGGCAATCACATCTGAATTCATCGACTGTAATTCCTGGAATCCCAGCGTATCTTCTTGAGGTTTATAAATCGCATATTGTTCTGACGTTGCTTCCTCTGCCAGATTCTGCGAATCCCATAATGCATAGCATCCATATACCAGACCCAGAAGCAAAAGCAGAAGTAAACCATAATCCAGTATTCCATTCATTCCTCTTATTACTCTGCAAATACCTCTGTGTCTGCACATGCTAAATCATTCCTCTGTCTATATTCATTACCCTTATCTTCTGTTCATTCTCTTCTTGCTATTCATTGCTACGATACCTGCAAATGCAACAACTGCGATAGCAATCATGATAATGAATGGGAAGTTATTTACGATGATACCTGTTACTGCGATATCTTTGTAAGTGTTTGTGTAATCAACCTTGTTTTCGTTCTGTCCAAGAGTTTTGTTTTCAACCTTAAGATTCTTACCTACTGCTGCTGTTAATGTACTAGAATCTTCTTTTCCATTGAACATTGTCTTTGCTGTTGCTGTCCAGTTTACTACACCTTTCTGATCAACTGTTACTTTAGATCCAGCATAGCAGCTCCGAATCATCATGTTCTTATCTGCTGGCAGTGTAAATGGTACAGCTACTCCATAAGTTCCAGTCTTCATTTCTCCATCTACAAAATAAACATATGAATCATCAGCTGTTGTAATTCCTTCTGGCTTTGTTACTGTCATAGTATACTCAAAGTTTCCAAGTTGATCTTTTTTGTTTACAACCTTATTCGTTACTTTGAAGGCATAAGTTGATGGATCTTCCGGATCTGGTTTAGTCGGATCTGTTGGCTCTACTGTGCTACCTGCTTTTGCAACATATTCATTCACGAATTTCAGACCACTAAAGTTACTTTCTATACCACCTGTTGTTGTTTCTGGATTACCATTTACTTTTGTATTGTTACCAGTATCTGTTCCAGCATCATTCTTTGTATTAACAATTGAAAGACCTTTAATGTATAATTTACCATTTGTATGCTGTGCTACGAAAATATCAAGTTTGTATTCAGCGCTTGATGCTGTAAATACATCTTTTTCTTTTGTCTTTGTTACACTACTAGTTGACTTTACTGTATACTCATATGTACCAGTTGTCATATTTGTACTAGAATTATCCATTGCTGTTTTGAAACTTGCAAGAAAGTTCTTGCTCTGTTTTCTTAATACTTTGATGTCTGTAGCAGTAGTATCTTTAATCAAATCTTCTCCTGCATTGAATTTAACATTTTCAACTGAAATAGCCGGCATATCGCTCACATTCATTCCTGTAGGTGCAGAAATTTTTTTAAAAGTAAAGCTGACATCGTTCGCTGGAGTTACTACATCATTTCCCATCTTGTACTCTACAGTAATTGCTGCACTTGGAGTCTCTGTTGGTCCCCATGTAGCAGGACCCTTATTATCTGCTGCGTTTACATTTGCTACATTTCCGAGACACATTGTTCCGACTAATACTGCGGATGCAAAGAGTCTGCTCATTTTTTGTAAGGATTTTTTCTTCATCTTTCTTTCTCCTTTTCCTTAGTATATTTTTTTATTTAACACCCTCCGCCATTATGCGGAGAAATATTAACAAGTTCTTGCGGCTTATCAAAAGCCTCTTCTTCGTACTATCGTCATAACTTTTCCCTTCGTGTCTTTCACATCTACTGCTCCGTACACTCGACTGTCTGACGCATTCTCACGGCTGTCTCCCAGGACGAAAATCTGCCCTTCCTGTAGTTTGATTGGGAAGTCCACTCCCGTATCATACCGCTGTGTCTTTTCGTAAATCTGATGTTCTTGTTGCGGTGCTCCGTTAATTGTAAGACCGTCCTCTGTAATATCCACCACATCTCCTGCAGTTGCAATCACTCTCCGGACCTGTTCTTTTCCTTGATAGTTCAAAACAACCAGGTCCGAAGCTACATAACTCTTCCTTAACCGATAATAGAAGACCAAATCACCATCTTTCACTGCCGGAAGCATGGCGTTGTCCGCATAACGGAACACTCCGAAGATAAATGTGAAGATAACCACAATTGCAGTTGCAATTGCTACAATCTTCAACAGAAGGTACAAAATCTCACGGAAAATCCCTCCTGCCACTGATTCCTCAGAAATTACTTTTTCCTCTGCAGTGTCCATCTAGGATCTCCTCCTCCCTCTCACTCGTAAGACAGAAACTCCTGTGATTAGAAGAACTCCCATCAGACCTACAAGTAACAGACTGTTATCTGTATTTCCTCCATCAACACCTGTAACTACGATATTCTTCGTATTGGTAAAAACAAAATTGGTACTGATTTCATCTACAGCTACATTCTCTACACTTGAAATGACTTTTGCATCTTTTTGAATCTCGCAATTTGTTCCGTTGCTGTCTTGAATGATGCTCTTAATCGTATATTGGTTATCCCCAGGTATCAGTTCTAAGGTCTGTCCTGCTTTCAGCTTAAATGTAATCTCCTGATTCGCATCTACAGTCAGCGATGTAATATTTGGTGCACTTACTGCTGGTGATACATAACTTCCTTTACACGGAATCACTTTTCCTTTTGTATAACTTGTCTTAACCGTATAAGTAAATTCTTGATTATTCCAGATACCATCTCCCTTTATCATCTGTTTAATTATTACACTTGGTTTGTCGTAATCTGCATTTAAGATTACCGATTTTGTCATCTGTGCTGTTTTCAGATCTACTTTTTTCTTGTTCGGATCTGTGCTATCTGACCACTGCGTAAATTTCTGGCTTGTAGTATCATTATAGAAGCCTGGATCAGATGGAATCTGACTTGGCGAAAGTTTCTGTCCCTTTGCAACCAATTCTCTCTTTAGTCTCTTGTTATTTTCAAAACTTGCTTTCTTGTACTGTGCATTTCCTGATGCATCAAATCCAACCAGTACATACTGCTGTGCTGTCGTATTACCATAATAGTCCTGAGCATATACATAGAGCATCTCTCCATTATTCATTGACTCCACAGCCGTATAAGTTCCATCTTCTTTTGTAGGAGTTTTGTAAGTATCTGAAAATTTTCCAGTTTTGTTGTTACGTACAAGTGAAACCTCCGTTCCCTTATATTTTGTTGCATTTGCAACATATGTAAAGTTCTCCTGCGACTCGTTTGTCAAATCGGACGTACCATTTGCTGCATCAATCATTTCATCCTTGACTTGAATCTTTGAAATTGTAAACTCCGTGTCATTATCATTCTCTTTTGATTTCGTGATAGTTCCTGTATTCTCTATTCTAGGTCCCTTAGTATCTAGCAGATATTTTGTCCACTTTCCTGTAAGATCGCGCACATAAATGAAATAATTCTTATTCTGATCGAACTGATAATTACCAGTCATCTCAAATTTCCATACCGGTTTTTCAAAAGTTGCCTTCACTGTTTTACCTTCAATATCTGTAAAACTTCCACTGTTAAGCAGATAACAACTGCACAAACTTTCCAAGATCTCAGATTCTGCGTCCTTATAACGGAATTTGAATCCTCTGTCTGCCTTTGGTGCATCATAGGTGCTGAGATATACCTGTGCATATGTACATCCTGGGAATTCTGCTTTCTCCGATGTTGAGAATGAACTTCCTTTTGTATCAATTCCATTTCCATAAAGATCTCTGATATAAACTGTCAGTCTTCTTCCATAGTTATCTCCCTGGTCTTTTGTCCATTCACCTTCCATCTTTTGCTGATAGATTACCGGCTGGCTGGAATCATTGCTATTAACAAATGCAAGTGATCGATTCGTTGCATTCACACTGAATTTCTCTCTGTAATTTTGGTTATATTGTTTATTTTCCTCTGTTGTATACACTGTCCAGTAAGGGGATTCCTTGCCCTGACTTACAGATACGTAATCATAATAATCTGGTAGCTGAATCGTAACACTCTGTCCATGAGAAAGCTGAATTATAAATTCTCCATTTTGATCTCCCGTTTGCGTTCCATTAGCCGGTGCCGTAACCCCTGATATTCCTGCTATCGTTCCACCTGTATATGGAAAGGCCTGCCCATTATATCGATTACCTGAAGCTCGTTGCGCATAAATGGTATAAGTAAATTTTTTGTTCTTATCTGCAACATTTCCTGTAACCTGGTTACTAATCGTTAAGGTCGGATACGTCCACTGCGGATAATAAGTAGTTGCACCACTTACCGTCACATTTGTTGGAAAAACTTGAGCTTTTCCACTGTCCTTAGAGTTATACCAGTAGCGGAACCTCTGATTTCCAAGTAGCGGACTTGATGGCTCCTGTGCAATATTCAAAGTACTTCCCACCAGTCCCAGTGTAGATGAAGTGGTAGACCCATCGCTGAACTTTCCAGTTGATGTAGCCCCGCCGCTCTGTGCATCAAAAACAATTGGTACATAAGTAAATTTCGAGATATTTCCATAGCCATCCTTTACAAAGACATATAATTTTTCCGTTACTGAAACAGATACATTACTGAGTGTACACGCCCCAGTACTTGTATTGAGACTTGCCGTACTATAACTAACTCCGGATTCCCATGGATTCTTTCCTGTTTTGTTATATCGTACTGTAGCATCTAGCTTCTTATCGTTATAACTATACTGTGTTGCATTCGCTTTGTAACTTACATCTGCAATATCTGATGTTCCATATGTTGCAGTTTGTATTGGATCTGTAAATTTTAGCCCCGTAAATGTATAACTGTAAGTTCCATCTGATACTTTCGTTGATGTAATATTTGTGTAAGTACTTGTCGGACCTTTCGTATCCAGAAGGAATTTACTCCAGTTTCCGGCATTATCTCTTGCGTAAATAAAATAATTTGTGTTTGCCTGATAAGTACGTGAGTTCAATTTCAAATTCAATACTGGTGATTCTGTTGTAGCTGTCCTTGGCGTTCCATTGATATCTCTAAACGCCCCATTGCGCATCCAACTATAAGAATATACATTTGCTGGCTTCAACTGAAGATCTGTACTGGAATTATATGTATATCCATAAACTCCATCCTTTAACTGAACATCCTGCGTACTTAAATACACCTGAAAACCAGTTGGATACGCACCATCCGATGCATCATTAATGCTAATGCCACTCGTGTCAATTCCGTCACGATATAAATCCCTCAGATAAATCTCCAGTTGTCCACTCTGATTTCCATTCGAATTGAGAGACATATTCGTTGTCTTCGCCTGATATACCAGCGGCGCATATGTATCTGCACGAAGTACAATCTGGTTACTGTTTTGAGAACCTATTGCCAAATAATATTGTTTGTCTGCAATCCAGTTATACTGCTCCAGCTTCGCATTATTCGAAGAATTAAACTGAATCAATGGATATTCCACAGTCCCCTTATGTTTTGGAGCAAGCGTTGTTGATATGCGAAGCTTACTATTGCTTGGTACAGTCAGTGCATTTTTAATAATCAATGGTCTTCCACCTGGAGAAGTCGTCCCACTTATATAGTCATATGTAACAGACACCTCTGTGTTCGTGCTGTCGGTTTTAAGACTGTTGATTATTCGATACGGTGCTCCAATCATCAGATTATCTAACATCAATTTTCCCGAATTCTTGAGTGAGATATTCGCCTTTCTTGCACTGTTTCCAAATCCACCTGTCATTGAATGGGACGCATCTCCAAGATGAAGTTCTCCTCCATTAATCTCTATCTGGTCAAAGTAGTCCAGATTAACGCTTGTAGAATCTTTCGGCCTTACTTTTGCAGTCACATACAGACTAGTCGATCCAGCTGGTGCATTGTCTGCTCCTTTGCAATCCCCCCATAAAACAACTTCATGATTTAAAGAATCTTTGTTAAGGTAAACCTTTGCAGTATGCCCACTTGAAACAGTTGGGTTAGTGAACATCAACTGTGTGTTCGTTGCTGTCAGTTTATAATCCCCCTCAACTTCTATGCTTTTAAAAGTCGGATAAACCTTTGCAACACAATCCTTCAAATTAATTTCCAGATTTTTAACACTATAGTATGCCGGATCAATTGTTATAAATCCTCCTCCCACACCTGTGTATCCTGTACAGGACTCCACATTAATCGTTGTATTTCCTAATCCATTACTTTTCCTTGAAGCATAGATTTTATTTACATTCACACAATTTTTTAATGTAAGCGTAGATCCTGATGTTCCCTGTGTACTGTTTCCTCCTGCGTTTATTGTTACATCACCTGTGAAGGTACAGTTTTCAAATGTCAGATTGTGTCCGTTTCCATGCATTGTATATACATGCTCAGGCTCAAGGAAATCCGAACGAAAAAAGGCATTTTTCCATGTCAGAGACTTAAATTGTGGATAAACACTATCCCATAGAAACGTTCCTGTAGTGGAATCAACCTTCCGGTTTGACCCGGACACCGCCCCTTCTGATATAATCGTCATATTCTTATTTGTGAAGTTTGTCGAATTATTAAATGCCGCAACATCGTCATTCTTTAACGTATAACCTCTCGGAAGCCATATCGTAAAGTTCGTCCCTGTATTCGACAGATTATTTCTCAGATAATTTAGTATTTCGGCAAGTGAATTGGACTCTGCCTTTACAGTTCCTGTATTGCTGTCTCCACTATATAGATAGACTTCCCACTGCTTATTCTGTGTATATAATTTAAGCAGTCCATTGGTTGAATCCTGTACCTTGGTACAAAGGACATTTGCATTCGTCTTTACAGTTCCAATTGCTCCCACCGTCGTCGAAAAATAGGTTCTTGAACGGAGTATTGAAAATGCCATTCCTTCTGTAGTCCCTGCACGCCTTACCAGCTCAAGTGTGACTTTATAATTGGTTGAACCCGTACTCATAACATAATACACATCCAGTGTATTCGTGCTATTACCACCCAAACTGTTAAATACAGAGAACTTATTATTATTGTCATGTAACACAATTCTTCCAAAACGCTGACGGTTCCATGCAACGTAACAATCTCCACCAGAACAAATGGTTGAACTTTTTGTTGCTACATATCCAATACAAGTCGGCAAGTCCGGTTTATAGTCCTTTGGAACATAGCGATCTCCACCTTTGGCATCCTGCTTTTTCTGTTCTGTCCAATAATGATAGAAACTGGAATCATACTGCATATGTCCGAAATTATTCGCCGCTCCGTCGCATGTAGCAGAATTTTCCAACTCCAGATATCCCCAGCCAAATACATTGGCAACTTGTGTATTCTTAACCTTAATGTATCCGGCTCCAGCAGTTTTTTGATCATACCCTGCATAATGGTATGCTCCTACAAACCTCAAACTTCCCTTAATATCACTGAACGTATACGATATAGTTTTGGCTGTACAGTCTTCTTTTGCCGTAAACCAGGTTCCACATTCTGCTGAATAACTTCCAGATGCATTTAGACTAAGCGTTCCGGTTACAGTTCCATACAGTCCCCAAAAAGATCCACCTACCGTATGAATTACAGTAGGATCCAGCATTGGATCAACAACCGTTGTATCAAATCTGCGAATTTTGGTATCTTGCAGTGTTGCATAGACATTTCCTGTATGTATATAGGTGCTAGAACTGTTAAGTGGTCCACTTGATGCATATACATTTCCATAGATTGTACAATTGGTCATTGTTAGATTAATAGTTCCTGTTGATGCATCCTGTCCGCCTCCAAAGATCTGCTTTACAGGAGCATCCTTTGTCATCTCTACATCTTTAAATTTCAAGTTATAGGATACACTGGTACTATTAGGAGTATATCTTCCACCATAAATTGCAGTTACTGCTCCGCCTACAAATTTTACATCATCAAAAGTGGTGTCATTCTGGTTTCCATAAACTGTTGATTCGCTCCAGTTCAGATTAACGTGTGTAAAATAAGCATTGAATCCATTAAAATAGATTCTTTGATTTTGGGAAGTAAATGTTGTCCAACTGCTATAAGAAGTCCCTGTGCTATAATTGGTTGCTCCTGTGAATACAATTGTTGGTTTATTCGTTGTTCTATCCCCAAGTGCTCCACTCGTAAACGATGAACTTCCCATCGCCCATAAATCCGCTTGATCTGCCGTGTAATCATCCAGGAATGTAATTTTAAAGCTGTTGGATGTTGTATCTGCATTGATTGCAGTCAACGCACTTTTCAGTGTTCCATACGCATGTCTTACAGTCCCTGCTGAAGGCGTCTGGTTGGTTCCTCCCTGAACCAGAACCGACCACTTTCCATTCGTTCCTGCAGCACCCACATGCTGTACTACTGTCATATCCTGTGTCAAGGCAATCAAGCTTGCTATCGACATACTCGCCTGTGTACTCAGCAATGAAATTCCATCATCAGCTGCTGTCATCTGTACTTCGCTAATCTTATCGGCTGGAATGACATCTCCCATCTTGATCTCAGTCCCATCTGGATAGGACAACATAATACCTGCCGTCTTTGCTACTTGCCAACCAACCAGTGGATTCGTGTTCTCTGTATCCGCATCCTCTTCCAACTGTACATCATCTGAAAGTGAAACTTCCGGTGCCTGAAGCCCTTCTCCAGTCACAGCCATCTGTGTGTAGCTGTCATATTCTTCTTCCGATACTGCTGATGCTGTCAGCTCCTGCGTATTACTTTCTATCCCTTTCTCTTTCTGCTGTTCAATCAGCTTTTGTGTTGTCTCATCTCCAAGTGCCTGTTCAATTGCTGCACTTTTTGCTTCTTCCTGTGCTTCTCCTTCGGTATAACTTTCCGGTGCATCCACCTGTAAATTCTGCGATTTTGGAAGGTAATAGTTAACTGTTACAGGTACAACAGCATCTGCGATATTTACCGACTCTTCCGTAGCCTCACCTGTTGTCTCTACTTCTGGTGACTGTTCTGCGTCGGCTGCATCTTCTGTCTGTTGTTCTCCCGACTGTATCGGTTCCGATGATTCGACGGTTGTATCTTCCGATACCTTATCTTCTGTCTGTTGTTCTTCCGATTGTATCGGTTCCGACGGTTCGGAGATTGCATCTTCCGACATTGGCAGTACTGTCTCTGCTCCATCCACCACAGTTTTCTCTTCTGTATTGCTTTCCTGACTGTAATTCGTATCTGCGGCGAATACAGCCGGTATGATTTGGGAATGAATGAGCACAATTGCTAACAATAATGCTAAAACTCTTCGTAAGATAACACTCCTTCTTTTCTTCTGTCCTTTCTTCATAAGCTCTGCCCCTCACTTTTTCTCATGTTTCTTTAATATTCTGAATTTAAATAAAAAAAACCAAATTTTACAAACAACTGTCTCTTCAATGATGTTCATAAAATCCGGTTTTGCCTACTGAAAGTAACAATCCTACTTATATTAATTTATTAATTTGTTTTCCCATATTGTAATTTCTTGTCAATTTTTCTAACAACATCATACCCCCCCCCCTGTATTTTTTGTCAATACTTTATAAATAAGTTTTTTCACAACCCCTCATGTGGAAAAAATAAGCCAAACAGCCAAACAGGGACGGAGTTTTCCGGCTTTTTTCTACAAAAAAAGCCGGAAAACTCCGTCCCTGTTTGGCCCTTCTGTTCATAACTCAATTTTATTGTTTATAAAGTGTGGATAACTTCTCATAATCCTGCCAGATCTACCTCATAGATAAATCTCTCCAGTTCTTTCTCCGGCCTCACTTCAACACTTCGGTTATTATTTTTTTCATTTTTTCTGCATCTATCGGCTTTGTGATATGCTCATTCATACCGATAACAATCGCTTTTCTTCTATCTTCTTCAAAGGCATTCGCTGTCATAGCTATGATTGGAATCTCTGCCTTTTCTTTATCTGACATCTTCCGGATGATCTCGGTTGCTTTATATCCATCCATATTAGGCATCTGAATATCCATTAGGATCAGGTCGTAGGTTCCTGCCGGCATCTGTTTCACCTTGCTGACACACTGGACTCCGTCATTGACCCAGTCAATCTGCAGTCCCATTTCTTCAAGAATCGTGCTTGCAATTTCAGCATTTAGCTCATTATCTTCTGCCATCAGAATATGTTTGCCCTGCAATACGGTTTCCTTTTCGTCGGATTTTAATCCTTCATCTGTTTGTCGGTAATATTGCTCGTCTGCTTTTCTGTGCATAAGATGAACGATAAATGTTGTTCCTTTCGCTAATTCGCTCTGCACTTCAATCGTACCGTCCATTAAATCGACAAAATCTTTGACGATTGCCATGCCAAGACCGGTTCCTGCTACTTTGCTTGTAGTCGTATTGCGTTCTCGTGAAAAGGAATCAAACAAAGTTGGAAGAAAGTCTTTACTCATTCCGATACCGTTATCACGGATTTCTGTCCGAAACGCTGCAAAACCTTCCCTTTCACACGGAATCTCTTGAAGTTTTATCTCGATGGTCCCACCGGATGGTGTATATTTGACTGCATTGCTGATAAGATTCACAAAAATCTGTTTTATTTTTGTAATATCACACATAACGTGTGAATGTTGAACACAAACCTCAGATTTGAGATTGATCTTCTTCTCCTTTGTCTGTGGCTCAAATACGCTTACTACTTCTTCGAGCAGTTGGTCAACCTGGGCGTAGGACTCATTTAAGTACATCTTCCCGCTCTCTATTCTCGCAAGGTCGAGTACATTATTGATAATGTCCAGAAGCAGTTTTCCGGCCCGCTCAATCTTTTGCTGATAACCCAGTAATTTAGGATCCGTCAGCTGTTTTTTCATCAACTGATTATAGCCAAGCAATGCATTCATCGGTGTACGAATATCGTGTGACATATTAAATAAGAATGTCGATTTTGCACTGTTCGCCTGCTCTGCTTGTAGCTGTGCATTCTTCGCTTTTTCTTCTGCAATCCTCGCTTTTCTCAACAGTCCCAGAATAATCACCAGCACTACTATAAATACTGTTAAAATGACAAGGCTGAATATCAGGAAATTATCCTTTATAAATTCTTTTGCTGTAACCTTCCGCAAAGAATCTTCATATGCTGATTCTGCACTGCTCAGCTTCGAAGTCTCCATTGTTTTTAATGTCTTATTCAAAATAGATAACAGCGTTATATTTCCTTTGCTTACTGCAAATGATGAGTTCATAGCTCTTGTCAAAAATACTCCATGAATATTCTTGTCATCTACATACTGCATCAACACTCCTATTCTGATTGGAAAACAGTCTGCTTCTCCATTTCTCACTTTACTTTCAGCATCCTCTGCAGAATTACATTCTACAATCTTCCAATCCGGATAGTTATAAGAAATATACCATTTATACTGAAGATCTTCTTTTGAAATTGCGACACGATTTTCTGCATTTTCATCAAAATGGCTCTGCTTAGTAAGTACCGCCAATGGTGTTGATAATACGGTGTCAGACAGTGATATTCCGTTTTGCTCGGCCATATACGGATTCTGACCTGCATGAAAAATCATATCTATCTTGCCTTCCTGCAATGCCTCTATCTGATTTTCTTCCAGGTCAAATCCTATCAAACGAAATTTTATCTTATCTCCACCAAAACAATCACTTGCATCCTGAACGTAATCATTGATCACCCCTAGCAATTCGCCATTGTCTCTGTCGTATGTACTAAATCCGGTATCATCCTTCAAAAATCCAAGTCGAATCTCTCCATGTTCTTTCAGCCACTCTTTTTCTTTTTCCGTAAGAAATACAACTGTTTCTGTTGCAATATATTGTTTGTAAAGCTCGTCATTGTAAAATGGTTTGTCATATTCCATGGAACGCATGGCAGCATCCAGTGCTTCTTTCAAATCGGGACGCGCCTTACTGATTCCGAAATAAATGTCTGAACTGCCTGTTATAACAACTGGCGATAATCCTCGTTCGACCCAGATGGAATTTTCTGTAGATATAATTCCATCGATTTCATCATTGTCAAACAACTCTTTTGTCTCTTCAATAGTATCAACCAATACATGCTCTGTCGTTATATTGTGCTCTTTTTCCCACTCGCAAAACTGCTCCGTCTGCACGCTGTTTTCTATCATAGCAATGCGTTTCCCATTCAAGTTCGACAAATTTGTCAGAGAGATATCTGCATTTGTAATATCGACATATAAATAATACTTTTCCTCTCCCATAGGACGATCTGAGAAAAGAATCGTTTCCGCACGTTCATCTGTGTAGGACACATTTGCCATTATATCTATGTCACCTCTCTGCAACATATCCATCAATTCTGTCCAATCCCCGGTTACATACTCGTAATTCCAACCTGTATACGTCGAAACAGTCTGTTCATATTCATAAGCATATCCGCTTCGTTCCCCATTCGCTCTTGTAATCTGATAAGCACACTCATACCATCCTACCCGGATTGCTTCTTTTTCTGATTGTTCTGCTGCTTTTGCAGGAATCGGAAATAGCGCAGCAAATAATATCAAACAGACTATAAAACAGACTGTTCTTCTTAAAGCTGTTGCAATGCTATGTATATTACTGCTCACGGAATACAACGTTTCCAGTCTCTGCATCCATGCTCTCTACAATTGCCAGAGACTCCAACTGGAATCCAAGATTACGGATGATTCTTCCACCTGACTGGAAGCCTTTCTCAATTGCGATTCCGATTCCTTCTACTGTTGCTCCTGCAGACTGTACGATCTGGATCAATCCCTGCAATGCACATCCGTTAGCCAGGAAATCATCGATAATCAGCACATGGTCTTCCGGATTTAAGAACTTCTGTGCTACGATCACATTATTCTGACATTTGTGTGTAAATGATTCTACCTGCGCAACATACATCTCGCCTTCTAAATTGATGCTTTTTGATTTCTTCGCAAATACAACCGGCACATGGAAATGCTGGGCTACAACACAGGCGATACCGATTCCTGATGCCTCGATCGTAAGAATTTTATTGATTGGTTTTCCCTCAAAACGTTTCTTAAATTCTGCCCCCATTTGATCGAACAGTTCGATGTCCATCTGATGATTCAAAAAGCTGTCAACTTTGAGTACATTCCCTTCTTTTACAATTCCATCTTTTAAAATTCTTTCTTCTAAAAAATTCATCTTGTGCTTCCTCTCATATCGTTAATCTTTTTTGCATGACTCTGAGTATCGACATATTCCCCCACTCTTAGTCATAAATTCTTGTTCTCAAGTATAGCACAACTTTCCCTTTAACAAAAGTGGAAATTATACAAAAAAAGAACCCTTGAAGGTTCTGAACATACATTTATAAAATTGCAATAAAAAAAAGCGGGTGATGGGAATCGAACCCACGTATCCAGCTTGGAAGGCTGGTGTTCTACCATTGAACTACACCCGCGTCATCTCTGACACGATTAGTATCTTATCATATGTTTTTTAATAATGCAAGCACTTTTTACATTTTTTTTGCAATATCTGTACAAGCCTTCATTGCTTCAATCACAGCAGAACGTAATCCTTTTTCTTCCAGTACGCGTACAGCCTCGATTGTTGTTCCGCCCGGTGAGCATACCATGTCTTTTAATTCTCCCGGATGTTTTCCTGTCTCAAGCACCATCTTTGCACTTCCAAGCACCGCCTGTGCCGCAAATTGATATGCCTGTGCTCTCGGCATGCCGTCTGCAACTGCTGCGTCAGCCATCGCTTCGATAAACATAAATACATATGCCGGTGAGCTTCCGCTTACGGACACAACTACATCCATCAAATGTTCACTGACCACTTCTACTTTACCAAATGCGGATAAAATCTTTTTTGCGCCTTCGAGTTCTTCATCTGTGACAAATTCGTTTCGGCAGGCAGCTGTCATTCCTTCGCCTACCATAGCCGGTGTATTTGGCATTGTACGGACAAGCTTTACATCCTTGCCAAACTGTTTTGCCAGCCATTCAAGAGTTTTTCCCGGTGCGATCGTAATGACAATCTGCTCCGGTTTTACAACATCTTTAATTTCTGCGATCACAGACTCATAAAATTGAGGTTTTACGGACAAGATGATTGTCTCTGCCTTCTCTACAGCCTCTTTGTTGTCTGCTGTCACATGAATACCATACAATGTTTTGACTTTTTCACGCCCTGCTTCCAACAAATCCGCTCCTATAATCTCTTCCGGTTTAAATAACCCGCTCTTGATCACACCACCCATAATGGCTCCTGCCATATTTCCTGTTCCAATAAATCCTAATTTCATGATGCTGCCTCCTTGTCTTGTGATTTATTTTTCACTATTATAATCCCTTTTTCACTTCCTGCCAACATTCTAATAACCTTTCCAGTGAATACGCTGCATTTGCAGGACTTGTAGAGGGCAGACCAATAATCTCCCGTCCTGTTTTTTTCTGGCTGTATTTTTCATACAGTTTCTTTGCCGTCCCGCCATTTGCATAAATGTTTTGGATTTTAGAATTTGCGACCACTCTTTCAATGTCAGCCGGAACAACATTTTTTATACTGCTGTCACTTGAACCAATAATATCACAGCTCTCAATGACATCCCATATCGCGATGCCGTGCTCCAGCAATAATTTTTTCTTTTCTTCAATGGTCTGTGGCACTTCGCTTTCTGTCAGTCCTGCGATTACTTTCCAGAAACGGTTCTGCGGATGCCCGTAATAGAACCGATTTTCTCTCGATTTGACCGACGGAAATGTTCCTAATATCAGTACTTTTGAGTTTTCATCAAAAACCGGTTCGAAATCGTGTGATACGTGTGTATATGTCTGCTCTTTCTTCATTTTCTTTGCACTTCACTTCCTTATATTAATGGTTTTATTCTTTTAAGCCAAATGCTACGCGTTCTGTCTCATTTCCACAACGCATTGTAATCTTGATTTTATCTAAATATTCTATCCATATTTTAGCGGTTTTTCTTGATATTTCCAAGTTATCACGCATTTCTGAATAGGTTAGTATTTTGTGTTCTCTGAAATGTTGTTCCACCTTTTCGATTACGACTTGCAGCTTTCCTTCTGTAACGTAATAAGAATCTGCTATTTCAATCAGCTTTCCTTCTTTTTTTAATACTTTGAAAATGTCTTCGAAACATTCTTCATCGACTTTCGGCGGGCATAGTTCTTTATATAGAAGTAATTGATATCCTGCTTCCTCCAGAGTTTTTAATATATGAGCTTCGATTTGTTGAAATTTTTTATCGTGTTGGATTTCAAAATTGCACAGCCAAATGATGTCTTCGTTTCTTTTAATCCTTGAATCTGTTTGTTTGTCTGATTCTGATGTAAGGTCTGTCTGGGATTGCCCGAAGGATTCTAAATAAGATAAATAAGCTTCGAACGTTTTGTTCTCCCATCCTGAAAATAATTCTTTCTGCAGCTCTTTTTTTGTGGCTCCATATCTGTATGGATGTCTCTGATGGTATCTTTGAAGCCATTCTTTCATTTGCTCCCACATATTATTTTCAGATTCTTGCGACCAATAGTATGTGCATTTCTTATAAATAAATGACACGATTTGTTGCTTTTTCATATATCTATACAGCATATTGCTTATTTCTTCTTCATTTATTTCAACCAACGGCTTTATTTGCTCTATTGTAACCGGTTTTTTCTTCTGGCTTCGTAGCCATTTGAGCAAAATATTGCCTTCTTTATTTTCTTCTTTTTGTTTTAATTCTTCAACTACCGCCGGATTTGTTCTTTTATGTTTTTTTGCTGCTGCATCAAGAACGATTCCTCCACCAATTGTTTCTAGCGGAGAATAGAATCGAAGTACAAATGAATCTCGTTTTTTCACTGTGATTTTTTCTTCCAGTACAAGTTGAGCGTATCCGCTTTCCCCCGGAGTCAATTCATTTTTCCCAAATAAAATGACACGGCACAGAACTTGTCCTGCCCCGATGTGCAAATGTAATCTGCTCTGATGTTTCAGTATTCTTCCGGTATGAACTGACATTGTAATTTTCACATCCAGCCTCTCTGACGGATTCAGAGAATGAATGGCTGCCGCTACATTTCCTCGTTTAAGTTCTTCTTTTTTGATTCCCGGTAACAGAAGGGCTGCGCGTTGTCCTGCCGTTGCTTTCTCTACATTTTGCCCGTGAACCTGTATGCTTCTGATACGTGTTTCTGTTTTCTTCGGATATAGCATGATTTTATCGTCCGGTTGCACCTCGCCTTCTAAAATGGTTCCGGCAATCACCGTTCCTCGTCCGGACAGGGACAATATTCTGTCAATCGGCATACGAAATGCTCCTGATGTATCTCGTAAATGATAGGTATGCAATACATTTTCGACAATTATTGTCTTCAGGTTTTCAATGCCTTCTCCTGTCTTGGAGGATACACACACTTCCGGCCACGCTGCGAATCTGTCATCTCCCAGCATTTTGATTTCTTCCCTGATTTCTTCAATCATCAGCTCTTTCCATTCCTCATCCACCAAATCCGATTTTGTAAAAACAAGGATGCCATTTTCTATATGTAGCTGTGACAAAATTTCCATATGCTCAATCGTCTGTGGTTTAATTCCTTCATCCAAAGCAATAACCAGCAAGACTAGATCCATACCATAAACTCCCGATAACATATTCGGAAGGAATTTTTCATGTCCCGGTACGTCTACAATTCCGGCGCGGTCACCATTTGGCAGGTCAAACCATGTAAATCCGAGATCAATCGTGATGCCACGCTCCTTTTCTTCCTTATTCGTATCCGTATCTCTTCCGGTCAGTGCACGAATCAACGCAGTCTTGCCATGATCTATATGCCCGGCTGTACCAATGATAATATGCTCCATTTCTTCCCTCCTTCTTGTTCATTATAGCATAGCAAGAGACCAATGGGGACGGGGTTTAGTGGCTTTTCGCTTTGCGAAAAAAGCCACTAAACCCCGTCCCCATTGGTCAGCTCATTTCATTTATTTGCTAAATACTGCCTCATTCCACATCAATTCATTTTTGAACTGGCGGATGTTTGTATCTTTATCAATGTATACAGCTTCGATTCCCATTTCTGCTGCCCAGTCACCCATCTGTTCTGCTGTTAAGTCGTATGTAAATGCTGTATGATGAGCACCGCCTGCAAGAATCCATGCTTCTGCTCCTGTGCGGAGATTTGGCTGTGGTGTCCAGAACGCTGTCGCTACCGGAAGTTTTGGCATTGGTTTTTCTGTCTTCTTACAATCTACGTTGTTGATGATCAGACGGAATCTGTCTCCAAGGTCAATCAGTGATGTTGCGATTGCCGGTCCTTCTTTTGCTGTAAATACAAGACGAGTTGGATCTTCACGATTTCCCATAGACAATGGCTGACACTTGATACTAATCGGACCATCTGCGATTGTCGGGCAAACCTCAAGCATATGTGCCTGAAGGATTCCTTCTTTTCCAGGAACGAGATTGTATGTGTAATCTTCCATAAATGAAGTTCCTTTTGCATCTTTCATTCCCTGTGTCATAATCTTCATAACACGGACCATAGCTGCTGTTTTCCAGTCGCCTTCTCCACCGAATCCGTATCCTTTTTCCATCAATCTCTGGATAGCAAGTCCCGGCAGCTGTTGTAATGAACCAAGATCACCGAAATGTGTTACGATTGCCTGATAGTTCTGTTCTTCTAAGAATTTTTCAAATCCAAGCTCAATCTGTGCCTGAACTGCTACATGTTTACGGAATTCTGCTTCATCTCTTCCTTCCAGAAGAATCTGATATTTGCTGTAATATTCTTCTACAAGTGCTTCTACATCACCTGGTTTTACATCCTGTACAACAGCTGCGATCTCATTTACCGGATAAGCATCAACTTCCCATCCGAACTTAATCTGTGCTTCTACTTTATCGCCCTCTGTTACGGCAACATTTCTCATATTGTCGGCAATACGCATAACACGGACATGGCTACTTTCAATCACACCGACTGCTGTACGCATCCAAGAACCGATTCTTTCCTGTGTATCCTTATCCTGCCAATATCCCATTACAACCTTGCGGCTCTTGTTCAGACGTGTGAAAATGTGTCCGAACTCACGGTCTCCGTGTGCTGCCTGATTTTCATTCATGAAATCCATATCGATTGTATCGTATGGAATCTCGCGATTAAACTGTGTATGAAAATGAAGCAATGGTTTTCTCAGCTCTTTCAATCCAAGAATCCATGATTTTGCCGGTGAAAATGTATGACACCATACGATAACACCTGCACAGTTTTCATCTGTATTTGCTTCATTAAATGTCTTTCTGATCACTTCATTTGTAATCAGTGTTGGTTTCCATACAACTTCATATGGAAGTAATCCTGATTCATTTAACGCATTTACGATAATCTGTGAATGCTCTGCTACATGTGCCAGACATTCATCTCCATATAAATCCTGTGAGCCTGTGCAAAACCAAAATTTGTAATCTTTA
>OGIO01001301.1_pt1 | contig 21644 bp, 17 predicted proteins | sample 1571841 | NCBI WGS metagenome assembly OGIO01 (sample SAMEA2582111, study PRJEB24529) | metagenome | biome: Human gut stool | place: China | collected 2011
AATCCATTAATAATCTGATTGCTTGAATAATGTGATCACAATTTAATATGAGCAGCATGAAAGCCCTCGGGAGTTAATCCTGGGGGGCTTTTGGTATAGCCAAATCCGGTGAATTATGTTATTATATGCATCAGTTCTCAGAATCGGGAATATTCAGTTGAGATAAGAAAGGACACAACAATCATATGAACATAGGAAACAATATAGGAAATATCATGAAGATCACAGGCGCATGGAACACCTTTAAGAGCAATCATCCCAAGTTCCCGGCATTCTGTCAGGCAGTTTCACGCAAAGGACTTAAAGAAGGAAGCATTATTGAAATTGCGATCACCACTCCTGAGGGAGAGAAGATAGAGACAAACCTGAAAGTAAAGGACAGTGACCTGAAATTACTGAAACAGTTGTCTGACCTGAAAATGTGAAAAAGTTTACAAAAATTTTATTTGAATAACAGGTATAAATCTGCTATAGTATTCTATGTTGGTTAAGTTGATTATTATTCGTTCCCATATATAAGAATGATAGGTTCTCAAAAGAAAGAAGAGGAAGAAAATTGCGTAAAAAATCACATATTTTATTAGCAAGATACCTTGCGGATCAGATGCAGACCACAGCAAGCCTGCAGTCTCACAGAAAGGCTTTCTGCCTGGGCAGCATTCTGCCGGATATCAAACCGTCCTTTATCACCAGAAGACACGAGTTCTACGGAACATTTGAAGATGTCAAGAACCGGATGAAAGAACTGGCAGATATCAGACCGGATGAGAGTAACCAGAGAGTTTACTGGCGGCGGTTCGGCGAAGTGATCCACTATATGGCGGATTATTTTACCTTTCCTCATAACAAAACATATACAGGAAGCTTCAGCCAGCATAATCATTATGAGAAAGTACTTAAGAACAGACTGAAAGAATGTATACAGCAGGGAGAAGCACATGCATATCTGGAACCGGCCATCCGCTTCGCAGATTTCCCCACCCTGATCGATTATATCGAAGCTACTCATGAGAAATACCTCAACAAGCTCCGCAGCGTGGAAGAGGATATCCGCTTTATCCTGAATATGTGTTTTCAGGTAGTGCAGGGACTGATACAGATCTGCATTGGAAATAAGAACTTTGCAGGAGCCATTCAGGCAGCCTGACAGAGATACGCTAAGAATACAGGAAGGCTGTGTGGAAATCATATCCGCACAGCCTTCCTGCATTCTGAAATATATCTTTCTCACTGCTTGATTTGGTTAAAATGTGACAAAAAAATGAATTTTGGTCAAATCTGGAATTTACCTGCCCTGAGCTGTTGATTTCAAAAAATGATTATGCTAGAATAAAACAGGTTAATATTTCGGGATAATTCACTTATGAAATAACATAATAATGTGAAAAGTAATTTAGACAGTATGCCCTTATAAACAGGGGGTAAGGACATGCTCACAGTAAGAAGGGAGCAATTTAGATATATGAAAAACAAGTATCTTACCAGATTCTTATGTCTGACATTGATGTCAGGAATGGTATTATCCGGTCCTGCGTCCGTACTTGCAGCAGAGGATACTGCTGCGTATACAGCAGACGGTTCTGATTTCAGCGATTCCGGTGATTTTGATTCAGGATCAGAGGATCCGGCGCCGGCAGAGCCAACACCCGCGCCGGTAGATCCGACACCTGCAGACCCGACACCTGCACCGGTAGATCCGACACCAACAGATCCGACACCAACACCTGCAGAGCCAACACCTGCACCTGCAGATCCGACTCCGACACCAACAGATCCGACTCCGACACCTGCGAATCCTACACCAACACCGTCTTCACAGATTACGAAGGCAGCCCAGGATGTGATCGACAGAATCGAAGAGTTGAACGCACAGACCATCACGCTGGAGAAGAAAGCCACTGTTCAGAGCATCCGCACTGCATATAATGCCCTGTCTGATACAGAGAAGGCACAGGTTTCTAATTATAATCTGCTGGTTCAGGCAGAAGCGACTATTGCTCAGCTGGAAGCGCAGAAGAACAATGCGAATACGAATAATCCATTTACGAGTAATACCAGTGCTGCACAGACCGGAACTCCGGTATATTATGCGTCCAATATCCACGCAGGTAAGGATTTCTATCTGGACAGCCTGAAGAATAACTACAATCTGACCTTCTCAGATGATTTCGCTTCTGTTATGGATGAGATCGAGAAGGAATATAAAGAGAAGAACAAAGTAGCAGATGCCAGCGATGTAAACGGCAGCAAGACCACCACATCTGCAGACAGTCTTCTGGTAAGAAACTGGCAGGATATCCTTGCAGTCTATGTATATCAGCAGAGCCAGGACGGAAAAACAGAATTTACCCTGGATTCTTCCTGCAAGAAAGACCTTGCGAAAATCTTTGCAGAGATGAACCCGATCGTAAGGGACAAGCAGGATATCACTCACGTTACATACGCTAATCGTAAAATCAACTACTATATTAAGAAAAATAAAATCGCAAAAAAGGATCGTACGATTCTTAAGAAATATGTGGAGACAGACTGTAAACTCCTCTGCGCGGTAGTAACAGCTGCCAACGGTTTTGTCCGCGAGAGCGTAGGAGATGATGTTTCCGAGGAAAGAGTAAATGTTATCTCCGCAGCCTATTCACTGGTTGGTAAAGTCGGTTACTTCTGGGGCGGCAAATCCACAGTGATCGGTGAAGATCCAGGCTGGGGAACCAGCGAGAAGGTATCAGCCGAGGGAAGCAAGAGCACTGGAACCATCCGCGCATACGGACTGGACTGCAGTGGTTTTGTCACCTGGGCAGTGATCAACGGATATCAGGATAAAGCAATGCAGGAAGCTGTAGGCGACGGAACTTCCGATCAGTGGGAGAAAGCAAACGTGGTAACTGAGGCAGATGCACAGCCCGGAGATCTGGTGTTCCAGAAAGGACCGGAAGCAGGAAGCGATAATCATGTAGGTATTCTCTGCGGTAAAACAGACGCAGGTGACTGGATCGCAGTACACTGCTCCTCCGGCAAGAATGGAGTAACAGTAGGCGAAGCATACAGTGCAAGCTTCCGTTACATCCGCCAGCCATCCTTCTACCCGACACAGGAACAGGTTCAGGAAATGCAGAGTAGCAGTACGGTAAGCATAACAACAGGTGATGCAGCAGCTTCCACAGGAACAGATATCTTTTCTGCAAATGTGACAGTAAGCAATACTCTGCAGGATGCGATGAAGTCAAATACTTCCGACTCAACAGGATTCACAACATCAGAATCCACTGAGAAAACTTCCATCCTTCCGGATAAGATTGATCTGTCAAAAGAGAAAGTCGCTGTATTTAAGGCAAAATAAAATATATAAAAAATAAAATGTATAAAAAAGAGAAAGTCATGCAAAAAAGCCTGGCTTTCCCTTCTTTTTTATATGTAAACTTTTTTATCTGCTAACTTAAACGGTTAAGTAAAAATTGACGGATTTGCGTATTAACCTGCGGAATATGCTTCAAAAACGAAAAAAACATGCAAAAATATGGAAACAAAAATTGACAAAGTGTACGAAATATGTTAACTTTAAAAATAATATAATGTCAGATGAAAAAGGAGAAATCCCTTCTTTTTTGTTGCTGATATTACAGTAAAATCTGAAGATGAGACACCAACAGATGATTTGTTCTGTAAACAGTGAACACACTGTTGTGTCCGGAAAAGAGATACACAGATGGCATTAAGACGTGAGAGAATGAGGCTTGGTGACCTGCTCATCAAGCAGAATGTACTGACTGAAGATGAATTAAAGAAAGCCCTGGAATTGCAGAAGGGAAGCGGCAAGAAGATCGGTGAAGTTCTGGTAGATAATGGCTTTATCACTGAGGATATGATCGTGCGTGCCCTCCAGATGCAGCTGGGGCTTAAAGTCGTTCAGCTGACAGGCGTGACGATTCCCAAGGAAGTCAGAAATCTGGTCAGCGTGGACCTTCTCAAGAAATATACCTGCATTCCATTTGAACTGGATCCCTACAACGCCAATATCCTTCATCTGGCAATGGCAGATCCGATGGATATGGCTGCAATCGATGACATATCTATCGTGACTAACCTCCAGATAGAGCCTTACATTGCTACTACCAGGGATATCCTTGCGGCAATCGACAGATGTTACGGCGCATCGGAGACACTGGATGCAGCCAGACGTTTCACCCAGGAGAGGGCACAGCTTCGTGGAAACATGGAGGAGACAGAAATCAATGCGGACGTAAGTGATGCACCTATCGTACAGCTGGTGCGTTCTCTGGTTGAGCAGGCAGTGCGCCAGAGAGCCAGTGATATACATATAGAAGCACTGGAATCCAAGGTACGTGTCCGCTATCGTATTGACGGTGCGCTTTTTGAAAGGATGGTTTATGACAACAGCCTTCTGCCTGCCATTTCCACCCGCATCAAGATTATGGGTGGTATGGACATCTCAGAGAAGAGAAAGCCACAGGACGGCCGTATGTCCATTGTGGTAGACAGACAGGAATATGATATCCGAATTTCCTCTATCCCTACCGTACATGGAGAGAAAATCGTTATGCGAATCTCCTCCAAGCTGAATCTTACCAGAAATAAGAAGGAACTGGGACTTGCACCGGATGAGATGGCACGTTTCGACCACATGATGGCAAGTCCTTTTGGAATTATTTTTGTCACAGGACCTACCGGAAGTGGTAAGTCCACCACTTTATATACAGCCCTCAGTGAGCTGAACAGGGAGGAAGTAAACATTGTAACAGTTGAAGATCCCGTAGAGGCAGATATTGAGGGAATCAATCAGATCCAGGTGAATAATAAGGTAGATTTGACTTTTGCCTCAGCTCTGCGTTCCATTCTCCGTCAGGATCCGGATATCATTATGATCGGTGAGATCCGAGATCAGGAGACAGCAGGGATTGCAGTACAGGCATCCATCACCGGACATCTGGTAGTATCCACCTTACATACCAACAATGCAGTGGGTACTCTGAACCGTATGGCTGACATGGGAGTGGAGAGATACCTGATCGCAGATTCCGTAGTGGGAGTTATCGCCCAGCGACTGGTGCGTAAGCTCTGTCCCCATTGCAGGAAAATGCGCCCGGCCAGCGAGGAGGAGAAGCGTATCCTCAGACAGAATACGGACCGGGAGGTTAATATCTATGAACCTGCAGGCTGTAAGCTGTGCAACAATACCGGATTCTTCGGACGGACAGGTGTGTTTGAGATTATGGAGGTCAATGAGGAAATCCGCAATCTTATCGCCGAGAACGGTACCACAGAGGAGCTGGAGGAGGCAGCCAGACGAAGCGGTATGCGCACACTCAGGCAGAATGGTATCCGATATGTGCTGGATGGAACTACCTCTATCGAGGAGATGCTGAAGGCATCTTACGAATAAGGAAATGCCTGTCTCACAGGCAGGAACCTGAATATAAGGACAAAAAATATGTATGACTTAAATGAAATTCTGATACAGTCTGTGCGGGAGAGAGCTTCAGATATCCATCTCACTTCCGGGCGGGCACCCAGCTACCGCGTAGACGGCGTACTTTCTCCCATTATGGGTGAGAGACTGACTCCGCAGATGATGGAAGAGCTTATGATGCCGCTGATGGACAGACGGCACAGAGAAGAACTGGAAGAGAACGGACAGACAGACTTCGCCTATGCGATTTCCGGAGTAGGACGTTTTCGTGTAAACGTATTTAAGCAGAGGGGTACACTGGCAGCAGTTATGCGAAGCCTGCCTTTCAACATTCCGGAGCCTGAGGAACTGGGACTCCCGGGGGAAGTGGTTAATATGACTTCCCATAAACGTGGGCTGGTGCTGGTTACCGGACCTACCGGAAGCGGTAAATCCACCACACTGGCATCCCTGATCCATGTGATCAACCGGACCTATCCCTACCATATTATTACGCTGGAGGATCCAATTGAATATCTCCACAGACATGATAAATCTGTGGTAAACCAGAGAGAGATCGGAAGCGATTCTGCAGACTACGCCCAGGCACTAAGGGCAGCACTGCGAGAGGATCCGGATGTGATCCTGGTAGGAGAGATGCGAGATCTGGAGACAATCTCCACCGCCATCACTGCGGCAGAGACAGGCCATCTGGTTTTTTCCACCCTTCATACTATTGGTGCGGATAAGACCATTGACCGGATCATTGATGTATTCCCGCCTAATCAACAGCAGCAGGTGCGCATCCAGCTGGCATCTGTGCTGGAGTGCATTGTATCCCAGCAGCTGCTGAAGAAAGCAGACGGCAGCGGCAGAGTGGCAGCACTGGAAGTACTTTTTGCCAACAATGCGGTGAAAAACCTGATCAGAGAGGGGAAGACCTATCAGATCCCATCCATTATGCAGACCAACAAAAGATCAGGAATGCAGACCATGGATGATGCGCTGTATGATTTGTTTATGCAAAAAGTGATCGATGCAGATACAGCAGTAACCTACGCTCAGGAGCCTGTCGGCATGAATAAGAAGGTAAATCTGGACGCCGGTTTTGATAAAGGTTTTGACAAAGGCTTTAACACCGATTTTGACGGACAGATGTTTTAGCCGCTAAAAATATAACGAGGATGCAGATCTCACAGATCTGTGTGACTATAGATAAAAGAGGTGAGAGCATGCCCGGTTTTTCCTACGTGGCAGTGGATAAGAGAGGAAAAGAGAAGAGGGGAAGCCTGGAAGCAGAGAACAGAGAACGGGCAATGGAACAGCTGAAGGCAGACGGACTGATCCCTGTGTCCGTACGTGAACAGGGTGCCCTGAATAAAGATATCGACTTTTCCATAGGAAGAAAAGTAAAACCCAGAGACTTGAGTGTTTTCTGCCGGCAGTTTGTCAGCATCACTCAGGCAGGTGTGCCAATGAAAGAAGCCTTGCAGATGCTCTCAGAACAGACAGAGAACAAATGGCTGAAAAGAGGCGTAAGTGACGTACTTTTAACTGTGGAGAAAGGAAATACTCTGGCAGACGCCATGAGAGGACAGCCGGATATCTTCCCGCCAATGCTTATCAACATGGTTGAGGCAGGTGAACAGTCCGGAAGTCTGGAGAAATCCTTTGACAGAATGGCAGTACAGTTTGAGAAAGAAGCCAAGCTGAAAGCTACCATCCGCAAAGCCACCATTTATCCTGTTGTCCTGATCATTGCGGCTATCGCAGTAGTGGCAGTAGTGCTTCTCTTCGTAATCCCTATATTTGTGGATATGTTTGCAGATATGGATGTAGAGATGCCTGCGCTTACGGTGTTTGTAATGAACCTCAGTACATGGGTGGCAGCCAAGTGGTATTTCATTCTGGGCGGTATTGTTCTGATGGTGGTTCTGTATCATCTGATCTACAAGACACCTGCAGGCCGTTATGCCATTGATGAGATCAAGATGAAAATGCCGCTTTTTGGCAAACTTACCGTAAAGACTGCCTGTGCGCAGTTCGCAAGAGTTATGAGCACATTGCTGTCCTCCGGTATTTCCACTATAGATGCACTGGAAACAGTGTCCAGGATCGTGGGAAACATTCACTTTACCAATGCTTTCCTCGATGCGAGAGAGGAAGTTATGAAAGGTATCCCGCTTTCAGAGCCACTGCAGGCCAGCGGTCTTTTCCCGCCTATGGTCTATCATATGACCGGAATCGGTGAGGAAACCGGTAATATGGAATCCATGCTGGATAAGTTGGCTGATTACTACGACGAAGAAGTGGAGATGACCACCCAGACCGTACTGGCAGCCATGGAGCCTATGATCATTCTGTTTATGGGTGTGATCATCGGTGTGCTGGTAGTATCTGTGATCATGCCGATCGGAACTATGTACAGCGGACTGGATAATCTGTAACAGAGGATGTTATACAGGAATGTATTCATCATAGATTAAAGCAGTAGAATCACAGACAGAAAGGAGAATGGGGGAAAGCAGAGAAAAGGTTATACATCAGATGCCAAAATAAGAGAAAAACCGGCAGTCTGATTTATGATAAAAAGAAAGGAGCATAAAATGTTAAAAAATTTTAAGAAAAGAAAAAAGAACAATAAGGGATTTACCCTGGTGGAACTTGTAGTAGTAATCGCTATTCTGGCTATCCTGGTAGGTCTGCTGGTACCGCAGTATACCAAATATGTGGATAAGGCGAGAAAATCTTCTGACGCAAGTAACCTTGCCAATATGGTACGTGCGGTTGAGATTGCGGCAGCGGATCCGAACGGTATATTACAGCCTGATGATGGAATTGTAATTTATATCACAACAACCGGCTCTTATGTTACTACAAAAAATACAAACAACAAAGTAGCAACTGTCATTAGTGAAATTAATAAAACAGTTGGAGATGGTTCAGTAGGTGAAAGTACGAATAAAGCAGGTTCTGTAAAACTTAAATCGACATCTTGGACAGATGCCAACGGCATTTATTGTACAATAAAAATTGGAAAAGATTATTCTTTTACAACGACATACAGCACAGAAGTTCAAAATTATCTTGATTCAAAAGATGGTAAAGCATGATCATGATAAGTAATCCTAAGGAGGAAAGTTTGACTATGTTTAGTTGGTTAAAAAAGAAAGGAAAAAAAGATAACAAAGGTTTTACCCTTGTAGAGTTGGTAGTTGTAATTGCTATTTTAGCAATTCTGGTTGGCTTATTAGTACCGCAGTATACGAAGTATGTAGACAAAGCACGTAAATCTTCAGATGCAAGTAACCTTGCTAATATGGTACGTGCCGTAGAGATTGCAGCAGCAGATCCGAATGGTAAAATTAAACCGGATACTATTACAATTACAGTTAGCAAAACGGCAGATGTTGCTGTTAATGCTACGGCTAATGATATAGCGGGTGAGAATGGAACAACAGATAATGCTGTTAATAACGCAATTAAGGATACTATGGGAACTGATGCATTAAGCACTAAATTAAAATCAACCAATTGGAAAGATAATAAAATAATTGCCACAATTAAAATTGATACTGATTATTCTTTCAGCGTATCATATTCTGACGATGTAACAGAATATATTGAAGGAGCAAAGAAAACGTCTGGCAATACTGGGAAATAAACAGTTGTAGGAATCATGATTTTACAATTTATTGTTTAAATAACACGAAAGGACTCGCCCCAAAATGCTTCAACTCCTGGAACTCGTCCCATACATAACAATCTTCATATTCGGAATCACCATCGGCAGTTTCCTGAATGTGTGCATCTACCGGCTCCCTCTTGGGGAGTCGGTGGTGACGGCACCCAGCCACTGCATGTCCTGTGGGGAGAAGCTGCACTGGTATGATATGGTACCTGTGTTCAGCTGGATCATTCTGGGAGGTAAGTGTCGGAACTGTAAAGTCAGAATATCCGTACAATATCCAATTATAGAGGGTGTCAACGGCATCCTCTATGTAATTATCTGTGCGGTAAATGGCTGGAATCTTATGAGCGGTGTCTACTGTCTGATGACATCCGCACTGATGGTTCTTGCAGTGATTGACTGGAGAACTTACGAAATTCCTTTCGGAATCAATGTATTTCTTCTGATCATGGGAGCTGCAGCTACTGTCCTGGATGGCAGAAGCGGTGTGATATCCCATCTGATCGGTATGATCTGCGTCAGCGGCCTGTTGGAGATTATTTATCTGGTCAGCGGCGGTGCGGCGATCGGAGGCGGAGACATCAAGATGATGTTTGCCTGTGGCCTGCTGCTTGGCTGGCAGAGGATTCTGCTGGCGTTTCTGTTGGGCTGTATCCTTGGTTCTGTGATCCATATCCTGCGTATTAAATTTCAGGGTGAGGGACATATGCTTGCCATGGGACCATATCTGGCGGCAGGTGTTTTCCTTGCAGCTTTGTGGGGGAATCAGTGGATCCACTGGTATCTGGGACTTTTAAATCTGTAAAAATCAAAATAAAAAAAGAAATTTCCGTAACTGTAAATATGCAGTTACGAATTTCTTATTTTTAACTGCAAAAGCACATTTTCCGTAATGTTGTAACTGTGAGGGAAAATGTATTTTTGCAGTTGAAAATGTCCTGTGATTGCAGGAAAAGAAATCTGAAAATACTTATGCGGAGGAGACTTAGAATGGCACGATTTTTGAGTATAGAGGCAGAAAGTACACAAGTCAGAGTAGGCGAAGTTGAAATCTCCGGCAAAAAGGGAAGGATGATACAGTGTTTTTGTGTGCCTGCCCCTCAGGGAGCTGTGGAGGACGGTCAGATTCGTGATACCAAAGGTCTGGGCGAGCTTCTCAGGAAAAAGCTGGATGAGCGCAGGATCAAGACAAAGAAGGTTTACTTTGTCACCGGTTCTACCAGAATCGCAAGCAGAGAAGTAACTATTCCTCTGGTGAAAAAGAACAAGATCAAGGATATTATCCAGGTGAATGCGACGGATTATTTCCCTATTGATGTTTCTCAGTACGTATTGTCATATATTGTTCTGGGAATTACCGGACAGGAGAAACCGGCAAAAGAAATCGGTGAGGAAAAGAAAAAGGAGCAGGACAAACAGCAGATAAAACAGTACAGACTGCTGGTGTTTGCAGCACCCAGATCCATTTCTGCAGCCTACAGTGAATTTGCACAGAATGCAGGGCTGAATATGATGGGTATCAACTATACAGGTAACACTATCTATCAGGCAATGCATGAGGAATATGCTTCCGGAACCCACATCCTGATCAAAACGGAGATGGAGAACACAAGTCTCAGTATTATCCGGGACGGGAAACTGGCTCTTCAGCGAAATATCAATTATGGCGTGGACAGCGCAGTGGATGCGGTCCGCAGCTTCCCGCAGATGGGAGAAAGACTGGAACTTCAGGATGCACTGGAGCTTCTTTCACAGAGAAAATATCTCTGTTCGTCTCTGGACGGAAATATGCTGGAGAAACCGGATGTTGTGAGACAGGAAATTACGGAGAGCTTCCGTTATCTCATCGGAAATGTTTCCAGGATCATGGATTATTACATATCCCGAAATACGGATGTGATATTTGACAGTATTGTGCTCTGCGGTCTTGGAGGAATGATACAGGGACTGCCGGAACTTCTCACCCACGAGCTGGGACAGACTGTAAACCTTCTGGATAAGACAGCGGGATATTCAGTTCCTTCTTCCGGTGAGCAGGAGGGACTTTTCCTCTATATTGCAGTGGTGGATCCTGTGAAATCCGGTCTGAACCTGATGGAGAAAACCGGCAGGAAGAAGAAAGAAGCCAAAGAGACATTAAGCGGTGCACTGATAGTATTTGGCGTAGGTGCTGTGGCAGCGGTACTTCTGGCAGCAGGCGGTGTGGGAAGCAGAATTTTTCAGGAGCATGAACAGCAGAGACTGAACAACAGGATTGCCGAGGAAGAGAGTATTGAAGATGTGTACTCCGCCTATAACTCGGCACAGGCACAGTACAGCAATTACCAGAGTATGTATTCTTATACCAATACCCCCAATGAGGGGCTGGCGGATTTTATCCGGGAGATGGAGGAGAAAATGCCTTCCACCATCACTGTGGAATCCTTCAGTTCTACAGGAAGTGAGGTAAGTTTCACCATGCGGGTTGCTGACAAGTCAGAGGCAGCCAATACACTGATCCAGCTTCGGACCTTTGACAGTCTGGCTTCTGTGACAACTACAGGAATTGATGAGGGTGATGACGGTACAGTGAATATGTCAGTGACCTGTACCTACAAAGATCCGGCATTGCTTGATAATGCAGAATAGGAGACAGAAATTATGAATCTTTCAATGCGTGACAAAAAAATACTTTTAATGTTTCTGGGAGTTCTGCTTTTTGTTTTATCCTTTTTATTTGTATACAGACCGCAGATAGATGAGGCTTCTCAGATTTCCGCAGATAACGAGGCTCTGGAGCAGCGTCTGTCCCAGCTTTTGGCACTTTCTCAGAACAAAGACGAATATGTGGAAGAAACTGAGAAAATGCAGAGTGAGATTGATAAGTACTGCAAACAGTTTCCTTATACTGTCCGTTCTGAGGACGGGATTGTACTTGCCCGGAATATGGAAAATTCTCTGGACATGACCATTCCAAGCGTAAGTCTGGGTGAGAGAACTTTTGTCTATTCCATGGATGGAGGAACCGCCACAGATGGCAATGAGGCTCCCCAGGAAACCATGATGGAGCAGGGAGATTCGCAGACACAGGATCAGCTTGCTCAGATTGACGGAAGTGATTCCACAGACAGCGGATTTGCTGTGGCAGGGACGGATTCCAGTACTTCTGTTCAGACAGACATTCAGGGCGATGCAGGCAGCAGTGCGGCACTTTACCGCACACAGGATACCATGCAGTTTACCTGTACTTACGCAAGTCTGAAAGATGCGGTGAAGTATCTGGCAGACCAGAGCGGAAGAATGACACTGGACAGTGTGAATGCTTCCTTTGATTCCGCCACCGGAAATCTGACGGGAACCATGACTGTAAATGTGTTCTCTATGACAGGTGCAGATACCAGCTATTCGGAACCGGATGCCGGAAGCACTTCTTATGGAACCGGCAATATTTTTGGAACCATAGAGAATACAAAGAAGAGTAAAAAAAGCAAGACGAAGAAATAAGCAAAGAACTTTTCAGAGGGGAAGGGTTACAGTAGCCCCTCCCCTCTGAGTCTGTGTGGATAAGTAAGAAAGAAGGGAGTACCGGGCGAAAATGGACAGACTGAATATACGAAAAGACAACTCAGGAATCACATTGCTGGAAGTAATTGTGGCAGTGAGCATTTTCTCCATAACTGTTATGGTGCTTCTTCAGGGGTTTGTGACTTCCGGCCGGCTTAACCGAAAATCGGACACTTATCTGGAAGCCACTTCCACAGGGCAGAACGTGATGGAGGAGATCAAGGCCAAACGCTTTAAGGAGATTGCGCTGGCTTTCAACTATCCTGTAGACAGAACCACAGGGAAGAGTCGATTCTCTTTTCTGGATTCCCAGAGTTCTGACATTGGAAACAGTCTTCAGATCAGCGAAGTGGTAAAGCAGAGTGACGGTTCCTACTCCGGTGTGCGTAAATATAATGAGGCAGACGGAGATGACGATTCCAGAGTCACCGCATCGGTTATTTCCCATGATGACGGTGTGAGCTATAAACTGAATCCCAATAAGACAGGGGAATATTATTATACCATGTCAAATGTGAAAACACTGCACAACTCCTTTGATGTGCTGGTAGAATTTGATGGCGGCGAAGATTCCGGGTATAAGAAGTCGAGTATGTCGGCGGCGGATGAGAAGAACGATTATCTGGCGCCGAACATCTCCAAGCTGGATTCTAAGAACAATGCGTTTTTGATTATGGCAAAAGACTGGGATAAAAACGCAATGGTAAAGATGATCGATCTGCAGAAGAAAGCGGCAGAAGCGGCCTGGCAGAACGATTTTGAAAGAGAACATCCCAGCTATGTGGAAACAACAGAAGATGGTACAGTGATCCAACATCCTACACCAGACGAAACCGATGCATACATAAGTACTCATCCCAAACCTGTAAATCTGGATTATGAGGATCTGTATGCTCATACTAAACGTATTCTGAAGATTAAACTGGAAAAAAGCGGCGGAAGTATTATAGTAAAAGCAAAATATATCCTTACTGCATATGATTACACAGACAAGACAAAGGCAGCTTCCCAATATGCAACCATGTCTATCTGTCCATGTCATAATGCAAGTGTTAATTTACCAGATGATGCGCAGCCAATAAGTGGTTGTTTCTGTACTTATTCCAGTGCGTACACTGCTTTTTACAGTTCGGAGAATGAGGATGATCTGCAAAGTATTTATATTTTCTATTATCCTAATTATAATTCTGTAAATGCAGCGCAGCCACTGGATGAGATTTATTTTGACAATGAAATCCCTGTAACAGTCGGAACAAAACAGACGAACTATCCGGTCAACCTGTATGTGACCAAACAGAGAGATGAAGAGACCGGAGAACCCAATTCATCACAGGAAGTCAAATACAGAATGTCACTGACAGTGACGGAGGCTCCGCCTTCCACCTGGAGTGCCAACAAAGGTCTTTTTAAGGCAGCCACCAGCCTGCGCACGAATCTGGATTATGACATCAGTAATATTACGGAGATTGCGAAGCGTATGTCTGTAAAACAGATGAAACTTCGGTATCAGGATGCCGGCAATTCCAAACTTAATGCGAAAGACTATGTTGCCAAAAATATACTCAATTGTAATGGTCTGGATGACAGAAGTGCTAAGGACCGTATCTACAATGTAACTGTGAAGGTCTATAAGCATGGAGAGGCAGAGAAGAATTTCACAGGTGATCCAATCCTGACTCTGGATGGAGCCAAGGAGAACTGACAGCAGCGGAGGAACAGAGATACATGATGAAACAGACAGAAAACAGAATAAAGAATCGGGGCTTTTCCCTGCTGACCGTAATCGTGTCAGTGTCCTTTATCGGGATTCTGGGACTGCTGATTCTATACATAGCTCTGTCAAACTTTAATATGAAAGTGACAGATATGAAGGGAAAGAACAGTTTCTACACTGCTGAGCAGGCACTGGAAGAAATCCGTACCGGCCTGCAGGAGGATGTGGGTGAGGCAATGTCTGAAGCATACATTCAGGTGCTGGAAACTTATTCACAGGATGCGAAAACTACCACAGACGCTACTCTGGACCAGCTCCGACAGTCCGAGTTTAAGGAACTGTTTGTAAAAAAACTGGCAGCCAGACTGCAGGGAACTGCTGCGGATCAGTATAATATAGACAAATTAAATGGTTATCTGGATATGGATAAAAACAAATCAAAAGACAGGAAAATTGATTCGGATAAAGAGATACTATATGTCACCAATCCTTCCGGAACACAGCCGTTAATGAAAAAAGATATGCAAAACGGTATTGTTCTGAAGAACCTGAAAGCCGTTTATGTAGATGAAGTGGGACACGCCGCTGTGATCGAGACGGATATCCGGCTGGGTATCCCAAAGATTCAGTTTCCGACACCTTCTACACTTCCGGATCTGATGAACATGATCGTGGTTGCCAATAAGGGAATCATATGCGAGGGCGGCAGAGTAACAGATGAGACAGCCATAGAGGGAAGTGTTTATGCCGGTCTGCTGGATCAGTATAAGACAACGGCAAATATAAATGCTTCAGATGGTTCGGATTGTGTAAGTGTAGATATTAAGGATGGCGCAAAACTGACCGTATCTCAGGGTGATAAGTTTGTCTGCCAGGGCAGCATTAATATCGGAAAGCAGGGACAGTTCTCCTGCGGAAGCAGTACAGCACTCTGGGCGCAGGGGATCAACCTGAGTTCGGCCACTGTGGAACTTCTGGGTAAAACCTATCTGGCAGATGATCTGACCGTACAGAGTGGAAGTGGCAGTAAAGTGACGATCCGCGGAGAGTATTATGGCTTTGGAAATCCTGACGCATCAAAGCCGGATGCAGTGAGCAATATGATTAATTATAACTGGGTTGAGGATACTACAGCCATTACACCATTGTATAATGAAAAAGGCCGGACTGCTTCCGCGCTTAACAGCTCGATCGTAATCAACGGAAAGAATACAACCATGGATTTGTCAGGAGTGCAGAAACTTTTGCTGGCAGGCAAAAGCTATATTGCAAGCAGTAAAGTACCGTCAGTTTCGGGAAAGACAAATTCTAAAGATGTTGTCACAGGAGAGAGCTTGTCTGTGAAGGGTGCGCAGCTTGCATATCTGGTACCATCAGAGCTTCTGGGAGATGGACAACAGACAAATCCTATGACTTATGAGCAGTATATGAATTTAACGGCAACTAACGGGAATATTACGTTTCAGATGGATACACCGGTAGCAGAGTGGGGAAACAAAACGCTCCGTCAGGCTGGTGTGAATACAAATACCCCGGTTCAGGAGGTTTTCTATAATGACAATACAGCAGGAGATGGAGGGTATGTATATTTCTATCTGAATTTCACAGACAGCAGCAAGGCATCTGCCTTTATGCAATATTATTATTCAAAGAGCAATGTCAATCCGGAGACATCCAAAGGAACGGATGCTTCCTCTCTGGAAACCATGAAAGACAAAATGGATAAATATTTCAGCTTCTATTTCGGACCGAATTCCGGAGTGACAGTGAATGATCCGAAAACCTATACCCGTTATATTACAAAGGGAAATGTTCTCAGCTATAATGGAGGAAATCAGACCGGAACCCTTAACAATGCCACAGACACGCAGACCGGCAGTCAGTTAATAGAGGAAGAACTGAAATACCAGAATATGTGGTATGCCCTGAACAGGAAGATGATCATCAGCTATGAACTGCTCAACGAGAAGGTTATGGATCCCGAGAATAAGGAGAGGGTAGATCACAATGAAAGGGAGGCAGACCGCAGCGTGTTTGATAATCTGGTAAACGAAAAGGGATTGAAAAACTTTATAGCGACTAAGGGATCTGCCACACATGGTTATAAAGAATATCGTTTTAATGCGGGGGCAGAAAACGGAAACCTGACAGCGATCATGGCGGACAATGCACCGGTGGAAAGCACCACAGAAACCACAACATCTGTTGACAGGACGCTGACAATAACTTCAAATGAAGCTGCTAATCTCAGACTGGTTCTCTGCACAGGAGATGTGAGAATAGCTTCAGGTGTTACTTTCAATGGTATTATTATGGCAAAAGGTAAGATTATTCTGGAGTCAGGTGCGAAACTGATCTCTGCTCCTCTGGAAGCTGCAAAGGTATTCCAGGCACAGTCGAATACGGACAATGTATCTCCTAAGAACTTTTTCTGGGAAGGAGATAAATATGTCCTTGGTAACACTCAGGCAACAGAAGGCAGCTCTGCGGCAGCCGGTAAGCTGAGTAATACCTATGATCTGGCAGAATGTGTCACCTATGAGAACTGGAAGAAGAAATAGGATATTTGTATTACATGCTCCGGTAATGACAGCACACATAATATTACACAATACTACTACAAAAAGATTGGGCGGTATCAATGAAGGGAAATAAGAATAAGGGTTTTACATTAATTGAATTAATCGTGGTGATTTCCATATTTGTTATTTTACTGGGAATCCTGGAGCCTTCTGTCAGCTCAGTCTTTGGCTTTCGTGCACAGAAGGCAGCCAACAGTATAGCTGCATCCCTTGACAGGACAAAATCAGAGGCAATGAACCGTCTGGTTGGAGAGATGAAACTGGAGAGGAAATCCGACGGATTTTATATCAGCTACATCCTTCACAAGGGAAAATCCTATGAGGTAAAGGAGACACAGGCAGAGAAAATCGCACTTGCCAGCGCACAGATCAGTTATAAAACTGATGAAAATGGAGAGGAGATTCCTCTGAATACGGAGGGAAACTCTCTGATCATTACTTTTAACCGGGAAACCGGCGGATTCAGACCGTTGCAAAGTTCTGCTGTAACTTCAGAGGAAGTGAGTACAGCAGTGGTAAACCATGCTGACATTGATTTTCATGACCGGAATGGGGAATATTGCAGGGAAATTATTGTGAAAGGCGGTTCACAGACACAGACAATAAGGCTGATGCCGGATACGGGAAGTTATGTTGTGACTGCCGGGTGAATAAATCGGTTTGTCGTATATTGAGACAGTATAGCAAAGGAACAGGAGATAATCATATGAAACGGAAAAATCAGGGTTTCACATTATTAGAATTGATTGTTACAATATCAATCATGGCAATTTTTTCCGGAGTTGTGCTGACAGTGATCGGCACAGCTGCTCACAGCTACCGTTCGACTTCCGGAAGTGCCAAAGTGCAGATGGAAGCTCAGAACATTATGGATCAGATACAGGATATGATTATTGATGTGAACCGAAGTGTATACTATGCATACGGGAATGGTATTGATTCGAATACCACTGATCCGATCAGCAATGATATTGATTCAGATGCCGGTGCAATGATCCAGGACAAGACTTTCTATGCCTGTACCGGAAAAGAAGATAAAGATGCATCGGCTGATCCGGCAGGAAAAACCTACGATTATACCTGTGATCTGGTTCAGTGGGACAGCAACAGCCAGAAGCTGTATTACGCTCGAAGTACCTGGAAAGGAATCGAAACGGAGAAGAAAAACACCACCGGGGCTTCCGAAAATCAGGAAGAGTCTGAAACACTATCAGAAAACGGAAACGGTGATGCAGCAACAGGTAAATCAGATGATGATGCACCAATAAATCTTACTGACATGGATATGGAACCGGCAAATGCACAGTCAGATGATACCTCTGATGTTACAGTTGTCACGACTCCTGTCAGTCAGCGTACCACTACTGAAAAAACTCTTCTGGCTGAGAACGTTACGGATTTTCGTGTGGATGTATCCAAAGCTGTAAGTGAACGCATTGTCCGTTTCCGTTTCACAGTCAGATTAAACGGCAAAGAGACAACAACTGTACATACCGTAAATCTCCGCAATCAGATACAGGTATCTAAACCATTTGAAGGATACAGCAGCACAACAGAAAAGGCCGCCATCACCATTCTCAGGTATCCGGAAACTGTAGAAGCAGGAAAAACCGTTAAAGGTTTCTCTTCCTATAAAAAAGGGAATATCGATCCATCTACTGTACGTTGGATGGTTGAAAGCGAGAATGCAACATTTAACGGAGGAAACGGCGGAGATGATGCTTCTGTGACTTTGCAGGCAAATGAGGGATTACAGGATGGTACTGCCATTACTGTGCATGTAGAAGCAAAAACATCCGACGGACAGACTGTTCAGTCTAACTCAGTCACAATTACAGTTAAGGATGTAGTTCCACAAAGCCTGGAATGCACTACGGACAAGATTCTTCTCGGAGTAGGCGGAAATTCTTATGATCTGAAGAGTCTTGGATGGAAAGTTAAGTATAGTGACGGAAGCAGTAAGGATTTAAGTGAAGATGAATTAAATAAAATACAGTGGACGACATCCACTTCCATAGAAGGAGTTACGGTCGCTGCTGATGATGCCAATGGTGGAACCATAACCACAACAAAAGGAACCGACGGACCTGGTACAACTGCAGATAACTCTAAATTTACAGTAACTGCGTCTTATACAACAGAGTCAGGTAATGTAGCATTTTCGAAAACAATACAGGTAATTCTTGTCAGACTTGATATTATGAGTTCAAAAGAGACGTTCACTGTAGGGGATAATAAGAATCTTACATATAGTTATAAGGTAGGCGGAGTAGAGCAGAACTCTGCTAACAATAAAATAAGCAATAGTAATAACAATATCGGAAATATTCAGTTCGCTTATACATTTAATACCGACAACAATCAGACAACAAACGGTACTACCGGTAATCCTAAGACTATGAGTACCGGTGATACGTTTGTTGCCGATGATGTAGGAAGCTGGACAGTGACTGCAACTTTGGATATGAGTACAGTGAATGGCGTGAATGGTACGATAAGTGGCACAAAATATTTCAAGGTTGACAAATTTCAAAAAGGGGAAATAGTTAAGAAATACCATTTAGTAGCAGGTCAGAAGCAAAAATTATTTGAGGATTTTTCTGATGTACCAACCAATTATGATTCAATAAATATCTGTGAAAAACCTTTGTCCGGAGATGTTCAGCAATGCACTAACAATCAAAGTTCTATATTGAACCTATCTGGAAATGATTGTAATAACTTCAGTATAAATATGAAATCTGTTTCTGCAAATATAATGAATTATGAGTATGTACTGATATTAGTTGAAACTGAAAAGATAGTATATAGATTTTATATATATCCAGTTGTATATAACGTATATAATTGCGAATTAGGTGAAACAGCAACTCCCTTTGTTTATGTACCTACGGATGAAAACAGTATACGAGATTCTTCAAATCTAATTCAGACTGACGAGGAAAATGGGCGGGGATATACTTTTCTTTATGAATTTAAGAAAACTGAAGACAATACAACATATAAAGCACAGATAAGATTAAGCATAGCTCCTTATACAGGTATTGGCATTGTAAATTCAGATAGCATTAGTTCTTCTAAAAATAAATGGATTATGCGAATGTGTGAAAAGGGAACTTCTGACTGGATTTATTATAGACTTGAAAATGGCAACTGGTATGAATTTCAGAATGCCCAAAACCAAGATAAAACGAAGATGGTGGATTATTATTGGAATGTAAATCATACAATCCGGATTAACGATATGGATATACATAATTCTACATTCTGGAAGAACTGGAATGTATAACACTGGTTGGGATTATGTGGATGAATGTTGGACTGCGGCTTTTTCACCCACTATTTTTGAGTTGACTTTTTGGCACATTGCGCATATACTAACAGTAGCTAAGGAATGTGGTGAGATTCCTTGAAGCAAAACAAAAGCCCTCAGAGTGCCAGCTCTGGGGGCTTTCTTGCTCGTTACGGTGAGCTATTCCGTTTAGACTGTTGCTGTCTATCGTCTGCTGTCCAGCCATTTGCATATGTAGTAGCTAACTACGCCTGCTATAACAGAGACAAGAAATGTGGTGAGAATTTCTTCCATGGAGTCCACCTCCTTTCTGCTGGAGGTTCGACAGCTTTTTGAGTATAACATGTTTTAGAACAAATTGGAATAGTAAAACCTGGCATGAGTTAACTGATAGAGGCAGTTAAGGGAGAACCCTCTGCCGGGACTGGTATTAATACTGAACAGGTCTGGCGGGGTCGTCGGTTGGGGTCGCACCCCCTGTCGGGAAAATAAAGAAACAAAATTTGTCTTAAAAGTTCTCTAAAGAAAGTATAAAAATCTAACTGAGCCACAGACTGGCACCCACCCAGTCTGTGGCTTTCTTCATTCCCTGGTTGACACACCGGCTATCATTTGCTATATTAAAATTACATATCTGGGAAAGTTCTAAGGCTGTTCGGTCAATCTGATTCCACATATGAAGCGAAAATAAATATGGTGGAAACAGTACAACGGCACATATAAATTCTGTAGAAACGATGCTGTTTCCTCTATCATAAGGAAAGGAGCATGCAGATGCAGAATGAAAGAAAAAAACTGGAAGAGTTAAACCTGTTGGATGATTTTCTCTTCAATGCCATGATGACATATCCGAAGAACTCCGGCAGTTCCTGAATTATATGGAGAACACAACCCAGACAAATGCAGTAAATGATACACTGAAAGATATCCAGAAAATGGTGGATAACAAGTCAATATAGCAGTTACTTAATATTCGCTGTACTAGCTAATTCGGTGGCCGTATGTTTTATATAAGTAGATGACAGGAAAATTATTTCCGCAGTTTTTCTTCATCCAGCAAGTTTAGTTTTTTTGCAGAAAGTACAAGCTCTGTTTGCAGAAATGCAAGATTGCAGGCTGTTAAAAATGCATCCATAAGTAAATCGATACTGATCACTAATGCAATTCCTGCAGAGGGGATTCCTAATTGTGCAAATAAAATGGTATAACAGGATAAACCTCCGCCGGGGATTGGCGGTGTTGCAATTGCCAGAATCGTACTGGTTATAATGGAGGTTATGATCCAGACAATGGTTATCTCTGTACCAAAGCTCTGACCAGTACATAGGGATATAATAAAAAACTGGATCGCTCCACTTGGCATAAAAATGATTTGTCCGATAGAAACACCAAAGTTAATTAACTTTTTATCTATGCCA
>OGIO01001303.1_pt1 | contig 21570 bp, 18 predicted proteins | sample 1571841 | NCBI WGS metagenome assembly OGIO01 (sample SAMEA2582111, study PRJEB24529) | metagenome | biome: Human gut stool | place: China | collected 2011
TGTACCGGGCCTTCCCGCAGTTGGGCGGCATCGTGCACACCCACTCGACCCACGCAGTGGCCTTTGCCCAAGCGCGGCGCGACCTGCCCGCCTTTGGCACGACCCACGCCGACTATTTTTACGGCCCTGTCCCCTGCACGCGGGAGCTGACGCCTGGAGAGATCGACGAGGACTACGAGAAGAACACCGGCAAGGTCATCATCGAGACGTTCCAAAACCGCGGCATTGACCCGGTGCATGTACCCGGTGTTCTCTGTGCCAGCCACGGTCCCTTTACCTGGGGCAAAGACGCGGCACAGGCTGTCTACCACGCTGTTGTGCTGGAAGAAGTCGCAAAGATGGCAATTTTGACTCTGACCATTGACCCCGATGCACAGCCTGCCCCCCAGCATGTTTTGGACAAGCATTTTATGAGAAAACACGGACCAAACGCCTATTACGGCCAGAAATAAGGAGGTTTTACCGTATGAAATTTTACATTGATACCGCCAACGTCGACGAGATTCGCAGTGCCAACGACATGGGCATTATCGCCGGTGTCACCACAAACCCCAGCCTGATTGCCAAAGAGGGCCGCGACTACGCCGAAACGTTGAAAGAGATTGCCACCATCGTGGACGGCCCTATCTCCGGCGAAGTCAAGGCGACCACAACCGATCCCGAGGACATGATCGCCGAGGGCCGCGCCATCTACGCGCTTGACCCGAAGCACATGGTGGTCAAAATCCCCATGACCGCCGAGGGGTTAAAGGCCATCAAGGTGCTGTCCGGCGAGGGCATCCCTACGAACTGCACACTGATTTTCAGCGCCAACCAGGCGTTGCTGGCAGCCCGCGCGGGCGCCACGTATGTCAGCCCGTTTTTGGGGCGTCTCGATGACATCGGCCAGCCGGGCATTGATCTGATCGAGACTATCCATGATATATTCCTGAACTATCCGGACATCGAAACTCAAATCATCGCCGCCAGCGTGCGCAATCCCATCCATGTGACCGACTGTGCCCTGGCTGGTGCCGACATTGCCACGGTGCCGTACAAGGTCATCGAGCAGATGCTTCACCATCCGCTGACCGATGCCGGCATTGAGAAGTTCAAGGCCGACTATACAAAAGTTTTTGGCGTCAACGGATAAATCTTCCGTAAGGGGGAGACAAAGATATGTACTATATTGGGATCGACCTCGGCACCTCTGCGGTGAAGCTGCTGCTGATGGACGAAACGGGCAGCATTACCAACATCGTCAGCCGGGAATACCCGATCGCCTTCCCGCATCCCGGTTGGAGCGAGCAGGACCCCGCCGATTGGTGGGCGGCGGTCTGCGACGGCATCACCGCGCTGCTGGACGGGTTTGATGCGTCTCAGGTCAAGGGCATCGGCGCGGGCGGCCAGATGCACGGGCTGGTGGTGCTGGACAAAAATGACACGGTTATCCGCCCCTGCATCCTTTGGAACGATGGCCGCACCCAAAGGCAGGTCGACTACTTAAACGGTGTTATCGGCAAAGACAAGCTGAGCCGTTACACCGCAAACATCGCCTTTGCAGGCTTCACCGCACCCAAACTGCTTTGGATGCGGGAGAACGAGCCGGACAACTTCGCCCGCATCGAAAAAATCATGCTGCCGAAGGATTACATCAACTATAAGCTGACCGGCGTCCACTGCACCGACTATTCCGACGCATCGGGCATGCTGCTGCTGGACGTGGAGCACAAATGCTGGAGCAAGGAAATGCTGGACATCTGCGGCGTGCAGGAATCCCAGCTGCCGAAGCTGTTTGAAAGCTGGCAGCCCGTCGGCACGCTGACTGCCGAAGCCGCCCAAACGCTGGGCCTGCCTGCGGATGTGGTCGTTTGCGCGGGCGCGGGCGATAACGCCGCTGCGGCTGTCGGCTGCGGCGCGGTGGGCGGCGGTAAGTGCAATATTTCCTTGGGCACATCGGGCACGGTGTTCATCACCAGTGATACGTTCGGCGTCGACAAGCAGAACGCCCTGCACAGCTTCGCCCACGCGGACGGAGGGTATCATTTGATGGGCTGCATCCTCTCGGCTGCGTCCTGCAACAAGTGGTGGAGCGAAGAAGTGCTGCACACCACTGACTACGCTGCCGAGCAGACACCCATTACGGCGGACAAGCTGGGCGCGAACGACGTCTACTTCCTGCCCTACCTGATGGGCGAACGCAGCCCCCACAACGATCCTGCCTCGCGCGGTGCGTTCGTCGGGCTGCGGATGGACACCCCGCGTGCCGCGCTGACCCAGGCGGTACTGGAAGGTGTGGCGTTTGCGATTCGCGATTGTGTGGAGATTGCGCGGGCACAAGGCGTGAAGATTAAAGCCAGCACGCTCTGCGGCGGCGGTGCCAAAAGCCCGCTGTGGCGGGAGATTTTGGCGAACGTGCTTGGCATCCCGCTGACGCTGCCCCAGACCGAGCAAGGCCCCGGCTACGGCGGCGCGATGCTGGCGGCGGTGGCCTGCGGGGCATACCCCAGCGTGCAGGCCTGCGCCGAGGCGCTCGTCCACGCCAAGAGCACAACCGAGCCGGACGCCGCGCTCGTCGAAAAATACAACGCGCGCTACGCCGTGTGGCACAAGCTGTACCCGGCACTGAAAGTATCCTTTGCGGAAATGGAGGCACTGCAATGAAGATTTTTTCTGTAACCGATCCGGAATTCAAGCCCTATGGCCGCGTTGTGACCGGGCTGGATACCGCCAAAGCGGAAATTTTGGCCGCCTTGGCAAACACCCCGCTGCCCGCAGCTACGGATTATGTGGCCGAGGACGCAGCCCTGCAGGAACTGCCCGCCGCCGTCGAAGTGGCGGAGCATCTTTTCGGCGGCATGCCCTGCCAACTGGGCTGGTGCAACGGTCACAACACCTATTTGAACTGCCTGGAATACCACCGCGACAGCGAGTTCAATCTGGGTACCGAAGATTTTGTGCTGTTGCTTGCCAGGCAGGAGGAAATCGCGGGCGGCAAGCTGGACACCGCCAAGGTCAAGGCGTTCCGCGTCCCGGCAGGCACACTGGTGGAAGTCTACGCCACGACGCTGCACTACGCGCCCTGCCATGTGGACGCAGCCAAGGGCTTCCGCGTGCTGGTCGCTCTGCCCAAAGGCACCAATACCGCAAAGCCCGCCATCAAGAATGACGGCGGCGATGACCCGCAGCTGTGGGCCTGCAACAAGTGGCTGTTCGCCCATCCCGACAGCGCCGAGGCCAAGGCCGGGGCGTATGTCGGATTGGTGGGGGAAAACGTACATATTTAGGAGCATATAGAATGCTCCCCTACGATACAGGAAAGTTCCACGGCATCCCCGTAGGGGCGGATTTCATATCCGCCCGCCATTGCAAAATGTGTAAATATATAGGAGGCAAAACCATGAAATCATCCAACATCCCCGAGGTCAAGCTCGGCATCATCGCCGTCAGCCGTGACTGTTTTCCCATCGCCCTGAGCGAGAAGCGCCGCGCTGCCATCTCTGCCGCCTGCGCCGCCAAGGGCACTGACCTGTACGAGTGCAAGACCACTGTCGAGAACGAACACGACATGCAAAAAGCCGTGGCCGAAGTCACCGCCGCAGGCTGCAATGCGCTGACCGTATTCCTCGGCAACTTCGGCCCCGAAACGCCCGAAACGCTGATTGCCAAGCACTTTGACGGCCCCTGCATGTTCGTAGCGGCAGCCGAGGGCGACGGCGATATGATCAATGGCCGCGGAGATGCGTACTGCGGTATGCTGAACTGCTCCTACAACCTCGGCATGCGCCATCTGAAGGGCTATATTCCCGAGTATCCCGTCGGCACGGCGGAGGAAATTGCCGACAAGATCGCCGAGTTTGTGCCGATTGCCCGCACCATTCTGGGCGTGCGTGATTTGAAAATCATCACCTTCGGCCCGCGCCCGCAGGACTTCTTCGCCTGCAATGCCCCCATCAAGGGCCTGTATGAGCTGGGTGTTGAGATCGAGGAAAACTCCGAGCTTGACCTGCTCGTTTCCTACAAAGAGCATGCGGGCGACCCGCGCATCGCGGACGTCTGCAAGGACATGGCCGCCGAGATGGGCGAGGGGCACTATTACCCCGACCTGCTGACCCGCATGGCGCAGTTTGAGCTGACCCTGCTCGACTGGGCCGAGAACCACAAGGGCAGCAAAAAGTATGTTGCTTTTGCTGATAAGTGCTGGCCCGCTTTCCCGTCGCAGTTCGGGTTTGAGCCTTGCTACGTCAACTCCCGCCTTGCCAGCCGCGGCATCCCCGTGGCCTGCGAGGTCGATATTTACGGTGCCCTGTCCGAGTACATCGGCATGTGCGCCTCCGGCGACACCGTCACCCTGCTGGACATCAACAACAGTGTGCCCAAGTACATTTATGATGAGGACATCACCGGCAAGTTCAATTACAAGCTGACCGATACCTTCATGGGCTTCCACTGCGGCAACACGCCGTCCTGCAAGATGTGCAGTGACCGCGCCGTCAAGTACCAGCTCATCCAGCACCGCCTGCTGGAGCCCGCCGGCAGCGACCCCGATTTCACCCGCGGCACGTTGGAAGGCGACATTGCGCCGTCCGACATCACGTTCTACCGTTTGCAGTGCGACAGCGAAGGCCAGCTGCGCGCCTACATCGCTCAGGGTGAAATTTTACCCGTTGCAACGCGGTCTTTCGGCGGCATCGCCATCTTCGCCATTCCCGAGATGGGCCGTTTCTACCGCCATGTCCTGATTCAGAAGCGCTACCCGCACCACGGTGCCGTTGCCTTCGGTCACTATGGCAAGACGCTGTTTGAAGTGTTCAAGTTCCTCGGCATTGCGGACATTGCCTACAACCAGCCCAAGAGCCTGCCGTATCCCACAGAAAATCCGTTTGCATAATAATAAGGGAAAGTAAAGAAGAGCTGCGTATGAATCAGCAAGGATCGCAGAAGATCGACGCTTACCGGCGTGCCAGCAGCTATCCGGCAGCCGGTCAGCTCTATCTGCCGGATTTTTTTTCCCCCCCCTGCTGCGCCGCCCGCTGAAGCGTGAGGACGTCAAGCGCAAGCTCATCGCCCACAAGAACTGCATCCACGAGATTGGTCAGAATATGCCCGAAATTTTGGATCGGAAGCGGCATCTGCCGGAGAGGGTCTACACTTTCTTCTGCTGGGGCTGGTCATCACCTTTTTGCTGACGCTGCGCATCGGCAAGGAGAAAAACACGCCGATCCTGCGGTTTGCCTGCATCTTTTCCAATGCGGCATATATGGGCTTTCCGCTGATTCAGGCGCTGTTCGGGGCCGAGGGGCTCTTGTACGCCAGTGCTTATGTGACAGTGTTCAATATTTTACTGTGGACCGTTGGCTATGCGATGGTCAGCGGGAAGGTCCGCCCCGGAGAGGTGCTGCACAGCATCCTGACAACGCCGGTGCTCTGGTCCGTTCTGCTAGGCCTGACCCTGTACCTGTGCCGGGTCAATGTGCCGGAGCTTATCCGCCAGCCGCTGCAGCTGGTCGGCAACATGAACACACCGCTCTCGATGATTATCACCGGTATGCTGATTGCCGGCAGCAAGCCGGAAAAGCTGCTGGGCAACCGTGAGATATACCGCATCATTCTGATACGTATGTTGTTCATCCCGCTGGTGAGCTTTCTGCTGTTCCGGCTGCTAAATGTGCAGGGCATGGTGGCTGAGGTCGTGCTGCTGCTTGAGGCCTGCCCCTGCGCCGCCATCACCTCGGTGTTTGCCGTTCAGTTTGGCTATGACGAGGATCTCGCAGCCGGTTCTGTCGTTATAACGACCTTTATCAGTATTGTGGTGCTGCCGCTTTGCGCTATGGCTCTGACAATGATGATGTAATAAGTGTGAAGGCGTACGAATTAACTCATTCTTCATGGTTTGCCAAATTTGCATAGTATTATAGGGGCGCAGAATAAATCAAGCCAAGATATTTCAGCATATTTCAACAGCAAAGCGGCACCGCCACATGGCGGTGCCGCTTTGCTGTTGAAGGAGAAAAAGTAAGTTTGCGATCAGCCCTTATCCGCGCCGGCGGTAATGCCCTCGACATAGAATTTCTGCATGATGACAAACAAAATCGAGATGGGGACGGACACCAGCACACCGCCTGCACAGAACAGCGCAAAGTAGTTGTTGATGAGCGTTCTCTGCAGCATATTGAACAGGCCGATGGCGACTGTCCAGTCGGTGGAGACGCCGGAGTTCAGAATCATCTTCGCCACAACGAAGTCCGTCCAGGGAATCATAAAGGAGCTGATGATGGTGTACACCAAAATCGGCTTGGACATCGGCAGCACGACCTGAAAGAATATCCGCGCATCGGAGGCACCGTCCAGCTTGGCGGCCTCACGCAGGGAAACCGGCGTGGTATCAAAAAAGCCCTTACAGATCAGGTAGCCAAGTCCAGACGAACCGGCATAGACCATGATAAGACCGGCGTAGGAGTTGGTCAGGTTGAGGTACTTCAAAACGAAGTAAACTGCAATCATCGCCAGAACACCGGGGAACAGATTGACGATGACCGACAGATTCTGGAGCAGCCTGCGTCCCTTAAAGCGGCAGCAGCTCAATGCGTAGGCGACCATCAGCACAAAGCAGGTGGAGATAACGCAGGTAAAGCACGCGACCACAAAGGTGTTTACAAACCACCGCGGGAACTGCGCAACGGAATCGGGGTGGAACATAATGTTGGCGTAGTTGTCCAGCGTATAACCAGCAGGGAAAAACCGCCGCACATTGATGCCCCGGTCAGTGGAGAAGGAGGTTGCCACCAGCCAGACAATGGGCACCAGCCAGATACCTGCCAGCAGGGCAAGAACCAGATGGCGGATAACGCTGCGCACACCGCGGACGATGCGCCCCTGGCGCAGCTGCGCCTGCGAGCTACCGGGCAGCGAAACTGTTTGCTGTGTCAAGAGAACGTCGCCTCCTTTTTATTGATGAAGCGGAAGCAAACCAGTGTGAAAATGGCACAGATGATAAACACCATAATGCCGATGACCGCCGCCATCTTATAGTTGTACTGCTCCTGCGTCAGACGGAACAGCCATGTGACCAGCAGGTCCACTTCCTTGGCGCTGGACGATGCCATGGCCTGATCCTTAGTTTTGTAGACATCCTGTGTCAGCAGGTAGATGACATTGAAGTTGTTGACATTCTTGACGAAATCCGTCACCAGCGCGGGCCCCTGCACACTGAGCAGGTAGGGCAGCTTGATATAAATAAAGCACTGCAGCGGGCTGGCGCCGTCGATGGTAGAGGCTTCCAGAATATCGCTGGGGATGTTCATCAGTACACCGGTAGCAATCAGCATCTGGTATGGTATACCGACCCAGATGTTGATCATAATGATCATGAACTTGGCCCAATGCTGATCCGTCAGAAACGGGATATGGTCCATGCCCTGCCCCAAAAGCCCAATGGTTTTGAGGAGATCCGTGACGCCCGCATTATTCATCATGGTATTGAAGATACCGGCATCCGAGAAGAAATTGCGCACCAGCAGCAGCGTGACGAACTGCGGCACGGCAATGGTAATCATAAACAGGGTACGCCAGAGCCGGGGGCACTTCGTCTTTTTGTTGTTGATGAACATTGCCAGAAACACGCCGCCGAAGAAGTTCGTGAAGGTCGCAAAGAACGCCCAGACCAGTGTCCAGCTCAGCACCTTGCCGAATGCATAGCTGAAGGTCATCGACAGCGACTGGCCGCCAAACAGCGAAGCAAAGTTTGCCAGCCCTACCCATGTAAACAGTGCGGCAGGCGGCATGTGCTGCTGGTCGTAGTTCGTAAAGGCAACGGCGATCAAAATGAAGAGCGGTACAATGGTAAACACCACCACGCCCAGCACCGGCAGGGTCAGCAGCGTGACATAAAATTTCTCATTAAGGTAGCAGTTGATGTCCTGACGGAAGCTGTTGGGCTTTTTACCGGCAGCCTTTTGCTGCTGCAGCAGGTAATTCGACTGCACGACCATCATGGTCGCCACGACCAGCGAGGCAATGATCACCAGCGCAATGACGCTGAGCAGCAAAATAGCAAACGAGTTATCGTAATTGTTGACCTCGTTTTTAAGAGTCACCGGGTTAAACTGCATCTCCATCTGGACAGTGCCGAGCGTGCTGAACTTTTTCAGAGCCGGAATGCCGGAGGTGCCCAGAAAATACAGTCCCAACCCCTGCACCAGCGTTACCAGCAGGGCCTTGATGAGCTGTCCATGCCCGATGTAGCCCAGACCCCAGACAAGCAGGGACAGCTTGGTGAAGGCATCGCCGCGGACAAACGCGCGACTGAACTTCTGAATGAAATTTGCTTCTTTTCCGTCGCCACGCGATGGTGCAAGAACCATTTCTGCCACAGAAGTCATCTCCTTTCTTCTTATGCGCGGGATTTGAAAAAAAGCGGGCACGCTGCATAGCCGCTGCGTGCCCGCTGGATTATTTTTTACTGGGTTACGGGTGCGGTGATACCGGCCACGGCATCGTCCACCAGCTGCTGGGTGGTCTTGCCCTGCGTGTCGCCGGAAGCCAGGATCTCGCCCAAGCTCTCGGCGGAGCTCCAGTAGTTGGCACCTACGCGCTGCAGGGTGGCGTAGTCGCTCTGCTCAGCCAGTGCGGCGATGGCAGGCGCGCTCTGCACGGCCTCAGATTCGTTCACAGCAATGTTGGAGGGGCCGAGCTGACGGTCATTGAAGCGCTTGGCCTGATTGTCCTCGTTGGTGATGTAGTCAGCCAGCATCATGGCAACACCGACATTGGCGCTGTGGGGGTTGACGCCGACCAGCTTGTAGCCGGAGAAGGAAGCCATCTGCACCTGCTCACCATTCAGGGTGTAGGTAGGCAGCTTGGTGGCGGCGTAGTTGTCGCCCCAAGTATCCTGCGCAGTATTGGCGTTCCATGTGCCGGAGATGGCGGCGCAGCAGCTGCCGTCCTTGATGCCGGAAACGATGTCTGCATCCGCGCCGGACTTGAAGGCGGACTGGGCGCTCATATCCAGAATTGCCTGCGTGACATCGGCACCGGGGGCCTCGTTCCAGTTGCAGACAGTGTTGACGCCGTCATCGGCGAGGGTAGCTTTCAGACCGGCACCGGCGTAGAAGCTGTAAACGTACCATGCATCGTTCAGGCTCATCATAAACTTCTTGCCGGAGGCATCAGCCTTGGCCAGCAGGGTGTCCATGCTCTTGACATCGTCCTCACTCAGGACGCTCTTGTCGTAGTAGAGGAAGTAGCCGTTGTCGGCGGTCATGGGGTAGGCGTAAAGCTTGCCGTCCATGGTCGCGGCCTCAACGGAGCCAGTCAGGTTGCGGCTCTTGACATCCTCGGGGTTCAGCAGGATCTCCTGCAGGGCACCGGCTGCCACCAGCTCATTAAGCTGGTCATCCGCAAAGGCGAAAACATCGGCAGCTGCCTCGGGGTCAGCCAGAACGGTATCCTTGGCACTGGACTCGGACTGGACACCGATCTCGATCGTAATGTTGCCCTTGTCGGCATTCTCCGCGATGAAAGCATTGGCCATCTCACGCAGCATGGTCTGGTCTTCCTCAGCACCCCACATGGTCAGCTTCACATCGCCCCAGCTTTCCGCGGCGGAAGAAGCCTCACCGGAGGATGCGGCAGAATCGGCCTGAGATGCGGCAGAGGACGCAGCAGAGGAAGATGCAGCACCACCGCAGGCGGTCAGCATAGCGGCCGCAGTCACGGTGCTCACCGCAGCGAGAGCGTTATGACGGGAAATCCATTTTTTCATGATCGAGTTCTCCTTCATTTCCGATTTTGGAAGCTATATGTCGCCAAATGTTGCGCATTTATGTTGCGCACATTTGAACAACTTGTTCCTTACAAGCATAAGAATACACTTTTTTTCAGCCTGCGTCAATGGGTGATATTCACGGTATTGCGGCCCGAAAACTGGAAATTCTGACGGAAAAACCTAGGGCAACGCCCACTTCGCGCGCAACTTTTGCGCAACAAGCATACATTTGCCCAAAAAAGCCCCCGGTTTTGGCGTAAAACCAGGGGCTGGGTACGCTATACATCAAGTTATATTTTCAGGAAGCTTGCAGGGCAGCATACCTCCCCTGCTGCACAATCTGTGGGTATGCCATAGAGGGGCGCAGGCTATCGTCCATCGTGGGTACGGCTATTCCATTTGGTGGACTCACGCAAAATAACCTGATACCCCTCAATTTGGCGCTGCACCATTTCCTTGCCAAGCAGGCGGTCAAGCAGCATGCGGCAGGCCGTGCGCCCCAGCTGCTCGGCATCGTACTGCACTGCGGACACCGAGGGCGTGATACTGGCCAGCATCGAGCTGTCGTACAGGCTGGCAACGCGCAGATCGTGCGGCACCAGAATATGCCGGTTGCGCAACTCTCGCATGACCTCATAGGCGATCTCATCGTCCCCACAGAGCAGGCAGTCTGCCTTTTGTTCAAGCGCCGCCTCCAGCGCATCAATGGTCTGCCCTGCTGATTCAATACCGGAATGAACAAGGCGCTGATCCACCGGCACGCAGGATTCCGCAAAGCCGCGCAGGTACCCGCGCGTGCGGTCGGTGTTGACGGCGTAGATCGTGCTGCCGACCAGCAGTGCGATCCGCTTGGCGCCCATCTGCAGCAGGATGCGGGTCATCTCGCAGGCGGCGGTAACCTGATCATTGTCCGCCTGCGGTATTGTCTTGTCCTCGCTGCGGCCAATCAGCACAAACGGCACATCATACTGCCGCAGCAGGTCCACGCAGGGGTCGTCTGCCATGGCGTAGGTCAGAATAACACCGTCCACCTTATGGCTCGCCAGCTGACGCTGCAGCTGGGTATATTCTGTGCTGGAGGCGTAGCACAGCAGCATGTCGTAGCCGCGCTGATCAGCCATGGTACAGATGCCGCCCATACATTTGCGCAAAAACGGCAGATCCAGTGTAATAAAGCGCTGCGGCACAACCATGGCAATGTTGTTAGTGCGCACCTTTGGGTCTTTTTGCGCAGACGCAGGCTCTGTGCGGGCATGCCCCATATAGGCGAACACCTTGGCGCGGGTTTTCTCGCTGATGCGCCCTTTCCCGGAAAGTGCGCGTGACACCGTTGTTTTGGAAACGCCGAGTGCCTCCGCCACCTGTTCGATAGTCATTTTTTCGTTTTCTTTTGCAGCCATTGGGGAAACCTTCTCCTTTGCATTGCATTGCGCAACAAATCTCATATCAGCATAACGAGATATTCTTTCGTTGTCAATGTCCGAAAGCAACAAAAAAGCGTTCCGCTTTTTAGCAGAACGCTCAAACAGGCCGATTTTGTCAAAAAATACGATTCATGCCCTTCCAAACTGCAGTCCGGTAACGTTCAAGCACAGTGTTTCCCACCGTGACAGGCTGTTCCGTACAGTTCTGTACAAACACAAAGCTGCCGCGCCGCACCGCCAGAACTCCTTCAGGCAGAGCCTCCGGCCAAGCCGGGCTTAAGCCGATTTCCTTTGCCGCATCGTGATAAAACGCCCGATAAAAAGCCTCATCAAAGCGGCTGGCCAGATAGTACGCACGGCCCTTACCGTATCTGTGAACCGACGCAGCCGGGTGCCCGGCAAAATAGTCCTCGCCATACAGGCTGAGCGGCTCTGCCGGATTTTCCTCATCAAGGGCTGCCACCTCACACAGGGTGGATGCCTGTGCCGCAGGCAGTGTGCAGCCAGCTGCCGGCATGCAGCGGCGGGTTTCCCCGTCATACATGCCATCAATCTCGGTGCGGCGCAGCCCCAGCAGTTCAGTCAGGCCATAGGGCGTGTCCCCCAGGCGGCAGAGATCACTTTCATCGACCACGCCCGACCAGTAGGTGACGATGACTGTGCCGCCGTTTTGCGCAAATGCGCAAAGTTTTTTCGCAAAAGCATCGGTCAGCAGGTAGAGCATCGGCACCACAACCAAGCCATAGCCTGTCAGGTCGGCGTTCTGGTCAACAAACTCCACAGCAATGCCCTCCCGTGCAAGGGCATTATAGTGCCGCTTCAGCTCATCCCAATAGCCCATACCGGCATTGCGCGGGCCGCAGGAGCCTTCCAGCGCCCACTTATTCTGCCAATCATGGACTATGGCAGCCTGTTTTTCGCGTTTTACCGCTGTAATTTCAGCCAAAGCCTCCAGCTCTTGCCCTACCTGCGCAGTCTCCGTAAAAGAACGGGCATCCTCCCGCCCATCGTGGCCGATGACAGCGCCATGGAGCTTTTCCTCCGCGCCGCGGCTGGCGCGCCACTGGAAATAAAGCACACTGTCTGCGCCGTGCGCCACCGTCTGCAGCGCGGCAAGCTCTGCAATGCCGGGCTTTTTCTGCTTGGAAACAGGCTGCCAGTTGGTAAAGCTGGGGCTGGACTCCATCAGCAGGAAAGGCTTGTCCTTCATTGAATAGAACAAATCGTGCATCATGGCGGTGTCCAGCGCCGTTTCCTCGACCGTTTCACTGGGCTTGTGCCAGGTCGGGTAGTTGTCCCAGCTGGCGACATCAATCTCCTTTGCCATCTTGAAATAGTCGATGCCATCAAACCGATACATCATATTGGCGGTAAACTTGGCATTGGGGGCAATTTCTTTGACAGTATCCCTCTCAAATTTCAAAAAATCGATATGTCGGTCGCTGACAAAGCGCTTCCAGTCGAGCGCAAGCGCCTGCACGGCGTTTTCGCCCTGTGGGGCAGGGCTTTCAATTTGTTCCCAATCGGTGTAGTCATGGCTCCAGAAGCGGGCGTTCCATGCCTTGTTCAGTGCCTCCAGCGTCCCGTACCGTGCCTGCAGCCAGCGGCGGAACTCCGCCTGACACAATGCGCAGTGGCAGTCCCCACCCATCTCGTTGGAGATGTGCCAAAGGATGACTGCCGGATCATCCCCAAATCGCTGCGCCAGCTTTTGGTCGATGGCGCGCACCTTCTCACGATAAATCGACGACGTATAGCAGTAATTCTGACGCCGGTTGTACAGCTCGCGTACACGGTCAGCCCGCACACGGCGCACCTCCGGGTACTTGTGTGCCAGCCATGCGGGGCGTGCAGCACTGGGGGTCGCCAAAATCGTGCGGATCCCGTTGGCGTAAAGGTTATGGATGATGTCCGCCAGCCAGTCCAGATTGAACACGCCCTCCTCAGGCTCCAGCACCGACCATGAAAACACCCCCAGCGTCACGGTATTGACACGGGCTTTTTTCATCAATTCAATATCCTGTTCCAGAATGTCCGGCCTGTCGAGCCACTGCTCCGGGTTATAGTCCCCACCGTGAAGTAATTTGCGCCCCTGCATGGCAGATCCTCCTTTGGCTGCGCAACCTGCGCAACTTGTTTGCAAGTAATTGTTGCGTTTAATACTGAGTATAGCAAGAACCCCCGTAAGATGCAAGACGCTTTTATGGAGTATAGTACCATTCAACTGGATATTTCGCACATTCGTCCTTTCCCATCCGTGCCTCTATCGGGAGGTTTCACAACTTTACAGCGGTTCATTTAGGCATAGTGCCAAATGCCCGAGTTTCCCACTGTATGCAGTATTTCTCCGCCGCTCGCCTTCCTCCGTGATGAACAAGCCTTTGCATACACACAGGCACCAACCCGAAGCGTTCTTGCCTCGGTCTGGTGCCTGTTATTTATGTAAAGCCCATTACTGATTGGAAAATTGCTTTCTGTCTGCCTTTTTACCGTGTCACCGGCACTGTCACGGCAGTGCTGTACATGCCGTCATCCGCCGTCAGGGTCAGGCTGTTCCCCTCCCCTGCACGCACGATGGCCAGCGCCTCGCCGTAGTAGGTGTCGGCCACACAGTCCAGATAGCTGCGCTCATGATACGGGCAGGCGTTGCCAAGCCCGACCAGTGTACCGCCATCTACCTCCACCTTGATATTGCCGCGTGCCAGCGGTTTCGTGATACCCTTTTCATCGGTGTAGCGCAGCCGGATATAGCAAAGATGCCCAGCTTGCACGCTGCTTTGCTCCGGTCCCGCAGTGATCTGGGTTTTCTGCCCTGCCGTCGTCAGGGTGCAACGTCCGAGCTCACAGCCCCGCGCGTCATAGCTGACGGCCTCCAGCTTTCCCGGCTCATAGGTCACCGAAAACTTCGCAAAGCAGTCGTTTTTCAATACTTTTCTGCCGATGATACGGCCATTCAGCCACAGCTCTACCCGCGCCGCGCGGGCGTACACCTCGATGCTGGCCTTTTGGCCCTCGCAGCCTGTCCAACTCCAGCTTGGCATGGCGTTGGTCATCTTCCATGCGCTGGGGCTGTGCCGGTCACCCGTATGGTTGACCGGACAGACGGCAATGTACGGTCCGTTGTCCTTTTCAAGCGCCACGCGGGTATATAGGGCTTCGCCCAGCGGCTTACCGGTCAGATCAATGCGGCCCGATCCTGCCGAAACCCAGCCAAGGCCGCCGTCAAAGTTTTTGGCATAGTCCTCATACTCCCACGAGCCGACCATGACCTCGCCCAGATAATCCATGCCCGCCCAGACAAAATCACCGACCAGACGCGGCTCAGCCTTCGCCAGTTCGCGGAACTTATAGGCATCATTACAGAAGGTCTCGCTGCCCAAAATCAGCCGCTGCGGGTACTTTTTCAGGTCGTGCTTGTAGCGATAAATGCCGTAGTTATAGCCCGCAATATCCATATTCGCAAAGGCATCGCGGGTTTTGACATCACAGCCATGCAGCGTCGCGCCGCGCTTCATGAATTCATCACCCAAAAGCCCTGCCAGATCGTTGAAGAACTTACTGCCCACCGACTTTTTCTTGACGGCTTTTCCCTTAGCCTTGGCTTTTTCTGCTTTTTCAGCCTCCTTTTTGGCCTTTTCATCGCTGTACACGCCGAAGCCGATGAAGCTCAAAAAGTTGAAGAAGATATTCACACCGCAGGTCACCGGGCGGGAATTGTCCAGCCCGTGCAGGAAGTCGGTCATCTCCTTCGTCAGGGCGATGCCGCGCTTTTGGGCAGTCTCGCTGACCTCGTTGCCTGTGGAGTAGAGCACCACACAGGGGTGGTTGTAGTCCTTCTCGACCATATCGGTCAGGTCCTGCCGCCACCACTCCGCAAAATACGGTACGTAATCGTATTCGGTCTTGTGGATGTACCAGTGGTCGATGTATTCATCCATGACGAGCATGCCCTGGCGGTCACACTCTGCCAGCAAAGCCTTGGAGCAGGGATTATGCGCCGAGCGGATGGCGTTGTAGCCCGTTTCTTTCAGCAGGCGCACCTTGCGGGCCACGGCATCAAGGTCGCAGACAGCGCCCAGCAAGCCGTTATCGTGGTGGATGCAGGCCCCCTGAATGATGACCCGCTCGCTGTTTAAAGTGAAGCCGTTTTTGCCCCAACTCACCGTGCGCACGCCGAAGGTCTCGACCGCCTCATCATCTGCAAATTGTACGCGGCATCGGTACAAATTCGGCGTTTCCGGTGTCCAAAGACGGGCATTGTCGATGGTAAGCGTAAAAACTGCTTCCCCATCAGATTCCTTCCGAACAGTGGGGAGTCCCTCAACCATCAGCTGAACCGTGCCGGGCGCACTGGTCCTGACACGGATTTCCACCACAGCCGGCTCCAGCGACACTGTACGGATGCGCACACCGTTGAGCAATATGTGCTTATCCCCTGCCGTCCACAGCTGAACGGGACGATACAGTCCCGCGCCGGAATACCACCGGCTGTTGGGCTGGTCGGCGTTGCGGGCAATCACTCGCAGTTCGTTATCCCCTGCGCGCAAAAATGGCGCACAGTCTACATAAAAATTGGTATACCCATAGGGGCGGAACGCCGCCTTTTGGCCGTTCAGCCAGACCTCAGCGTTGTGATAAACACCCTCAAATTCCAGAATGTGGGTGTCCGACAGCTCGTTTTCGGGCACCGTCAGGGTTCGCTGATACTCATAGTCATAACCCTCATACCAGCCGGTGTTGACGCCGCCCGCGCTCAGGGCCGTGCGCGGCTCCGCCAGCATGGCGTCATGGGGCAGGGTCACGGGCCGTCCGGGTGCGGTATCGCCCAAGTGACGGCAAGTCCAGCCGGTGAGAAGGGGTGTTGCTTTCATAGATCAGTACTCACTTTCCGCTGCTTTGTATAGAAATCTGAAATGCGCGCTTTTTGCAGGGTTGCCGCATTTTTGTTCTTCTGCCTGTGCTATACCACATCTGAAACAAAATAGGTGCGCCTTTTCACAAACCGTTTGAATTCACGCACAAACCAATTTACCCGTTGACACAATGCACAACTTTCCCGCCTGTTTCTGCGCAAATCCACTAAATCCCAAAGCAACAGTTTTCAAGGCTGTAACCACACAGCATACTGTTATTGCAAATTTCGCACAAAAATCAGCTCTGATTTTCGTCGCAGGTTATGCGTTTAACCCTTGAGAAAGTTTCCTCTGTGTTGTACCATGGAATAAGAACAAATTGGAAAGAGGGTATCACCATGGCACAGAACCGGGTTCGGATTGCAGACATTGCACAGGCTTTGGGTCTTAGCACAGCCACAGTCTCCAATGTGATCCACGGAAAAACCGCTAAAATTTCCGATGCAACGGTAAAACAGGTCGAGCAGGAGTTGGAAAAAACCGGCTACATCCCCAATATGGCCGGTATCCTGCTGGCGCGGAATAACTCCCGCATCATAGGTGTTGTCATGAACGACCATGTCAAGTACGAGGGAAGGGTTTTGGAGGACGGCTTCGTGATGTCGTCTCTGAATGCACTCTCGCGCGAGGCCAACGAAAAAGGCTACTTTTTGATGATAAAAACCACCGCTGACATCCGCGAGATCCCGGTTTTTGCCTCGATGTGGAATATGGACGGGCTGATTCTGATGGGCTTTTGCGAGGCCGATTATGAAGCACTGCGCAGCCAAACGAGAATTTCCTTCGTAGTGTATGACGGCTATTTTGCAGCCTGCAGCAAGGTCGTGAACCTCACCATCGGCCATTATGACGGCGGCTATCAGGCGGGACAGTATGCAAGGGAACTGGGACACACAAAGGCGCTGTGCCTTGCCGACAATGACCTTTGCATGGACAAAGAGCGCATGGATGGCTTTCGCGCTGCCTTTGCGCCGGGCAAAGCCCTGTTTTGGCAGATCCCTGCGCTGCAAAAAGAACGCAGTGCTTATTATGCGGAGCATTTTCGCTGTTTCTTAAATCTGCACAGCACCGTCGTTTTCGCCGCATTTGATTTCTATGCGCTGGATTTTATGCGGTTTTTGCAAACCAAGGGCGTCCGCATTCCCGATGATGTACAAATCATCGGCTTTGATGACACCGCCGCCAGCCGGGAGAGCGTTCCCACCCTGACCACCGTGCATCAGGACGCCGCGCAGCGCGCAAAAACTGCGCTGGCCTGTCTTGAGGCGATGCGCAGCGGCAGGGATTGCGAAGCGCAAATCGTTCTGCCGGTCACACTCATACCCAGAGAAAGTACGAGGAAGATGCCATGTCGGATTTTATGAAATCGCTGAGCAGAATCGCCATTCCTGTTACCCTGCAAAGTATGCTGCAGGCATCCTTTTCCATAATAGACCAGATTATGATCGGGCAGTTGGGCGAGGTCAATATTGCAGCTGTGGGATTGTACGGGAATTTTTCGCTGGTTTTTTCCGTGGTGATCGGCTCAGTCGGCACTGTTGCCGGGATCCTGATCGCCCAGTTCACCGGCGCAGACAACGAGCGCGAGGCATGGTGCAGCCTGAATGTCAGTCTGCTTTGCGGGGCCTTGCTGTCGGTGCTGTTTTTACTGGCTGCCGGGGGCTTTCCGGCACAGATTTTACAGCTTTACACCGCCGATGGGCGTATTCAGCAAGCCGGTACGGTGTATTTTAAAATTGTAGCACTCGCCTATCTGCCGATGGCGCTCAGCACGGTCCTGTCCGCGTGGCTGCGCTGTAAGGAGCATGCTGCCATTCCCTTTTGGGCCAGCCTCGGCGCGGTGGCTGCCAACACCGGGCTGAACTACCTGCTGATATTCGGCAAGCTCGGGTTTGCCCCCATGGGGGTGCAGGGCGCAGCGATTGCCACGCTCGTTTCGCAGCTGCTGAATTTCCTGCTGATTTTACTGGGCTTTGTGGTCTGCCTCAGAAGGGATGGCAGTCATCCTCTGTGGACGCTGCATTTTGAAAGAATCACCCTGCGGGCGTACGGCGGCATGATCCTGCCGATTTTGCTCAGTGAGTTTTTGTGGAGCTTGGGGCAGAATGTCGAGTCTGCAGTGTACGGGCATCTCGGCACAGCCAACCTTGCCGCTTACACCCTCACCTGCCCGATTCAGTCGCTGATCGTAGGTGCATTGAGCGGGTTATCGGCGGCAGCCGGTGTGATGGTCGGCAAGCATCTGGGAAAGAAAACCTACGACGCCGCCTACGGGGATGCCAGACGCATTATGCTGACCGGGCTGGTCGGTGCCATAGGCGTAGCCTCGCTGCTGGTACTGTTTGCAGGCGCATACACCAATCTGTACCGCGTGGACGCTGATGTACAGACGCTGGGCAAAGCATTGCTGGTCGTGTTTGCCCTGTATGCACCCGTCAAGGTAGAAAACATGATTTTGAGCGGTGGTATTTTGAGGAGCGGCGGCAATACCAGAGTAATCATGATCATTGACACCATCGGCACATGGGGCATCGGCATCCCGCTGTGCCTGCTGGCCGCATTTGGTTTGCACTGGGGCATTGTCGGTGTGTATGCCCTGCTTACAACGGAGGAGATTTTCCGCCTGGCCGTCTCGCTTGTCATCTTCAAAAAGCGCAGCTGGATGATCAGCCTGTGACCGGAAATTTCAGCGTACATATCTTCTCGCAAAGCAGGGTCCTCACGCCCAAAACTACCGTTCAACTTGTACTGTTTTCTGCCTGGTCATCTCCCCAATATCAACCCTTGCCAATCATTCTATCTTTATAGGATGTACTCCATCTGCCGTTCCTTTGTTTTCATACCCATCTTCTCATAGAAGCTTTCGGCTGATGTGTTACCCGCCCAGACATTCAAGGTCACCTCATAGCAGCCAAGCTTCTTTGCCTGCTGCTTCACATATTCAAACAGGCTTTCCCCGATATGTTGTCCGCGTGTCTGCTTGTCAACGCACAGATCATCAATAAACAGTGCCTTAAACGGAACCATATTGGTAGAAAACGGTTGCTCCTTCAACTGGCAGAAAGCATACCCCATACACACATCATCCTCACCGGCTGCAACAAAGATAGGCTTATCTTCCTGCTCCAGCAGTTCTTTCAGTTCGCTGTCGGTATATTTTGTGGTGCCGGGGATAAACACATCCGGGCGTATCTCTGCATGGATCTGCAGCACCTGACCCAGCAGCTCCATAATTCTTGGGATGTCCTTTTCTTCTGCCTTACGAATTTTCATCACAACACGACTCCATTCCACAGTTTGTCTGCGGGGCACGCTATGCCAACCTGCCCGCTGGCGCACCTCTTATCCTCCGCAGCCCTTATTTTTTATCGTATCACAAACTCACGCCATGTAAATCGGTTGCTGCGAAATTTCATGAAATATTCACGGTTCGTGCGGTCTGCAGATTCCGCCGCCTCTCTGTCAGGCATGTGCCGCCTTGCACAGTATGTTCTTTGTGCTTGCAGCAATGTCCACTGTCATCATACTTTGTAACGCAGTTTTTAACGCTCTATTGACAATACGAGTTGTTTGTCATATAGTAATTCGTATAAACACTATTTCACCAGACGCTCAAGACGCAGTGTGCCCCAGATGCGGGGGCATGCTGCGCCTTTTCTGCAAGGAGGCCACCTGTGGACTACATCCAAATCACCAAGGAGAACATCGACAAGGAGCATATCTGCTGCGCGATGTCCGGCAAGCAGAGCCTTGCCAAAAAAGAATGGCTCAAGCAGCGCTTTGCTGAGGGGCTTGTTTTCTACCGCAGTGTTGAGCGCGGCAAGTGCTTTATCGAGTACATCCCGGCAGAAAACGCATGGGTGCCCATTACAGCGGACGGCTGGCTGTACATCAACTGCCTGTGGGTCTCCGGTTCCATGAAAGGGCACGGCTGCTCAAATGACCTGCTGGAAAAATGCCTCAGCGATGCAAGAGCGCAGGGCAAAAAGGGCATCTGCATTTTGTGCGCCGAGGGACGCAAGCGGGAATTTCTCGCCGACCCCAAGTTTTTGTCCCACAAGGGATTTGAAGTCGCAGATGTCTCGGACTGTGGAATCACCCTCATGTGCCTCCCGCTCAACGCCGATACAGCACTGCCGAAATTCAAGAACTGCGCTAAGCACCCTAAAGCTGATGGAGAAGGCTTCGTCCTCTACTACACCGATCAGTGTCCCTTTACCTATTACTGGGTGCCGAAGGTGCAGCAGGCCGCGCAGCAGAATAACATCCCGTTCCGGGCCATCCACATCACCGACAAAGAAGCCGCGCAGAATGTATCCGCACCCGTCACGACCTACGCACTGTTCCGGGACGGCGTATTCCTGACGCAGGGTATCCAGTCCGACAAAAAGTTTCTGGCATTGGCCGGTGTACAGATATGAAAGAACGAATCGTTGATGAGCAAATCAGACTGATTCCCTACTATCAAAACGATGCCGTATCGTTTTGCCGGTATCAGGATGCAGATGTATGCAAGCAGGTCGATAACAGGGATACGCTCCATGATTTAGCGCTTCTGCATCGCATGTAATGAGGCCCGGGATATTCGTTTTCATGATATACTAGTGTTGTGTTTATCAGGCCAGGCAGAACCATCTATTCAGTCAATGTTCCCTGTCTCGCGGTAGCTGCGCCAGACGTTTTCAAAAAAGTCGTCATCCCGGGGATGGGGCGCGGGGCGCGCCAAGCGGTGCGGCAAACGCCGTCCTCATACCACAGTTCCTGAACGAGCGGGTTCTCCGTCTCATCCAAGGCAAAAGTGAACGTATCGGGGAGCTGTCCAAATGGCTTGACCCCGCCCGTCAGGTCGGTGTGCAGGGCGCTGCCGCGGCTTTTGCCGCCGTGGGCGGTGTAGTCAGTCATGGCAGTCAGGTAGGCTCGCTGACTTAGCAGCATATCTCGCAGGCGGTAGAGCATGGCAAGCTCGGTGCGGCTGCCCGCCTTAACCGTTTGGGCAAAGTCGGCAAGCTGCGCTTCCACCTGTTTTCCGTAGGCGCGTATCTGCGCGGGGTCGCGTATGGCGGCGCCGCAGCGGCTCATTTCCTCGGCGGCGTGCTGCCACAGGGCGCGCACGTTGCCGGTATCGGCGCGGCAGACATCCGCCAACGCAGCCATCTCGGCCAGGGCTGCGGATGCTGCCGCGTCAAAAGCAGCGCATCGGCTTGGCGAGGGCCTTCCTGCGGGGAAGTGAATGGATCCTGCTCGATGAGCCGACCAGCAATGTGGACAGCATCAACGAGGGTATACCACTTTTACGATGCCTTTGGCCATGTGATCGGCAGCGAGGAATGCGAGGAATGCGAGGAAGGCAAGATCTTCATCGAGCCGCAGGGCATGTGCGTCATGGCGGGTATTGGTGTGGACACCGGTGAGGCCGTGACCGCTTTGCAGAGTGTGAAAGACAAGCTCGACACAAAGTACGGCATTGTGCTGCTGCAGCCCGCTTACA